>Ga0326727_10015609_pt1 | contig 16247 bp, 12 predicted proteins | sample MB2enrmetagenome_FD_207643 | JGI IMG/M metagenome (GOLD analysis project Ga0326727, IMG submission 207643) | Lab enriched peat soil microbial communities from McLean, Ithaca, NY, United States - MB29MY | ecosystem: Environmental > Terrestrial > Soil > Wetlands > Peat | place: USA: New York...
GGCTGCTGGGCGAGTGCCGCAGCTTTGTGCGGCTGCCGAATGGCAACACGGGAGCGCAGTCGGGCACGCACGACGACCGGGTGATGGCCATGGCGATCGCGCTGGCGGCACGGGCGGAGCTGGCGGGGAAGAAGACAGCTAGCCGCTAGAAGCTGTCTTCCGTGGGCGTCTGACAGGAGTTGACCGCAGCGAGCCTCGTGACTATCTTATTCGTGGTGACGACATGGGCTTTCGAGTCAACTGGTACACGCGCAGTTACACAGGAAACAAAGATGAGAAGAAACAACTGGCGGCCGTAAAGGCACTGGGATCGCTACATGACCTGGCTGCCATTCCTACGCTTGTGCTGGCGCTGGGAAACCAGAGCGACGAGGTCGTCAAGTGCGCCGCCGAGTCCCTGGGCAATCTGGGGCCATGCGCGCTCAACCCAGTCCTCGCGGCTCTGGCCAAAGGAAATGGCCGCGCTGCCCTCGCCCTGGGCAAGCTGGGAGAGTGCGCAGTCGAGCCGCTCCTCGCCGAGCTTGCAAACCCGAAGTCAAGAGTCCGGGGTTCGATCGCCTCCGCACTGGGAGAACTGGGCGATATTCGCGCTATTGAGCCCTTGGCTCGCGCCATGCACGAGGAAGCGAAGGGAGCCATTGAACATAACAACCGCTTGGCGGCCACCAAGGCACTCGGCAAGATCCGATCGCCGCGCGCCGCCGACATTCTGATCGCGGAGGTGGACAGTCCGGCCGGCGGATCGCTTGGAGCCAGTGGCATGCGCGCGCACGCGGCGGAGGCCCTCGGGGACCAGGGTGATCCTCGCGCCATCGAAGCTCTGATCCGCGCGTTGGGAACCGGCGGCGCTGGAGGTCACTGGGTTCGCAGCGCGGCCGCTGAGTCCCTGGGCAAACTCGGAGATGCGCGCGCCATCGACCCGCTTCTCCATCTCCTGGTCGATGACCAAGATGGTCCCAGGCGGTCCGCGGCCGCGGCGCTCGCCCGTCTCGGCCAAGGGCAGTGGTGCGAATTGGTGCACGGCGATGAAGGCGACCTCGCGCGTCTCACGCAAGCCAAGGACCTTCGGCTCGCCGAGGCATTCATACTTGCGCTGGCCAGCAGGGTCTTAGCGACACGCCGGGCCGCTGCTGCCGCTCTGCGGGACTTAGGTCAACCGGAATGGTCGCAAATGGTCCAAGGCTCCGAGGGAGACTTTTTGCGCCTTGCCAAATGCGGGGATAGGCGCCTGGTTGAGCCCCTGATCGCACGCTTGAACGATGGTCACACCGAAGCCGCCGCCGCCCTTGCGGAGATCGGCGATCTCCGAGCCGTTGGGCCCCTGCTCCGCGCCCTCGAAAGCGGGCAGAAGGAGGCGGCTGCCGCGGCGCTTGAATCCCGGTTCGCCGAAGAGGAAGGCGTTGGCGCCGTTCTCCAGAGGTATCGTGAGAATGAAGCGCAGCAAACTGCCGCGGCAGCGGAAAAGGCGCGGCGCGAAGCGGAGAAGGCCGCGGAGGGTGAGCGAGTGCGATCCGAGATTCGCAGCTTATCCTTGGAGGACCTCATTCACAACCTTCAGCACGGCAACGCCCCACAGGCGGGCTACGAACTGGCTCGACGCGCGGAGGCCCAGGGGGATCCCGTGATCACCGCGCTCCTGACCGCGGTTGGCGATCAAGGGATGCTGGCCAGGTACCGGCAGTTGAAGCGGTCCGGGCAGTGGCGGAATAGCGATGCCGGAATGTTGGTTCTGGAATTGACGCGGGGCGCGATCGCCCGCCGCAGCTAAATGTGTTTCGTGACTAGGACAAACCGCGCCGGCCCGCTCCCCAACACACGCTAGGATCCGTTTTCTGAATTGCCTTCGTATGTCATTCGCGGCGATTGCGCAGACGGGCGAATCCCCCTTACAATATGGATAGCGAAGAATTAGAGGAAAGGTCTGTCTGTCGATGCCGAAGGAAAAGATTCATCCCAATTATGCCGCGGTGCGGGTCATGTGCGCCTGCGGAAGCAACTTTGAGACCCGGTCGACCCACAAGGGCGACATTCACGTGGAAATTTGTTCGGTTTGCCACCCGTTCTTTACGGGCAAACAGCGGTTGGTCGATACGGCGGGACGCGTAGAGCGGTTCCGGCGGAAGTATGCCAAGAGCGACGCGGCAATCGCGGCGAAGGCGGCCAAGTAAGCCGAGGCGCGAGTTGGACGAGTAAGCCTCCGCCACGGCGGAGGCTTTTCCGTCTCATATTGTGCGAGAATGCTTGCATGATCGCCGTCGAGGTTCAGCAATATAGAAACCGGGCAAAAGACTTCCTCGATGGGATGAATTATTTGCAGGACGACCTCGACGCATTCGCATACTCGTCTGCACTGCTGGGCATTCATGGTGCGATCTCGTACGCGGATGCGCTCCGAATCGGTCTAGGTAGCAAGAAGCTTTCGTCGGACGATCATAGCCGAGCGGCTTCAGAATTGAAGTCGCTTCTTGACTCTCACAGATTCGAGCAGCAGCAAGGCGTCAAGCACTTTAAATTGCTTCTCTCCCGCAAAAGCAGGATTTCCTACGCCGCAGAACCGGTGAGAAAGAACGAGGCAGAGGATATTGTCAAGCGTGCCAAGCGTTTTGCGGACTGGGCAGAGGAAACAGGCAAGGCATTGAAGATTGAGGGGTGGTGAGATGACTGAAGTTCAGGAACAACAACTCGGTAGAGCCATGAACGCCGTGCAGGAATTCCTGGTTCACAAGCTGCTCTTTCCAAAGGTCTATCTCGATGCCGACTGGAGTGGCAATAAGGTGGATGTGTTAGCCATTGATCGCGCGGGCGTGGGCGACGTTCATGCCGTTCGACTCGTGCCGGTTGAACCGATCGGCGAACCTGACTGGCAATATCTTGTTACAAGGGCGGCCAGTCTCATAAACGATGAGATTGAGCCGTTTTGTTCGCTGCCAGCACAGTACAGGTACATCGCTCTGATCAGTTTTTCGGCTGGAATGGAACGGTTCTATCCAGCCGCTGAACTAAACCGCAGGTTGCTTGCCAACGATGGCGTAGGCAGAATCGGGATTCTGCATGTGGATTTGACCGAAGACGATCCTTCGGTTCGGGTCATCCTCAAGGCAGAGCGCTTCCGCTCCTCGAAGGAGATTGTCGAACTGGCTGACCGCTTCGTCGCCGAGCACACGCCCAACTGGGAGTATCGCGAGGAGCTTTGACTCCTGACAACGCAAAGTTGAACCTAATGCGGCAGAACTCTTCGCTGCCAAATGTCTGTCGTCCGCTCAGAAGGTAGCTATGCCGCGACGAGGTTTCACCGTGAAGAAGCACTGGGACAATCCGGTGGAGCATGCCATGCCCGCTCAGGCGCGGGTACCGGCGGAGGTGCGGCTGGGCGCGGTGGTGGTGCGGCCGGCGACAGTACTGGCGCCGATGGCCGGGGTCACGGACACGGTGTTCCGGCGGTTTATACGACACGCGAGCTTGTTTACGAGGGAGCAGGCAACAGGGAACAGGGAACAGGAAGCGGCAACGATAGAGAACGTTGCCGCGGCGATCAGCAATGTGGAGTCCGGGTGCGGGCTGATCATGACGGAGTTCACGTCGGCCGATGGGTTGAGCCGGATGCGCGAGGCGAAGCGGCGGCGCTACCTGACGTTCTACGACGACGAGCATCCCATCGGCGCGCAGTTGTTCGGGTCGAATCCCGCGACCCTTGCCGATGCGGCGCGCATTGTGGAGGAGACGGGCTTCGATACCGTGGACCTGAACCTGGGCTGCCCGGCGAAGCGCGTGGTGGGATCGAACGGAGGGTCGGGGTTGCTGCGCGATCTGCCAAGGATCGGCGAGATCTTTCGCGCCATTCGCAAGGCGGTGACGATTCCTTTCACGGTGAAGTTCCGCATGGGCTGGAACGAGAGCGAGATTGTGTGCGTGGAGCTGGCGCGCATGGCGGAGGCCGAGGGCCTGGACGGACTGGCGCTCCATGCGCGCACGCGCGAGCAGGGCTACAGCGGCCAGGCGCAGTGGAACTGGATTGCCGCGGTGAAGCAGGCGGTGCGGCTGCCGGTGATGGGCAACGGCGACGTGCGCACGCCGGAGGACGCGGCGGCGATGGTGGCCGAAACGGGCTGTGACGCCGTGATGATCGGGCGCGCGGCGCCGGCGAATCCGTGGATCTTCCGGCAGATTGCCGAGTACACGGCGACGGGCAGCTACGCGCGGCCGGCCGACGAAGATCGGTACAGAATGATTCGCGCCTACTTCGAGATGCTGATGGCGGAGGCCGAGGCGACCAAGGATCTGCCGCGCGGCGCGCGGCTCGGTGATCCGGCGGGAAAGATGAAGCAGTTTGCCACGTGGTTCACGCACGGCGTGCGGGGCGGCGCAAGGCTGCGCGCGGCCATCTACCACGCGCGCAACGGCGCCGATGTATTGAGCGAGGTGGAGCGGTTCTTCGCGGCGCGGAGGGAAGCGGGCGAGAGCGATGAGCCGGAGGCTGCGGCGGAGGACTTTCCTGACGCGGCGTTGGTTTGCGATTAATGAGCCGGCCCGATTGTTGAGATCGAGCTTTCCCACCCTTTCCGGTCGCCGCGGCGACAACGCGGAGAGGATGGGGCACCCAGCGGGCTGCGGAAAAATGGGGAACAGAGGACGAATTTCCTGCAGAGCTTCCCTCAGGGCCTAAAGGCCCGATTAGTTTTGCTCCCTTTACGGCACGACTGAAGTCGTGCCCTTTCAAAACCTCGAGCCTTTCCGCAGCCTGGAGGTCTTATTCTTGAGGCCGGATCGATATTGACACTCCGGCCTTTAAGAATAGATACTCTCATCATGCCGAACTCAAGGGAATACGGAACTGCGGTCATGGCCATGTGTATGTGTATGGCGTGCGGGCCCGTCCGTGCGGCTCTTGAGCGGCAAATGCGCTAACGGCGCAACCGATTCAAGCCAAACGGCCCGGGTCCTCAAACGGATGCGGGCCGTTTTCATTGTGGCCCGCGGCTCCCCTTGCCGTTTCCCACCAATGAACCCACGAACCCGAGAAGGAGACAAGTATGCCGGAACCGAAGCAGTACCAGCTTGCCACCAACGCCGTCCACGCCGGACAGGTGGCCGATCCCACAACCGGCGCGCGCGCCGTGCCCATCTATCAGACCACTTCCTACGTCTTCCATGACGCGGACCACGCCGGCCGGCTCTTTGCGCTCAAGGAGTTTGGCAACATCTACACGCGCATCATGAATCCGACCACCGACGTGCTGGAGAAGCGGGTAGCCGCGCTCGAAGGCGGCGTGGCGGGGCTGGCTACGGCCTCGGGCCAGGCGGCGGAGACGCTCACGATCATCACGCTCGCGAGCGCGGGCGAAGAGATCGTCTCCACTACCTCCCTTTACGGCGGCACCTACAATCTCTTCCACTACACGCTGCCCAAGCTGGGCATCCTGGTGCGCTTTGTGGATGCCGACGACTTCGACGGCCTGCGCAAGGCCATCAACGACAAGACCCGCGCCATTTACACCGAGACGCTGGGCAATCCCAAGCTCGACGTGGTGGATATCGAGAAGCTGGCCGCGATTGCCCACGAGCACAAGCTGCCGCTGATCATTGACAACACCTCGGCTTCGCCGGCGCTGGTGCGGCCCATCGAGTGGGGCGCGGACATCGTGGTGAACTCGGCCACCAAGTTCCTCGGCGGCCACGGGAATTCCATCGGCGGCGTGATTGTGGACGCGGGCAAGTTCGACTGGGCAGCTTCGGGCCGCTTCAAGGATTTCACGGAGCCCGATCCCTCGTATCACGGACTGCGCTTTACCGAGGCCTTCGGGCCGCTGGCGTTCATTTTGAAGGCGCGCGTGCAGGGCTTGCGCGACACGGGCGCGGCGCTTTCGCCGTTCAACGCGTTCCTGATTCTGCAGGGCATTGAAACGCTGCACCTGCGCCTGGAGCGCCATTCGGCGAACGCACTGACTGTGGCCAAGCACCTGGAGCAGCATCCCGGCGTGGAGTGGGTCAACTATCCCGGCCTCGCATCCAGCGCCTATGCCGCACGGGCCAAGAAGTATCTGCCCAACGGCGCGGGCGCTCTGATCACCTTCGGCATCAAAGCTGGAAAAACGGGCGGCGCTTACGATGCCGGCAAAAAGTTGATCGACTCGCTCGAGTTGTTCTCCCTGCTGGCCAATATTGGCGACGCCAAGTCGCTGGTGATTCATCCTGCCTCGACCACGCATCAGCAGCTTTCGGCCGAGGAACAGGCATCAACCGGCGTGACTCCGGAACAAGTGCGGCTCTCGGTGGGCATCGAAGACATTCGCGACATCCTGGCCGATCTCGATCAGGCCATCGAGGCCGCCAACGGACAGAAGTTCGCCGGCTAGGCCGGGGCCGATGCTGCAAAATAGGAAAGGCAGCTCCGATAAGCCAAAAGCTGAAGGCTGATGGCTGAAAGCTGAAAGCTGTTTTTATGTCCGACTCGTTCAATCGCAGCGGCGCTTCGCCGCCTAAAACTCTGGACCCGACCTACGAGGGCGACTTCGTCCTCGACGGCTCCCTGCCGCTCGACTGCGGCCAGGCCCTGATCTGTCCCACGCTGCATTACGCCGTCTACGGCCGGTTGAATGCAGCGCGGGACAACGCCGTATTGGTTTGCCACGCACTCTCGGGCTCGGCGCTGGTCGGCTCCTGGTGGCCTGAGATCTTTGCTCCCGGCGCGGTCCTCTCGCTGGAGCGCGACTTCGTCATCTGTATCAACATGCTGGGCTCCTGTTATGGCTCCACGGGGCCGGGGTCCGTCCATCCCGAAACCGGCCAAACCTACGGGCCGGATTTTCCGTTGGTCGGCGTTCGCGACAATGTGCGGGCGCAGGCGCAACTGCTCGATTCGCTGGGCATCCGCAAGCTGCGGCTGGCGCTGGGCGGGTCCATCGGGGGCATGCAGGCCCTGGAGTGGACCATCCTCCATCCCGAGCGCGTGGAGCGCGCCCTCGTCATCGGCGTCACGCCGCTTTCCGCCATGGGCCTCGCGCTCAATCACCTGCAGCGCCAGGCCATTCAGCACGATCCCGAGTGGGCCGGCGGGCGCTACCTGCCGCAGCGGCCGCCGCGCCGCGGGCTGTCGCTGGCCCGCCAGATCGCCATGATCAGCTACAAATCCGCTCCGCTCTTCGATGAGCGCTACGGGCGCAATCCCGACCGCAGCGGCGAAGATCCCTATGTGGCCGAGGGCGCCTGCGGCGGCCTGATCGGCGGCCGTTTCGACATTGGCGGCTACCTCGACCACCAGGGCGAGCGCTTCATCGACCGCTTCGACGCCAATGCCTACCTGGCCATCCTGCGCGCCATGGATACCTGGGATCCGGTTCGCGGCTACAGTTCACCCGAAGAAGCCTTCGGCCGCATCCGCGCCCGGCTGAGCCTCATCGGCATGAGCACCGACTGGCTCTTCCCCGCCCAGGATGTGCACCGTTTTGCAGAGGCCATTCGCAAGGCCGGCGCCCATGCCGACTACCGCGAGATGGTGACTGACCACGGTCACGACGCCTTTCTGGCCGAACAGGCGGAACTGGTGCGGCTGCTGCAATAGGGGTTTCCGCGCAGGCGCAAGCCCCTCGCCTGGCCGTGCCGCTTGCTTCGGCGGCAGGGTCGGGTTACAGCGGGATGGGACCTAAGGAGACCCCTGCCGCCGAAGTGGGTCAGTTTGAACAAAGCTGCCCTTCAGGGGCTAAAGCCCCGGTTTACACATTGGCATTTACGGCACGACTAAAGTCGTGCCCTTTCGCGACGATTTCAAACCGACCCACTACCCCTGGCGGGCTTGCTTGTCAGGGGCAGATTAGCTTTCTATAATCCTTCTACGTATCATTGCGTAGCCGTGGTATCGTATTATCCGTTGCTGTGACGCTCGACCGCCGGGTCGATGGTTAGACTTTTGCCGGCGGATGGGCAGGTTGAGATTTCCATTTAAGTAGTTCCCAGGAGCATTGCATGAAGAAGTTAGTCTTTGCATCTGCGATGGCGTTGGCAGGCATTTGCCTTGTTTCCACGCCAGCGATTCGCGCTTTGAGCTCAAGCCAGACCATTCAGATTCAGGATCCGGCCGAGTTCAACAGCTATCAAAACGCCAGCACCCAGAACGATCCGGCGCAAAAATGCGCGGCGCTGGAGAGTTTTCTTAAGGCCTACCCGCAAAGTACGGCCAAGGCGGCCGCATACGATCAGATGATCGACTGCTACCAGCAGACGAACCAGCCGGACGCTCTTCTGAGCGCGGCAAGCCGCCTTCTGCAAATCGACCCCAACAACATGAAGGCCATCTACATCACGGTTTCCGTCAAAAAGACCCTGTGCGGCAAGGCCCTTGACCCCAGCGGAGCGAGCACCGACCCGCAGACCTGCGACGATGGTGCGGCCATGGCCCAGAAGGGTCTCTCGGTTCCCAAGCCCGCGGACACCTCGGACCCCGAGTGGAAGACGATGACCGCAAATCTCTATCCGGTCTTCCATTCCGCCATTGCCTACGACGATCTGGTTTCGAAGAAGGACTACGCCGGCGCCGTCAGGGAGTACACGGCCGAGTTGATGCTTTTTGCGCCCGATGACTGCACCAAGCCGGGCGTCTGCCTGGCTGACACCCTGCAATTGGCGCAAGCCTACTCCAAGCCCGGCCCCGCGCGCGATGAAGTCAAGGCCGTCTGGTTCTATGCCCGCGCATGGGACTACGCTCCCGCCGGCTTCAAGCCCGCGATCGAGGGGCAACTGGACTACCGGTACAAGCACTTTCACGGCACGCTCGACGGCGATGCCGCCATTACCAAGCAGATCAACGACGTCAAGGCTCAGGCTCAGGCCACGCTCTTCCCGCCCGCAACCTTCGTCATTGCGCCTGCTCCCACGCCCGAGGAACTGGCCCATCACGCCTACACCAGCGGCGACCCAACCAAGCTGAACCTGGAAGACATCGAGTTCATTCTGGCCAACGGATCGACCGAGGATGCCAACGGGCTCTGGGCTCTGCTCAAAGGCAAGGCCACTCCGGTTCCGGGCAATGTAATCTCCGATCCCGCCACCGTGTTAAAGATTTCCGTGACCACGGCGGCCTCGCCCAAGCCGAAGGAGTATCTGGTCAAGCTCACCAACCCCGTGGCCTGCAACGCCGTTCCTCCCGCGCCCACCGAGTTGAAGATCAAGGAAGCGCAAGCCTACATCCTGGCCAACGGCGTCAAGGCCGATACCGACGCCTTGGGCGACGTGCTGACGGAGACGCCGGCACATCTGAAAAAGATCGAGGTTGTGCCCTCGGTGACGGTCATCAATGTGGCCGTGACCCAGGACGCCAAGGACAATCACACCGCCGATTTCAACGTCAACCCCAAGGAGCCGGTCTCCTGCAAGGAGGCTCCGGCGCCGGGCGCAGTGCTCGGGCTGCAACCCAGCGCCATGGAGTTGGACGGAACCTACGACACCTACACCAAAGTTCCGGCTTCAGGCTCAACGGGGCCGACGGCGCAGATCGTGCTGAGCGGAGGATTCGTGCAACAGGCAAGGAAGACGGCTCCCGCGCACCACGCGCAGGCTAAGCCTTCCGCTGCTCACCACGCGCAGTAACTGCGCCGGGCAAAAAACTCCTGGGATTCAAAAGGGCAGACCGCTTTTGCGGGCTGCCCTTTTTCTATGCGTACACACTTTCTATGCGTGCACACTGCTGCCCGGCTAGTGGAGCAAGAAAATTCTGGAACCGCTCTAAACGGCACTTAATAATTCATTGCATCCAGGGTCTCAAATGCCCTATCATGAACCCCACTCGAGTCGAGCACTGACAATCTTCCTCGAAAGGCATCGAAATGGAATTGCGTGTACCTGACCGCGAGCGTTCCCGCTTCGTGGATTCTCTCTCGTCATCGTTTGTCCGGGCCTCGACGATCCTGTTGGTTGCGGGCGGCGCTACGCTGCTCCTCTCCGGCTGCGGACCCCATAGGGTCCGCGCCGATTTCACTCAATACGAAAACAGCTATGCCGTCACCTCCAACCATGAGGAACTGCTCAACCTGGCGCGGCTCCAGCAGCACGATCCCACCTATTTCTTCAAGCTCGGCCAGATCTCCTCGAGCTACCGCATGGAAGCCTCTCTTACCGGGACCGGCCAGGTTTCGACGATCACGAATCCGCCAGCCAGCGTAATCCCCACCGGCGGCGGCTCGCCCGGCCTCATCTACGAAAACGATCCCTCCTTCACCATGATTCCCGTCAGCGACGACACCAACGCGAGAATTCTGATGCAGCCCACCAGCTCGCAGGTGTTCTACAGCCTCTACCTGCAGGGCTGGCGGCTCGACCAGCTCTTTCGCCTCACGGTGAACAGGATCGAATTCACGCTGCCCACCGCCCAAGGCTGCCAGGTAAAGATCATTCGCAACCTGCCCCCGCCCGCTGTCGACGGGCCCGATTATACAAACGACCAATTCTCAATGGCCAGTTACATAGAGTTCCTTCGCGTCAGTGCGGTCATCTACGCGCTGCAGAAGCATGGACTGCTTTTGTTGCGCGCCACGCCCTCCTTCCAGGCCCTGGACCCGAATTCCTTCATCGCCAATAAAACCAGCAGCGCGAAAACCCCGCCAGCCGGAGACCCGCCTTCCGCAGACGGCGATGCCGGCGCCAAGAGCCCGTCCGGCGCTGGCCCCACCGCCAAGGAATTCGACGAGGTCGCTGCCAAAGGCCAAGGCCAGGTGTGGGAGTTGCAGGGAGCCGACCCTAAAACCGGCGACGGCGGCAACTGGTTCCTGGGCACGAATTCCATCGAGCCCAAGTTTCAACTCACCGACCACATCGAGCAGAGCAGCGCCGATGCGGGCTATGTTCTGGAACCCAAAAAGTACGGCCAAAACGTGGCAGCCATCGAACAAGAGCTGCTGACGGATTTCCAGAAGCCCGGAAACGGCATGGAAGCCATGCTGTTTCCCAAGGATAAATACGGCAACTACATCGGTGGACCGGACCTTACGGAAATACTGGAAATCATCTACAACGGCTTCACCATCGAGGAGTCTTCCTCGGAGCAAGACTCCGAGAGAAGGCTCTGCCTTGACAGCGCCGGAAATCCCGCCAATCGCATTTCGGCGCACCTGGTCATGCGCTCGCTCATCGGCCTCATGGGTGCGGCCGCGCAGGAACAGGACTCTTTCGACAAGCTGGAAGAGAACAACCCCGATTTAGCCAAGGGCATCACCGATCCAACCATGCCCACGGGCGCTCTGAAGGAGATCGCGACCTTCGTTACGGATTTCTATACCGCGGCGTACAAAGCCACCACCGGCGGAGATCCGGGGCCTAAAGATATGAAAGACAAACAGGGCCAACTCGTCAGCCAGCTCCAGCAGAACGGCGCGCATTTCAACGATCTGGTTCCCAAAATCGAGCAACTCCCGGTGCTCAAACTCATGTGGACCGACGCGGAGCTGGACGACGCGTACGATAGCGAAGCCGAACTCGAAAAACTCGGCCTGGCTGTGCACTATAAGAATCCTGAAAACGATCAATCTGAAAAGGAGCACTACGCGATTACCGATTGGCGGCCGGATAAGTTGCTCGTGCCGGAGAACAAATATTGGAACCGCGATATGTTCCGCCTAATCAACCAGCTCTCTTCGCAGGTCACGGTCGACCTTTCGAAATACCCATTGCCGGAGATCCTGCAACTGCGCACGGAGTAATCCGCGAGGTATCATCAGGCGAGTATGCCCATCGACGCGAAGGGAACCAATCCGCTGGTCCGGCTTCCCGAGGTGCTGGCCATCGGCTTTACCGGTCATCGCAAGATCCCCGACGAGGCCAAGAGCCGCCAGGCTATCCGCGACTTCCTTGCCCAATACAAGGAGTCGCACCATGGCATCGTCTATGGCATCTCCTCGGCCGCATCGGGCGGCGATCAGCTCTTTGCGGAAAGTTGCCTGGAGCTGAACATTCCTCTGCGCATTCTCCTGCCCCGCCCCGCCGCCGAGTTCCGCACCGACTTCGACGAAGCGTCCTGGCAGCGCACCGCGCGCATCATGGAGAACGCCATCTCTGTTGAAGTGACCGGCACGTTCGAAGGCCGGAGCGAGCAATACTACGACTGCGGCATTCAAACCGTGGCCGAGAGCCAGCTTCTGGTGGCGCTGTGGGACGGCCAACCAGCGCGCGGCGCCGGTGGCGCCCAGGAGATGGTCTCCTACGCCCGGAAAACCGGCCATCCCATCGTGTGGATTCACAGTGAGACCGGTGTGCTGCAGTTTCTCAACAAAGACGCCCTGGAGCAGATCGAGAGCGGCTCCGAGCTCGAATTTCTCAACCAGTTGCCCGACGTGGGCCCCAACGCGAGTATTGCCCCGCCGACCGGCTCCTCACGCGACCTGGTGCAAGCCTGGCTCGAAAAAACCGATGAAAACGCCAATCGTTTTGCGCCGCAGGCGCGGCGCGTGGGCTCCATCCCCATCGTCTACACCGCGGCCGCCGCGGTCATGGCCGGCGTGGCGCCGGAGATTCCCGGCGCTGCTCCGTGGCTGGCCATCAGCGCCGCGCTGGGCGTGGTCGCTCTGGCGCTGCCCGCGGTCCTTCGTCTTCACGTCCGGCAAGCGAGGTGGGCGCGCACGCGCACCGCTGCCGAAATCGCCCGCTCCGTTCTCGTCATCTGGCGCACGCCCCGCCCCTATGACGTCATCGGCGCGGAGGGCGCGCCCTGGCTCTCCGGCATTTTGCGTTCGCTCAACTTCCTCAAGATGGAAGACAATCACCGCGTCGCAACTCCGCTCCCGGATTTCAAGCAGGAGTATCGCCGCGATCGCGTGGCTCACCAGATCGAATACTTTTCCCGCCAGGCGCAAAAAGCCGAGCGCCAGGAGCGGCGTTACAGAGCGCTAGGATGGGTCTGCGGTGTGCTGGCCACGCTGATCGCCGTCGCCTGTGTTTCCGGGGGATTGGAATGGCTTGCCAATCACGGCCTTTCCGGCCGGCAATGGCTGGCCTTCACCATGTCGGCCTTGTTTGAAGTCGCGACCATGGCCGGCGCTTTCGCGGCCATGAAAGATTGCGCGCGGCGTCGCCGCCGCTATCGCGAGTTGAGCCTCGCCCTGCGCGGTTGGGACACTCAACTGGAAGCACTCAACACCTGGAATGCCGTACTTCGCGTCGTGGAGCGCATCGAAAGAGCCCTGATCGTGGAACTCTTCGAATGGCGCTCTCTGGTGCTGGGCGCGGCCTCGCATAAGGGATAAAACCATGAAAAGAATTCTTGCTTTGGATGGCGGCGGCATACGCGGCGTCTTCACCCTCGAAGTCCTCGTCAAAATCGAGGAGTTACTGCGCGACTACTACGCAAAACAGGACCCCGAGAAAGCCAAAACCTTCGTTCTCCGCGACCACTTCGACTTCCTTGCCGGCACCAGCACCGGCGCCATCATCGCCACCTGCCTCTGCTGGGGAATGCCCGCGCAAGAGGTCAAGGACCTTTACATCGCGGAGGGCCGCAAGATGTTTGAGAGCGTCTCCTGGCGCCACCCAATCAGGAAACTATTCTCGCTCTACGATCCCGGGCCGCTCACCGATTTCCTCCAGCGCAAGTTCACGGAAAGGAACGGCGAAATAGCCACGCTCGCCAGTCCCCGGCTGCGCGATGGCGAAAAGAACAACTTCCTGATGGTGGTGGTGCGCAACCATACCAATGGAACCGCGTGGCCGCTCACCAACAATCCCGATGCCATCTACAACGATCCCACCCGTCCCGACGACAACCGTCAGATTCCTCTCTGGCAGTTGGTGCGCGCCAGCACTGCGGCGCCCGTGTTTTTCCCTCCTGAGAAGGTGCGCCTCGGCGATACGGAGAGCGTTTTTGTCGATGGCTCGATCACGCCCTATTCCAATCCGGCATTGATCGCCGCGCTCACCGCCATCCTCCCCGGCTACCACATGGACTGGCCCACCGGACCCGACAAGATTCGCGTGGTTTCCATTGGCACGCTGGCGTTCTCTTCCGAGCTTTCTGTCAGCCATCCCTCGCTGTGGCTGGGCGCCATCGCGGCCAAGATTCCTGCCGCATTGCTGCAATCCATGGGCTGGCAGCAGGATTATCTCTGCCGCTGCCTCGGCGAGTGCATCTTCGGCGAAATCCTGGATGGAGAGGTCGGCTATCTCGTCGACGCGTTGGACGCCGCCAACAAAGATAAAACGGGCAAACTCAAGATTCCCGTGTGGCGCCCGCGGCCTACGGAGAGCTGGTTCAGCTACGTGCGCTATAACCGCACCTTCAAGAAAAAAGAGATGCAGGATATCCTGCGTCAGCACCCCGACCTGGCGCGCCTGGACGCCGTCGATGGCATTCAGCATCTGATTGACATCGGAAAAGCCTTCGCTGAATCAACCGTGAAGATCGAGCACCTGGTCTGAGCCCCGGGCCGGGTGACCAGGCGCACGCGCGGGGCCGAACCAGCGAAAAGACTGGCGGTTTTGAGGCAGATTCTCTATTCTCTTGTGCATGGGGCGAACGGCGTGAGCTTTTGGCCCAAAGCGCAGGTCCGCCCTGCGGATTCAGCCGAGACCAGGGCCCGCAACGATTCTTCCCGAACGCTGCCAGCGCGGTCCTGATTCCCGGGAAGATGAACCCCGGCTCCGAGGCCGGACGGGGGAATCTCCTCTATTCCGAAGTTCACGTGCAGAGGGAGTAAACATGTCTGAAGCCGGAATGGTTTCACCCGCTACATCGCTTTCATCGCCCATGACCGAACGCGAATGGGACAAGCTGATCGGTCAGGTTTTGCAACGCCTGGTGGTCCCGGTGATCGGCCCCGAACTGTTGACCTTCGTAGAGGGAGGCGAGGAGCGTTCGCTCTATGCCGCCTGGGCGCGGGAACTTGCGGAGCAATCCGAAATCGCCTATTCGGGCGGTACGGATTCCGCGCTTTACGATGTTGCCAATGAACTGAGCGCGACCAAGAATCAGAACCCCCTCGACCTGGCATACGACATTGACGACGTGATTCGGAATCCTCCCCGGCCGATTCCAGATGCGTTGAAGAAACTGGCGGAGATATCGAGTTTTTCGCTTTATGTCACCACGACCATCGATCATCTGATGGAGGATGCGCTGAAAGAGGCGCGGGGCAAGAATCAATTCGTCGGGGACGTGGTTTTCACGACCAGCGGAACAGAGAATCGAAAGGATCTTTCCAAGGACTTCGGCCCGGAATCGAATCCCATGCTGTATCACCTGTTCGGATCGAGCAGCAAGGTGCCCGATACCTTCGCCAAGACCGACGACGACCTGATTGAGTACAGCTGGGCGCTGCTGGATCAGGAACACAGGCCGAATGTTCTTTACGACTACTTGCAAAAGAAGACAGTTCTCCTGCTGGGTTGCAGCTTTCCCGATTGGCTGGGGCGATTTATGGTGCGCGCTCTCTACCGCGACAAGTCCGCGGACTCCATCAATATTTACTATGTGAGTCCCCGCTGCGAGCCGGGATTGGCGGATTTTCTCAAGCGGCGCCGGGCCAAGGTGATCACCGCTCAATCGGCCACCGATTTTGTGACGAAACTGCACCAGAAATGGCGCGAAAAATGCACCGTCACGGACGCCGCCGATACCCCGGCAGAGGATATGCAGCTTGCGTTCAAGCCGGGCTCGGTATTCCTCAGCTACGCCAGCGAGGATCGCGAGGCGGTAAGAAGGATCCGGGCGCAACTGGAGGCCGCCAACATCGACACCTGGATGGATGAAAAGCGCCTTGAATCGGGAGATTCGTACGAGGAGAGGATTCGCGAGAATATATCGAAGGCCGCATTTTTCGTGGCCATTATCTCGCGCACCTTCGAGCTGCCTTCCCGGGCTCTTGGCGGCTACGTGTTCAAGGAATGGAAATGGGCTGAAGACGCTTCGCTGGCAAGGCGCAAGGACGATGCCTTCCTGCAGCCGCTCGTGATCGACGACACGCCCAAAGGGGCGAAGTGTATCGATGAACCGTATCGCAGCCTTCACTGGGCCGAGCTTCGCGATAGCAAGTTGCAGCCGGAATTCATCGAATTACTCAGTCGCGGAATTCGCAATTACCGGAGGCCACGATGAGCACCGAAGTCAATCCTGCGCATGCGGCGCTCGAAAATCCGTGGCCGGGACTAGCGCCCTACACGGAACAGCAGAGCAGTCAGTTCTTTGGCCGGGAAGCAGAGATCGAGGAACTTCTGCGTTTGATCCAAAGAGAGACTCTCACCATCCTCTTCGGCCGGTCGGGATTGGGGAAATCGTC
>Ga0326727_10015612_pt1 | contig 16245 bp, 11 predicted proteins | sample MB2enrmetagenome_FD_207643 | JGI IMG/M metagenome (GOLD analysis project Ga0326727, IMG submission 207643) | Lab enriched peat soil microbial communities from McLean, Ithaca, NY, United States - MB29MY | ecosystem: Environmental > Terrestrial > Soil > Wetlands > Peat | place: USA: New York...
TTCACGCCCGCCAGGTCCTTGACTCGCGCGGCAATCCCACCGTCGAAGCCGACGTCGCTCTCGAATCCGGCGCCTTCGGCCGTGCCATTGTTCCGTCTGGCGCGTCCACCGGCGAACACGAGGCCCTCGAACTCCGCGATGGCGATAAGTCCAAGTACCTTGGCAAGGGCGTCCTCAAAGCCGTCGCCAACGTCAATTCCGAGATCGCCAAAGCGGTCACCGGGGCCGACGCCGCCGACCAGCGCGCTCTCGACCACAAATTGATCACCCTCGATGGCACGCCCACCAAATCCCGGCTCGGTGCCAACGCCATTCTCGCCGTCTCCATGGCCGCTGCTCGCGCCGCTGCCGTTGCGCTCAAACAGCCCCTTTATAAATATCTTTCCCGCTACTCCACGGATACTTCTGGCATTCTTCTCCCCGTTCCCATGATGAACATTCTCAACGGCGGCGCCCATGCCGATAGTTCCGTCGATTTTCAGGAATTCATGGCCATGCCCATTGGCGCGCCCACGTTCAGCGAAGCCCTCCGCTGGGGGGTTGAAGTCTTCCACGCGTTGAAGGCCGCCCTCAAAAAGCACGGCTATTCCACGTCGGTTGGCGATGAAGGCGGTTTCGCGCCAAGTTGCAAGTCCAACGAGGAAGCCATTCAGATCATTCTCGAAGCCATCTCCGCCGCCGGCTACAAACCCGGCGAACAGGTGGCCATCGCTCTCGATCCCGCGGCCAGCGAGTTCTACGACAAGGCTTCCGGCAAGTACATTTTCAAGAAGTCCGATAAGTCCGCGCACACCTCTTCAGAAATGACGGCCTACTATGAGAAGTGGGTGGAAAAATATCCCATCGTCTCCCTGGAAGACGGCCTCGCCGAGGATGACTGGGCCGGATGGAAGGAACACACCCAGGTGCTCGGCGGCAAGAACGCCAAGAAGAGGATTCAGCTTGTGGGCGACGACATCTTCGTGACCAACACCGAGCGGCTCTCACGCGGCATCAACGAGGGCATCGCCAACGCCATTCTCATCAAGCTCAACCAGATCGGCACGGTCACCGAAACGATCCAAGCCATCGAACTCGCTCGCAAGGCCGGCTACAAGTCCGTCATTTCCCACCGCTCCGGCGAAACCGAAGACACCTTCATCGCCGACTTCGCCGTTGCCACCGCCGCCGGGCAGATCAAGACCGGCTCCGCCTCCCGCACCGACCGCATCTGCAAATACAACCAACTCCTCCGCATCGAAGAGGAACTCGGCCCCGCCGCTCGCTTCAACGGCAAAGCCCCGCTCCTGTAGCTATTCTTTTCCAATTGAACGCGAGGGCGGGAATCCAAATCCCGCCCTCTCTTTTTTTTGGTGTGTCGATTACCTCCCGCGCGTTTGCCAATTGACAATCGCGCCCGGCCATGTGCCGCCCTTGCCCTTGTAGGGATCGAGCAATGCTCGACCCCATGTCCGCAAGATCAATTCGTCAGCGCTCTTGGTTTTCCCCATTCTATCTTGCCCGCCCCGCTCACATCCTTTTCGCCATTCCCGCCCATTTCCTTGCGATTCAGTAGTCTTTCTGCGTTTGTGACCTGCGCCACACGCCGCTCTTCCTCCCTGCCGTATACTTTATGTGTGACCTCTCCGCGAGCATCTCTTCTTTTCCACGCTCGCTCCTGCCGCCTTCAGCGCGCCGCGGAGACCGGCCACCTTCGCCCTCGTGTCCCCGAAAACGCAGGGCCTCGCAAATGAGCGACCTCGCCCAAGCCGAACTCATGCATGAAGGCTGGCGGCCCGCCATCAATCCGTGGTGGATCGCCTTCACGGTGATGCTCTCCACCTTCATGGAGGTGCTGGACACCAGCATCGCCAATGTTGCTCTTCCGCACATCGCCGGCAGCCTTTCCGCCGGGATTGACGAAAGCACCTGGGTGCTCACCTCCTACCTGGTTTCCAACGCCATCGTCCTTCCGCTCACCGGATGGTTCTCGCGCCTCTTTGGCCGCAAGCGCTTCTACATGAGCTGCGTGATGATTTTCATCGTCAGCTCGCTGCTCTGCGGCCTTGCTCCCAGCCTGCCCTTGCTGGTGTTCTTCCGCGTCTTGCAAGGAGCGGGCGGCGGCGGCCTGCAACCCGTTTCCCAGGCCATCCTCGTCGAAAGCTTTCCGCGCGAAAAACAAGGCATGGCCATGGCCATCTATGGCATGGGCGTCGTCACGGCGCCCATCATCGGGCCCACTTTCGGCGGCTGGCTCACCGACAACTATTCGTGGCGCTGGATCTTCTTTATCAATATTCCGGTTGGGCTTCTCTCCCTCTTTTTGACCGCCGCGCTCATCATCGATCCGCCGCACGTCTCCGGGAAAAACAATGGGCTGCGCACCAGGATCGATTACATCGGCCTGGGACTCCTCAGCGTCGGCCTCGGCTTCCTCCAGGTAGTTCTCGATAAGGGGCAGCGCGACGATTGGTTCGAATCCCACTTCATCGTTTGGTGCTCGGTGCTTTGCGCCATCGGCTTGATTGGCACAGTCTTCTGGGAGCTCCGCCAGAAAGATCCCGTCATTGAGCTGCATCTCTTCCGCGATCGCAACTACGCTACCGCCACGTTCTTCATGTTCGCGCTGGGCATTGTCTTGTATGGCACCACGGTGCTTCTCCCCGTGATGCTGCAAACGCTCAGTGGATATACGGCGCAGCTCAGCGGGTTGGTGCTTTCTCCCGGCGCCCTCGTCACGTTGTTTATGCTGCCGATGGTCGGGCGTCTGCTGGTCAAACGCGACCCGCGCTGGCTCGTGGTCGTGGGGCTGTCGATTTTGGCTTTCGGCATGTTTCAGCTTTCAAAGCTCAATCTGTACGCTAGTTTCTGGACGTTTGTTTTCGTGTGGATGACTTCGCGCGCCGGCATGCCATTTCTCTTCGTGCCCATCAACGTAATGGCGTTTTCCTACGTGCCCAAGGAACGCATGAACAGCGCCACCGGCCTGATCAACCTGGCGCGCAACATCGGCGGCAGCGTGGGCATTTCCCTGGTCACCACGCTGCAGGCGCGCCTCGCGCAGAGCCACCAGACCACTCTCGTCAGTCACATGACGCCGCTCGATCCCCGCTATCGCGCCGCGCTGCAGGGCCTCACCGCCATGTTGCACACGCGCGGGTCGAGCTGGGCCATGGGCGCGCACCAAGCCCAGGGGATGCTGTATGGCGAATTGCAGCGCCAGTCCTCCATGCTCGCCTTCGTTGACATGTACTGGATTCTCGCCGTGGTGTGCCTGGCCATGATTCCCCTCATGTTCATCATGAGGCGCCCCAGCCGCGCCAGCGCCCCGCATCTCTACGACTGATCGCTAGCTTTTCTCCCCACTTACGTTTCGCCGTGATGGCATTTTGGAAACTTGCAATTGGCACTTTTGGTTTTTACAGGACAAGCCGTTTTAGAATGTAGGTAGTGTAACTTCCTGCGCAGTTTGCATTGCGGCAGATTTCTTACGAGCTTGGGCTGCCCGCCCCGATACTTTTCTCCGCGTTCTGGGTGCTTTGCGCAGATTCATGTCGGCAAAGTTCTGGGCGAACGAAATGCGGTGTGATCTTCCGAGGAGGCTAACGATGAATTGGAGCCAACAAGGAAACAGTGGAGTTCGATCTGTGCTGCTTTCTCTGCTTCTGATTGCCCTGCCCGCTTTCGCAGCGGCGCAGAAGAAAAACACCGCTCCTGAGACAAGTAAGCCAGCCGCACCTCCTCCCAAACCCGCCGCAAAACCCGAGGCTAAACCGGCGCCCAAACCGGCGGCCAAACCTGCCACTGGTACGACCGCGGCACACACCGGCACGACTACAGCAGCCCGTCCAGGAACGTCCACTGCGACCCGCCCCGGCACCACAACTGGTGTGAGAGCCGGCCGCACCACGGGCGCCCGGACGAGCGGCACTACGCCAGCACCCAAAGCCGAAGTGGAGCGGACATACGCAGCACCCGTCGTTGTGAATCGCCCTGGCGGCGGCAAGAGTGTCACCAACGCCGCTGGCCTCACGACCAACTTCAATCCGGCCGGCAAGAAAACCAGTCTTGAAACAAAGGGCGGGACGCAAGCCAAGTTCGATCATAACGGCTATATCAGGACCATTCATACCCGCAGCGGCATGACCATCAACCACGGTGCTCATGGCGAGCGGCGTTTTGTATCCCGCCGGGCTGATGGTGGCAGAGTTGTCGGCTTCGGCCACGGCCGCGGCTATTCCGAGCACGCATACTTCCGCAATGGCCGTCCCTATATGCAGCGGACCTATTTCTATGGCGGCCAGCGTTACGCGTACGCTTATCGCGGGTATTACTGGCACGGGCATCTTTTTTACGGCTATGTTCCGCCCCACTACTACGATCCCGCGTACTACGGCTGGGCCTACACTCCTTGGGCTGCGGCCGTAACGTTTGGCTGGGGCTGGGGCGGCGCTCCCTGGTATAGGTCTTATGGCTACTACTTCGCCCCTGCTGCTGCTTACGATTCCGCGGCTCTCTGGCTGACGGACTATTTGCTGGCCGCAAATCTCCAGGCCGCGTACGAAGCTCGCGCGCAAGCCAATGCCGCAGCGGCGGCATCCGACGCGGCAGCGGCTGGCGGCCAACCCACGATTACTCCCGAGATGAAGCAGATGATTGCCGACGAAGTGCGCGCGCAAATCGAAGCCGAAAAGGCAGAGGCAGAGGCGCCGCCCGCCAATCCCGAGTCCGACGCTCCTGTGAGCAACACCCCGCCGCCGGCGCCACAGAACGTTCCTGAGCAGGTCCCCGCAGCGCTCGATCCCTCCCTCAAGACGTTCCTCGTTTCCACCGTTCTCAGTGAATCCACGACGGATGGAACGGAGTGTTCCCTGACCCCCGGCGACCTCCTCACGCGTGCCCAGGACACCCCGGACGTTAACCAGGCCGTCAAGGTGGTCGTGGCCAGCAGCCAGCGGAATGATTGTCCCGCCGGTACGCAGCTTGTATTCGCCGTTGAGGACCTGCAAGACATGCATAACGACTTCCGGGCAAAGCTCAGCGAAGGCCTCGGAAAGCTCGCGGAAAATCAGGGCAAGAACGGCATTCCTTCCGGCCCTCCGGCTGCTTCCAAACCCAATCCCAACGGCCAGGTGCAGCCAGACTTGACGGTTGAGGCCGACCTGAAAGCGCAACTGGAGGAAGTGAGCCAGGCGGAGAGCGATATCCAACAAGCCTCGATCGTCACTCCGGCTAGCGACTAGCGCCGTTCCGACTATTTCGGCCAATGACGCTCCAAGCATCTGACGCGAACACGAAGAAAGTATTCTCGAAGGAATTTGCTGGAACAAGTTGGAACGGCACTAGCGCCTTACGCGGAACACTACCGCTCCTCAGGGTGGCCGAGTATCGGTCCTGTCCACCTCCGTCTTTCTTGTGTAGTGGCCGACCTTTAGGTCGGTTCTTTCTCTTGACTCCTGATCTGTCGGGTGCCCGAAAATGTCGGCGCGCCGACATATTTTAGATACGTTATCACTAAGATACCTACCCCACCCCCTATCTTTTGCGTAAGTACGGGAATGATTGGACTTACGGGAGAACGGCGCCGATGTAGGGGAAACAAAGGACTTAGGGGAGAAAAGCAGTTCACGGCCGACAGTTAACAGTGCACAGTTGGAAGAAAGCATTGCGCGGCGACCCGAGGATTGCTGGCTTGGAGTGGCCCGTTCCCGTAACAAAATTGTCGGCGCGCCGACATGGCTACGTGATGTAGTGGTAAATATTGGAGCGGGTGCGACTCGTAGGGCAGCAGTTGCCAATGGAGCGGGAATGATTGGAGATAGTGGGGAGTCGCTAGTGGCTAGTGGGGAGTGAGAGAAGGCGCCGGGAAGAAAGCTCACCGCAGAGGACACAGAGCGCACAGAGGAAGAACAGACAGCAATCCAGAAAAAATGCGCCCCACCCCCCTGTTTTTGCGTATGTACGGGAATAATTGGACTTACGGGAGAATTTCCCGGATGTACGGGAATGATTGGACTTAGGGGATATTTCGGAGCGGGTGAGGGTGTGGGACGTTCCGAAATGGCACAAGAGGAGCGTCCCCGCAGCATAACAGGCGAAGCATAGCACAATATTTACCGTATGTCTACTATTATTTAGTGGGTACTAGTTTCGAAACTGGTACGAGGAGACTTACGCCTGTAGAAAGAGGTCAAGACCGAACTCTTTTTAAGCCAAACCTAAAGGGTGCGGCAGCCAAGGTTCCTTTCGCACGGCTGTCTGTGTGCCAACCGCCATCACAGCTTAGCCTCCCAAACGTCTCTTTGCGCATAAGCTGTTCGCGTTTTGGGAGGCGGCTCGGTTCTTCGAGCTTCACCTCGCGCATTCCTCGAGGCATCTCGCCAGAGAGTCATACATCGCAGTAATCAACTCCCTGTAGCGGCCAACCTCTGCAATCTGGCCCGCGTGTTTTTCGAACAAATGGCGGATTTGGGCCTGCAGTTGAGACGTTGTCGGGTGGGCCGCTAGGAGTCGCAAGCCGTGCACCAAAAACAATATCTCAAAGAGCGGTACAGTTTCGTTTACAATCTCCAACTCTTCTGCGTTTAGATCCTCTAGATTTCCGCCTTGCCACGCGAGTACCTTCTCTTGCGCGTATCTCAGCGCAGCGTCGCTATCTCTATGCCACCCTTCTACGGCTTGTGCTAGGCGGGCAACTATCATGAAAGTAGAAAGAAGTTTTATGCTTGCCAAAGTCCCGAGAGCCTCGGCAGGGTAGCCGCAGTTCCTAAGGAATGTCCTGATCCCATTTGCCGCGATTCGTTCAACTATGAGTCCATCTAGCGCCTTAGCCCGATCGATCAATTCTTGTGCGTCTGCCTGCCGAGGTAGAGCCTTTGTAAGCGAGGAATAATCCTTTTGAGTGTGGTGGTGCAAATTGAAGGGGATGCCGTCGTCACCAACAGCCCTCCGCCATCTGATGTTTATAAACCTGGTTAGTCGGATCAATTGAGACGATGCCCAGAAGAGATTCTTGGCAGCGAAGAGCTCTTTCTGCTTCTCCAGCCCTATGAACGGGACATTGAAGCTATGCCAATGCGCCCATTCTGAAGGTGGTACTCCAACAACAAAGTCACCGAGCCACAACGAGACATACTCTGTCCCCAACAGCATGGTCATGCGGTAGAGGTGTATTTTCTTGGTGGTGATTTGAAGCTGGCCAATATTGTCTAGTGAGACGTCTGCTCCTGGCTCGCGTTGGTAACGCCGTAACACTTCTTGGTCAAAATCTACTGTCGCGGACGCGTGAGCACCATGGCGGTCTCCCTTATACACCTCCCACGCCTTCAGTCTCCCCTCCGAGGTTAGAAATTCCATGTTTTCAACAGTTGCCTTCAGACCTGCTGGGACTCCCAGACCCAACTCGCAAGAAAAACCTCCAACTTTCGGAATTGGGTACAGAAAATAGCCTTGCACCTCTAGGTATCTGTACCCAGAATCTTCTCCTACGGCGAATAAGTGCAGTTTGTGCTTTTTTGCCTCGCGGTCCACTGCCCGTATGTGCGGGCCCCCTGTACTTCGTTTGCCCCACTCGCCGTACACTCCAATTAGGAGCCATCTCTTTCTCAAAAACTGAAAGTCCTCCAGAAAATCAGTCCGAATCACTATGGTGGACGAGTTGCGTGGATTTCTGTCCATGACCACCACGTCGTCTATCGCTTCCTGCCATGAGTTCCAAATTAACCTATGCTTATCACCGGTCTTCGTCAATTTGTAGCAACGCACCAATTCTTGGGAAGGCTCTGGATCGATCTGCCTCCCGTCGGCGGACCAGCCGAGAACGAGGGGCTCAGCGGGTCGGCCGTATATCGGCTCATAGAACAGAGCATCGCCCTCGCTACCGTACCCAGGATGAAAACCCCGCTGAATATATCTTCCCTGTAGATGGTCCGAAGAGCGTTCAATTTCCTCAACATGCTCGTCGGTTACGAGCCATGCGTTAATCCACACACACTGGATGTCGCTGCCCTCTTGACCTCCCGATCTTAGAAACAGAAGCGTGACTTGGCCACCGCGAGAATGGGCTTTAATGATCTCCTTAAAGTCCAATTTTGCACGGGCAAATGCCACTAGTTTCTCTGCCGCCTCGGACTCATCGTCAAATTCTGGCATTTGGGCAATCTCCGGACAGTGAGGTGAGGATAACATTCCTGCGGTGGATCAGCGTATACAACCGTAACAAGCGACAAGAGACCGGTGACCGGCAATCAGGGGGGATGGAAGTGGGAGCGGCCCTTCGCGGGGATCGCTCCCCTCGAAGCTCGAGGCAAGTTGGGTGAATGAGTGGTGAGAGGCGAGTGGCAAGAGGAAGGAGAGAAGCAGATCCCTCGCGTTGCTCGGGATGACAAAGGAGGACGGCGAGGACGGAGGACCCCAAGACCCACCCTTGCACACACCAAACCCGCAAGGATGGGGCACCCGCAACCCAAGAAAGAGCGGCGCGCCGACAATTTGGAGTGCGGCGGCTTGCCGCCGCTTTCAAGGTTGACACAGCGGCGCCATACGAATTGCTCGGCAGAAATGGATGTCACCGCAAAAGCGGGAGCGAGCTCCCGCACTCCAAAAACGGCGGACGCTCACGGCCCGCCTCCCCGACCGGGTCGGGGCAGGCGCCAGGCGGCCCCTACACGAGTTGGAGAAACCCAGGAACCGGTCTTCCCGGCAAAAGGCAGCGGGACGCACGCACCGCGAAAGACCGACCACCACATGAGAAGGACGGAGGCGGGCACGACATGTCGTGCCCCTACACGGACAGGAGAAACCCAAGAGCACAGGCAAGAATGCCTGTGCCACAAGTCACGAAACACGGGCCACGGTTCACGAGTCACAGGCCACGAGTCACGCCTCCCTCCTGCGGTGGGCACGACGGCTCGGGAAACATTTTGCGAGGGGGATGCGTATCATTGGACAGAGGCGCGCAGGGGTGTCTGCCGCGCCGCGGTGGAAGTGAAAGGGGTGCACTGTGCTGACCCTGCTATTCCTGGTTTTTCTGTATTTCCTGCCGAGCATTATTGGGCGCGATAAGCGCGACGCCGCGGGAATCATCCTGGTCAACGTGTTCCTGGGATGGACGGTGATCGGCTGGGTGATTGCTCTGGTGTGGGCCATCACCGCGGAGCCGTATAGTCCGGTGAGGCTGGTCGCGGTGCTGGCCGGGGGACGCTTCTGCTGCCAGTGCGGAACGTTTGCCTGTCCGGGCGCGCACTTCTGCACCGCGTGTGGCCGGACGGTTTGAAGGTCTGAGGGCATCGCAAGGCAGCCCGGAGAGCGAAACGAATCGAGTGGGCCAATGGAACTAGATAGGCTCGGCGGGAAGAAAGAGTTTCCTCAGTGGCTAAAGCCAATTTCTTGGGATTCCTGATGTCGGAGCTCCCGACCGGGTCGGGACGGGCGCCGTTCCGACCCCCTAAGAAGCATTTTTGAGATAGCTTGTAGGACGATGACCGAACCCAACACACAAAATCTGCGCGAAGAATTCAACCGCTGGGCGGAAGCGGGGCGGGGCGAGGAAATGGAAGAATACCACCTGCCGATCACGCTTCCGGTGCTGGAGAAGATGCGGCTGGAGGCGGCGGACAACGTGCTCGACGTGGGCTGCGGCGCGGGCTGGCTCTCGCGGCGAATCGCGCGAATGGTGCCGCAAGGGCGCGTCGTGGGCATGGACATTTCCGATGAGATGGTCCGCGTGGCGCGGCGGGGCAGCCTGGAGCACGATCACGTGCTCTACGTGACCGGCGAAGTGGGCGAGATTCCCTGGGAAACGAATTTTTTCACGCACGCGATTTCTGTGGAGTCCGCGTATTACTGGCCTGAGCCTGCCAAGGGTGTGCAGGAGATGTTTCGCGTGCTGCGGCCCGGGGGCAGGGCGTGGATACTGATCAACTACTACCGCGATAACCCGCACTGCCACCACTGGGGCGCATTGCTGGCGGTGGCCACGAAGCTGCTTTCGGCGGAGGAGTGGAGCGGGCTGTTTCGCGATGCGGGTTTTATGGAGGTTGCGCACGAGCGCGTTGCCGATCCTTCGCCTTCCCCCGAAACGTATACCGGCCGGTGGTTCCGCGACGCCGCGCAATTGAAGGCCTTCAAAGCCGAAGGGGCGCTGCTGGTTTACGGAAGGAAAACGTAACCTCTTCTCGCGTCCCACCGAAAAAACCGAACTCGTTGTTGCTTCTTAGGCGCAAAACGCGCGCGCCACTGCTCGCCAGTCGAAAGCCCTTTGCTAAATTGGAAAGGAGCACGCTTTAGAGAAAAACGAGCGAACTGGCGCGGACGGAACTCTGCGCGGCGAAAAATGCATGGACGCCTCTGCCTCAAAATACGAAGTGCTGGTGGTTGACGATTCGCCGGTGTACCGGAAACTCGTCGAGCAGGTGCTGTACGAGGAGCCGTATACGCTGCTGTTTGCGCGCAACGGCCAGGAAGCGCTGCGCATGTTCGAGCAGCACGCGCCATGCATCGTGATTACGGACTGGATGATGCCCGATATTTCCGGGCCGGAATTGTGCCAGCGCATACGGGCGGATAAGACGCAGCCGTACACGTACATGATCCTGATGACCAGCAACACGGAAAAAGGCAACGTGGTGAAAGGGCTGCAGGCGGGCGCGGACGATTACCTGACGAAGCCGTTCGATCCCGGGGAAATGCTGGCGCGGATCGGCGTGGGAAGACGCATCGTGGACCTGAACCGCGAGTTGGCGGCGAAGAGCCGGAAGCTGGAAGAAGCGGCGCGCACGGATCCGCTGACGGGGTTGCCGAACCGGCGCGCGATCGAGGACTGGGCGTCGAAGCAATTGCGCGGGGCGGCGCGGCACGGCTACTCGCTGTGGGTGGTGTTGGGAGACATTGACTGCTTCAAGAGCATCAACGACACGTTCGGGCACGACGCGGGCGACGCGGTGCTGATAACGTTCGCGGAAGGATTGAGGAAGAACACGCGGGCTTCGGACATTTCCGGGCGGCTGGGCGGTGACGAGTTTCTGCTGGTGGTCACGCACGTGGATACGGAGCACGTGGAAGCGACGGTGAACCGCTTCCGGGAACAGTTTGCGGCGCTGTCGTTTCCACTGGCGGGGCAGACCGTGGGCGTGACGGCGAGTTTTGGCGTGGCGGGATTTCAGGGCAAGGATGTGCAGGAGTTTTCGGCGCTGGTGCGCAAGGCCGACCAGATGCTGTACGAAGCAAAACGCGCCGGGCGCAATCAGGTGCGCGTGGCGCTTCCGATTGACGCAAAAGTGGGCTGAAAGGCTTTCCCCACTTCGCATCTCCGTAATAATCCAGACCTCCCCGCAGGGCAGCTTGGGATAACGCAAAAAGCAAAGGCGGACGCGGCCGAGCGCGTGTGATGCGGGCGCTGGCTGGGCGCGCGTGAAGTGTGGTATGAGAGCGTTGTGGGGTTTTTCCTTCGATGAAAGACTTCTCCGAAACTTTGCGGTGAATCCAAAGATACAGGTGCGCTGATGTCATTTTTTAGCGAAAGCGTGGCGGTGATCACGGGCGCGGGGTCGGGGATGGGACGCTGCCTGGCGCAACAACTGGCGGCCATGGGAGCGTCACTGGCGCTAGCGGACGTAAACGAGAAAGGGCTGGCGGACACGGTAGCGCTGCTGGGCAACGCGCGCGGAAAAGTGACGCAGCATCGCGTGGACGTGGGAGACGCGGCGAGCGTGAAGGCGTTCGCGGAAGAAGTGGCGGCACAGCACGGGCGGGCGTCGGTGGTGTTCAACAATGCAGGCGTGGCTCTGCTGGGAAATTTCGACGAGCTTTCGCTGGAGGATTTCCGCTGGCTGATGGACGTGAATTTCTGGGGCGTGATTCACGGCGTGCATTTCTTCCTGCCGCTGCTGAAAAAGGAGAAGCGGGCGCACATCGTAAATACCTCCAGCCTGCTGGGATTTGTGGGCGCAATCGGGCAGAGCGCGTACTGCGCGAGCAAGTTTGCGGTTCGGGGATTCACCGAATCACTGCAACACGAACTGGCCGGCACGAACATTTTTGTGACGACCGTGCATCCGGGCTTCGTGCGGACTTCGATTGCGAATCAGGCGCGGCTGGGGCAGAACGCTGGCGAAGAATTGCGTCAACAGAGCCTGACCCGCTTTCATCGCATCACGCGCACCGATCCGGAGACGGCGGCGGCCAAGATTCTGCGCGCCGTGGAGCGCCGCCGCCCGCGCGTGCTCATCGGCCCGGACGCCTATTTTGTGGAGATTTTGCAGCGGCTGCGTCCCACAGGCTACTGGCCGATCCTTGCCAGGCAATTTGAAGACCCGTCGGCGAAGAAAAGTTAGCCGAGCGCGATCAAACCGGGAACAACTGGTGTCTAAGAAATAGCATCTCACTGCGCAAAAAGGGGGTCACCCATGCGTACCCATTATTTGTGTGTAGCGCTGCTGTTTGCGGGGGCGGCGTTTGCCCAGACTACGCCCGTTCGACAAGAAAAACCGGAGGCTGATGTTAAGGAGGGGACAGGCAGCGTTTCCCTGCCAGTCAAAAAGGTAGTGCTGTACAAGAACGGAGTCGGCTATTTCGAGCACACCGGGCGGGTTCACGGGAATCAGGAATTGGGCATTGAGTTCACGACGGCACAGCTCAACGACGTGTTGAAATCGCTGACCGTGGTGGACCTGAACGGAGGAAAAATCAGCGGAGTGCGCTACAACTCCGTGGCGCCGCTAAGCGAGCGCCTGAAAAGCCTGCAAGTCCCATTGAGCGAAGACGTGACGAGCGCGGCGTTCCTGATTGCGCTGCGAGGAACGCGCGTGGAGGTGCGGAACGGAACGGCCAGCACGCTGGGAAAGGTGTTCAGCGTGGAAACGGTGAAGAGGGAAACAAGCAAGGGCGGAACGCTGGACGTAACGCAACTGGCGATTGTGACCGACGCAGGGGAATTGCGGCTGTTTGAATTGGGGCCGGGGGTAACGGTGCGCGCGGCGGACAGCGAAATTCGCGAGGATGTGAGCCGCTACCTGAACCTGGTGGGTTCCACGCGCTCGAAGGATGTGCGGCGCATGACCATCAGCGCGACGGGCAACGGTGACAGAAACCTGTTCGTCAGCTACATCAGTGAAGTGCCGGTGTGGAAGAGCACCTACCGGATCGTAGTGCCGAAAGCGCCGGGGACACCGTTTTTGCAGGGCTGGGCCATTGTGGACAACACCGTCGGAGAGGATTGGAAGGATGTGCAACTTTCCATGGTGTCCGGCTCGCCGCAATCGTTCATCCAGAATATTTCGCAGCCGTACTACACCAGGCGACCCGTGGTGCCACTCCCACAATCGGTGATGCTGACGCCGCAAGCGCATGAGGCGAGCATGGAAGAGGGAATTGGCTCGGGAGCGGGGGGAGGCGTGGGCCAGGGAGGGGGCATCGTCGGGGGTGTTCCCGGAGGAGTGGGAGGCGGTACAGGGGGCGGCGTTTTTCGGGCGGGGATGGCCTCGAAACCTGTGTCGCCGAACGCGGCCATGCTGAGCGGTACAGTAGTTGATCCATCAGGAGCGGTGGTTCCGAATGCAGACGTTGTACTGCGAAACACCGCGACGGGAACGGTGGAAAGCGCACGGACGGACAGCAACGGTAGTTACTCATTCTCAGGAGTCGAGGCCGGGCCGTATTCGCTAAGCATCAGCAGCCAGGGGTTCAAGACGACACAGTTTTCGCAGATAAATCTGCGGCCGGGAATCAACAACAGTGTCAATGCGACGCTGAGCTTGGGAAGCGTCTCGGAATCCATTGAGGTATCCAGCACGAACACATCGCAGAACAGCATAGTGGTGGCGGCTCTCCGCAGTGCGAGCGCCGCGGCGGAAGGAAGCGCGCTCGGCGAGTTGTTTCAATACTCGTTGAAGGAAAAGATCACGGTGCTGAAGAACCAGTCGGCGCTGGTGCCGATCGTGCAGTCGCCCATTGATGCGGAGAAGGTAACCTTGGTGACGGCCAACGAAGATGGAGAAGTGGACGGGACGCCGCTGCGCGCCTTGTGGATGACCAATTCATCGGGGCTGACGCTGGACGGCGGAACGTTCAACATCCTGGAGGAGGATTCGTTCGCCGGTGAAGGAATCATGGATGTGTTGCATCCGGGTGAGCGGCGGCTACTGTCGTATGCGGCGGATACGGCGGTGCACGTGACGACAGAGAGCGAGCCCCTGGAGAAGACGGTCAAGCGGGTGACGATTGTGAAGGGAGTAATGAAGGTAACGCGGGAGGAGCGCGACACGACGACCTACACGATCCACAACGCAGACAGTACGCCGCGGCAGGTAATCCTGGAACACCCCATCCGCGAACAGTGGAAACTCGCGGAAGGCACGAAACCGGAGGAGTCGGGGTCCACGCATTACAGGTTTCGCGTAGCTGTGGCGCCGGGGAAAACGGAGAAGTTTGTGGTGAGGGAGAGCCGGCCCGCGGAGACCAGCATCTACGTCAGCACGATTACCGACACCCAGGTGGCGGCGTTCGTGGAGGAGAAGACCATCAAGCCGCCGGTTGAAGAGGCGCTGCGGCGCGTGATTGCGAAGAAGAATGAGATTTCCGAAGTGGAGCAGGAGATGCGCTTGCGGCAGACGGAGATGGAAGCGATTGACAAAGATCAGGCACGTTTGCGGGAGAACATGAAGGCGCTGAAAGGCAGCCCGGAGGAGAAAGCGCTTTTGCAGAGATATACGCGGCAACTGGACGGGCAAGAGGACCGACTGGCGGCGTTGAAGAAAGAGAATGCGGATTTGCAGACCAAGCGGGCCGCGCTACAAGCGCAACTGAATGGCATGGTGTTGGAGATCGCGATGGATGAAACGTTGTGAGGGGCTGGGGAGAGCAGAAGGACGCGAGTGTCTGCATCCTGCCTAAATGGGATCGAGCCCCTTCGAAGCTCAGGGTAAAAGTGCTCGACCCCTACAAAGGCGGGAGAGACCCAAGAGCGGGCCGCCTGGAAGGCGGCGCTACAGAGAATGAGGGCGGGCGGAGGCGGAGCGTTTCTTGGGTATGCCTTTGGGGTGGCAATCGAGGCATTTGACGAAGTGAATGTTGTGCGGGCTCTTGGTGGAGACGAAGGTGGTGTCCATCTTTTCGACGTCGAGGCCGCAATTGGAGAGGCGCGGATGGCAGGTGGAGCAAGACGCGCGGGTGTGCTGGCCATGTTTCTGATGACACGCTAGACAACTGAGACCTTCATGGATGCCGACGGGCGTGCGGTCGTCGCCGGAATGCACTTCCATGCTGGCGAGGGGCGCGTGGCACTGGTAGCAAAGAGACTGGCGTGGATCGGGGCTGATCTTCACAGGCCTGCCGAAATCAAACATCACAGGCAGAGGAAGAAGAGCGACCGAGAAATTGGCGCGTTCACGGCGATCGAAGAAGCCGAGCGAAGGACGATAGAGTTCTTCGCGGCCGGCTGATTTGGCGTTGGCATCGTCGTCGTCCTTGTGGAGCAGGTCGCCGCTGCGGTGAATGGCGTGGCAAGTGAGGCAAGGGATGACTGGTTGCTGAACGACGGAAGCCGGCAACAGCTTCCAGGGACCTTCGGTATTCAACGGCGCGACGAGATCGCGGATGCCACTTTCAAAGAACATGCCATGGCAGCGAAGACAATCGTCCATCAAAAGGCGGCTGCGGTTATGCTTTTGATCGAGGAAAATGCTCTCGTAGGTGATGCCGTGCGGGCCATTCCGCCATTGAGCGGCTTCCTGCTGATGGCATTTCTGGCAGCGGCCGACCATGGCGTTGACGTCCATGGTGCGCAGGCGGATGGGATCGCGGTAAGCGCCGCGAATGTGCTGGACGAGGCGGCGGGCGTTCCCCAAGTGGAAACCGGGATCGAAAGTGAGAATTTCGCCGTGGCACGCGCCGCATGCGACAGCGCGGTGACTGGAGGTTTGCCAGGAAGAATGCTCCGAGCGGATTTCGTGACACCGGGCGCAGGATTCTCCGGCGGAATACTCGTAATAAAGGCTGGCCGCAGGAAGTCCAAGAACAATCAGAATGCCGATGGCGAGAACCAGGAGAGCCAGGGGGGAGCGTAGAAAGGCCATGGCTAAACTTTTCCTTTCCAGGATTGCACGAGGTGAGCAGAAGCGCGGTAGGCGTTGGCGAGAATGGTAAGGACGGGATTGAAGCCGCCATTGGTGACGTGGACGCTGCCGTCAATCACGTGGAGGTTGTCGGTATCGTGGACGCGGCACCAGGAATCGACGACCGACGTTTTGGGATCATTGCCCATGCGGCAGG
>Ga0326727_10015613_pt1 | contig 16244 bp, 9 predicted proteins | sample MB2enrmetagenome_FD_207643 | JGI IMG/M metagenome (GOLD analysis project Ga0326727, IMG submission 207643) | Lab enriched peat soil microbial communities from McLean, Ithaca, NY, United States - MB29MY | ecosystem: Environmental > Terrestrial > Soil > Wetlands > Peat | place: USA: New York...
GGCGATCCATGCAAGCACATGGCCGCAGTCTACTACCTCATCGCCCAGGAGATCGACCGCGATCCTTCCCTCCTTTTCCGCCTACGGGGCGTGGACCTCGCCGCGCGCTTCGGCCGTTCCCGATCCGAGGGCGAGCTGGCTCTGCCCCCTCCTGTCTCTCTGCATATCGACGAGCAGCCTCGTCCCGCGGCGCCTGAGTCGCCCCCTTCGCTGCCGAGGATCGAGAGCTATCTGGGACTCGTGCAATCGCTCATTCCGCCGCGGCCTCCTTTTGCGGAGGGGGACTTCGGCGCGGCGCTCGTAGAGTTTTATCATCGCGCGGCCGCCTCGAACCCCGTCATCGCAGCTGGAACACCGCTCTCCGGTGGGCGCGGCGCAGGCCCGGCGGACACTCTTGAGCGCCGCTTTTCCTCCGCAAATTTTCATATCGACTACGATGGCCGGGAGCGCGGGACTCCCTTCGCCGTAGGAACCGGGCCCGAGCTCTACATCGTCGCCACGGAGAACGGCGGCGCGAAACGGAAGATGACCGTTTCAGCGACCGTTTCGCTTTTTCTCGGCTTCGAGGACGAGCGCGGTACGCCGGCTTATCGCTTCCTCTTCTACCTTGCGCGCGTCATCTCGGCAGCCTGGAGAGCTTCGGCATTCGTCCCGGCCCCGGTCCGCGATGGATCGGGCTCGAGCCTCGGCGTCGCTTGGGTCCCGCTTCCCGCGGCAAAGGAACTGAGCGCTGCCCTCGACGACCTGGGGCGTTACGATCCGGGGATCTTTCGCATACAAGGGAAGCGCAAGACCGTCGCTGCCGTATCGGGCGCCTCGACCGCGCGCGTCCTTGCGATCTCCTGCCTTGGCGAATGGGTACGCTCGCTCGACTTTCGCCCCTCCGGCGAACGCTCTGCGATCCGGTCCCTAGTCGATCTCTTCTTTTGGGGCGAGAGCCTGGACACTTCGAGTCCAGGAGCGCGGCTCCTTCCGCGGGCGATCGCCTCGTGGCTTTCGATATTCAACCTCGACTTCGGCGCCTCGACGTACCGTTATCGCTTTATCGTCGACCAGATCGACGATAAAAAAGAGAAGGCGCAGGAGCCGCGTTTCTCGCTCGGCCTTTCGGTGCTCCGCGCCGGCGAGGCGGGCACAAGGCCGAAAGCCGTGGCTCTCAAGGAAGCCGCGAAAGAATTGGGCGATCTCGAAACGCTGCGCATCCCCACGGCACTCTCAACCTATGTGCCCGAGATAAGCCGCCTCGCCTCCGAGAAGAGCATAGTCCTCGCCGAGACCCGCCTCGCTTCTTTCCTCGGCGAGGCATCGTCCGTCCTCCAGCGTCTGGGCGTCGAGGTGATCCTGCCGAAGGCCCTGAAGAAGGCCCTCTCGCCCAGGCTCGTCCTCGACGTGAAGGCCAACGGCTCAGGATCGCTTCAGTCCTACCTCGACCTGGAGAGCGTTCTCCAGTACGACTGGCGAATAGCCATCGGAGACCAGCTCCTTACTCCTGCCGCCTTCGAGCGGCTCGTGAAGACTAAGAAGGAGGTCGTCATCTTCCGCGACGGCTTCGTCAGGCTCGACCCTGTCGAAGTCGCCCGTCTCCTCGAGCGAGCCCGCTCGAAGCGCGGGCCGTCGGCTCTCGACCTCATCGCCGCCCGCCTTTCTGGCGACGCTATATTTTCCGCCGACGCGGAGGAGGTGGCCGCTTCCCTGTTCGAGCGCAGCGACGAGCCCTTGCCCGCTGCCCTCGCCGCTAACCTGCGGCCTTACCAAGAGCGAGGCTATCGCTGGGTCATGTCCAACTTTCGCTCGGGCTTCGGCTGCGTGCTCGCCGACGATATGGGCCTGGGCAAGACCGTGCAGGCGATCGCCGTCATCTTGCGCCTCGTCGAGGAGGGACTGCTTTTCGATGGAGCCCTCGTCGTCGCGCCCGCCGCCCTCCTCACCAACTGGGAGCGCGAGCTTGAGCGTTTCGCGCCCAGCCTATCGGTGGCCCGTTACCATGGAAGCAAGCGGAGCCTGGACGCGGCGGCCGAAGTCCTTGTTACGACCTACGACACCGCGGCCCGCGACGCCGAAGCGCTCGCCGAGAAGGGCTTCTCCCTCCTCGTCTGCGACGAAGCCCAGCTCATGAAAAACTCCGAGGCTCGGCGCTCACGCGGCGTCAAGTCTCTCTCCGCCTCTCGCAGGCTCGCGCTCAGCGGCACCCCGGTAGAGAACCGGCTCGAAGACCTGCGCTCGATCTTCGACTTCGTCCTCCCCGGCTACCTGGGCGGCGTTTTCGAGTTCAAGAAAACCTGGCGCGAGAGCATCGAGATAGACCGAAATCGCGAGGTCGCGGACAAGCTCAAGCGCATAACCTCTCCCTTCCTCATGCGGAGGCTCAAGACGGACCGCGACATAGTCCCGGACCTCCCCGACAAGATCGTCTCGGACGAGTACGCGAAGCTCGCCCCCGACCAGGCTGCGCTCTACGAGAGCGTCGTGCGTTCGGGCCTCGCCGATGCCGAGTCCGCCCTTCCAGGACCGGAGCGGGCATCGCTCGTGCTCAAGCTCCTGACCTCGCTTAAACAGATATGCGACCACCCACGAGTCTACGACAAGGAGAGTCCGCCCGAGGCCAAGCTTTCCGGGAAGTGCATGCTTCTCGTCGACCTCCTGCAGGAGATGCTCGATCGGCGCGAGAAGGTCCTCGTTTTCAGCCAGTACGTCGAGACCCTCGAACTTCTGAAAACCGTTCTCGCCGAGGAGCTCGACGAAAGGTGCCTGCTCTATCACGGCGGGCTTTCGAAGAAGGCGCGCGACGCGGCTGTCGACGCTTTTCAGAACGAGAGTGCCGACCGCGTCATGCTCGTGAGCCTCAGAGCGGGCGGCTTGGGGCTCAACCTGACCGCGGCCAGTCGCGTCATCCATTACGACCTGTGGTTCAATCCCGCGGTAGAGAACCAGGCGACCGACCGGGCCTTCCGCATCGGCCAGACCAAGAACGTGTTCGTCCACCGCCTGATCGTCGCCGGAAGCTTTGAGGAGAAGATCGACGCCATGCTCAAGGCCAAGCGCGAGCTCGCCGACATGACCATCTCTTCGGGCGAGTCGTGGATAGCGAAGATGAGCAGTGCCGAGCTGCGTGAGCTGTTTTCTCGGTGAGCGCTCTTTATTGCACACGAACACTCGTTAAAAAAATAACTTTTCCCATTGACTTGGAAGTTGCTTCCTAGATTAAAAGTACCGCTGGCATAGTTAACGGAAGCTATTGCAAGGGGGGATTTGTGAAAAAGCTAGCAGGCATTTTGCTGGTATGCCTCTGCATATTGGGCGGCTGCATCACCTCGAAGGCGAATGCGGGATCTGCTACGGGTCTCTACAAGCCGGGCGAGTACATCGGGACAGCGAAGGGCCTGGATGGAGAAATAAAACTCAAGGTCAGAGTCGATGAGAACAAGATCTTATCCGTCGTTGTAGTCGAAAACAACGAGACCAAGGGCATCGGCAGCAATGCCATCAAGGAAATGCCTGAGATGTTCGTCAAGGCCAACTCGGCAGACATCGACGGTGTCTCCGGCTGCACGGTCAGCTCGAATGCCTTGAAGGAAGCTGTGCAGAAGGCTTTGAACCAGGCCAAGCTCGTCTCTGCCCCCGCCTCATCGATCATGAAGGACGGCACTTACACAGCGAGCGTGAAGTCCTACGCTGAGATAAATGGCCTGGCCACTGGCAACGGCAAGATGACGATGGAAGTGAGCGTCGCAGACAACAAGATCGCTACCATTAAGGTTCTCGACTACACGGACACCTCCGTCATTGGAGGCATGGCCTATCCTCAGCTCGTTCAGAGAGTCCTGGAGACCCAGTCCTTGGACGTCGACACAGTCTCGGGTGCGACGGTCTCTTCCGGAGCCTTCATGTCTGCGCTATCGAGCTGTGTCGAACAGGCCGGAGGCAATGTCCTGGCTCTCAAGGGCCGTAAGGTCGAGAGGCGGGCCGCCGAGAAGGCTGAATACAGTACCGACATCGTTGTCGTAGGCGCCGGTATAGCCGGACTTAGCGCTTCCATCGAGGCCGCGAGGCTGGGCGCAAAGGTCATCCTTCTCGAGAAGAACGAGGTCCTGAGCAGCTCCACAACCCGTTCCCTAGGTTTTGTCGTCGGTGCGAACACCGAGCTGCAGAAGGCGAGCGGTATCGACGATACGACGGACGCGCTCTACAAGGACATATATGCCTGCTACAAGGACGAGAAGGAGCTGGACACTACCCTGCTCAAGAAGCTTTGCGTGGACTCGACCGACCTCAACAAATTTTTGCTGAGCTGTGGCGTAAAATTCGACCATGTTAAGAATGTCAGCCCCAAGGAGCCCAGGGCCACGAAGCGTACCCACGTCACCACCGGAGGCGGAGCCGAGCTTTCCAGTGTCCTCCTGGCCGAGGCTAAGAAACAAGGCGTCACGGTCATGATGGGGACCCCTGCTACCGGAATACTCAAGAGCGGGGATTCTGTCGTCGGTTGCAAGGCGAGTAACAAGTATGGCGACGACATTACGATCAAGGCCTCCGCCGTGATCAACTGCGCCGGAAGCTACTCGAACAATCCGGAAATGCTGAAGAAGCTGAACCCGAGGCTCACGAACGCCGAGTATGTCTGCGGCAGCGGCAATGGCGATTCCTACACCCTCACAAAGAGTGCTGGCGGAGCCATCGTTGATATCCCCTATCCCCAAATGATGTACTACTTCTACTCTCCCTCCTGGTCGAAGGTTCCCGCAGTCTTGCCCGCGTCGCCGGATAACGGCGTTCCCGACATCCTCCTGATTGACGGAGCCGGCAAGCGTGTCTGCAGCGAGGATGATTTCTGCTTCGAGTACGTGAAGAAAGTCTGGGAAGGTGGCTACGACGAGGGCTACTGCGTGGTCGGCCAGGCCTTCGCCGACAAGTATCCCGACACGATCGAAGTCGGCCTCTCGACGAAGGAGTCGGTCGGCGGCAAGCCCTTCGGCTACAAGGCCAATAGCATTGCCGATCTGGCCAAGGATGTCGGCATCGATCCGGCCGCGCTGACGGCCACGGTCGACCGCTACAACCAGCTCTGCGACAAGGGCCAGGACGATGACTTCAAGAAGGAGTCGAAGTTCATGGTTAAGATTACCGCCCCCTACTACATCCTGCGGCTGCCCCAAATCGCAACGGACGGCTACACGGGGGCGCGCATCAACAAGAACGCCCAGGTCGTCGACGTCAAGGGGAACCCCATCCCCGGCTTCTATGCTGCCGGCTCGGCCGCCTGCGGCCAGATAACGGGCGTTGACTACTTCGGCTGCGGCTCGTCCCTGCTGACAGGAGGAGTCTTCGGTCGTGCGGCCGCACAGGACGCAGTGAGTAAGCTCAAAAAATAGACTTGCTGGAAAACGATATCGAATAGTGCCATGGCGAAAGGCATCTGCGGCGGAGATTCCGCCGCAGATGCCTTTGTGCCATACTGTATGGCAGAGGTGAACTGCTTTGAAACGCGACGTTCCGGACGAACCAACCTTTACCTACGCTACCTCTGAGCTCTCGAAGTATTACGCCATCACGGGCAAGGGCTTGGCTTTCTACGAAGGGAAAGGCCTCATTTCTCCTGCGCGCCAGAGCAATGGGAAATACAGGGAATACTCGCTGACCGACTGCTATCATCTATATTTTTCGAAATTCTACAGAAACTGCGGGCTCAAGCTCGATCAGCTTATCGGCCTGATAAACGATGGAAAGTTGCAGGACATAGGGGCGAAAATTCAATTGCAGGCACAAGCGATCGATGATGAGGCCCAGTACAAAAAGAGGCTTGCAGAACGGCTGAGGCAGATAGCGGACAAGCTGCGCAACCTGCCCGGCGAAGTCAACGTTTTCCATATTGAAGAAAGGCCGGAGATGTACAGGCTCTTCGTTCGTAACTACAACGGCCCCCACGAAAGCAGCCCGGAACAGTCAAAGGAATTCAGCCTTTGGAATAAAAGTATCCCGATTAATGTGGCCTCGTTACGCTATCCCTGCGACGACCTTATGGCAGGCTGCTCCAACTTAAACACGGGAATTGGGAACATCATCCTGGCCGAGGATTTCGAGTTTCTGAGGTTCAAGAAATCGAAGCGAGTCCAGTATCTCCCTCGGACACGATGCCTGCGCACAATAATACAAATAGAGCCGAGAGAATTAGATTCCATCGATCCGCTGCAGCCGGCATTGAAGTACCTCCACGACCAAGGTCTGCGACTGACGGGCGATCCATTGACCGCCATGCTCGTGATTGCTGCCGCCGAGAAGGGAGAAATGCGCTATGACGAGGCTTGGCTTCCAGTCGGGGAATAGACGCCCAAAGGAGCCGTGCCGATAGGTTTTGAAGGGCATCTCGACCGAGTCCTCGATGGCTCGCACTTCCTCCAACGCCTCAAAAGGGCCAGGGCTGGAAGGATAAGTGCCGTCCTGAATTGTGAGAGCGAAGCAAGTCGGTCTAAGGACGCTTAGTAAAAGTCCATTGACAATCTGAATTAGTCCGGTAGAATCGCAACCAAGAGAGGGAACTACTCCATGGCCAAGCAGATTCCCGGGTTAAATGAGAAATCTCGGCTAACGAGATGAAGATGCGGAAGCCGCATTGTATTTTCATCCTTTCGGCTGCCTGCTTCGCTCTAATGCCATGGCTTCATGCCGAGCCGTCGGCTTACTTCCAACCAAAGTCCGTGCGCCAAGAGATGCTTCTCTCTTGGGAGAAGGCCGAAGGCGTTCCGCTGCCCGAGAATGTCGCCGGGATCTATGAGCTGGACTATCGGAAGTACGACTTCAAGAACAACATTGCAATAACCATCGACGACTGCGCCCCGAACCAGTACATGGCCGCCGACCTCGATATCCTGAAAAAGCGTGGAATAAAGGCCGTCTTCTTCATCATAGGGCGGAATTTTGTAGACCCTAAGGGAAATCCAATGCCGCGGGCAAGGGAACTCCTCGACAGGGTTGTCGCCGAAGGCCACGTCATCGGCAATCACAGCTACTGGCACAGGCGCATGGACCAAGGTAGCTATCGGGACAATAGCGCCGCCTTGACGAAAGAGATCGACGACGTGCAAGCGATGGTCGATAGGACCCTCGGCTACCATTATCCCCTGATTTATTTCCGCCCTCCAGACGGGGCTCACAGCACGCCTCGTTATATGCTCGATGAGGTACTTAAAGAAAAAGGTGAGTACCTGACCAATTGGACGATCACCTCCTTCGACTGGTGCATGAGACTGCCGGCCAGCCGTCCCGATCACCTCGGCTACGATAAAGTCCTCGCGAGGACGCTCAAGCAAGCTAAGGACGAGTTCGGCGGAGTGGTTCTCCTCCATGCCTTTCCCGCGACAACGGCGATACTCGACGATCTGCTCGCGCAGCTCTCCCAAGCGAGCAATGATCGCGGCAGCTTCACGTTCTCGACGCTCGAGGACATCCTGCGCCTTAAGTACGTGAGATAGTCCGTCTGCCTGAGCCTCTCGGCCCTGCCGGCTTCTCACCCACGATAAGCGCCTTGCATTCGTTGCGCGCGAGCTTGATCTCGAAGCTTTCCCGGCTCGATGATTCGTACGGCGGGTACTTACTTCGAAGCTTGGGGCGTATTTTATACCCCGACTCGACGACAAAGGAACTTAAAAAAGACATCTGCCCAAGTTGGACACGAGGGTTGCCAGAGTCAGGCAGAGCGTCTGCCTGACTCTGACACAGCGTCTGCCTGACTCTGGCACAGCTCATGTCAGACTTAGGCGTGGACAGTTCTTGTGTTGCCTTTGCCCTGAAGAAACATGAACTTGAGGGTGATACTGTGACATAATCCTAGTTGCGGCAAGGAGAAAGACATGGTCCAGCATCCTAAAATCCGTCCCGAGTATTCCGGCGTCGGCCTTCTTCCCCAGTTCGACCTTATCTCCTGCTTGCGAAGAGATTGCGTACGAGGATGCGGACATATTCCTTGCGGCTGGTTTTATCCTTGAGCCAGGGGAGGCAGGAGGGATCTACGAGAGGGGGGAAGAGGATCGCAGAAACGAAAGCGCCGAGGCGGATGCGAAGCTCTTTTGCAGAAGCCTTGTCGAGCGAGCCGGACATGCGGCCTTCGATCTTGCCCACAAGGGCGGCGATCGAGGCGGCGACGGCTTTACGCGGCTGGCCGTCGCTCTCGAAGAAGTTCGCTCTCGTTATCGTCGGGTAGCGGTACCCGCCTTCAATGAGAAACTCGCCGATGGCCACGAGGGCGCCTTCAGGCTCCCACGGCTCGGCAGAGAGATAGTCCTTGAGGTGCTTCGAAGTGTGCTCCCACGAGGCAGCGAGGGCCTCATCTACAAGCTTTTCCTTGCTGCCGAAATGATAGTTGATGGCCGCAATATTCACTCCGGCCGCAGCCGCGATTGTCCGCGTGGTCGCCTTGGCCGTGCCGCCTTTTTCGATGAGATCGATCGCCACATCGAGAATCTTCTCGCGGGTCGACTTCTGGTCTAGCTCGGCCTGTGTCATGTATCCCCATCATCTCCTCGCTTATCACAGATGTCAAGCAACGCATAAAACATCGATTGACTTGTGATTTCTAATTTGATAGTTTAAACACAGTTTTAATCGCTGATTGGAGGTTTGCAATGAAGCATTCTACGCCGTGGTACAAACTCGGCTGGATGGGAGACGATGTATTGGATCAAGTCCTCTTGTTCTACCTCGGCGAGGCCTGGGCCGGGCTGACGGATACCGGCGAGGTGCTCGAGACTGCGAGTCGAGTGAACATCAAGGACCCTCGGAGCTGGGCTCGGGAATGGCGAAAGACTGCCGAGCGCGTCGATGCGGCTGCGCAGGCCGTCGAGGCGAAGGGGCATCGGCTCAGCGCCGGAGAATTGAGCCTGCGAGCGTCGAGCTATTACCGTGCCACGCTCCACCGGCATATGGATCCCTATGCGGAGGAAGTGAGAGAGCTTGCATCCAAGGAAGTAAAGGCCTTTACTCGGGCTATGAGCTTGCTCGGCTATCCCGTCGAACGCGTCGAGATACCCTATGAACATGCGACTCTCTCGGCCTATTGGTATCACGGCGAAGGGAAAGCCAAGCGTCCCGCCCTGATCACCCATCAAGGCCGCGACGCCTGGGCTGAGGATAATTTCTACATAGGCCGCGAGGCGCTTAGGCGAGGCTACGACTGCCTTATCGTCGACGGACCGGGCCAAGGATCGACGCTCCGCCTCCAAGGCCTCTGCTTCCGGCCGGATTGGGAGAAAGTCATAGCTCCTGCCGTCGACTGGCTTCTCGCGCGGTCCGAGGTAGACGCCCATGCCATCGGGCTCATGGGAATGAGCATGGGCGGAGCCTTGGCCCCGCGCGCCGCCGAGTTCGAGCCGCGGATCTCCTTCCTCATCGCGAATCCGGGGGTCACGAATTGGTCGGCCATCTTTTCTCGGAATCTCGATACAATCAGCCCGATGGTAAGCAGACTGTCGGTACGCAATCCCAAGGCCTTGGATGCCCTTTTATCCGTCACTGGTAAGCTGAGTACGCTCGTCCGATGGGGACTGACGGACAGCATGTGGAAGCACGGCGTTCGGACCCCCTCGGCTCTTCTGGCCGAAATGCGCCGCTACGACGCGAGCCCCGACATTCGGCGCATCTCCTGCCCGACTCTCGTCGTCGACGCCGAGGCGGAAGAATATGGCGACGCGAAGGAATTTTACGAAGCGCTCTCGTGCCCAAAGAGTTATATGCTTTTCACACAGGCCGAGGCCGCTCCCCTCCACGTACAGACTGCCTCTCTGGCGCTCGGCACCCAGCGGATATTCGACTGGATAGACGAGACGGTTGCGGAGATTCGGCGATAAGCGGCTGTCCGTGCGAGATGGCTAGATAGCCATAAACGTCCCTTGGTGGGCCCCCGGCGTCGTAACTCCCTTGAATGAACAAGCTCTCCACAGTTACCGATGGAGAGCTTGCAGTCTAGTCTTGCCGGAGCTTTACTGCGCCTTCGCGTAGGCGGCAGCCTTGTTGCCGGCGATCAGGCCGGATACGAAGGTCCAAGACTGTGCCTGGCCTGCCCACGGGGTGTAAGCCTTGCCGGAGGCGTTGCAGACGCCCTGCGAATCCTGGCCGACCGCGTACAGGTTCCCGATGGGCTTCCCGTCCGCGCGCAGTACGTTCATGTTCGCGTCGATATCGAGGCCGCCCACGGTGGCGTAGGAATAACCGGCGGCGATGACGGCATAGTAGGCGGTATCCTTTCCGCCTACCGACTGTCTCAGGGTCGCAGAGTCGCAGCCTATGGCTTTGGCGAGCGCATCGATACTGTCGGCTTTGATCACGTCGCCGTACTTTTCACCGACGGCGAGGATGTCGTAAATGTCGGAGATAGGCTTGTTCACTTCGAACTTGCCGCCCTGATTCATGAACATCGAAGTTGCGGTGGCATAGCTGCCCCGCAGGCCCTTGTTCGCGATGGCGTCGATTTCGTCCTTCGTGTAGAGCACGTAGTCCTTGTAACCGGGGGCGTAGCAGATCTCCACGGTGATCGCCGAGTCGGTCGTGCCGCTCTTGTTCGCGGTGCCCCACACTTTGCCGTCGGTGGTGACGCTCAGCTGGTCGCCCACGAGGCAGAGCGCGGAGAGGATCGCTTTCTGATCGGGGGTCAGGTCGTTATTTTTGATGATGGTGGGGACCTGCGTAATGTGGATCATCGGCAGGACGCCGATGTTGTACAGCGCGCCGCCCGCTTGCTGCCCCATGCGGATGCCGGCGCCATTGTTGACGGTTACGCCGAGGGTGTTGACCGGGCTGCCGAGGTACTGAGTCATCATCTTCGCGTTGCCGAGGAAGCCGCCTGTGGCGAGGATCACGCTCTTGCCGTAGATCTCGTAGGTCGTGCCGTCGTAGCTCGTGGCGCTCACACCGATGACTTTACCGCCAGCGTCGGTCAGCAGCTTGTTGCCCCGCAATTCGGTCATGTAGTCGTTCTTGGGGTTCTTGCCCTTCGCGATCTTCATGGCCCTGTCGAACTGGAAGGTCTTGTTCGGGCCGAGCACGTTCCAGGAGCTGTTGTTTTTGTCCGCGGTATAGACGGTCCACAGCTTCTTCCAGTCGCTGCGCACGAAGCTGCCGAGCATGCCGCCCTTATCCTGCATGCCGGTGAATGTGAAGCCGAAGTTGTTTACGTAGAAATCCAGCGCGGTGCCGGAATCGTAGACGGCTTCGTGGATGACGTCGGCCTTTTTATCGTTGCCGACGTATTCCATCCAGGTCTTGTACACATCGTCCGCGTCGATGTAATCCTTGCCGCCGTTGTACAAATCTTTGAGGTACTTGGAGTTGACGGCCATCGGGCCGTAGGTGCAGGCCGAATCGCCGCCGAGCTTGCCCGCGGCATCGAAGCCGAACACCGCCGCGCCTTCCTGGGCTGCGGAGCAGTAGGACATGATGCCCGAGCCGCCGAGGCCGACGACGATCACGTCATAGCCTTCGAGCTTCTTGGTATCGGTCTTCTTTGCGATGGGGGTGTACCACTGAGAGCTGTCGCCGCCGGCGGTGTTGATCGCCTGTGCAACGCAGTTCCTGATCGCATTGGAAGAGAAGGTCGCTCCGGAAATGGCGTCCACGGATAGAGTCTGATTCTTCACGATGCGGGGGATGAATTTATCCAGAGCGGTTTGAAACCATTCGCCCGTAAATGACTCATGTTCTTCCTTTACAGCGATGTTCTTGATCGCGTTGTCTGCGAAGGTGACGTCGCAGGTGACCTGGCCGGTCCAGCTGAAGCCCGAAGCCGTGGCGGAATAGATGCCGTCCTTGACGGGCTTCTTCCCCGAACTGGCCGTGCCATTAGCCTTGGCAAGGCACTGCGCGATTGCCGCCTTTACGGCGGTGGTAGTCGACGTCGCGCCGGAGACGCCGTCGATTTCGGCGCTCTGCTTGTCGAGGATCTGCTGCCTGAGCGTGTTGCCGGCCGCCTGCCCGATCGTCTTGGTCTCGTCGGGAAGATCGAGCTTGACATCCGTGATCTTGTTGGCGTCTACGGTGACAGTGACGGTTACCTTGCCGATGCCGTCGGTCGTAGCGGTATACGTGCCCGGCGTATAGATGCCTTTAGCCGCCTGTTTCGCCGCGATCGAGGCCGATCCGCTTGTGTTCGTTGTACTAGCGGGATTGCTTTGGCATGCTGCTAGAATGAACAGCATCATTGCGGAAAGCAGACAGTACAGTGTTCTCTTCATGGTTCCATTTTCCTCTCTACTGATTCCTGATAGGAACTGCCGTTTCCATCGGTGCTGATTTCACCGACCATTCGACCGCTTCTATCGTATTTTCCGGCACGCCGGTAAGGATTCACTATATGTCACGGGAGTGGGGTGGTCAATATTAGAAGCTGAACGCCCCAGTCGGCAAGGGGCCGGGCCGCTTCGTGGACGGGGGGGGTCGGATAACTTTAGTTTGTCAGAAATAACTTCCTTCAGGTGATGCATTGATATTCATCTTTAAACTTTTAGCCAGATTTGCCATTTCTTCATCAATTAAAATAGGTCGGCATTTTACTCCGACCTATTGTCTTGATATTCTGAAACCCAATCAATTCCAGGGATTAGTTCTGTTTCTAGTTTTATCGACTTATTCCGTTTTGCTCTGAGTACTTTCCCTGAAACCGATAGTAATTGAAGTTGATCTTCGATTTTTGAATTTCCAACATCGCTTTTAGGTAAAGTGATCTCCGCTATTACCTTATTGTGTTCCGTAATAAGAACTATTTCTCCCACTTTAACCTGTTGTAAACATTGAGAAAGCTGATCCTTTAGGTCTCTCACATCAACTGCTATCATGCAATAACTATATGACCACAATAGCTATTTTGCCAATAACAAAATGGTCGAGCCAATTTTAAAAACTGCGGTAGGTGTGGGGTCAGCGGCCTTTCGCCTTCGACTCCTTGGTGGGGGAGGGTTCCGAGAAGCCCCTTGCTGAAGGACTGTATCGAAGGGAATGGACGCTTGAGTCGTTTTAGGTAAATATTCTTCTGAGGGCAAGGATTCTCAGCCTATCTTCCTCTCCATACCGCTGGGCGAAGACGTTCAATGCGGAATCGACGGCTTTATGCCCGGATTCGCCTAACTCGCCTACGATCATTTTTTCAAGCGTAGTGAACAGATGCCCGACATGGTAATCCCAACTTTGGATCGCTTTTGTTCCAGGCCTGAGTTTTTTTCGATACAGGAGTATCGCGCCATTGCGAAGGCCCATCTTTGCGCCATGAAAGATAAAATCGCAGGTCGCGCTCCCGTTGCTTCGCGTTCCGACTACATCAAGCTTCAACTCGGGATTGAAGCCTCGCAGTACGGCGCTATCGATCTCGCGGCAATAGAGGCAGCCCCACTTCATAAGCCCGCTTTCATTCCAGGCCGTGTACCAGGGACATTTGGTATTGAGCAGTCTGAGGTCTTGGCCGCGCGCTGCCAGCGTCTGGCTCATCGCGCCCGGAGTGGTCTTGAACTCGCTGTATGCGAAGTAATCGATCATATCAAGCGCATGGTCGTTCGCGCGCGCCCTGGCGGCCATCCTGCGTCCACGCTCTTCGCCGTATCGGCGAACGGCGAGGCTGATTATCTGTTCGCCGCGCTCGTCGCCCGCTTCTTCGCAGACCGCTTTCGCCATCCACGCGAACAGAAGTGCGTGATGCATTTCCGTGAAGGGCGCGCCAGCGGCATCCCCTATCGTTTCCATTTCGCTCCTCCCTGGCGAACGACGAGGTCCCGAACGACCTCGGACCCTGCTGGTTCGATCGTCAGGTTTTCGGCGTCGCCGACCTCGCAGGAGCACGCGAGGCGGACCTTCCCGTCGATCTTCATGGCGCAGCGCCCGCAGATGCCGTGATCGCAAGCGCTGTGCCGGTAATAGGCCACGGTAGAATCGAGGTTCTTCGTTATGTAATCGAGGCTGTCCATGACTGTCCAGGACGGGAGCGCGGGCACCTCGAAGCTCTCGTACGATCCTTGGACATCGGCGGCAGGGTCGTATCTGAAAACACGCAGGTTCATATGAGCTCCTTGACGATGTAGTCGGCGATATTCGCCTCTTTGCCTGCCGGGATTTCCATGCTCACGACCTCGGGCCTCTTTTCCGTGAGCGACATTCCCTGTGCGCCCTCTTCCTCGAGTATCCGGACCGCCCAGCGATCGTTGTCCACCTGCGGACAATCGCTGCGTACGTGAAAGCCCCGGCTCTCCCGCCTGGCGAGGGCGGCGCGGAGTCCCGCTTCGGTGCAGGTCAGCAGATTCTCGACCTGCAGCGCGCAGAGCCATTCGTAGTTGTACGCCCGCGATTTGCATTTCGCGGTCAGGCAGGGCAGTGCGTCTTTTTTTATCGCCTCGATTTCCCCGAGAGCGGAGGAGATGCCCGCTTCGTCGCGGCGAGGGCCGAAGCCTCTGTCCGCCGCTTGATGTATCCTTTGCATGACCGCAAGCGCGCTGGGGCCCTTCTCTCGCGCTAGGGGCGCGTCCATCTTGTCGATCGTGGCCTGGACGGGCGACTCGTCGGGCATCGGGGAGGAAACGCTCGATGCGTACTGCGCGGCGGAGATGCCCGCCCTATTGCCCTGTACCATCATTTCCGTGGTGGCGTCGGCGACTCGGCATGCTCCGAAGAGACCGCTGGTCGCTTCGCCCGCGGCGTAGAGCCCGGGCACTCGCGTCGCCATCTTATCGTCGATGACGATGCCGCCCATGCTGTATTCAGAGCAGAGGGCGAACTCGAGTTTCTTCTTTTCGAGTACGATCTTTTTGAACTCGAACAGATCGTCGCTGTGGTAGTGGCCATATTTGTAGAACTGTTTGAAGTAATTCAGCATGGCCTTAAAGCCCAGGTTGAAGACGAATCGCGGCATGCCCGCCAGTTTCGAGCAGTCCATAGAGAGTCCGCCGCTCGCGGACCAATAATAGTTCCATATCACTTTACCGAGCTCGCTGCCTTTCGCTATCTTGCGCAGCGCCCGGGGAATCTCGATACTCTTGCCTTTTTCGTCGAGCGTGCCTAACGGAAGGCCGATGGCGTAGAGCAGATAGGGCAGGATCGAGCCTTTGCTGCTCTCGGGTTCGAGGGCCGTGGGTATGAAGAGCATGAACTCCATGTCGGCAAGCTGCGCGCCCGCGCGGTAGGCCATCGCGATGCCGTCGCCTGTAGTCACGTCGCTGTTCGTGCTCGACACCGAGAAGGGCTGGTAACCGCCCGAGCAGATGACGACGGCCTTCGCGCTGATGAGCACGCTCTCTCCCGTATAGACATCGAATCCTACGGCGCCCGCGATCCTCTCTCCATCTTTTACGAGATCGACGACCATGAAGTCCTCGATAGTCTCGATGCCGGGCGTCTCTGCGAGCCCTTGCTTGAGCGCGACGCCAAGTGAATGCCCCGATAGCATCCAGCCGGCGGGCGCGGTGAAAGCCTGCTTTTGCTTTGCGCGCTCCCCCCATTCGTGGCAGGCGTAGACGAGGGGAGGGCTCTCCTCGACGAACTGCCGCACCAGAGGCTGCTCGGAAAGGTAGAAGCTCTGCTTGACGATCTGCTCGAAAAGGAAGGCCTTCGTGAAGGAAGGATCGGCCCTTTTCAGTCCGTAGTCCTTGCGGGCGCTCTCTCCATCCATCGAATAGGAACCGCCGATCATGATGGTGTCGCCGCTGTTTCCGATTTTCCCCTTGGACGCAAGGATGACCCGCGCTCCTGTTTTCCTTGCCGCAATCGCCGCCATTACGCCCGCTCCGCCCCCGCCGATGCACAGAACATCGGTCGTCACGGTTTTAATGCTCTTCGCGCTATCCATTTCGAGTTCCCCTTTCCACGACTCAGAAGCCATCGACTAATTTCGCGGCGAGCCTGAGGAAGGTGGCCGTCTCTTCTTTGCTCCCCATGAGGCCCAGCAGTTTCGTGTAGAACGCGCGCTCCGACGATAGGTGCTCACCCTGGGCAAGCTTTCCCTCCTCGGTGAGAACGAGCCTGAAAGAGCGTTTGTCCTCCGGGCTTATCCGGCGTCCTATGTAGTCGCGTTCCTCGAGCCGGTTGATCGCGCTCGTGAGCGTGCTCTTGGAGATGCCTATCTCCTTGGCGATGTCCGTCGGCATCGCGTCAGGATCGTCCGCGAGTATTCTGAGCACGCTCATCTCTATGCTCGAAAGACCTTTTAGTCGCGGATAGTGGCTTTCAAAAGGGTCCTGGACCATTTTCTGGTGGATGAGATGGTGCAGCCTGTCGATTTCGGCTAT
>Ga0326727_10015615_pt1 | contig 16242 bp, 14 predicted proteins | sample MB2enrmetagenome_FD_207643 | JGI IMG/M metagenome (GOLD analysis project Ga0326727, IMG submission 207643) | Lab enriched peat soil microbial communities from McLean, Ithaca, NY, United States - MB29MY | ecosystem: Environmental > Terrestrial > Soil > Wetlands > Peat | place: USA: New York...
AAGAAGGGGTTGTCACCGTGCTCCAGGGCATGCAAGGCCCACGCGAGGAACCAGACTTCTTGCCCGGGATCGAGCGAGCCTGCAGGGACAGAGACCGATGGGCCGCCGGACCATGCATGCCACCAGACGGCAACGCCGAGCGTGAGATAGATCAGCAGCGCCGGCAGCCAGCCTTCGAACCGGAACCATCGCAACATGGGCGTATACCACCGTTGTAGCTCGTACCCCTCCGTTATCCCCGCCTGAGTCACTACAGTTGCGGGTACAGGAGGCCCTGCGGTCCGCACGGCCGGACTACACGGTAGAAACTTACTCTCGATGGAGTCTTCCGACTGGAAGGCGCTGGGTACGATCGCAGCGATGAGTAGGGGATCGTGGCCCTGCACGGTCTCACAAGCAGGAGTGGACTTACCCGAAGTCGCCCGCCCCTCTCAGAGCTCTAGCCCGCTAACCGTCATGCGCCGCCATCGCCGGCTGTCGCGTTGGACCCCGCCGAGCCGAAAGGCTCGAGGACGTACTTGCTCAAAAGCTCCAGCTGATGGAGGTCGAAGCTCAACGTGTGCAACATGAGATACGAGATGCCGGCATCGACCCGTGCCTGGATACTCTTCTGAATCTGTTCAATACTTCCCGTCAGGTATACAGCACTTATATAATCCCAGGGGCGCTCGTCCGACACGATTCGCGAGAAGCGTCGTTGCTGCTCTCCAACGATCTGTTCCTCCGTACCGGTTTCCTCGATCCACGTGAAATTCTCATGGGCCATTGTGAATGGATGGCTCGACTTTCCAAGTCGTGAACGCAGCGCACGAATCTCGGCCGCATCAACCGAAATCAGTTCCGGCGGACAAGTAGGGCGTGCGATCCAACCATCCGAGCCCACAATACGGTCCAACACCCTCGGGTTCATTCGCGCTTCCTCTGGCGAACTGACGTGTGGCAGCTGTCGTCCTCCGCCGACCCACACTAAAGGCGGACGGCGTGGATGCGGCTCTACGGTCACCCCGTCCAACTGGTAATACCGCCCGGAATACGTCACGTCATCATTTCGCAACAAAGAACTCGTGCAAGCAAGCACCTCGTCGGTACGGGAACCCCGCTCAGATCTATGCACGCCGCACGCTTCGAATTCGGGCCCATACCAACCGGTGCCCACACCGAAAATGAAACGCTCACCCGACAGATGGTGCAGAGTGGCGATCTCTTTCGCGAGCACTGCCGGTTGCCGCAGTGGCAAGATCAGGATCGATGTGCCAAGTTGCACCCGTTCCGTAATCGCCGCCACATGCGACAGCGTCGTAATAGCGTCAAGCCAACTCGTGGAATAGAACCGCCTAGCCGTCACAATGTGATCGGTGATCCACAACGAGTCGAACCCAAGCTCCTCCGCTCGGCGCGCAAAGGCTCGAAGCGACTCGGCCCCATCTTGAATGTTCTCCGCGAATAGGAATGAAGGAAGAAAGACGCCCACCTTCATTTCGCCGAACCATCCAACAATTCCACCTTCTCAAGCGCTCGACAAGAAGCTTCCTGCGACAACATCTCCATTGATGGCAACCCTACACGAGCGCGCTCGACGACTCCATGCACAGCTAACACCTCCCACAGCGGCCCCTAGTTACGAACAAGCGACGAAACACTACAATCAAAAGACTGCTCATATTGCAAAAGACTGCTCATATTGCGACAACATCTCGATGACCATTTCTCAGCCATCGAACCGGGGGCAGTATGAATTGCTGAAAGAGGCATTCCTATTATCCTTCAGTCCACGGTCTTTACCCTATCAATAAGCAGAAAGGCGCTGTTGATGTAGTCAACAACTCGCCGAACAATACCAGAACACAGCGTCGCACCTCGATCAGAAGTCGCCGTTTGTGGGTTGCCCCAGATCCCAGAGGGCGAGAGAGCCTTCAATGGAAGAGCGTTGAGAGCCTCCCTAGGCGCATCTGGGATGTAGCCCGGTGGGAGCTCGCCGACCGAATCTGGAAGCAGGTGAAGAATAATTGAGGACTCATCACCTCCGGCGTGCAGTTCCGTCTCATCCAACTCCGGCCACATTACGCGCTCGGGCACCAGCAACACCGTGAACCTCGGGAGCCGAACGTTTATATATCTGATCGCTGGCGCCAGGATAAAGTTGCCTCCATGCCCTGATAGCACGACGAGGCGCGGAATGCCTGCTAAACAAATCTCCCGGGCGATGTCCTCAACCGTCAGCGCGAGCGTCTCCGGTCTCAGCGAAACGGTACCCGGGAATCCCCTATGCTCGCCTGAGGTGCCGTACGGCAAAGTCGGAAGCAGCCAGGCGTCGGACTCTCTGCAGACCCCTTCGGCTATCGCAGTTGCAATCAGTGCGTCGGATCCGACCGGCAAATGTGGCCCATGCTGCTCACACGACCCTACGGGAAGCAGCGCAAACGCCGGCTGAGCCGCGCCGATCGCCGCTGAAGAACTCACCGACGAGAGCATGTGATTTACCTCCTCTCCCTGTCACTTACAAACAACTCGTACTTGGTCACCAGGCTTCGAACTTCAGTAGAGGGGAAGCTGCGGGAAGAGCCCCGACTCACTCTCACTTACCATCGATTCGATGGGACCATCACGCAGAAACTCGCGGTGAGCCACAGAAAGGACCTCCTGGTCGAGGCTCACACCTAATCCTGAGCCCTCTGGAACGGTCAGCACGCCATTCTCCGGCGAGAATGGGCCGCCGTAAATGATGTCACGGGTATACCAACGAAGAAGGGACTGGCTTGGTTGTGACAAATATGGTTCGCTGGCCCCTACGTGCAGGTAGGCAGCCACACCAACGCCTGTTTCCCCACTATAAAAGGTGAACCCAATCCCGCTGGCCTGACAGGCGGCGATGAACTGGCGAGTTCGGAAAATGCCACCCAGAGTGGTCAGATTCAGAGCGAAAGAGTCCGGTACCCCAAGTCTGATGGCCGCAGGAAGATTCGCCACATGCGTGGAGAATGGAATAGAAGAGTGCAGACGGAGCTTGGCCATCTCCTCGTAGCCAGCGACCGGATCCTCCACAAAACGCAGCCTCAAGGGGACAAATCGGTGAAGCAGCTCGCGCGCCGTAGAGCCTCGCCAGCCCGTATTTGCATCCACCGCAAGCGTTCGTGTTGGTCCAATCGCCTCACGCACGCACTCCACTATTCTGACATCCGTATCCCTATCGGCAAAGCCGACCTTCCCTTCGAAATCCGAAGATCCATGCTCAGCCACCATGCGAGCGCAGTACTCACCCAGCTCCTCGGGCGTCTCTTCCCCACCTCCCTCCTCAGTTCTAGGTCGCGGCGCGAAGTATTCCGTGAAAGGTACCCTCCCTCGACACTTACCGCCGAGCAAAAGATACAGCGGCACCTCTGCTGCTCGCGCGCGAATATCCCACAGCGCCATCTCGATCGCGCCAAAGGCACGAACGACATCGTTGTTCTCCGTATTATTCAACGTCTCTGAAGGCGGAACCGCGACCTGCCAACACCGATGAATATCGAGAGCGCTCTCTCCCAACAAAGGCGGCGCGAGCACAGCTTTAATGATTTCGGCATGACGCCAGTTTGCTGCCTCTCCCAGCCCAATCAACCCGCCCTCCGTCTCGACCTCGACCACCACCTTCGTGAAGCCGTAGTTCAGCCCACTCGCCCACCGATACGGCGCGACAAACGGCATATTCACAGGGGTAGCTCGGATCTCTTTGATCACCACTGCAGCGTGTTGCCGCTCCGGGAGCCTGATATTGCTATCCGACCGTCGGCCCCTTGAAGTTTCGATGGAATCAAAAGCCATTGCTCCACCTTTCACAAACCGAGGCCGACGGCACCCTCAGATACAGGCAGCAAAGTCCCCACCTAACAAAAGCCGCCAGGTGTACGGATCGACTAGGGCTCCGCAAGCCAACGCGCCCGGCTGAACCGAAAGAAACGGCCCTTCCTGCAAACATCGCCAGCTCTTCCGATGATCCTACAGCCCATACTCTACAAACTTCACCTGGCACGGATTCCCGATCGCAGCCCATAGCCTGCCTTCCGCAGGCGCATACACCACCGCCGCCTTCGTCTCAGCCAACTTCGTCCCGCTGTCCAGATGCCTACAAATCGCCCCTGACCCGGTGCAGTGGTCCCTCATAGTTTCTTGCAGCGACTCCGGATCGATCCTGCCCGCCCGGCTCTCCAGCAACTCCCGCATCCGGCCGGATCTCAGAAAGCTGTCCGCCAGACCCGGCCGCACCTCTCTATCCAAATCTACGAACTCCGCTGCCTCGTAGTGGTTCGCGTGGGTGAGAATGTCGTGACAGTAGACCATGTGGAATCGCGTGGCTGACAATTCTAGGTTAACAGCCTGTAATCCGTCTCCCACTACAAAATTAAGTCCATTCGCCCGCGGTGACCTCAATACGTTGCTAATCATCTCCGCGAGCCCACGAGCCTGAAGCGCCTTACGAACCACAAACGTCGCTGGCACACCGAGCCGATGGTCAGCTGCCTTCAGCGTGTTCCACACTTGGCACAGGCCCCGATCGTTACAGCCAGATACGCCCAATACGCCCGGGCAGGTCATGATCAACGTCTCCGGCTCCGTGTTGCTGGTAGACCTCAAGAAAAAGAAAGGGTAGTGCGCCGGCGCGTCTGAAGTTTGGCCAATCAGCGCATGCCCGTCAACGGTCGCAGCCCCCGTGACCGCAAACGCGGTGCAACCCCGGTAGTCGCTAGCCAACAGATCCGGCCCATGGCAATCAATTTCGTCGAAACAGTTCAAAGCGAATATCTTCTCAAAGGAAAGGCCGCACCCCTCAGCGATCCCCTCAATCTCCTCAATTAGCTCAGGCGCATATGTCCGGCAGACGGGCAGAAACGCTCCCGTCGTTTCGATGAGGTCCGTCTCAGAGCTTCCCGCCCTGACGCGAGGACCACGAATGTAAGAGCCAGCCGCGCAGCTAGCCATGTACTCGTCGTAGAACTCCTTTATCTCCTCTCGTAAGTGCTCTCCGTGACCCCTTCCCCGAGCTCGAGGCTCTCCCGTCACTTCCACGGTCATTGCTTCCACTTTCCTCCTAAGCGCCCTAATCCCTTCACTGGTCACTTGCCCTTCCGGCTCCCCTGCCTGACCTAGACCTCCTCGCGGGCACTCTCAGCTGGTGTCGCTCCCCCGCAGTTCCATATCACCCGGATCCACGGAGCCTACGTCTCTTTAGCCCAAACCCATAAGTTCCGCCCGTACGACGGGTGACTCTGCGAAGCCCTCGGCATCCCCAGAAAACCTGAGACGCCCGTCGACCAGAACGAAGACTTCGACCGCGATGTCCCTCACCAGCTGCAGGTCATGCTCCACAAGTACGACCGTCATCTCTCCCCCCAGCTCTGTCAGGGTGTCCGCGAGGTGGCCTCGTTGTTCGATGCTCAAGCCTGAAGCCGGTTCGTCTAACAGAAGCACCTTGGGTTGAGAGACGATCGCTCTAGCCAGCTCCGTTAGACGCTGACCCGCCAGCGTCAGCTGGCCCGGCCGAAAACTGGCCATCTCCGCGATTCCTACCCGCTCCAACGCCTTCAAGGCCCGCGCATGAGCTTCCTTCAGATCGCTTCGCCATATAGCACGCGGCAAAAAGGTACGATGTGATAGCAAAGCCGCTACCGCAACATTATCAAGCACCGTCCGATTATTCATTAATCGAACGGACTGAAGGGTCCGCGACACACCAAGTTGCGCCCGCTCGAATGCTGCCTTGCGACTAACGTCAACTCCATCGACCCAGACCTCCCCTGCGTCTGCCTCCAGCCCCCCTGCAATGAGTTCAAAAAGAGTTGTCTTCCCCGCACCATTCGGGCCGCACACCGCATGAACGCCAACGCCGCTGATCTCCAAACTCACCGAATCTACCGCCACCACGCCCCCGAAACGTTTCGTCAGGTTCCGACACACAACCTCCGGTACCTCGATCCCACGCGCGCTGAAAGAAGCCGGCAAATCCCTCATTCCACCCACGGTATGCTCAGAACGCCCTAATGCCTGCCCAACCGACGCGCTATCCCCCGTATCCTCCTCCGGTAGACCATCCCCCGTACCCCCTTTTGAAAGAATAGCCGCCGTTCCCAAACCACGACCGTCCGACGCAAGAGCAGCCACCACCGGAGCCCGGCCCCCGCCGGTCGCCGTCCTATACAGAAACCGTCCCAGGCGCAAAACCAGCTCGAACAGCCCACCGGGGGCGAACAGCAAAACAACTGTCAAGAGCACACCTTCAAAAATCGCCAAGTTAATATCAACAAAATTGTAGGTGCCCGAAAGATATTGGATTCCAACCGCGCCGATAAGGCCACCCAGGATGTAAGCACGTCCTCCAATAAACAGCATCACCAATAAAATCAGTTCCTCCACGTCGGCAAAGTTTGTATACGAAACAAACGCCTGCGTCCCAGCATAGATGGCCCCCCCAAGGGCCGACAGCGCTGAGCCGAACATAAACAGCTCAAGTCGGCGCCGCCGAGCGATGACGCCCACCGAACCTGCGGCGCGGCCACTCGCTCCCATCAATGCGATCTCAAGACCAATGCCCGATTGCATGATGCGCCCACACACGAAAACGCAAAGGCCGAGAACAACCACGCCGATAACGCCCGATCGCACCAGCGTCGCCGAATAGCTTGCACCCGACCACAGAGCTTGGATGCCACCGATACCGCTAGTTCCGCCCAGATAGTTCGAATAAACGACGAAGCCCGTCACAATCGTCGGAAACAGAAGGGTTGCTAGCGCCAACGTAAATCCCGGTGCCCGTGTGGCAACCGCTCCAAGCGGAGCAGCGATCAACGCCGCCGCCACCGTAACCACCACAACCGCGAGCGGAACCGACCAACCGTATTTCGTATTCAAGATTGCGACACCATAGGCTCCGAAGCCCATGAAGACCGATTGGCTAAAGGCCAGCTGGTGAGCAAACCCAACTTGAACCACCATCCCGACGATCACGATCCCAGAGCAGACAGCGAGGACGAACTCCGCGTCGTTGAAGTTACCGTTGAGATAGATCACCGCGACGATACCAACCACCGTTACGCCAATCGCTGTCACCAATGGGCCTCTCCACGCAGGCGGACCCGAGCTAGCAGGCGTCACCGCCCCATGCTCGCCGCGTGTGATTCCGCCTTCCCGCGTTTGGGTCCTAGACACAAACCACCCCATCTGATCGGCACGCGACCCAAGACTGGTTGGCCCCCGCGCCACGCAATACGTTTCCGGATCCTCCGGCACCAGCACAACGCCCTCGTCGCGTAAAGCCCCTCATCTCCCTCCAATCAAACCCAAGGGTTCGAGCGCGGCATCATCACTAATCCACCTCAACGAGGTTCCCCGCGCCTAAAACCCCCGGGTAACAGAGGATAATCAGAACCAGACCGAGGTACAGGAACGCCTCCTGGTACTCCGTACTGATGTAGCCCCCGATGAACGCCTCAGCCAATCCAATTGCAATACCCATCAGGACAGCGCGTCCCGGTCGAGTAAAACCCGCGAACGCTGCAGCAACTACCCCCGTCCAGCCCAGATCGCTTCCACTATTGTAAACAAAGCCCGTCACAGGAGACAACATGATCCCAAACAGCCCCGCGAGCACACTCATCGCAACAAAAGTGCCCCGTCGATAACTGCCCTGCCTGATACCAACCACCCGAGCACCAAAGGCATTCTCGCCACAGGCTGCCACGGCCTTGCCGACAAGGCTCAACTGAATAAATGCTGCGAACCCCACACCGGTCACCACGGCAGCGCCAATAATGATAACCCCAGCCCGCTGGATGTGCAGGCCGGCGATCGTGAGCGTGTAACCACTCCACAGCTCTGGCGCTGCATGAACCTCCGTGCCGAACATATGAAAGGCTACGCCCTCTATGAAGAAGGAAAGCGCTAAAGTGTAAAAGAACGTAGCGGTTACCTTGTCGTACCCGCGCCTAGACTCAAAGGCTGCGCGCAGAACGGTCAGATCAAAGACATATGCAAACAGGCCGATGAAAATCAGGACCACAACAATCGCAAGCGCTAGATTCCAACCATCATTCTGAACGAAAAACGCTGCTCCCATTGCTCCAACCATTGCAAAGTCGCCAACGGCAAAATTGATAATGCCCGAAACGCGGAACAGGACCGAAACACATAAGGCCAAAATGGCATATATTGAGCCGTTGGTTAACCCCGCGAACACCAGGTCGCCCAGCTTAATCACTGTTCCCCACCGCCAGCCGCCATCATACTGAGCTCAGCAGCAGAAGTAATCTCCTCAGCGACTCCCCTCTTGACACGAACAGCACCATTGCTAATCTGAAGCGCCCGCCACGGCTTCTCCTCAATTAGGAGGATCGTTCGTCCCTGATTGTTCAACTGCTTCAACGCGGCATAGACACGTTGACTCACCACCTCTGCGAGTCCAAGACACGGCTCGTCGATTATCAGAACCCGGGGATTCGCACTCAAGCCTCGAGCTAACGCGAGCATTTGTTGCTGACCCCCAGACAGAGTACCTGCCAGCTGCTTATGGCAAGGCTTCAGTTCTGGAAATAGTTCGACAGCCTCCTCGAACGCGTGCGACGTACGAGCTGCGCGTAGACTACGCGTCCAGGCGTAGCAGCCTAACGTTATGTGATCGATTACCGAAAGATGCGGGAACAGTTGCCTACGCTCCGGCACCAGGGAAACCCGATGCCTGACCATCCACGGAGCATTGCCCGGCGGTGCTACTTCTCCAAATACGTGCACCGTTCCCTCTCTCTGCAGTAGCCCGGCGATGGCCATTGCGAGGGTGCTCTTTCCGTTTCCATTCGGACCGATCATGACGATGCAGTCGCCCTCGTTCACCGTCAGGTTTGCTTCTTCAACCGCCACGAAGGCTCCGTACGTAACATGCACATTAGAGACCACGAGAGCTGGAGGTTGCTGCGTACTTACGGACGACGGCTCACTCACTTCTCGCTGTGCCTCTCGTACGTTCTTCCATTGAACCTCATTTCCGGCTGTCCTCCCTCGCTCGTCCAAGATCACGAGGACACCCCTTATTGACCGAACTCACTCGTGGCAGATTCACTATTATCCAACGCTCCCCTAAGCGCTTGGCCCAGGATAACCCTGCTGAACCTGGCGTCAGACAAATGGGCAACTCACGCGCTGCACTTTATGCTATCAGATCGCTCTCTTCACGTCTACCAGTGAACAGACGGGAGCGCCATCATGGGCCCTTACTAGCCTGAGCAACATACAGCTAGTTACCTCAACTCCCGCCCCGAAGCCTTAGCCGCGACTTCTTTCCAGCGTTAATCTCCCTCAGCGGCACAGGTCGATCGATCGAGCGCCATGTTCCCGCCACCAGAGACGAGCTCTGTCCACTAAATCCGTCACCGCCGCAACACGGCACACACGGACAGAGGTCAAGGGGCTCGTCGATCTCGTGGCTCAACCACGAAACCGACGACCCCTTACCGAAGTCATTGAAACGGCGCGTCAAGTCCAGACGGATACCTCACCCTTCCCCGTCCTCCTCGCGCCAGAGTTTCCAGAGAGCTTCTCCCTCGCGAAGAAGATTAGCTCTTACGGATAAGGCACAAATGCACCTTTTGGCGTCACAGTCTCTGTCCCGATAACAGACTGCTGCACGTTGTAGTAACCAGTGTTCTGCGGTGTTCTATACCAAAAGATGCCCAACGTGTCGAGCGTTTGATGCTCCATAGCATCCCGCACGGCGGCCTGCGAGATCGACTTCGCGCTCTTTATCGCTGTAACAAGCTCTTCCATCGCCATCCAGCCGTTGCTGCCGGACGTGATGTCGTCGAAACTTCCGTAACCGAACTTTGCCATCTCTTTTAGGTACAACCTGGTGTCCGCGAACGTCGGAGCATTTAGCTTGTTGTGCGGCAACGCGGTCAACAGCTGCTGTGGGGTCGGCTCCGCGTAGACGTTCTGCATGACAGCTGGACCTCCCATTGTGGCTACAAAGGAAGGGTAAGTGCAGTCGCCGCAAACTCCGATCGGAATGGTTGCAGATTCCGCACGAATGCTCTTCAGTGCCGTCACGGTGTCGGAACCGTCTGTGGTGCCGTTGATGATAATTTGCGGATTGGCAGCCAGCATGTTCAGCGCTTGGGCGTCGTCATTCGTCGAACCAGCCGTTGCCAGTTGGAGCGACACAATCTTCAGGTGGTACTTCGCCGCATCCGCCTTCAATGCCGTCTCGAATCGCAGCCCAAATGGAGTGTCGTCCGCGATTTCGGCAACCCGCGTCCAGTGCTTCGGGAGAATCACCTGCTGCACAATCGTGTCCACATCCGCCGCCGCTAAAGGCTCGATGCCAGTGAAAGACCAGGAATGGCTATCGGCGCTGCTCACACCCGGGAGTGGCCAACCACTCCCATCCTCGACTATGGTCACTGTGTCAAGCGAGTCTGCCACAGGGACCGCTGCCTCCGCATCCGCACCAGCTGCTGGACCAATCACAAACGTCGCGTGATCCTGCAGAATCAGACGGCGAACAACCGCCGCCGACACCGAGGCCGTAGATTCGTTATCTGCCTCGACAACGGTCATCTTGTGTCCCAGCACACCGCCCTGCTTGTTTATCATGTCGATGTAGGCGTACGCGCCGTCTGCAGTGAGGCCAAGACCGGAAAATGCACCGCTAAGCTCTGCATTTATACCTATCACAATCGGAGCGAGAGACCTCGAGGACGTCCTATTATTCGGCTGCGCCGAGGCACCTACGGACGTGGCCAACACGCCTAAGGCTATGCAGCCCACCGCGGCGACAACGCTCAGCTTCCCAAACGATCCCCTCGACCGTCCCCTCCGTGCATGTATCAACTTCCCTATTGAGATGCTCATTGCTTCACGTTCCCTTCTCGTAAGTCATCAGGGAAGCTTCGCAAGGTCCCCCAGATGACAAGCCAACTTCCCCTGACATCAGATGACTGAAGCCCTCTCGACCACCGTGTAATTGATGCTAGGTCACAATCCAAGGTTCGGCTAAGCCACGAGCCTCTCCGACCTCGGCTAGACCACTTCCTTGGTATTGCGTGCGCCGCTCCACGAACAGCAGACGGTTTCGTCTTGGCATCCTTAAGTCTGTCGACGCAGCCGACCCTTAACCGGCAGGCCTTAAGTCGAGAACACACGCAGACCCGTTTTCCTTATAGATTCTGAACTTTCCACCTCCTTAATGTCTAATGGTCTCCCAAGCACGGAAGTCCTGACAAATGGTAAGAACGCCTAACTGATGTGACCTTCCGATCCGCCGGGGGTTTTGTCGCGGGAACGGAGCCAGCGGGATCTAACATAACTCTGTCCTACTCCTAGTACTTCCCCGATATAGTACTGTCGCGCGTGACCAATGCTCTCTTCAATGTTTGCGAGGGCGGTCCTGTCGATCCGCGTATAATGAGCTTCACAGAATGAACGTTCACACGTCTCCGCTTCCGGGAGGGTGTGGTTCCGTCATCTTGGGACGTCGCGGCGATGAGACGCCGCATGCCCGCTGCGCCAATCTCCAGCATTGGTACGGCGACGGTCGTCAGAGAGGGGCGCAACCACCTGACAAAGGGTAGGTCGTCGAAGCCAACGAGAGAGACATCTCTCGGCACGCGTAGGCCACGTTCATGGATGGCCACTAGGCTCCCGAGCGCCATCTGGTCATTCGAAGCGAAGATGGCGGTGAATTCCAAGCTAGAGTCAAGTAGCTGTTTGGTTGCTTCTGCGCCACCGTCTGCAGTGTATTGACCGGCAATTACGAGAGCCTCATTGAACGTGAGACCGGCAGCACTCAATGCGTTACGGTAACCGGCTATGCGCTCTTCATTCGTCTTCAACTTCGCCGGTCCGTCGATAAACGCGATCTGTTCGTGTCCGAGAGCTATGAGGTGCTCGGTGGCGAGCTGGGCGCCTCCGCGGTTGTCAGGGACTTCGGCAATCCAAGGATCAGAGCGCGGACCTAACGCAACTACTTCGCCGCCGTACGCACGAATCGCGCGAACGAGTCGCCTCACTTCTTGGGCGTAGGAGGGATCGACGAGACCTGCGCCAACGAAGAGCACGCCTGCAACCCGCTGCTCACTGAGCAGCCGGACGTATCTGAGTTCGGTCTCCGGATCGCGATCGGTGTTGCATATCATCGTCAGGTAACCGGCTGCAGACGCAGCATCCGTGATGCCTCGTGTGCACTCGCTGAAATAAGGATCACGGATGTCGTGAACAATTACTCCTACTGTTCGGAGGCGACGCGTCCTGAGTTCGCGGGCCACGCCGTTGGAGGAATAGTTGAGCTCGGCAGCAACCTTTAGAACGCGATCTCGGGTTGCCGCACCCACCGGGTGGCTATTGGCCGGATTGAGAACACGCGACGCCGTTGCCACGGATACGCCGCTCTCACGCGCTACGTCGTTGAGCGAGGACACGTGCTCTCGTTCTGGCAACTCAGTTGCGGGAGCAAGACCTCCCTGGGCTGGGTCAGGGGAACTCCTCTGGTTCGGTGAGAAATTATGGTATAACGTTATCCGGTTAACGTTTACCACAGGGCGTGCGGCGATGCAAGGATCGGGGGCTCGCGGATGGTGATGAAGGCGTTGCGCCGGGCGACAACTGCGCCGCCGCGCTACTCGGCCTTCGGACTGCTCCATGATGGCCTCGTCCAAAACCGGTGGCCATGCTTGTGCAGACGTCTCGATCTCTCGGCAAGTTACAACGTCGCTATCATCGGCGTGGGCGTGCACGGCTTGGCGACCGCCTACCACGTCGCCGACCGTCACGGCATCTCCAAGGTCGCGGTTGTGGACAAGGGCTATCTAGGTGGTGGCGGATCCGGGCGCAACACCGCCATCCTCAGATCCAACTACCTGACCGAGGGTGCGGTTCTACATCAACTCCGAACTGATATCACCTGCAGAGGTAAAACGCCTCGTCGCATCCACAGAACTCCAGCCATCTCGACGCGGCCTCAGAGCGACGATGCCCTTCGCCCTCTCGCACCGGCGTACAGAGCCGCGCTTTAGGCTTCTGCGCATTGAAAATTGAGGACTAACAACGGATCATATGCGGAGGTGCATTTAACTGTGACTTCAGTGAACCTGCGGGGAACTATCCCGGCTTTGATCGTGCCGATGCGAGCTGACTACAGCATCGATTACGATGCCTTCCGGCGCTACCTGGAGTGGGTTGTCTCTCACGGTCCCGTCGCCGTGGCGGTGAACGTGGACACGGGTGAGAACGGCTACTTGACCACCGAGGAAAGGGTCGAGGTCATAAGGGTGGCGCGAGGAATCTGTATAGGCGTGTGTGCGGTGGTCGCAGGCATCGCTGGGCCAGGAACCGCCGGCGCCGTCGGCGAGGCGCAACGGGCCGCCGAAGCCGGGGCGGATGCCTTGCTCGTTTTCTCCAGCCCAGCGTTCCTTAACGATCCACTTGACATAGCGATCGCCGTCGACTACCACGAGGCGATTGCCTCCGCCTCAGGGCTTCCCCTCATTCTGTTCAACCTCGGCAGGCTCTTCGGTGGCGTCCCCTACGACGACGACACCTTGGAGCGACTGCTCGAGTTGCCGTCGGTGGTGGGTCTGAAGGACGCCTCCTTCGACGCCCAGCGTTTCCTCAGGGTGCGTGACCTCGTCCGCGGTGCTGGCAAGGTCCTCCTGAATGGCAACGACAACTTCCTCCTCGAGGCCTTGCTTCTCGGTGCCGACGGCGGTTTGCTCGGCTTTGGAGCGGTAGGTGTTGGGTTGCTCAAGGAGTTGCACCAGGCCGTCAAGGACCGCGACTTTGAACAGGCCGCCAGCCTTCAGCCAAAAGTCCAGGGCTTCTGTGACTTCATCTATGGTCGGCCGTTGGGCAACTATCGGGCCCGTTGCAAGGTAGCCCTAGCCCAGATCGGGGTCATCTCCCCGGACGTCACTTATGTTCGACCTCCCTTCCAGTCGCTGTGGGACAGGGAACACAAGGACGCCCTTGAAGCGGTTCGTGCAGCGGGGCTGCACCGCGATGCGGCAAACCTCGCAGGCTAAGCCCGGGCCTCGCCCAGGAGTGAAGCACGACAGTCCGACGCTCATGGGGCCGCAGGCACAGATGAGGCTATCGGTTGTCACAGACGAGCTCAGCTCCGACCTCGAGACGGCCCTTGAGCTGTGCCAAAGCTGGGGAGTTGACGCCATCGAGCTTCGGGGTATCGACACCGGTCGTTACCCGGAAGTAAGCGACTACTGGCGGCGTCGCGCGCCTGAGTTGGTGCGCGCGGGTGGCTTCACCGTATGCGCTCTTTCACCAGGGCTCTTCAAGATCCCCTTTCCGGGAGAGGAGCCAGCGAGCGAGGAGGGCTTGCGCTGGCTCGACGCGACGACCCTTGCTCGCTTTGACGCAGCAAAGCGATTGCTGGACCATCACCTTTCCAGACTACTTCCCGCGAGCATTGACGCCGCGCTTGAGTTGGGCACCTCCAGATTGCTCTGCTTCAGTTTTGTGCGGGGGCCAGGATTGCAGCCGAACGAACCGCTCCCGGAAGGCATCATCGCCGTCTTGCGGGAGGCAGCCGACCGTGCCCAGAAGGCGGGTGTGGAGCTAGACATCGAGACCGAGGACATTTGTTGGGGTGACACCGCCGTTCGGACCGCGTCCATCGTTGAGCGCGTGGGTCACCCATCTCTGGGAGTCAACCTGGATCCTGCAAATTGCTACTTCGCTGGCGAGGTGTCCCCCCTGGCGGGCTACCTCGCCGCCAGACCCCATGTACGCCACATCCACTTCAAGGACGCGATCAAGACCGACCAGGGCTACCACTTCACGCCTAGGGGAGAGCTGGACTGGCTTCCCTTCTTTCGAGTTCTAGCTTCGGACGAGTACCGGGGGTTCATCTCTGTCGAAACCCATGCCCGCCCCAAGGTCGCAAGTACCAAGTACCTGGTCGACCGCCTCCGCCAGTACCTTGAGAACGTGAAGGCGCCAGGTCCTGCGGGCTAGGAGCTTGGCTTCTCCGATCGGCAATATCCGATCGCCCTCGTGGTCGCTTGCAGGAGATCCAAGAGGTTCTAAGTGCCTGACCTGCGACTCAGTGCGTTTGTAGCCGCGTAACTGTAGCCACCGGCAATCAAAATGGCAGAGCTTCTAGTCTCCTGATTCTGAGATTCACTCAGAATATGCAGCGAGACCGTCGAAGACCTCGTCGGCCCTCTTGTGCCACACATGTGGGCGGGGATCGTCATTCCAAGTGCCCAACCCAGTAGGTGATGGAAGCGGCCCCATACCGGCGAACTTGATGCCATTAGGTGGAGGGCAGGAGATGATCCGGTTGAGGCGTAGAATCGTCCACCGATGGGCTCCGATGACTACGTCGAACGCTGTATCGCCGGCTGCGCCCGCTCGCACCTCCGGCTATGGGCGACCATCGAGCATTTAGACGACGACACGGCGCGTCGGCAGAGTCAGCTGCCGGGTTGGAGCATCGGACATGTCCTGACCCACATCGCCCGTAACGCCGATTCCCATGTTCGAATGCTGACCGGTGCTCTCAGGGGGGAGCACCTCAAGCAGTACGCCGGCGGAATGGAACAACGCGCCCGTGAGGTCGACGCTGGCGCCGACCGTCCGGCGCGGGACCTGGTAGAAGATGTGAAACAAAGTGCTGCTGCTTTGGAGAGTGCTCGGACCGCGATGAGCCCGCACGCGTAGGAGGGCCACGGCATGGGCTCCGGGCGGCCCTGGGCGACAAAACACATGCCGGCCCAGCGGTGGCGCGAGGTGGAGGTCCACTACGTCGATTTGGGATTAGCCTACGGACCGGACGATTGGCCGAACGACTGGGTGGCCGAGGAGTTCGTCCAACTAGCCCACGGTCGGGGCGGCCTGAAGTTGCTGGCATGGATCATGGGTCGGGCCGGTGCGCCCGACGCCGCTGACCTGCGCCCGTGGACGTCCACCCCATAGCGGGGACATTCCTGGTCCAACGGGGACGTCCTTCAAGCCGACGAACGCCTCGAGGATCTCACTAGGGTCTGTGACGACGAAGGTGCTTCTTGTTTGTTGGCTCACACCTCAAGCCTGAAGTGCCCTCGTCGCGTTCTGGGTAATTCCTCACCCGACAGCTCCCCGCTGAAATCCGAAGAACCTCATTGTTGCCGGTGGGCCGTACAAGACTTGAACTTGTGACCTCTTGCGTGTCATGCAAGCGCGCTACCAGGCTGCGCCAACGGCCCCTGAGGACGTGACCCTACCATCGTGGGG
>Ga0326727_10015616_pt1 | contig 16242 bp, 15 predicted proteins | sample MB2enrmetagenome_FD_207643 | JGI IMG/M metagenome (GOLD analysis project Ga0326727, IMG submission 207643) | Lab enriched peat soil microbial communities from McLean, Ithaca, NY, United States - MB29MY | ecosystem: Environmental > Terrestrial > Soil > Wetlands > Peat | place: USA: New York...
GGGAGGTCCGCTACAAGGATGCGCAGGGGAGTCTTTACATTGAGACGCTGGATGCACCGGTAGTGGCACTGGGGGAGAAGTCGCCGATTGCTTTTTCCACGGCTCAGCCCGACATCGCCAAAGGCTTTCACTTCAGCCTGTTCAACAACGCGTGGGGGACAAACTACATCGAATGGTTTGGGGAAGACACACGCTTTCGCTTCGTTCTTCGAGCGTGAGTTCAAGCCCGCACGCGGGCGGGCGCTCTGCCTCGCCGGGGCGCCAGTCCACGCTTCTGACAGCCGTCGGGCGCTTGGCCATGTATAATCCTTGTGAGGATCGGGCTGCGAAGTCTTAACTCCGCAGCCCACGGCCATGTCTGACAGCCCACTCCCCAATTCGCAGCCCGCCGCGAACCCGCAAGAGGTTGAACGCCTGGTGCGCGATTTCGAGGAGCGCACGCTGGTGGGGCTGGAAGGCAATTTCAGCAAACTGGTTTATCTCGCCTCCTTGCGCGATTACAACACCGCCCGTTACCACCACTACGGATTGGAAACGCGCTACGCGCCGGAAGCAATAGACGAGGGCCTGCATCAGTGCCACGTGCGGGTGTTTGAAGAGCTCGTCGCCCTGCCGCTTAAGGAGCAAACCGAAGATCTGTTGAATTTCTTCGAGTCCCTGAAGGAAGACAAAACGCGCCTCGTGGCGGTCTGGAAGCGGCTGAAGTCTTACCAAATCCTCCCTCCGGAAGACTGCCATCCCCTGGCGCGGGAGCTTTTTGACAAGAACATTGAGATTATGCTGCGCATCCTGCGCGAAACCGATCTCTGGCCCTTACTGCACGATGCGCATCGCGACGCCGACGACCTGCCCTAGCACTTCGCCGTCATCGGGAATGCGGACGACCTGCGGCCCGGCGGGCGACAACGGGTGGGGAAGCAGGGTCACTTCCTTGCCGCGCTGGTAGCACCAGCAGCATTCGTAGCTGTAACGCAGTTCGAGGAAATAAATGGGGCGGTCGTATTCGGTCAGCCATCCGGAGTTCACAATTTTGCGCCGCGAGTCGTCAATCTGCACCACCGACCCCGGGCGTAAAATCGGAACCATCATCTGATCTTCCAAGCCTATAAAACCGTAACGGAATTTCTTCAGATCGAGCTGGCTCAGCAATCCCGCGGGAATCTCGCCCCAGGTCTCAATCAAGCGGGAAAGGAATGCCGTCTTCTGCGGCTGGAACCCCGGATCAAAGCGGACGGGGAAGCGGATGGGCCGCGCGGGGTCGCCGATCTCGACGGTGAAAAGATGCGTGGAAGATTGCAACGTGGCGTGGCGGTGCTGCTCCATCTTGCCCAGATTGATTCCATACAGCCCCATCATCTCTTCAATGCTCAGCCGGTATATGACCGCCAGGCTGTAGAATTTGTAAATGCTGGGGAGTGAACCGTCGTTTTCAATCTGGTTGAGACGCGCCGTGGAAACCACGTACTCCGAGCTGCGCTCGGCGTCCGCAATTTCCAGACTGGCTTCCTCCACTTGACGCAGAGTCAAACTCAGACGCTCGCGGATCTGCTTGAGTCTGAATCCGGCCTTCTCGCTGAGGGTAACCGTCGTGGGCGACGGTATAACGGGAAGAGTTTGGGACATTTTCTGATTGTTAGTGCAAACAAAAATATTCCCCGCGCTCCGGCCCCCCGGGGTGCCGCATCTTCGGAGCAACGAGATAGTTCAGAGTGCCGTGGGCACGAGCAGTACCCACACCTATTCTACTATATTGTGAGGTTGGAAGTTGGAATCCCTGAGTGTTGATTTATTTCGGAGTTTCGAAGTGGTGCCCCGGGTAAGATGGACCGGTTGACTCCGCCGCGCGGTCCATCCAGTTGTAAAGGGCTTGGCACAATTCACCTCGCCATACCGGCTCCTGTGGCCCCCGCGCCGGGTTTGCCGGGTTCTGCCAATCTGCCACGCCGGGAAGCATCTGGATCAACTCGCCGCGCGTCATGTAGGGTCCTCCCGACGACGAGATGTGGAGGGAGAGCTTAGCAGCGGCAATGCCCCCAGGGGTTCAGCCGTAAACCACGACATCGGACGCGGCGCCCCGGGTGGCCGCAAGGCAAAGCGCGAATGTTAGGAGAAAACCTCGAATACAAGCGGTCACGCGGTTGAATATATCGTAATTCCGCCGCCAGATAAAACAATGAGCGGGAAGCACAGGTGCGCGCACCTTGCGTTCCTGTGCAGCTTTTCACCTCGCGTTCGCGTTAACAAACATCTGAACACCGCACGTATATGGGAAGAACCGCTGAGGAACGCAAACTACGCGTGCCTCTGCTACCGTTACCTGCGGGCTACCCGCTCCAAAGCTTCGCGCGCCCGCACAAGTTATTTGCCCATGGTGTGTCACTGCTGGGCGTTCATCGCTTCCTGCCCGTTGGCCTGCGCCGCTTGCTGCAATGCCCGCCCCTTTTCGAACTCCCGCACGAGCTTCTCAGCGATTCCCTGCGCGGCGTGCGGGCCGTCGATGGCAGTGACTTTGCCCGTGGCGACGACTATTCCCGTATGGGAATCACTCACGGAATAAGTGAAATCATAGGTGAACAGGGGGCGGTCCACCTCCACGAGCAGTTCCCCGCCCTGGTCTCCATTCACCACACTAAGCCCGAGGGTGAGAAACTCCGCATTATTCATCAGTTCCTTTTGCAGCATGAACGGAGTGAAATACGTCGTTTTCGTGTTCACCCGCAGGGTCCTGGCACTCGCGAGAGCGTTGATTGGATTGGGCGGCTCGGCCCCAAAAAAATTATGGCTCGTCGCCATAGGCTTAAGATTTTTCCCGTTGCCCAGCGCCGTCCGCAGCCCCTGCGCCGTCAACGCCGCCAGGGTATCGATGGGAACAGCCCATTGCCGCCCCCCGGCGTTCCGCGCGTAGGTAAGTATTCCCACCACCTGGCCCCGCGAATTGACCAAAGCGCCATCCATGAAGTCGGCAGGCAGGTTGGCCGTGAACTGAACGAGCCGGTACCCTTCACCTGCTCCTGGTATTTCGTCGGCCAACCGAACGGGGCCCAGAAAACCATCAGAATACAACCAAGCCATCGTTCGGTCGGCGGTCAGCAGCCGAACCCTATCGCCGCTTACTATTCCCTCCAGGGGGGCGATGGATGAGGTTGGCAGCCTGTCGGCAAGGACATGCAACGTCGCCACGTCACGACGCTCATCAAATCCCACAAGTTCAACTTGATCGTAGATCTCACCATTCCTCAGCCGCACCTGCACTTCCGCAGCGCCTTTAACATGGTGATAGGGCGCGAGCACGATTCCGTCTGACCGGATGACCACCCCCGTGCTCTCGCCAAGCAGATGACCGTTGCCGTCCCCCACAAGGATGAAAGCCATCGCCTGCTCAGCCTGATGAAAGACCTCCTGGTCGTCCAGTGCCGGACCTGCCTGTACACCTCCTTGCTCAGCCCAGACCACGCCTGTTGCCATCCCCAAAACCATTGCCAAAATCCAAAGTGTGCGCTTCATCGTATCCCCCTTGTCGTTTCGTTCTGGCCCTTGAGGGGGCAATCGGGCCGCCAAACTACGAATTCCCCGGGGGGAAATTCCGGAATTCCCGTGAGACGGCGCAATCCGCTGATAACATAAGGGTTAGAATTCATCCCTGACATGGGAATACCCCTCTTCATGGATCCCTTGTCGCGCACCCGTTCCAAGGAAGGTCGCGCGCCGTAGCCAGAACCGGCATACGATGTCAGGGAAAAATGGCGATGCCAGGACAATAAGAATCGTTGGGAAATGCGGGGGCACGCGTACTCTGTGTTCCTCCGCGGCTCTTCGTCCCCCCAACGCTCGCTTGTGGCGCACTCATGAAATCCATAATGACGCGCAGTCCTGCACTTCACTTGACAGCCTGTGCGGAGGTGCCGATAATCCCAGAGTCGTGGCCCGCTTTTCGACTGCCTGCCGTTGGCGGCTCGGCAAGGGTGATCTGCTCCAGGCGCCGGTACGCGACGACGGGAAGCATGTTGCCGCCACGGCCGATCAGCGCGACCATAATTCTCGATACGCGAGGCTTCAGCCCATGATATGCGTTCAAAAGACCGGATACCTTGTCGTGCTCGCCCTGCTCTTTTCCTCCGCCTTTCTGCTGGGCGCCGATGAATCGGTGAAATTTCAGAAGCAAAAGGATTCCGTGGATGTGCTTATCGGCGGAAAATCTTTCACCAATTTCTACTTTGGCCCAAATTCACCCAAGCCCTACATGGCCCCCTTACACTCGGCGCAAGGCACGGTGGTGACGCGCGGATTCCCCATGCGCACGGATATCCCCGGCGAGCGCCATGACCATCCGCACCATCGCGGTTTGTTCTACGCGCACGGCAACATTAATGGAATCGATTTCTGGGGCGAGGGCCAACCTACCAAGGCCGCGCAGACCGCCAATGGCGTGCTTTACCCGAGCGAGGAACTGCCCAAGGGGCGAACCGTCTTCCGCAAGCTCGATGAGGTCAAGAGCAACGGCCAGCGCGGAACTTTGAAGGCGGAGTTCGAACTGGTGGGCCCCGACGGCAAATCCATCGGGAACGAAACCCAGGAATATACGTTCCGCGGCGACGCCTCCGAGCGCGTCATCGACTGCACCTTCACCCTGATCGCCGATAAGGGCGTGCCCCTTAAGTTGGGCGACACCAAAGAGGGGACCTTTGCCATCCGCGTCGTCAATGGGCTCACCAAGCCCGGCCTCAAGATGGTGAATTCGGAAGGCAAGGTGGGAGTAAACAACATCTGGGGTAAGCGCGCCAACTGGGTGGATTACGACGGCGACGTGGATGGCGAATCCCTGGGCATCGCCATCTTCGATAATCCCGCGAACATCAAACATCCCACTTATTGGCACGCGCGCGATTACGGGCTGTTCGCGGTCAATCCCTTTGGCGAACACGACTTTTACAACGACCTCAAACGCGATGGCAGCGTGACTATTGCCCAAGGCCAGTCGCTGACCTTCCGCTATCGCGTGGTCATTCACCACGGCGACGCGGCCGAGGCGAATATCGCCGCCGCCTACGAGGCTTACGCGGCAGGAAAGTAAGAACAGTGGCTAGTGGTTAGTGGTCAGTGCTGAGTGGCAAGCCGTCGGTGGGTGGTTTCTAACCACTAGCCACTCACCGCTGCTTTATCGAGGTGCTTATGGATCGTTTAATCAAAGCCCGCAAGAATGGAAAGTTCCAACAGATCGTGGCGCCCGGCGCCATGCGGTTTCTCGACTTCGCCACTTTGCAACTGGAGAAGGGTGAACGCCACTCTCTGCAGACGGGCGCCCGTGAATACGTGCTCGACATTTTCTCCGGCGCCGTAACCCTGGTGATCAGTACGGTGGGGCGCGCCAAGGAGATTTATAGTGGGATCGGCAAACGCGCGGACGTCTTCTCCGGAGCGCCGGTGATGAGCTACATCCCGCCCAACTCGCAACTGGAAATCAAAGCGGACTCGGCGGCGGACTTGGGAATTTTCTCCGCTCCCTCCAACACCCATGCCCCGGCCGCGCTGCTGGAAGGGTCCACGGTGGTTAGCAAGCAGGTGGGCCGCGACAACTGGCAGCGGACGGTCTATTCAGCTTTGGACACAAACGTCCCGGCGGAGCGCCTGCTGGCCGGCGAGACCCTGAATCCCCCCGGCAACTGGTCGAGTTTCCCTCCGCACAAGCATGACCGCTCGAATCCACCGCAGGAAGCCGTGCTGGAAGAGGTTTACTACTTCCGCGTCAAGCCCGCGCAAGGCTTCGGGTTCATTTGGACTTACACCGCCCCCGGCGACCCCGAGGGATTCTCCAATGTCTTCGTCGTCGAAGATGGCGACACCGTCCTTCTGCCCAAGGGGTATCACCCCACCGTGGCCGCGCCCGGTTACCAATTGCATTACACCTGGGTGCTCGCCGGTGAGGAGCGGAAATATGGCGCCTGGGCTGACGACCCCCGCCACGCCTGGGTGAAGAATGGGTAAATATCGCTGGCGGATCTGCGCCCTGCTCTTCTTCGCCACCACCATCAACTACGTTGACCGGCAAGTGCTGGGGCTGCTGGCGCCCCTCTTGCAAACCAACATCGGGTTCAACGAGGTCCAATACGGCTACATCGTCACGGCATTTCAAGCGGCATATGCCCTGGGGCTGCTGGCGATGGGGCCGATCATCGATCGCATCGGCACGAAGCTGGGCTACGCGCTGTCCATTTCCATCTGGAGCCTTTCCGCCATGGGTCATGCGCTGGTGCACACAGCGCTGGGCTTCGGCGTGGCGCGCTTTGCGCTGGGCTTGGGTGAGTCCGGCAGCTTTCCGGCTGCCATCAAGACCGTGGCGGAATGGTTCCCCAAGAAAGAACGAGCCCTCGCCACCGGCCTCCTGAACTGTGGCACCAACGTGGGAGCGACACTGGCTCCCCTCAGCGTGCCGTGGGTGGCGGTTCACTGGGGCTGGCGCTACGCCTTCCTCCTGACCGGCGCCTTTAGCGCCATTTGGCTGGTCTGCTGGCTGGTGATGTACAGCCCGCCGCAGGACCAACCTCGCGTCACCAAGGCCGAACTGGCTTATATCCTGAGCGATCCGGCGGAGCCCACCACCAAGGTTTCCTGGTCCCATCTTCTGCCGCACCGGCAGACGTGGGCGTTCGTGATGGGCAAGTCGCTGACCGATCCCATCTGGTGGTTCTATCTGTTTTGGCTGGCGAAATTCCTGGTGAGCGAACACCATTTGAAGCTGACGGGAGTGGCGCTGCCTATCATCGTGATTTACAACTGCGCCACGGTGGGCAGCGTGGTGGGCGGCTTGCTGCCGGCGAAGTTTCTGGATATGGGATGGACGGTCAATCGTGCGCGCAAGATTTCCATGCTGATCTGCTCCCTGTGCGTGATGCCGGTGATGATCACCACCCGGGTGCACGGCTTGTGGACCGCGGTCGCGATTATCAGCCTGGCCTGCGCCGCTCACCAGGGATTTTCCGCCAACATCTTCACGGTCGCATCGGACTTGTTCCCCCGCCGCGCGGTGGCTTCCGTGGTGGGCATTGGAGGTTGTGGCGGGGCCGTGGGGGGAATGTTTATCGCCACCTTCACGGGCTGGCTGCTGCAGCTCACCGGATCGTACCTGCCTGTGTTTATCCTTGCCGGCTCGGTGTACCTTGTGGCTCTGGGCCTGGTTCAATTGCTGGCGCCCAGATTCGAGCCGGCGCAGATTGATTAGGCGTCAGGCTCTGCATCGGGGCCTTGCTGCCTTGCGCCAACCTTCATGCTGCGCCGCTTTGCATCCGGAGCCCGTTGAATTGAGTGTGGGCGCGCACAAAGCGTAATAAATCCGCGGGGGGAACCGGCTTCTCCAGGTAATCGATGGCGCCCATTTGCATGGCTTCGAGATAGCAGTGCATGTCGATGCAGCGCGTGACCACCAGGACCGGCCGGTGGCGGTCCCACTGCGTTGCGCGGTCCAACACCTTGCGCCCCTCGAAAGCCCTGCTGCCCTGACTCACCACCACGAAGTCGAAAGGTTCCGTCTCCAGGCATTGCAGGCCGGCTTCATAGGTGGGACAGGTGGACACTTCGAACCCCTGGCCTTCCAGGATCAGGCGAAGGATCCTCAAGTCGCCGGCGTCCTCATCGACGAGCAGTATCCTGGTGACTCGCGTTCCAAAGTCCATTCCGCGGGGTGCAAATACGTCGCTTGCCATGAGAATTCTCCAAGCTGAAATGAATCGTTTCCTTTTTAATGCCGGGGTGATTTATCACCCGGTCTCAAGGGGAGAAGGGTCTCCCTCCCCGCTTTGGAGCCAAGGAATCTAATGAACCTACGTTATTCCGTAGATTTCACTAAGCGTGAGGGAATCATGATCGCCCCCTGGGTAAGGAGGGGTAAGCTTGCCATTACGAGGGTGTAAGAATCAGAGTGGCACTTTGAATGAGAGCGGTAAACCTACCCAGGAGTAGCCTCCAATCATTGTAACAGGCGGCCGATTGGCCGGCGGAAGGCCGTACGTCAAACGCCAAGGGTGGATAAACTCAACGCGGAGTTCCCGGTAACCGCAGAATACGTTCCGGGTGATTCTGCCTCGAGCTGCCTGCCAGCCCGCCGGGGCCGGCAAGGCGGTTACAAAACTAGTATCGCCTAAGGGGCAGCGGCAATTCCAGACTAGTTTCTCTTTCCGCAGAGCAAAATACGCTCGGAGATTAGCGCGATGATACTTAGTTGTCAAGGGAATTTTTGGTTTATAATCAAAAAGAGTCTGCCCGGGCAGGGATAAATGTAACGATAAGATTCTAAGCATCTTACGCGCTAAAACCTGAGAAGGGTAATGAAAAAATAAACAACAAAACGAAATCACCGATCCGACTTCTTGTCAGGAAGGAACCGTCCGACCCCCTTCTGGTTTTGCGGCGTGCCTTCAGAAAGCGCGCCGCTTTCTTCTCCCAGAGATATCATATATGAATAATATCCCTTTATATATAACCACACAGAGTTTCCACTTCAAGCGTGCCCGGATGCGTGAAGTGGGGACGGAGTCCCCTGCCGGCCCACCCTGCCCTCGTCAGGCGGAGTGGCGCATTTCCGCCACGCGCGACGGCGCATGGGTGGTCACCAGATGCTCCACCTCGGCCGGCGCCAGCGGTTTCTCCACATAATCCACCGCGCCCAGTTGCATCGCCTCAAGGTAACAGCTCATGTCCAGGCTCTGCGCCAGCACCACCACCGGAGTATGCCGATTGCGTGCCAAGGCGTGCTGTACAACCCCCCGCGCTTCGAACGCCGTGCTGCCCTGGTTCACGAAAACGAAGTCCGCGGGCTCTTCTTCCAGAAAGCGTGACGCCTCATGGTAATCGGTAAAAGGTCTAACCTCGAAACCCAAACGCCGTAGCACTCCCGTGTAAGCTTGAAGATCTTTGCGGTCTTGATCCACCACCAGGGCCCTTCCGCGAGAAAGGGCAAAAAAAGGCGGGCGGACCTGCCGATCATCAATTCTCTCCATACGCGACTCCCTCCTTATGTTTACTGTTTCGGCCCGTGCACCCGGGGGGGCAAGCCTCCCGTCGCGCCGGGATGGATAACCGCATGGCCGGCGCAGAGGGCCACCGGCCTGAAACCGCAAGCGCGCCTGGTGGTTCTATTCGCGCCGTCGTTGGGTCAGATTCAGAAGGTCCTTTTCCGGCCCGGGTATCACCGGACTCGTAAAGGTCAGGAGGGAGACAGAAAAGGGAAGAACTGCCACGGTCTGGAGTCGCGCAGCGCAATGCGTCAAGCCATCATCAGCAATGGGGTGGGATGAATGGGTCGCAAGCCACGAGCCGGTGAAATTCACGGAAGGCAGCCGGTGGGCCGGACGGAGCCCCATCTGGCTTGCCGCGATTCCGCCCGCCACACTCCAAGTGGCGAAAAGAATCAACAGACACAAACCCGCACGTAGGGACCCTCGCATCACCATGTCAACTCGCGGCGAATGGATTATTTCAAACCCTTCCCTACACTCTTTGATGCCCGGCTTTCTCGAATTGTTGTCCATGGCCACATGGTTGCACCCCTGGAACCGGGGCGCACATCCACCGGAGCCGCGTTCCACGCGCATGCTGCCGGGCTGGGGACGCGCGCCGGTAACTCAGCGGGAGGGCTTCCTCCCGGGCGCTGTTTTCTTCTCTTGACCTTTGTGCAGATTACGATATGCTGCCGCAACCGTGCACAAAGAGATGGAGAGATGAGCGGACCCGACAATTCTGCATCGTTCGAGCGTGCCTCCGACGCCGGTGTTTTGGCGATATCCAATTTGCGGCGTTGGGTGGTCATCGGTCTGGTTTTCGTTGCCTCCTTCATCAATTATCTCGACCGCGCCACCATCTCGGTGGCCTTGCCCCTTATTTCCGTCGACCTGCATCTTGGCCCCGAAACCAAGGGACTCCTGCTCTCCTCTTTTTTCGTATCCTACGCCCTGATGCAAATCCCCATTGGCTGGTGCGCGGACCGGTGGAACCTCCGCTGGCTTTACGCCGGGCTCTTTGTGGTCTGGTCGCTCGCCTGCGGCATGACGGGCTTAGCCGGCAGCCTTGTGGTTTTGATTCTGCTGCGCATCCTGTTGGGCATTGGTGAGTCGATCTATCTTCCGGGGGGAACCAAAATCGTGAGCCTGCTCTTCCCTTCCAAGGAGCGCGGTTTTCCTTCCGGGCTCTTCGACAGCGGCACGCGCCTGGGCTTGGCGGTGGGGGCTCCACTGATTGCCATGCTCATCGTGCATTACGGCTGGCGCAAGATGTTCGCCCTGGTGGGGTTCACGGCCATCATCTGGGTGGTGCCCTGGCTTCTCGCCGCTCCCAAGAATCTGCAAGGTGTGCGCAGGGTTGCCGCGCCGCGTGCAGGCTCGCCCCCCCGCCGGCGGATTCACTTTAACCGCAATCTGGTGGGCATTTGCCTGGGTTTTTTCTGCTTTGATTACTACTGGTACCTGCTGGTCACCTGGCTTCCCGACTATCTGGTGACGGTTCGCCACCTGGCGCTGGTGCGCGCGGGTTTTTACGCGGCCTTGCCCTATTTTGTTTTCGGCGCCTGCCAGCCGCTGGGTGGGTGGATCACCGACTGGTTCATTCGCCTGGGCTGGGATGAGACTCGCACGCGTAAAACCATGCTCACGGTGGCGTTTCTATCCGGACTTCTGCTTATTCCCGCCGCCCGCGCGGACAGTCCCCTGGTGGCTCTCGCCTTCCTCATGGGAGGTTCGCTGGCCGGATTGGCGACGGGCAACATGTTCGCCGTCCTTCAGTCCTGCGCGCCGCCCGATGAGGTGGGCATCTGGACGGGCTTTGAGAACTTTGCCGGAAACATTGGCGGCGTCCTGGCGCCCGCCATCACCGGGTACCTGATTTTCCGCACCGGGACCTATCTTCCAGGCTTCGCCCTTGCGGCTGGCGTCATGGTGGCCGGCCTGCTCGCCTATTGGTTCATCGTCGGAGAGCTCAATACTTCCCCAAGTGCAGGGCAATCAGAACAAAATGGGAGAGGTTGATAGCATGAAGTTTGGTGGTGAGCCGTGAGGGAATCGAACCCCCAACCTGCGGATTAAGAGTCAGGGTTGGAACGGGCGGCGCATGGCATCGAGGAAATTATTGCCATCTCGGGTCGGCGCCTCAGCCTTGCGCGTCCTGTCGTTCCTTGCAGTCCCGGCACCACCGGGTCCAGGGCACCGCTTCCAGGCGCGCCTTGCTGATCGGCTGTCCGCATTCTCTGCAGATGCCATATTCCTCGTGCCGAATTCGCGTCAAGGCATCTTCAATCGCGCGCAAGAGCTTGCCGTCGGTTTGATGCAACAGGACCTGTGTGGCAGCGTTGGTTTCACTGGCGGCCATATCCACCGGGTCTGCGTGAAGTTCACCGGCGGCGGGCATCGAATCGGCCCGACTCTTGCCGGTGGAGAGTTCCTGCCGCTTCGCCAGGAGAAGATTTTTATAACGAAGCAGGTCGCTATTATTCATGGCTGCCGCCCTATGCCCCTCAAACATCGTGAATGTATTGTACCAGTTTTCAAATTATACATCGAAAGAGGCGCCGCCGCGCGAGGTTTAGCGTACCCGAACTCACCCCTTCAGACCCAAGCCACACCAGGGGATATTCGTGCCCGGCTCTTGCGGCCGCTATTTCCGAACGGCAGTTTGTAAATGTCCCGGTGGCGCTTGGCGCGCGATCGACGCCACCGGTGTTCGGAGGTGGGATCACGACAAATGCGCCAATTGCCCACCCTCCTAAAATTCTTTTGCAAACGATAGGAAGAATTTATATTAACTCCCATTGACATACCCCTGGGGCGTGGCCATAGTCTATAATATGGTGTGGCGGGACCGAACGGCGTTCCGCCGGGGGCGCATGCCGGTCAACACCCTCGGGAGAATCCTCCCTGCGTCCCTGTCGCAGCCCGGGCATCGACCTACCCTGCTTCCTGTTCAATGCGCCGGCCCCCTCTCGCGTTGGGGGACTTGGCGTTGACTTGTCGGTAGGACGTAGGAATATCGAAAAGGGTTTGCGCAAGGCCATGTGAAAACGCGCGCGTTCTGAACAGTAAGGGGATTAAGGACCGTATCCACTGAGCAAGATGAACGGCGGAGGAATTTATAGGGATGGGCCAAACTGAAGACACGCTGGATGCCAGCCATGTTTTGACGATCGAGGACATTTCCAATCTCGCCCAGGACGGAGGCAAGCCAGCCGAGACCCTCATGAACGTCGTCGCCTTGATCGCGCGGCGTTTCCGAACCGACGTCTGCTGTGTGTATTTATTGGAGCCGGACCGCATCAACCTGGTGCTGGCCGCCACCGTCGGTCTCCGCCCGCAGTGCATCGGCACCCTGCGCATGGCCACTCATGAAGGTCTGGTGGGGTTGGTGGCGGAGCAGTTGCGCCCCGTCGCCGTGGAAGAGGTGAAGAATCATCCCCGCTTCAAGTACTTCACCGAAGCAGGAGAAGACGCCTACCGGTCGTTCCTGGGGGTTCCCCTGATTGATCAAGGTTTGTTGCAAGGGGTCCTGACGGTCCAGACCACCGTGCCCCGCACCTACCATGAGGAAGAGATTCGCATGCTTTCGGAGGCGGCCGCGCAGGTGGCCCCGGCGGTTAGCGAGGCCCGGACCGTTGACCGCTTCATTGCTCCCTCCCAGGAGCGGCTTTGGTCGCTGGCACGTAATCTCTGGTGGAGTTGGGACCATGACTCCGGCGGTTTGTTTTTGGATCTCGATCCGGTGCGTTGGCGCCAGTTCAACCACAATCCCATTTCCGTGCTCGGTCCACTTTCTCTTGCCGGGATTGAGCGCCGCGCCCGGGAACTGGTGCTGCATGGGCGAATCAACTACGCCTACCGCCGGCAACGCGAATATCTGCACAAGGATCGGACGTGGGGCGCCAAGAACGCGGGGGTGCTGAGGTCGCGCCCCGTCGCTTACTTTTCCGCCGAATTCGGCCTGCATGAATCGATTCCCATTTATTCGGGCGGCTTGGGAGTCCTCGCCGGCGATCACATCAAGAGCGCTTCCGACCTCGACATTCCGCTGGTGGGGGTGGGGCTGTTCTACAGCCAGGGGTATTTCCGGCAGCGGCTGGATTGGGACGGCTGGCAGCAGGAAGAGTATTTCGAGACCGACGTCACCCAGTTGCCCATGGAGGTGGCCATTGGCAAGACCGGTGAACCGGTCACGGTGGAAATCGATACCCGCAGCGGTTCGTTGCGCGCCAAGGTGTGGCGGTTAAAGGTCGGACGATGCGACTTGCTCCTGCTTGACTCCAACGTGCCCGGAAATGCTCCGGAAGACCGCGAATTGACCTCGCGCTTGTACGGTGGAGATGGGCGCGTGCGCATTCGCCAGGAGTTACTGCTGGGTGTGGGGGGCTTTCGAGCCTTAAAGGCCATGGGGATCACTCCCGGAGTCCTTCACCTGAATGAGGGGCACAGCGCTTTTGCCGTGCTGGAGGCCATCCGCGCCCGCATGGAGGACGAGGGCCTGACCTTTGAGCAAGCCGCGCCGCTCGTTTACCGCGAAGTGGTTTTCACCACCCATACGCCTGTGCCGGCGGGCCACGATCGATTCAACGCCGGGTTGGCGGAAGAGCACCTGGGCCCGCTTCGGGATCGCCTGGGGTTATCGCTCGATCGCCTGATGCAAATGGGGCGGGAAAATCCCGCCGATGCGAATGAGGATTTCTGTATGACCGTGCTGGGCCTGCGGATCTCCCGGCGCGCCAATGCCGTTTCGGCGCTGCACGGCCACGTGACCCGCGCCATGTGGAAAGGGCTTTATCCCGGCAAAGCGGAAGACACGGTTCCCATTGGACACATCACCAACGGAGTGCACGTCCCCAGTTGGCTGGCGCCGCAAATGTACCGCCTCTACGACCGCCACCTGGGGACGGGATGGCACGAGCACAGCAGCGAACCGCGCATCTGGGAGGGAATCGAGAACGTCGATGACGGGGAGTTGTGGGAAACCCATCTCAACCTGAAGCAGCGCCTTCTGGAATTCGTCCGCGCCCGCGCCGTCGAGCAGGCGGAGCGTCGCGGCGAAGCCCTGGAAATCCGCCAACGCCTGGGCCGCATTCTGAGCCCCGACGCCCTGACCATCGGATTTGCCCGCCGCTTTGCCACCTATAAACGCGCCAACCTGATTCTGACGGATATGCAGATGCTGGCCTCACTGGCCAACGATCCCAAACGCCCCGTGCAGTTTGTTTTTGCCGGAAAAGCGCATCCCCGCGACGAACCCGGCAAGCGCATCCTGCAACAAATCGCCCAGCTTATGCGCGATCGCAAATTTTCCGACCGCTTCGTTTTCGTCGAGGACTACGACATCAATGTGGGACGACACCTGGTGCAGGGCGTCGACGTGTGGCTGAACAATCCCCGGCGGCCGCTGGAAGCCTCGGGAACCAGCGGTCAAAAAGTGGTTCTGAACGGTGGCCTCAATCTCTCGGTTTTGGACGGCTGGTGGGCGGAGGCTTACGACGGCTTGAATGGCTTCGCCATCGGCACGGGCAGGACTCATTCCGAAATGCGCCTGCACGACCTGCGCGACAGCGAGGATCTGTATCGCGTCCTTCGCGAAGAGGTCATCCCTCTTTACTACCAGCGTGACCGCGACGGCTTGCCGCACGGCTGGATCAAGCGCATGAAGCGCACCATCCGCACCCTCGGATGGCGATTTAACGCCGACCGGATGGTGATGGACTACACCCTCAAGTGTTACGTGCCTGCCGCCGGCGGGATTTCCAGCGATATGAGCACCACGCACTGAGATCGGGCCAACAGGAGATCGGGCCATCGGATCATCGGGCCATCGAGCCATTGGTAATTGGCGATTGGTGATTGGTGATTAGTGACTGATAATTGGCGATTGATGATTGGCGATCTTGCCATCGTCGATGCCTCTGTGCGAAGCACCTTGGAGTGCGGCGGCTCGACGCCGCCTTTGCCTTCCTCTTCTGCCTTAAGGCCAGCAGGTTTGAGCCGAAAAAACCGGGGACGCTGGTGCCTGCCCCGTCCCCCCCGTCCCCCTCTGCGATGCGAGAGTCTGCGCCCTGCTCGGTTCTATTTGTTCTCGGCCAAGATCGAATCGGCCCAGGACCTCAGATCCTTGCGGACCAGCGCTACCGTCTCCGGCGACTCGAATTTGCGGAAAATGTACGCGAAAACCAGTCGCTGCTTGACGCGAACCGCCGCCATCCCGTTGGCCATTGTGACGTTCTTATCCTCTTGCTTCATCGCGATTAACAGTCCGTAACCAGCGGCATCCCTCACTCGAAAAAAACTGCCCAGCATCTCTGGATGACCGATCTCAATTGGTTTTCCACCCAGTTCTTTCAGGCGCAAATTGATTTCGGCCGTCGCGTCTTCGGTTTGTGCAGCCGCGGACTTACCAAGGGAGGCATCCAAAGCCTTGACGACTTGCTCGAAGGCATCGGGCGTGAAATCGGCGTATTCCGCCTGCCGCGGCACCTCGACCATGCCGTACCAGTCCAAGCCGGGGTCTTTTACTTTTCCGATCATGTCGATCTTGCTGGGCGGTGCGTAGGCAGTGAGAAGGCGATTGGAACTGGGGACGAGCAGCTCAAAAAACATGCTCCTTAACTTGTCGCCGACCTCGACAAAGTCTCCGGGCGGCGCAGGTAGAACGAGCAGCACACCTCCAGCTTTCGCCTCTGGGTCGGCAGGCATCGCCCCAGTGGTTGACGCGCATAAAAGGAAGAGTGCAAATGCAGTGCATAGTTTTCCTGCTTGGAGCATAGGCACCTCCAGGTCAATAGCGGGCCAGAATGATGCGTCGTTCCGGTGCTATGACCTTGTTCAACTACACGGAGCGGAGACTGTGAGCCAGTGCACCGGTCCACCATCCGGGCGGGGGAGAATATAACACCCATGGCAGTAGAATGAAATTGCAAAGACCCTGTACCCCGGTGTTTTGTGTGAAAACCCGAGGAGTGATCCGTCGGGGAAGAGGGGGAGGAAACGGTCATGAAAGGGGGACACCAAGCACTTGGTTTCCAGTCTCTATTTTCTAATTTCCAGGTATGGTGGCTTCGGGAAGTCCGTCTGCAAAGTCCGACAATTGCAGGCGCAAATTGCCGGCGTTGGTAGCATAGGCACAGCCGGTTTCCATGTCCAGGGTACGGTTGCGGATCAGCTTCTCGATTTCCCCGTCAAAATGCTGCATGCCTTCCATTTCTCCGTCCCGCATCGCGTCAATCAGGGTTTTTCCTTCTCC
>Ga0326727_10015618_pt1 | contig 16240 bp, 19 predicted proteins | sample MB2enrmetagenome_FD_207643 | JGI IMG/M metagenome (GOLD analysis project Ga0326727, IMG submission 207643) | Lab enriched peat soil microbial communities from McLean, Ithaca, NY, United States - MB29MY | ecosystem: Environmental > Terrestrial > Soil > Wetlands > Peat | place: USA: New York...
TTTGCTTCTTTTGAGAGCTCAACGTAACCAGTCTGACCAGTTCCTATTATTATTTCATCTGCTCCTTTTTCATAGATGAATTTTGCCTCTGCAAGCGATATTTTATGAGATGTACCGTAGACTTCTTTAGAAAGCTTTTTCTTACGCTTTTCTATCTGCCCACTCATGCGGATAAGGATATCCTTTTCAAAATTATTTTCATTGACCGTAATCGAACCGAAACTGGTTGAGTTTATCTTCAGATTCATGGTTTTCTCTCCAAATATTTCCCTTTTTTCATTGCTAATCTACCGTATCTACTAATTTATACTCTTAATAAAATCTCACATAATCTACTTATCACGTTTTTATAGATAATATGACTTAGCATTATATAAGAATCAAGTACAATAAGCTTTATAGTTTAAAGTTGGGTATTATATTTTCAAGCTTTAATAATTTTAATTTTTTATTTCAACTGCAAAAGTCCTATTTGACCGTTGACAAGAATCAAGTCTAAATAATTATAAGCATAACGGTTCCGTTGCAAAAATCCTTTTTAATTATACAATAGAATTAAAAGAAAACCAAAGATAGTAATATGCTATCTAATTCCTTTAAATGGAAGCATTATGAAGGAGAAATTATTCTATTGAATGTAAGGTGGTACTTAAAATACCCATTGAGCTATAGAAATTTAAAGGAAATGATGATAGAAAGGGGGGTAAAGGTCGACCATACAACAATCATGAGATGGGTACATCAATATTCACTTGAAATAGAAAAGAAGATCAGAAGACATTCAAGACCAACAAATGATTCGTGAAGAGTTGATGAAACCAATGTCAAAGTAAAAGGTAAATGGAAATATTTTTATTGAGCAGTTGACTCAAATGGAGATACAATTGATTTCATGTTAAGTTCAAAACGAAATCGAAAAGCAACGCAGAGATTCTTTAAGAAAGCTTTGATCTCTGATCATAATCAAATTTCAAGAGTAATAACCGCTGATAAGAATCCAGCTTATCCACCTGCTATAGATGAACTGAAAAATGATAAAAGAATACCTAAAAACGTCGCCATTAGACAAATCAAGTATTTGAATAACATTATAGAACAAGATCATAGATCTATAAAGCGAATCGTTAATTCAATATTAGGATTTCAGTCTTTTCGATCTGCTAATAAGACTTTAAAAGGAATTGAAGCTATGAATATGATTAAAAAAAGACAAGTAAATGATATAAATTACTCTGTTCGTAATAAAGTCAAATACATTAATCAATTGTTTGGTATAGTTTTATAATGTTTGTACATTTTCCTTGAATATTTTGATTTTTATTCATTAACTATAGATTTACATATTTTTTTGAATTTTTTGCAACGGAACCGAAATTCTCTATAGTCCTAATTTCTCTAGAGATTGTTGTTTGCGTTCATTTCTAAAAGGTTTCTCTGATTTTCTAGAAACTGTTGCTTCAGTGATTTAAAAAGGAACGGAAAATATTCTTTTAGTTTTATTAGGAGTTGTTCGTCTAATTTTGTATTATAAAGTGTTCCTACTTGAGATAGCTGGTCAATTGATAAATTGAGAGCCCCTTTGAGGTTTGCTCCTTCAAGGTTAGCTCCTTCAAGGTTAGCCATAAAAAAGTTAGTTCCTCGAAGATTAGCATCTTTAAGGTTAGCTCCTGTAAGATTCGATTTTACAAGATTAACTCCGTGAAGATTAGATTTTATAAAAGCAGTTCCTTCAAGGTTAGCTTCTCTTAAATTAGCTCCTTGAAGTTTAGTTTCCTTAAGATTAGCTCTTTCAAGGTTCGCTCCTTCAAGGTTAGTCCTTTTAAGGTCGGCTCCGAGAAGATTAGCTTTTATCAAATTAGTTGCTTTAAAATTAGCTTCGCTAAGGTTTGCTCCTTCAAGGTTAGCTCCTTCAAGGTTAGTCCCTTTAAAGTTAGATCTTTCAAGATCAGCCATAAAAAGATTAGCTCTTTCAAGATTTGCTCCTTCAAGGTTTGCTCCTTCAAGGTTAGCTCCTTGGAAATTAGTTCCTGTAAGGTTGGCCATAAACAGGTTAGCTTCTCGAAGATTAGCCATAAACAAGTTAGCTTCTTGGAAATTAGCTCCTATAAAGCTGGCTTTTTCAAGTTTTGTTAGCACCAAGTTAGCTCGTGCCAGTATAGACCAATCAAGATCAGCTCTTTCAAGGTCAGCTTCTCTAAGATTAGCTCCTGTAAGATTAGTTTTTTCAAATTTAGCCCTTTTAAGATTAGCTCTTTCAAGGTTAATTTTTTTAAGGTTAGCCCCTAAAAGGTTAATTTTTACTAAATCAATCATATAATAACCTGTTTCTTTTTCCATGAAATATTTAATTCATTGGTTTTTTATCAACTGTAAATTATAATCAACGATAATTCAAGTATAGCCCAATAAACGGTACACTAGATGACACCTGAAATCTCCAAGCTGCGACTAGACATGATCTAGACTAAAATGCAGGTAGCAAAAAGGCATATTAAAGGATCGGAGAAACACTGAAGAGTTATGTTTCTTTTCATTGTAAATCTAATTACAGTTGTTCCGAACATATACTCCTTTAGTATATTTGATTCAGAATAGTACTCATGAAAATTTAGATAAACCTCAGATTTTCAAAGTTGTATACCACTCATCAACATATGGCGAAATTTTGGGGTTTGGCTAAATCCTCTGATGTACCTAAAACATTTTTTGATTTTGTCCTATTTGTAACTGGCTCTTTTTGATCTCTTCGGTTTCAACTACAACATATCATTTTCTCCATAGTTATTTAAATTAATTATACGAAAAATAGTTTCTAAACAAAAAGTACTCAATCATAATATTTTTCACAACCAAAAAACAATTAAATATTAATAATGATTTTTTTCCTTGTTTCCAGCATCATATAGTCTAGCATTCTAATTTTCCTAAAGAAACAAAATCGGGACGTAAGGATAGTTTTGAAACCAAAAAAACAGCATCAATGGTATCAAATATATGGATTCCATATATAATATTTTAAGTTCGATAAATATCAAAATGCTTAATTATCTTTTTTTGCTTTATGGTCTACATTATACATAGTCTTATAGCAAAATTACTGCTTCCGTGAAAACAATAGAAACAGAATATTTGTCAGTGAAACTGCTGATCTCCCATTAATTTCAACAACTGATAAAATAATAATTGCTGCAAAGGATTCAAAAAAATAGGGCAATATCGATTGCCTTTAGGAGTTTCATTATTACCCTGGAAATCAAGTGAGAAACTATTTTTAATTATACATTGAGATCATATCTCTCAACATGAAGTTAACAACAATATTAAAACATCAATAATTAATTTTTTAAACAATATTATTGGCGATGGCTAAGAACAGTTAAGTCTTCAGTTGTATTATTTTCAAGTCTTTCACTACTATTAACTTCTCCCACGATTGGTGAGCTTGTAGTTTCGGTAATAGTGATATTTTGGGTAGTATTATTTTGAAGTCCTTCATGACTACTATTGGTCTCTCTAGCAGTTGTTTTCTCTTGTGCACTTACTGCAGCAGCTGTCACTGACCACAAAAAGGACTACCAACGACACCATAAGTACTTTTTTCATTCTACTAGATGATTGGTTTGTCATTTATTTCACCCCTTTATGATTAAAAATTAAAAATTTAATGGAATTTGATTTTGTCAACTATTTAAACCATCAAAAATCAGTTGACAGATCTCTATTCTGGTATACTAACAAATTTTGATGAACTACAAAACTTACTTAGTTTATTAGTTATTTTAAATTAATTATAAAAAAAATGGTCTCTGAATAAAATTTATTCTCCTATATGATATTTTAACGTTGAAAAAGAATTTGATACTAAGACTGTTTTTAAAATAGCGTATAAATAAAGTTTATTTTAGCATTAAATATTTTACAGTCACATTTATGCACAGCTTTTGTGTTAAAACCTGCGCATTTTTCCAGTTTCAGCCAAAATTCAAGAGCATTTTTTACACTTATTTAAAGGAAAAAGCGTAGCTTTTACTAAAATCAATGTTAGACGTTGATGATATTAAAAATAAATAAAATATTTTAAAGATAGCAGGAGCCATATTTGAAATCAAAGAATAATGAACGAGAAGAGAAAAATACGGTCAACATTTTCGGAAAAGATTTTAAACAGGATTCCTACGAAGAAAAAAATAAGAGGTAAATCAAAATCTTCATGGGAATATATTATATGCCTTATTATTCTACAACTGCACATGCAAAATGCCCATTTTCTTGCACATGATATCTATCCATATGTCCTTGCAGATAACATTCTTTGATGTCTTGTGGACTCAAATTCTCATGAAGCCGAAATCCTAAATTTGCGAGCTCTTCGCCCAAAGTTGACGGATTGAAGCCTGCTATTATCGGTTCGTCTATCTTTTGCAAAAAATCCTTTAGTTCTCGTATATGTAACGACATTTTTCAGGCACAAATGCATCGGTATCTAAGTAATCAAAAACAATCATGCTTCCCGCAGGAGCAATTTCAGTGATGGAACGCAGTGTAGCGAATGCCTCGTCTCGGGTCAAGAAGTTGATGACACCGAGCCAACTAAAGAAGCTTTTCACCTCTGGGTCATACGATGATGAACTAGTTAGTGCTGTTACTAGACTTTCCTTAGTGAAATCTATAGGAATGAAGTGCAATTTTGCTGGATGTTTCCATCCCAACTCAGCAAGTCGATGTAGCTTAAATTCTTGTGTTGCAGGGTGATCAACCTCAAATACTTCCAACTTTTCCAGCATTTCCGGTCGTCTAAATGCAAATGTGTCCATTCCTGCCCCAAGAATTACAGACTGCTTTACTCCTTGCTTGATAGCTTTTTTTAGGTTATCTTCCGCGTATCGTGCACGGCTGGCAACATTATTGATTCCTTGTATCAAGAACTCTGAAATTATTTTCTGGTTGAAACATGACTCGGTACCCTCAGAATCATTTACCTGTTTATCTCAAGGAGTCAAATATTGTTCAATCAGTGATCGTTTTTCCTCTGGTATCAAATCATAGGCTAGAAAATCATCAAAGATTTTTGGAGTCTCATGCATGGAATGATAAGCACGCATGTAGGCTACCATCAATGCAGTAAAGCTTGCTTGATTCTCTTTCATATAATAATCTCCTTTCTTTACCCTAGTCCCTTAGAAGTCAAAAGCTTAGCATTTAAATTATGGCAGCGTCAAGTCTGCTTCTGACGACTGTTTTGTTAAAATATATTAACTCAAAAATGATCCTAAAAGATTTTCAATCACTTAATGAATCAATTTTAGCAAATTTGTCTACAACTGACTAAAGAAGCTTGTATCATTCTTTGAGAGCAAAATCAGTAAGAGTTTTCATGAGTAATAATTATTGTTAATAGATTTAAAAGCTCCAATAATCAAACGCATAGGAGTTTATCCAAATTTATTACAATACATAAAATGCCTGATTTTGTATATCAACCATTCAAGTCCTACTGTACTATATATCTATACCAATTGATTTAAGTATTAAAAAATATACTTAAGTCAAGACACATATATGCAAGCGATTGAAGTATCTCATCTCATCAAAAAATTCGGCACTCTGACTGCGGTCAATGATATTAGCTTCTCAGTTGGCGAAGGAGAAACCTTTGGTTTTTTGGGTCCCAATGGTGCCGGTAAAACTACTACCATTCGTATTTTGACCGGAGTATCAAGACCAACTTCTGGAACAGCAACCATTTTTGGCCATGATATTGAGCATGATACCATTAATGCACGGCAATCTATGGGGATTGTATCCGAAAATTCCAACGTTTACGATGATCTGACTGCATGGCAGAACATGGTGTTCTCCGCTGAACTCTATCATGTAGGACGAAATGAGAGAGAAAAAAAGTCTACCGAATTACTCAAGAAGTTCGAGTTATACGAACGTCGCAATGACAAAGCGCACGGGTTTTCAAAGGGGATGAAAAGACGTTTGACGCTGGCAATGGGATTAGTCAACAGTCCACGTCTGCTGTTTCTGGATGAACCTACCTCCGGGCTTGATGTACAGAGTAACCTCATCATTCGTGAGGTGATTTCAGATCTCATTCTTGATGGAGTCACTGTTTTTTTAACGACGCACAATATCGAGGAGGCAAATGTCATGTGTGACCGGGTGGCTATCATCAATAAAGGGAATATTATTGCAATCGATGCACCAGAATCTCTGAAAAAGACGTTCAAAGGTTCACAGTCCATAGAGGTATCGTTCGACCGGAATTCTGCAGATCACCTTGACGAGCTTAGCCGTCTCTCCATGGTGAATGAAGTACAAAAAACAGGTGACAAGTTTAAGCTCTATACTGAAGACCCAGCTGAAGTTATTGATGCCTTAGCAGTTTATGCTCACACGCATAATCTTAAAATTATAAGCATCACTACTCTTGGCCCGAGTCTTGAGGATGTATTTGTAAAATTAACTGGTCTGCAGCGGGCAGTTGATGGGATCCATGCAATCGATTAATCAGGAGGGGGATGTGAAACGTCTTTCCTGTGAGATATCTGCTGCGTGGGCAATCGCCAAAAAAGACATGCGGATCTACTACCTTAAATCAAATATTATCGTTGCTGGCATCTTATTTCCACTTTTTATGTTCCTAGCCTTTGCCATTGGAAAGAACGCATCTCCAGGCACCCTGATCCCTGGATTGATCTCGATCACCCTTCTATTTTCGTCATCACAAATAGAGCCAGTCTCAATACCTATGGAAAGGAGGGTAAAAACTTTTGAACGTTTGCTCTCAGCACCCATTTCTCTTTATTCACTAGTGTTTGGTGAGAGCCTGAGTGGATTTTTCTATAGTCTCAGCATCGCATGTCTTCCTCTTGTAGTTGGTGTGATCATCTTCGGTACCCCTATTGTACACGCAGCTGTCCTTGTTATTTCCATGATCTTCACAGCTTTCTGTTTTGCAACTCTTGGAACATTGTTCGCTGCATACCCTACAGAGAATGTGGGTGAGGTTATGTCTATGCTTAATACAGTGAGGCTACCGCTTATTTTTATCTCGGGTGTTTTTTTACCGATATCTTCTATACCACATATAGGTCAGGAGATTGCACTTATATCCCCACTTACATACGGAAATGATATGATCGAATATGCGTATACTGTTAAATCACTTTTTTCACCGCTGTTGGATGTTGTAATGCTGATGATCTTCATCCTGATATTTCAGATAACTGCAAACTATCTTTACAAGACATTTAATAAATAAGTGATCACAACAGCATTATTTGGTGAAGATACAAGACATTAAAAGAAAAAAATAATCTCATAGTGGAATACTAGTTTTGCTAAAATGCTCTTGTCTGGTAGAATTCATCTTGAACCTGCATTTCTGCAACAGAGCTTCTTTCATCATAGATTCAAAAAAAATATTTATCTCCGTGCGGAATGGGAGAGTTTGTGAAACAGGAAAATGATTTCATAGTTTATCATTGTAATCTGCAACAGTTAATGGAAAAAAAATGGAAGTTTCAGTATAGTCAATAGCCAAAAGAATATTGAGAGTATTTTGAAAATTCTGTAACTTTCATATAAATGCATATTTTTATTAAATTCCAAACAATTTTTCGTTAATCTAATAAAATTACTTTACAACAGTCATAAAAAGTCTTAACCAACTTAGTTATGCTTTAATCTACAAATAACAGCTTAAATAACCGTATTTAGTAAAGCTGAACTTTAGTTTATTTTTTCTGCTTATGTAAGTATTTATTATTCTGATATATTTATATTCAGCATTTTGCAATAGCCAAAAACAGCTTTAGAACATCTAGAACATCTCGAAAATCATGCCGTTTTATGTAAATAACTTATGAAAATCATATGTTAATTTTCTTCTTTAATTTAAAAAAAACATTATAGCGATCAAAAAACTTTTAGTCACTTTATTTAATCTTGATTATAATATTAACAGTTTGATTAGCGTTATTTTCTAAAGGTTATCTTTTTTAATTTTTGTCTAGCTTTAAAAGTAAATACTTATTTTAAGAAAATAATATAAGTATTTGAAATCACAAAAAACACCTTTAGGGATTTTAAAAATTTGTAAATATATAAAAATAATAGATAAGCTATATATAAACATAATAGATAAACTATATATAAATATATATTAAAAAATGAAGGATAAGGACTAAAAAGAAGGAGATTGACATATGTTAAAACAAATGAGAAAGATACTTGGTATTCTGCTAGTAGTTTGTTTTTTAATGTCCGTGACAGCTGCAGCAGTAAGCGCAGGACCAGTGGTTGTTAAGGATAAGAAAACAGCTGTTTTAATATTCCAACATGTGAAGACTAAAATATTCGGGCACCACCACAAGTGGCATCATCACCACCATCACCACCACCACCACCACCACAAATTAATGAAAGCCATAAAAGCTTTCATGAATTCATGAAAGCTCTAAAAGCCATTATTTTCAATAGCACTACTTAAAAATCAATCAAAAATCTCTAAAATGTTTTCGGTGATATTCTGTGATATCCACATAGATAACTTATAAAACATATATACTTACATGCTACCATCGATATCACAAAGAATTTAGCTCAAAGAGCTTAGCAACAAAAAATTAATTATAAAACAATAAAAACGCATTTAAAGAAGATTTCGATAAATCCCAATTTTGGGTTGGTGTTTATAAAGCTTATATAAGCAATTTTTGAAATCGGTGGTTTATCGAAATTCTCTGGAATTACTCAAAAAACGTGAATCTCAGCAAATAATAACTCAAATATATACATTTAAAGCTGATGTAAAATAAAAAAGCTGATGTAAAATAAAAATATTTGATTCAGTTTTAAGACGTTAACTCAAATAATATTTCTGACTGAAGAACAAAAAAGAAAAGTTGTAGTAATGAGAATGGATAAAGGAATTAAATTTTTAGAAATGAAAATAAGTGATATGGAAAAGATGATAGAGATAAAAAAAGAAGCCATAGCTAATATTCGAAAAATTCAGGAAATGATCAAACAAGGTAAATGTTAGATAGAAAAACGATATCAAAATTTAGGCGCTGAAGAAATTATCTGAAATAATAAATTTAGGTACCTATTCAAGTAGCCTTTCAAAGGCCACACTCCTTTTATCGTTTTGGGTAATATTGCACATAGATTAAATCCATCGGTTATCATCTAACGAATTTTATGCACAACTTTGAATACCAAGTGTAGCTATTTTCCAGCTTGGTTGGTAAATATTTAGCATAGCACAACACTTTTAGACAATTTATCTCTTAACTGAATATTAATGTGAGCCTGTTCTGTATAATCCTTGTTGTCAATGTGTCTGTTTTTCATCTGATTTATTAATTTCTAATAATTGTTAACTTGTTTTGATTAGAATTTTTTATCGAAATTCTCCAGAATATCTATCAATTGATGAAATTGAAAATAAAAGGAGTATTTTTAGGATAGCTGTAGCTGTCTTTAAAATCAACGAATAACGATTCAGAAAAGAAAAAAAAGTCAAACACAGAAACTAGTGGAAAGATTTGGACAGGACTCCCACGAAGAAAAAAAATCCGATGTAAATCGGAATTCTATTAATTATGTGACCATCTTGCAAAGTATGGTACTCCGTCCTGATACGGACCAGTGATATTATCTACGGCAACTTTTTTTGTGTCATAAGATGTGTGTATAAATTGCCCGTTTCCTATGTATATTCCTACATGAACGGAAAGCAAATATTTTTTGTCGTTTTTAGTAACATCTTTTCCCCAAAAAATTACATCTCCAGGAGTTGGTGAGCTTATACTGACATAATCTGTATTTTTTTTCATATCAGGCACAGTTTGGAAGACGATACTTTTGGCTCCGACTTGTTTGTATACTTGATATACTAAGTGAGAGCAATCAATACCAGATCTGTCATTGCCACCATGCACGGAATCAACTCCAATCCAACTTTTTGCAGCTTCTAATACCGCGGATTCTGATATCCCTACAGGAGCTGCTACTCCCAGAGGTATACATGCTATTAGAATAACTACAATGAATATGACTATCGCTTTTTGCTTATTTGGTTCCATTTTATTCCAATCTCCGTCCCAGAAACGTGCATTTTGCGAGCCTAGTTCTATGGCGTTCGCAATGCAAAACATACTAATCTACATTAAAATAATCTATATCTAAATGTCAATTCGGAATCTTTAAGTTCCCTTTCTATCAGATTCTGTCTATTATTTGATAAGTCGATCATTCCACCGCATAAAAGAATGTCCTATATTTGACCTATTTAAATCTCCAGTAATAAATAAAGTATTAAAAACATTGCAGAAATCAATACAGTTGTTTGATATCTATTGTTAACTCAAATTAATGTTAGAAGAGAAACTATCTTCCGGAGAGCTCCTTGACATTATTTCACTTTTAGACACATAATAATGCTAAAAAATTTTATTTTGCAATATAACCGGACAATTTCTCCTTCATAATGCTTCCATTTAAAGGAATTAGATAGCATATTACTATCTTTGGTTTTCTTTTTATTCTATTGTATCATTAGAAAGGATTTTTTGCAATGGAACCGAGATTTCATCTATTGCCGAAAAAGCCGAGAGTAAAATCTTTTAAACCTTCTAACTCTTCGTCACCTTCTAAAACTCTTGATGTATTTTGTTTATAGTTTGGAGAGATAGAAATAATTCTCGTAACCCCTCCGGTTCGGCCTGTGTTAGTAGTTTTAGACTGAATATAGCCCTGCATATCAAGGGAGCTGATCCATTTAGAAACTACAGCTCGAGGAGACGGCTTTATATCAAGGTACTTACAAATCTTCTCATATGTCTTAGTAAGATCGCCTGTATTTACTGTATCTTTAGAAGCTGTTGCTTTGATTATGCCGAATAAAATTAGTTTATGATGCAGAGGCAGAGTTAATATTGAACTTACGATGCAGTCCTTTTCGACAATTTCTTCTGCTTGTTTTAGATGTACTTCAGTGATCTCTTTACAATTTAATTTAGAAGCTATTTGTGCAGCAGACAGAAGAACACTAAGAGCATTTCTAATATCTCCGCCTCTCTTTGCTTTTTCTCTCGAAAACCTAAATAGAGTCTCATCATCTATTGAATCTGGCAAAAAAGCTAGTTCTACTCGGTCTTTGAGGATTTGATTGACTTCGTCAGGATTGTAAGAAGGAAAATTCAGTTTATTAAAGCCTAATGAAGAAACGACTCTTGGATCAAGTGATTCCTCATACTTTCTGCTGTTTGATAACCCTATTATCCGTATAAAACGCCCATCTTTTAACTCTTCGTTGCCTACAGCTCTACTAAAATTGTACAAGATATTGTCAGATTTTAAAAAGTCAATTTCATCCAGAATAATAACTAGAGCTTTATTCTGTTGATTCATTAAACGGAATAAAGCATTATAATAATAATCCAATGAATACCCAGACCTTTTTATTTTAGTATCATGATCAAGGTACTCTATAAGTGAAAATAAAATGGAACTTGTATTAAAGACTTTTTTGCAGTGGATATAAACCCAGTCAAAGTTTACATCTATCGGTTTAGCTTTTAATTTTTCCTGAACACCTAATAAAACAAATTTAGAGACTACAGTTTTACCGCAACCGGGATCACCAAATATTAAGATATTATTAGGAAAGCCTCTTCTAAAAAGAGAGACAAAATACCATAATATTTCTTTTATCTGTTCGTCCCTGCCAATCAACCTTTCCGGAACATAATCAGGAGTAAGAACATCTTCCCTGATAATAAGTTCTTTATTTTCTGCCGAGTCTAGTATTTCATTAAAATAAATAGGGAGAATGACATGTTTTAGTGAAAGTGACATGTTATACTAAATATGACATGAAGTACTTAAACGTGTTGATTTTTACTGGTTTTTCGTTAGCCTTTGCCATCTAATCATAATATGACAACGAAAGAACACTCTCTCCCCTGTTAGTGACATGAATGACATGAAAAACGGCTAAGACTAAAATATAAGTAAATCTTATAGCAAAAAGTATAAAAAGTAACATTGATTTTATCTAATTAATGGTATTTATAAGTATTTAATCACAGTAAAAATTTAATATTGTTAGAAATAAATATTATTTCCTTGGCAACCGTTCCTTTCTAAATTAACATGTCATTCATGTCACTAACAGGGGAGAGAGGGAGTATATAAATAAATTATTGTTGCTTTTTGATTTACATGTCATTCATGTCATTTTAGGTGTGTCTCCATTTTCCACTTTAGCAAAAAGGCTTCTAGCTCCTGTTTTTCCCAATTTCTGGCTGGAGTCTAATCTAAGCAGATAGTACAATTTTTACCGTCATTATACATAGATAGTTATAAAATCGATGTTTTTTGCACGAATTTGAGCCAAAAATGCTCTCAATTTTGGGTTAAAATGGCAGAAATACAAGGTTTTTGCCACAAAAACGGTGCATTTTTTATTTTGGGATAACTTACTAAAAAATAATTGTGTACTTTATGGGTTAAAGGAAAATATAATAGATAATAGCATCCAAAAATGTTATTAAAAATCCAACTTTTAAGAACTCTGCAAATGAAAGGGTCTCACCTTCTTTTTCTGCATTCTGGATGATTATAACGTTACTTGCAGCTCCAAAGATTAATAAATTACCTGCTATTGTACTTCCTGCAGCAAGCGCCATCAGCTGTTCTTGGGAAGCGGAATTGCCCATTGCAGGTAGGTAAAGCGCAACAAATGGAACATTGGAAATAAATTGACTGATCCCAATACTAAGTGCCAAGATTGTTGGTAAAGAACTTAAATTAAGAGACAACTTGTCAAGTAATCCCCAGAATGTTCCAGAGAGCCAAACGCTTTCCATCAGCACGAACATTGAAATGAAGAAGATAAGAGTGGTCCAGTCAATATTCCGTAAGATCTCAATACGGTTTCTACTAAGCAGCAACGGTAATGCGGAAATAAGAGCAATCCAACTTAAATTGAAGCTCCAAGAAGTCAAAAACTCCATCAAAAAAATCTTACAGGCTATAAGAATTAACAGAATGAATACAGATATTTTTGAAACGCTAGCAAGCTCTGGATCTTCAATAACTTTTTCAGAAGAAACCTTGATCGCTTTTCCAAATTCTTTTCTGAAAAAAAGTTTGAGTACAGCATAAGCAATAATAAAGCATATAAGAGTTGGAAGAGCAAGCCAACTAAAAAAAGTTACAAAAGGAGTATCAAGACCTCCCTTAATTGCAATGAGCAGATTCTGTAGATTTCCAATGGGGCTCATAGCGCTTCCTGTATTTACTCCAAAAGCCAGGGCAAATAGCATAAGTTTGGAAGAGATATCGTATTTTCGAGAAAACTGCAAAACTAATGAAGTGCCCATAATAGCCAAGGTATCATTCATAAGTATTGCAGAAAGAAGTCCAGTAGAGATGAGTACAAGCAAAACAAGTTGATCCATATTCCTTGCTCTGGAAACTATTAAACTCCCAAACCAATCTAGATAACCACTTCTACACAGCGCCTCTCCAACACAAAAGATTCCAAATAGAAAGATAAGTATATCCGTATTAATTGCCGCAAGAGCTTGCCCAAGCGAAATTTGTCCAAAAAATAAAACCAAGATAGCTCCAAAGGCCATAATCTGCCAAATCTGCAGTCTTAAAGATCCTACCTGTCTAAAAGCGATAAGAACAAGAGCGCCTAGAAGAATAAGCAATGAAGGATTACTTAAATATGTGAGTGAGATTAACGTAGATCCGGTTGCCATTTTTGCTTTAGCTCAAAATCATTTCACTTTTTTAATTTCTGCTGTTGCAGTTGTATTTAGGATACAAGCGGTGTATATAATATACCCATGAGTAAAAAATAATATAAGTCTTTTTATATGTATTGTAAACTTGTATAAACAAAACTGAAAATATACAAGAATCGTGTTGAAGCTAAAGGTTTTTTTTAAATAATTATAAGAAAAATGAATAAGAAATTGCAACAATAGAAATTATGAAAAATAGAATACCACTGTTCAACCATGAAAATTTTATATCTTGCGTTATTGCGAGATCATAAATACAAGCTATGTAGTCATCGATGATCTTTTGAGAATCTATTTCTGTAATACTTTTCGCATATTCTTTGCGTTGATATTTTAGAATATCACTATAAAAAAAAATACTTTTGTAATTATTTTTTCCTACTCTTGGATAAATTGTCATGAGCTGTGATATTATTGAAATTAACAAGCATAATACTGCAAAGCTATAAAGATATATTTTGTAAGATGGAAAACCTGTTTTATTTACTTGTACAATCGAGTAAAGCATTATACCTGAAATACCCATGACAAAACTTGATTTTGTATCAGCCATTTTCAAAATTTCATGATTGGAATAAAGAATATTGGTTAATAAGTCTATTTTTTCTTCATCTGACTTTACCACAAAAACACACCTGCATTTTATTAAATATTTCTGAAATTTGTTCCATTGTCCATAGGTTATAACTTTTTTTACCTTTTATACTGTCTACTATTAATTTATTTTTTTTATTCATAGAATTATGCAGGTTCGCAGCATCCATTTAGCGAATTAAAATTTTTATTTAGTGTAGTGATGGTTTAATTCTTTAGCATTATCGATAAATTCTTTCTTTTTAATTAAAATTGAGAAAATACATAAATTTTAGCTGGAAAAGTAGAAAATACACAGATTTTCGCACAAGAACTGTGCATTAATAAACACGACAAATCTTGTTTTTATGGTAAAGGAAATAAGATTTTAATGACTCTCATTTTTAGCTGGTTGTTTATTATACCCATAATAGGCAATTTGTTGAAATTGGAAGTTTATTGAAATTTTCTATAGTTTACTTTAGATCAGTCTTAAGCACATGCTTTTTCCCTTACAACCATAACAGGAATTTTCGAATGGCGGACTAAATTTCCTGCAACGCTGCCAAGAAGTATTCTATTCACTCCTGTCTTTCCGAGAGTTCCCATAATAACAATATCCATTTTATTTTCCTCAGCGTATCGGATCAACTCGTCTGAGGGGTATCCTTCAAGCAGGATAGATTCAACCTTGATTCCTTTTGCTTCTCCTAATTTTTTTATATAATTTACAGCCTGTTGTCCTTGATTTTTGAGGGCTTCGCGTATAGGTTCCCAATAAGGATTTGTATCCACAAAAGAATAGGCACCACTATACATAGTAGATAAGTAGGCTGTTGACATCACATAGACTGCATAAACCGTTCCCCCACTTAATCGAGCAAGCTCTATTCCTTTCTCAATAGCTATGTTGGCGCAGTCAGAGCCGTCTGTTGCGATCATTATTTTCTTATAATCAATAGTTATCATGTAAAATCCTCAATCGTATCCTTTCCCCCTATTTTAAACATGATTATTTGGGGGAATGAAATTACTTGGTATAAGATAGTAAATGGATGTATAAAAATATGAAAAGAATTACCAAAAAAGCATGGTTTGGTAAAAAAATTATTGGCTGGGGTATTCGGCCAGTTAGTTTAGAAGGTTGGTTAGTAACTATTGTATTTACTATTATTATTATTGTTAATCAAATTCATAACAAAAGAAATATAACTGGTTATTTCATTCTTGCTGTTATCCTGATCATTTTTTTCATTATTGCTTACATAACTAGCGATGTACCAGGCTCTGAGTCTTTGGACAAGTTAAAAACGAAAAAAAGTAACGAAATAAATGCAGAAATTTTAGCACAAAACCTATGTACAAGGAAACTGCTTATGAAAGCTCAAGGCCGAAATATTTATACGCTTTTCTGAATAATCTTTTTGTAAATTTAAAGACAGGTCTTGAATATTCAATACAAGGAGTAATACAGGGAGTCAAACTATGGCAAATAGAATAGAAGAATTGCTGGACGTCCTGGGTTTTCCTCCCGGTAAGAAGATCGACCTGAAAAAGGACTACGATACTGACTTCACCGGTAAATGGATAAAAAAGGAAGAGGCAGAAGAGACCCTGGCCGAAGGCATCCAGATGCTGGCCGAGATGCAAGATAAGCTCTGGGCCCAGGACCAGTATGCACTGCTAGTTATCCTTCAGGCCCTCGATGCAGCAGGCAAGGACAGCACCATCAAGCACGTAATGTCAGGCGTCAACCCACAGGGAGTCGATGTCCACAGTTTCAAGATACCTTCAGGTGAGGAACTGGACCACGATTATCTGTGGCGCAGCTT
>Ga0326727_10015619_pt1 | contig 16236 bp, 17 predicted proteins | sample MB2enrmetagenome_FD_207643 | JGI IMG/M metagenome (GOLD analysis project Ga0326727, IMG submission 207643) | Lab enriched peat soil microbial communities from McLean, Ithaca, NY, United States - MB29MY | ecosystem: Environmental > Terrestrial > Soil > Wetlands > Peat | place: USA: New York...
CTCTACCGCGGAGGATCTCATGTCTAACCAGGACCCGGAGATCAAAAACCATATTCGCCGACTCCGATTCGAGCACGGAGAAATGACCCAGTATCAACTGGCGACACGGGCGGGCGTGACGCGCCACACTATCATGGCGCTGGAAGCGGGCAAATCCTTCCCCTCGCTGCTTTTGGCGTTCCGCATCGCCCAGGTCTTCGGAACACCTGTTGAGCAAGTATTCGAGTATCAAGGTACGGAATTGAAACTGTGAAGCAGCGCGTTGAAACGGATTGAGCCTGGGAAAATGACCTTCCTCGAAAATGACATGATTACGCTTCAAAGCGGACCAGACTCTAATTGGGTTGACATCAGTAGCGAGTACCTCTAAGGGTCTAGTGAGCGACGCGGGTACCACCACGCCCGGCACTTTGAGGGCCTACCCATAGATGTGCGATCCCTAATTCCCCAGAAAAGTCCCCATCTGGGAACTTGCTGTACCTGCTAGCGATCACTTGGTTGCATAGTCGCCTTGCCTGAAACTGAGCCTTGAGCCCAATCGCGATTCCAGGGAAGAGTAGATCCTGTCTAGTTTGGATTTCACACCCGAGGAATCACCGCTGGTGATTCTAGTCGCGGCCCTGCGCTCTAACATGCGTACGTTCCGGCGGCTTCGGACACGCGACTCCGCATGGAAAGATGCTAAGTGGTTGAACTTGACCGTCGCCTAGCTATGCTATGATTTCTATCAGGGCATTCACATATGAAAATGCGGGCTGGGAAGCTCATAATTTGGGCTCTGCTTACCCTTGTCACGGTGGTTTTAGTCCCTGTGGCTTGGGTCGCTTACCGATTCTTGTACCCGGTGTCCGGCAGTCCTCCCGCTGTTAATGTCCCGACTCTCCTCAATTCCAACGACCCGCACCTCATGCTCTCCGAGGCGAACCGCTATTACTGGACCCACAATTTGCCGGCCGCTTCACCGCTCTACGAAAGAGCCGAAAAGCTGTTTGAGCAGTCCCACGACGACCGCGACGCCCTATATGCGAGAATCGGTCTGATTCGTTCGCAATTGCAAATGCCGTTCGGAGAAATGTCCGACTACATCGCGGCTCAACTCAAATCACCTTTGGTTCAGAACGACCCCGCACTGCGCTTGTTCTGCCTTGGCATCAAGGGCGACGCTGACCTTGAGGTCAAGGCAGGCCCAGCACACGAAGACTGGGAACAGGCCGAGAATTTGGCCGAAGAGTTAGGCGACAAACAGTGGGCAAACCGAGCCTCGGGCGAGCTGGGACTTGTCAATTTCCTTGAAGGCAACTACCACCAGGCAAGCTATTTGGTGGGCCACAGCCTATTGACTGCGATACGCGATGGCGACGTTGGAACCCAGGTTCGGTATTTGGAAATTATCGGGAACGGATTGAATGGGCTCAACCGCCCTTCCGAAGGCATCGTTTTTTTCAATCGGGCGATAGCCACTGCCGACCGCGATAAAGATGTTGGCACTCCGTTCATGGCTCTCGAAGGCAAAGCGGAAGCACTGCTTTTGTTGAATCACAAAGATCAAGCACAGGCGCTAATGGAACGAACCCTTGCAGAAGCGCGGCGCGAGAGGATGTGGGAGCACGAAGGCCAACACCTCCTCATTCTCGGAGAATTCGCAATGGCTTCCGGAAAAAAAGAAAAAGCCCGCGAATACCTGCTGGAAGCCATCCAGTCGGAGAAGCGAGTTGGCATCGTCAGGGTTGTGGAGCAATCGTACCTTTATCTCTCCCAAATTTCTCAGGAAGAGGGCAAGCTGAAAGATGCCGGCGATGAACTCGCCCAGGCCCTTCAGATCAGCGGGACGACTGGCGATACGATCTATTTGCCGCGCACCTTGAACGCCATCGCTGAGTTGAAAGTGAAGATGGGTCAAAAGGAGGAAGCGCACCGTCTTTACGAACAGGCCTCCGATGTCATCGAAGGGATGCTGCTCCGCGTTTCCGGCGCATACTTTGAGAGTTCACTACTCAGCACCATGAGCGAGATCTACCTTGGCGACTTCAAACTCGCGGCGGACCAGAACGCGATTCCCACGGCGTTCGACGTCATCGAGCGCGCACGCGGGCGGGCCGTTGCTGACATACTGAGAAGCAGGACCGGAGATCCACCCCCGCCATCCAAAGACGTCTCGATTCAAAGGCAAATTGTTCAGATCCAAACCCAATTACTCAACACCGATGATACGGCCCAGCGGAGCAAACTACTAGACGATCTTACGCAAGAGGAAGAGCAGTTCGGATACGTGAGCGACATGCTGAATCCAGTGCAGCGCCACGTGGAAACGCACCCCATCACTCTTGCGGCTGCCCAGGAAAGCATTTTGCCGGACGAATCCGTACTCGAATACGTTTTGGCTGAACCTGCGTCCTATTGTATTGCTCTCACGCGCAATCGCGCGACGATTGTGAAGTTGCCCGCCGGGCAGGCTCAGATTGAGAGGCTGGTTTCAAGCTTTCTCACCAACGTTACTCAAAGACAATTCGCCCGGGATGAAGCTAAACAGATTTATTCATTGCTGCTAGAGCCGGTCCCGGAATCGTCTCGCCTCCAGCATCTGGTGATCGTGCCGGACGGCTCCTTGCATCAGTTGCCCTTTGATGCGCTGATCGATCCCGATGGAAACTACGTTCTCAAAACCCACGTCGTCAGTTACGCGCCTTCAACCACGGTGCTTTGTTTCCTCAGAAATCGTCAGGACAAGAGCAGAACTGAGATGGCGTTCTTGGGAGTTGGCGATGTTCCGTATGACCTTCAGCCACCGACCGAGGGAGGGGGAGCCGGTCGAGAAGCACTTCGTTTCGTTGCGAGGGGCATATATGACATCTCCGGTGCCCACCTGTTTCATCTGCCCGCTGCCCGCCAGGAAGTGATGGAGGCGGAGGCGGCTCTGGGACGGCCGAAAGATAGTCTGCTTCTATTGGGCGGGGATGCGACCAAAGCCAAATTTGAATCTGAGCCGCTCGCGAATTTCAGGGTAATTCATTTCGCCGTTCACACAATGTCGGCCCCGCATTTCCCGGAAAGGTCAGCCCTCGTACTGGGCCGTGACCCCGACCGGCCCGATGACGGCCTTCTGCAATTCCGCGAGATCGCACAGTTGCCTCTCACCGCTGATTTAGTAACTCTCTCGGCCTGCGACACCGCCACCGGAGAACTTCAAGGCGAGGAAGGCAGCACCGGGCTTGTGCAGGCGTTTTTGTTTGCGGGTGCGAAAAGTGTGGTGGCTTCCGTGTGGAGCGCGGATGACTCATCGACCGAACTGTTGATGAAGCAGTTCTATACTCACTTGGCAGAGAAGGAGGACAAGGCATCGGCCCTGCGGCACGCCAAGCTTGATTACCTGGAGAAAATGGGAAATCGTGCGCCAATCTTTTGGGCGCCGTTCGTCCTGGTAGGAGACGGGTCGTCGCCGATCAACTTGTGAATATGATCCCAATTACCCTGAAACAGCGCACGGAAGTCTTCGCCAACGTGGAGAACGTTGTGCCGAAGAAAATCTTTGCCCCGGCGTTCGATGCTACCAAGTGGAAGGCTCTGGTCGAAGCCAATCGGCAGCGAATTCTCGATGCAGACAGCGTGGAAGCCTTTGAGGGCGAAGTTCAAAAGTTGATCACCGAACTCAAGATCAGCCACATGGCTTTCTTTCACCAAAGTTTCCTCAAGATACCTCCTAACTACTCCATCGGCGCGACGTTTCAGGCATACGGGACAAACGGCCAAACCAATTGGATGTTTCAGGACGTACACGAGGGCGGGCCGGCTTACTTATCAAATATGCGGCCTGGCGACCTATTGCTTGACGTGGAGGGAATGCCGGTTGCACCACCGGATATCCCGACATTCCGCATGGGCGGATTCTCCAATGTCACAATCGAGAGGCTGACCGGCGAACGGGTTCCGCTGCCTCTTGCCATTCCAATGCCCAAGTCTAAGTGGCATCCAATCGTCCGTCCTAAACTGGTCTCTTGGTTCGAGCCGGAACCCGGCGTCGCCGTGCTCAAGGCCACGGGCTTCCCCGGCCAGGTCGGAATCGATGTGGCACGCGAAATCGACGGGGCCATTTCAAATGTACAGGACTGCTCACGATTGATTGTCGACCTTCGAGGGAACCCCGGCGGCGGGGCCGGCGGCCTCCGCCTGATGAGCTATTTCACGCCAGACAAGCTCCCGGTTGGGTACAGCCTGAGTAAGGAGCGAGTCGCAAAGGGTTACAAAAAAGAAGGCCTCCCCAGGTTCGACAAAATACCCTCCCGGAAGATTTCCCTGATTCCGTTGCTGTTTCGCTTCGCTCTGGGAGATAAATCAATTCTCATGGTTACGGAGGGGCTCGGGCCGCAGCCTTTTCAAGGTCGGATCGTCCTGTTGGTCAATCAACATACCGCCAGCGCGGGTGAGACCATCACCGGCTTCGCGAAAGAGAATAACCTCGCGACCATCATCGGCACGAAGACCGCAGGCCAGGTCTTGGGCGGAACGGGATTCAAAATGGGTCATGGATTCGTTTTGCGACTGCCGGTGGTGAGCTTCCGCACATGGGGCGGGAACAGCCTGGAAGGAACCGGAACCGTCCCGGACCATTCAGTTGACCTTTCGCGGGAAGCGCTCAGGGACGGACGGGACAATCAATTGCAGGAGGCAATACGCGTGGTGAAGGAACTATAACAACGACTGTTTACTTTAGAACCACCCGATAGTAGCTCCAGTCGTTTCCCGGCAGGCGAATTCCCACTAAGTAATTTCCAGGAGCGATCCGCGACAAATCGAGAGTGACCTTAATTATGGTCTTGTCATTTTCCATTGTTGCCGCTCCCATTGTGGTCGCGAGCGGCTCGGTGGGCTCTTCGTGGAAGATCGCGACGTCATAATTGCCGGCCCGGCTCCCTTCCGGAATGTAAAACGAAACATCGTCAAATCCACGCTCGAAGACCAGCGGCCCCTTGCCGGGCCCTTCGTCCCCGCGAAGAATCATCCGGTTCCTCATGTCCGCAACAATGTAATTATGTGCGGTGATTACACCATGCTGGCGAGCATACCACCCCCAAGCGACGACACAAACCACAATGACCACTGCCGCTATTCCCAAATAGCTCAATTTTCGGCGCCGGTCCACCAACCTTCGCAAATCGGTGTAATCACGGAAACATGGCGTGCATTGGGCAAAATGGTCCATCCACGGCTCGGCCTCAGTAAGACTGAGTTGCCGAGAGGCCAGGGCTTTCAGCAAGTCACGGCTGGGACAGCCGGCACGCTCGGGGTTGGGGAATTCCTTTGACAACACTCGCCCCAGCGCATCGAGCATCCTCTGCTCATCATTTCGAGACAATGGTTTGTCACTCAGAAGCGAGGCCTTTCAATCTCAATCAAGCTTCAGCGTCGTGCCGTCGCCGGAGCGACGGGCTAAAGCTTATGTGGCATCTGGCGGCTCTTCCCTCGGGTCTTCGCCCTCAATTTGCCGTCGCAGCTTCTCGATATTGTACCGGAAGCGCATTTTAACCTGTTGTACCGTCATCCCCAAATGTTTTGCGATCTTTTTCCAGGAATAACCGTACCGGAGTTCCATCCAGACGGTCCGTGTCCACCCATCCATGCGGCGGAGCAGTTCTTTGATTAGCAGGTCATTCTCAAGGTCCCGCGCCCAATCTTCATCGCGCGCATTATTTAACTCCGCCAATTCTTCCGTCGAAGGCAAGAACTCGATTGTCTCAGCAAGGACTTTCTCCTTGACGATGGCCCGGCTCAATCGGTGTTGGAAAGTACCGACCAGAAAGCCCTCCAGGTCTTTGATCGTGTTTTTCCCACGGTGACGCTTGAGCGTTTCCGCGACAGACAGAAGAGTGTCCTCCCAAGCCTCCAGAGTCAGCGCCTTCCTCTCCTCAGCACCCGCCTTGTCGGCCAGTTCCCTTCGAGCAATCCCCAGAACCCGCGGCCACACCTTGACCGACGCTGCCCCAAGAGGGTCAGTCCCATCCCCGGACTCATCCGAACGCCAGTGTGGGAGGCTGAACGAATCCCATCTTGCCGGGTAATCTTGGGCCATACACAACCTCGATTCCTCTTGCCGACGAAATGTCAGCGTGCCAAAGAGAAGGACACTTTGTCAATAGCTTTTCAGGTAGAGGCATCCTGCTTCCGTCCCGCCAGCAAATCGCAAAAACGACAAGCCGACGGCAAGGTAAGCGCTGGGATTGTCTCCGACTTGACGATCCGGGAGCCGGGCGGTTCGTAAACACTGCCGCGTTGCGGCGACTTGCTCATGCCAACCCAATGTACCTCTTTTCGCGCGGGGACCGGGCTACGCCGCCGCACATACCAACCTCGGCATTGTGCTCAAGGCCAAAGGCGACCTGGAGGGGGCCTTTGCAGAATACCGCATGGGGGTTTGCCTCCGGCCGGACCATGCCGGCGAGAACCACGACCTCGGCGTCGGGTTCCGGAGGAAAAGTGATCGTTAGACAGCCTCGTGGGAATACCGCAGGGCAAACGATCGTACCCGTCATACGCTAAGGCTTCCAACCGCCGCAGGCAGAGATTGTTTACCCGCTTGTCGAAACATTGTGTTGCAAACGGCCAACTTCTCCGCCGGTTGAGTGCTGCGCATGCATAACGATTGCCAACTCAGCAAGAATATTTTTTCCGATCTTTCTTACTTTTTCCCTTCTTGATGTTCCCTATAACAGTAGAGGGCAAATACGGAAACGGCGGCGAGTGAGTACCCGGCCCAGCAACCGGGTCGAATACTCCTCGCCCGTCCCTCGCCACACTCGAACCGTGAAGGGAGTTGTGACTATGGACCTACATCGCTTGCCGCGCTCGCGCACTAAGCTCGTACGCATCGGCGCCCTTTCTTTTGCAGCTTGCATGCTACTTGCCGAGGATGTCTTCGCCCAAAGCGGCTCATCCCCTTGGGTAAACGCCGTACAGGTTTTGCAAACCGCATTCACCGGAACCATCGCCACAGGGCTCGCCCTGGTGGCTATCGTTCTCGGGGGGCTGATGTTCGCCTTTGGTGAAGGCGGCGCTAAACGCACCATGGCGGGGATCATTTTCGGCGTTGGCATGGCCATCGGCGCGGTGAACTTCATGTCTTGGCTCTTTCCCGCAACATAACATGGCGCAAAGACGAACCAATCCGGTATTCCGCTCGCTCAATCGCCCGCTCACTATCCTCGGGGCCGAGAGAAAATTGTTCTTCTTTGCCCTCATGATGGGAGCCGCCGTTTTCAATCTCCTCAAAACGCTATTCGGCGGGATTCTAATGTTCCTATTGCTTTATGTCCTCGCCCGGTGGGCCACCAAAAACGATCCGCAGATGTTCCGCTTCCTGATGAATTCAAGCCGCACGCGAACGCAGTACGACCCGATGAAGTTTGTACCGGTCCAGGTGAGGAGGCTCCGGGATGTTTAGGCTGGATCACGTCACCAAGTCTTACGACGAAGCGGGCTCGTTCAACGAGCAGATCAACCTCTTCGGTTTCATCGACGATCAAGTGTTCCTGACGAAAAGCGGGGATGCCGGAGTGGTGCTGAGTGTGGCGGGGGTCGATTACGAGTGCCTTGATTCAGCCTCCATCGATAGCTTCACCAAGCGCTTGGAATCGGCGTTTAAACTCTTCGACGAGAAATGCCGGGTGTACCAGTATCTTTTCAAACGGAATTACCCGGAGGTTCCTTACCAGACGTACCCAAACCCCGTTGTTAACGCGGCCATTGAGAATCGCATTGCCTATCTACGCAGCAAGGCCGAATCCCTCTACTCGCTCAAAATCTATTACGTGATCCTGTTCGAGGGCTTCCGGTACAAGAAAACCCTCCTCACCGGTATCGCCGATGTTGCCACCCGGCCGGGAAACGCACTCGCGGAATTGCGCGCGCTCCTGTCAACCAAGAACCAGGTGGTGCTGATCGAGACCGAGATCGAGAAAGCAAGGCTCACTCTGCTTGCCAAAGCTAGGAGCTTCGTGCTCCAAGTGAATGATTTTCTTCCGGCGCAGATTCTGGGAAAGGGCGATGCCTTCAAGGTCCTGAAGCAGATTCTCAATTTCTCACCGCACAAGGTGGAAAATGCCCGCCTCACGCGCGATACCTTTCTCGATTTCTCCCTCTGTGAATCACACCTGGAATGCCACCGCGGTTATCTCCGCCTGGACGATTCCTTCGTGAAGGTCCTCACCCTTAAGGATGCCTCTGCCCAGAGCTTCCCTCTAATCTTCAAGCGGCTCCTGGAGGTTGAGGCCAACTTCTACGTGGTGACGGAGTGGAAGAAGCAAGCACCCGACAAAACCCGCGGCACGATCAATTCGCGCCGCCGCCATTTCCACAATACGAAGAGATCGTTGGCCAGCCAGATGACCCTTTCGGACAGCCCCGAAAAGACTGAAGACCTCCTGATCGACGACTCCAAGGAAGCGCAGGTCCGCGATCTCGGCGAGGCACTGAAGGAGTTGGAGTTGAAGGGCAATTATTTCGGCGACTTCTCCCTCTCCGTGGTCATTTATGACCTTGATCTTGCTCGGGTCGAAAACGCCTGCGCAGAGTTTTACAAGGTCTTCAGCGTTCATGACGCCCAGGTTTTTGAAGAACGGTACAACCTCCTGAATGCTTACCTCGCTGCCGTTCCCGGAAATTACCCCTTCAACCTCCGGCGCGTGACCATTTCGAACGCCAACTATGCCGATTACTCTTTCCTTTTCACGCTCCACACCGGCGACCGAGTTAACCAGCACCTGAAGCGGGAATACCTCGCCGTCCTGGAGACGAATCACCGTACGCCATACTATCTGAACCTCCATCATCGGGACGTCGCCCACACCATGGTCTTGGGCCGCACTGGCTCGGGGAAATCCTTTCTGTTGAATTTCCTGATTACGAACCTCCAAAAGTACGAACCGTACACGTTCATCTTTGATTTGGGTGGAAGCTTTGAGAGCCTGACGCAGCTCTTCGGCGGGACCTACATTCGCGTCGGGATGAATTCGCCTGATTTCAAGATCAATCCCTTTTCGCTTCCCCCTTCGAAGGCAAACCTGGACTTTCTCAGCCTCTTCGTCCAGGTGCTGGCGGAGGCGAACGGGGAATCCCGACTCACGGCAGAGCAGGAACAGGACCTCTACCACCAGATCGAGAACCTCTTCGAAATTGACGCTGACCTCCGGACACTCAGCACGCTTGCCAATACCCTGGAACGCGGCCTCGCCGCCCGCCTCCAGAAGTGGACCGAAGGCGGCCAGTTCGGCTTCCTCTTCGACAATGCCAAGGACACACTCACTTTTTCCCGGTTTCAGTGCTTTGACTTCCAGGGCATGAGCCAGTACCCGCAGATTGTGGAGCCGCTGCTCTTTTACATCCTTCATCGCGCGAACGAGGTCATTTCGGACCGGAAACTCACCCACGTGTTCAAGGCATTTTTCATTGATGAAGCGTGGGTTTTCTTCCGCAACCCCGCCGTGAAGAACTACATCGTCGAGGCTCTTAAGACGTGGCGCAAACAAAACGCGGCGATGGTGCTTTCGACGCAATCCCTTGATGAGCTGCGAAAATCCGGGATTTTGGATGTCATCCAGGAAAGCTGCCCCACCAAGATTTTCCTCTCCAATCCCGACATGGACCGCGAGCTGTACGGGCAGCAGTTCCACTTGAACGATAACGAAATCGACCTCGTTTCAACCTTGGCGCCCAAGCGCCAGATGCTCATCAAAAACCCGGATGTCGCCAAGGTGGCGAATCTGGACGTGGACCCGAAGAGCTATTGGATTTACACCAACGATCCCTTCGACAACCGCAAGCGGCGAGAGGCGTTTGAGGCTTACGGCTTCGAGAAGGGATTGGAGATTTTGGCGGAGGGGAAAAGATGAAATATCCTTCCCCCGAGCACGTGATCGGCTTCCTCGCACTCGTCGCCTGCGCCCTCGACTTGGCACGCGTCTTTTGGCTCGACGCCCAAATCCTTGCCCTCTACTGGGTCGAGCCGTTTCTCTTCGGCCTGGTTCTGGGTTTCATTTTCGCGTCGGGGATTTTCGTAATCTGGCGTCCAAATCAATCTTTCTCAGGAGATCGAACATGAAAAGGACTTCGCTTGCTTTCGCCGTAATTCTCTTATCGCTCACTTGTGCCCTCGGCGCTGCCGCGACCGATAGCGCCCGCGTCGTGAAGTATGCCCAGACCGACATTGTCCCCATTCGAGCCAAGGTTCGCTTCACCACGCTCATTGTGTTGCCGGCGAATGAAGAGATTCTCGACTTTACCGTAGGTGACAAAGATTTTTGGATCGTCAACGGCATCCACAACCTGTGCTATCTGCATCCGGCCCAGACCGGAATTCACACCAACATGAACCTGGTAACGGCCAGCGGCCGTGTCTACTCGTTCCTTTTGTCGGAGATCAGCAATGAGCCCGACATCGATCCCGACCTCAAAGTCTTTGTCGAGCCCAAAGAAGAATCGACCATCGGTGGCGTGAGCGGGCATGTGGAATTCGTCCGGGCCTCTGAAGTTGAAGCCTACAAGCAAGAGGCCGTGGAAGCCCGTGCTGAGGCTGCCAAAGAACTCCAGCAGGCCGAGGCTCGCGTGCAGCAACAGATCGATCAGTATCGGAAGGAATATCCCGGCAAGCTGCGCTTCGATTACACCTACAAACCTAACGCAGCCAAAGAGCCGTTTCTGGTTTCTGCCATTTACCACGACGACAGGTTTACCTACATCAGATGCGCGGCCCAGGAAAAACCCACGATTTACGAACTGAAGGATGGGAAACCGGACCTCGTGAATTTCGATTTTGAGAACGGCGTGTACGTCATCCCCAAGATCGTGGACCACGGATATCTTGCCGTGGGCAAACAAAAGGTCAGCTTTGACCGGGAGTCCGGGTCATGAGCGCCACCGGCAGAACTCAGTTCAAGCAATCACAATCTCCCACCTGGGAGGAGATCGAAAGCCTCCTCGCATGCGAACTCAAGACCGCGTATAGCGGCAGGCTCAGGGGAAAGAACTCACTCGCAAAGATCTTGCGAGATCTCCGAGGCTGTAACCGTAAGTGCAGGGCACGAAGACGGAGGGTATGAACATGGCTGAAACTCACGGCATCCCGCCCGTTGAACGCGGGCTGATCGAAGATAAGGTCCCCAAGCCCCCCGGCGTTATGTCGAAGCACACGCAATCGCTGGTAATCATGGGTGTGGCAGTGTTGATGGTGCTTATCATGTGGCTAACCGGCAATAAGACAAAGCCGGCGGCAGCCGCGAATCCCACCGCAGGCCTTCCTTCGGTGAATCCCACCGACAACGCCAAACTCCAAGAGTTGAAGCAGGCCATTCAGGCCGAGCAGCAAGCCACCCGCCGGCCCATTGCGCCGCCGGATGCGACCCAGCAGGCGTGGCTGAACGCGCCGGGAATGTACGGTAATCCCACAATCCCCAACCAAACAGGCTACTACGGGCCTTCCACTGACCAGGGCGTCAGCCCGATACCGCCTTCTGGCAATCCCGAGACATTCCAGCAACTTCCGACTCCGCCGGAGGACCCCGTGAAGCAGGAACGGAAGAAGCGTGACTATGAGTCGCTGTTTGCTTCCAACGTCGCCCTCACTTATCGCGAAGGCGAAGTTGCGCAAAAGTTCGAGGGGGTCTCAACATCTCCGGTCCCCCTAGAGCCGCCTGTCCCGCAGGCATTGCCGCCCGCGCCGCAGGGCAGCGCGGGTGAGGAGACGGCACTACGATCTTTCCTCTCTCAATCCACCCCAGCGAGTGGGCCTGCTAATCCTTCGCCGAATTCACCGACACCGTCCTCACCCGGCAAGGGCAACCCTGAGTCCCGCGGCCGCGATGCCGCCACGGAAGATGCTCGGAATCAGTCGCAAGGCAAGAAATACGTGCTCTTTGAAAGCACGGTGATTGAAACCGTGCTCATGAACCGGCTGGACGGCAGCTTCGCCGGCCCGGTGATGTCCCTCGTGTCGAGCGATGTGTACTCCCATGATCGCCAGCATGTGTTGATCCCTGCGGGAACGAAGGTGCTTGGCGAAGCACAAAAGGTTAACGCCTTTGGCCAAGACCGGTTGGCCGTGTTCTTCCACCGCCTCATCATGCCGGATGGCTATTCCGAAAACCTCGATCAGTTTAAGGGACTGGACCAACAGGGCGCGACGGCGCTCCACGACAAGGTCAACAACCATTACGTGAAGATCTTCGGTGCATCACTGGCGGTTGGCGTTCTGGGAGGCATTGCGGAGGTGGGCACCGGCAGTGTTTTGACCGCTTCCGCCATTGACCAAGCCCGCCAAGGTCTCGGCGAAGGCTTGGCCATGTCGGGCGAACGAGTTCTCGATCGCTTTCTCAACCTGATGCCGACAATCACCATCCGGGAAGGCGCACGCGTAAAGATCTACCTAACCAACGATCTTCTTCTCCCCGACTACGCGAACCACACCATGCCCGCGGACATGTGAGGAGCATTTATGAAAAGCACATGCGTTATCACAACGTTTCTCATCCTGGCTGCCACATTGGCTTGTGGGCAGAAGAAACAGCCGGACATTGAGGTTATGCCTCCTCTCGGCACCTATAAGACCCGAGCGGAGGCACAAAACTTTGCGGACCGCGAGAATGCCAATCTCGTTTCCGTTCGCAATGATGAAAAGTCCCAAGGTGTAAGCGAGCAAGCCTTGCCCTGCGGCAAGTACGTCGTGGTTTCTGTTCGCAATAGCGACGGGCGGGAGTTCTGGGGAACCCGTGAGGATAAAACCGGCTGCCCCGATCAGGTTCCAGCGTATAACTTTCCCACCCAACCCCAAACCAAATCAGGAGGTTCCAAGCCATGAAAAAGCTAATCGTATTCGCTGCGTTGTTGATGGTCATAGCTCCCCGTGAGAGCCGTGCCCAGTTCGGCGGAGTTGTCTACGACCCTACGAATTATCACAACGCCCTGCTGCGTTACTACCAACTCCAGCAGCACCTGACCCAGCTGCAAAGAACTTACGCGCAAATCGTCAACCAGTACAACTTGGCCGTCACCATGTCCAGAAACATTCAGAACATGCCGGTGCGCTACCAAGCCCTCTTCTCGTCATGGCGCACCCTCAACACCGTACCTAACGTCTACGGGAACACTGGCGGATGGGTGACTGGCGTCAATACCGGATCACCATCGGTGATTCAAAGCGGCTACCAGAGCGCCACCAATCCCCTTCAGCCTTACAGCCCTGCAACCATCGCCAGGATGAGCGCTCCTGAATTGCAACGCGCGATCGCAAATTTCGCGACGGTCGAGCTACGGGACGGAGTCAACACCAACGCAATGCAGACGGTCGGCAACATGCGGGCGAATGCTCCGGTGATTCAAACCAAGATTTCGAACCTGGAGCAGGATTCGCTGTCGAATGATCCATCGCTGAACACCGAAGTGGGTGTGCTCAACAAGATTAACGCCACCAACATTCTCATCCTCCGCACCTTGCAGGACGCGAACAATCTTCGTCTCGCTGAACTCGAACAGCAGATCGTGCACTCGAAACAAGAGCGCGATGACATCAGCAAGGTCATTAACGGAGACGTTTACCAGCGGCAGAATATGGTATCGCAGGTCAATCAGATTACGACCGGAGTGGGAACGTCTTTGCAGAACTACAGGCTTCCCTAAGGCCATGTGGCAGCGCGTGCGGAGGTGATGCGTAATATGTTTTCGACACCCAACTACTTCGACTGGGCACTCGCGGCGATTACGACACTGCTGAATGCCAACACCAACGTATTCGTGAGCATGGGGCAAAACCTTTTCCGCGGCCTTGCCACCATCATGCTGGCATGGTTCGGCATCAAAACCGCCCTCTCCTCCGGCGACCACTGGGGTGGCATCCACATGTCACAGTTCGCAAGCCTCGTCTTGAGCATTAGCTTCGGGTTTGCCATGATCAACTACTACGCCACCCCTATCCCCGGAATTGGCACGGACTTCCATCACCTCATTACCGACCAGGCTCAATCCCTTTCGAGCACCTTGTCCCAGAACATGCTCGACACGGTAGTGAGCAGGATCTCCGCATTCGAAGGCACTGTTGAATCGCCGGGCACCACCATGCAGATCGCGGTGTACCTCCATTACTGGACGATTATCGTCCTCCTGGCCTTCGCCCAGGCTGTGGCCATGATCGTGATCGCCTTCGGCATCATTGCCACGGCGGTATGCGTCCTCTTGGGGCCGGTCTTCATCCCGTTCTTCATCGTTCCCCAACTCGACTGGCTCTTCTGGGGGTGGTTTAAGTGCTTCATCCAGTATTCGTTCTACCAAGTCGTGGCTGCGGCGGTGATCTTCATCATCGGCAACATCCTGACTTCCTTTCTCACCCTGTACAACGGCCAACCCATCACCATTGACCAGCAGGGAGCGCTTATCACACCGCTCATCATCGTCGCCGTCTCTTCCATCTACGTGCTCCTGAAGGTGCCGGCGCTCACGAGCCACATCTTCAGCGGGTCCGCTGGACTCGGGTCGGGCGGACTTCTCGAAAGGGTTTTCAAATGAGTAACCACGCTGCCCCTAATGCGGCAAAGCAACTCTACATGGAACAGTTTGGGGAAGCCATTGTGACCAACAGCTATCTGAAAATTGCGGTAGCGGTGCTTTCCCTCGTGATCCTGGGCCTTGTGTTCCTGGATGTGCGCACTCTCAACACCTTCCACGATTTCAAGCCGCTGGTAATTCGCATTGACGAATTGGGCCGCGCCCAGGCTGTCGGTTACGACACCTTCGCTTATAAGCCGGAGGATAAGGAAGCAAAATACTTCCTCACCCAATTCTGTGAGCTGTATTACCGTCGCAACCGCTACACCGTGAACGACGACTTCACCGAATCCTTCTACTTTCTCGACGGCAAACTCGCGAACGACATCATGGCTGCTTATAAGAACGAGAAGGTCATCGACAACTTCCTATCAAACCCTTCCTCTCCGGAAGTTGACATTGATGTGCAACAGGTGGCACTCGAGCCGATGGTGAAGCCTCCCTACAAGGCCAGCGTGGACTTCTACATGATCCAATACTCACCCGTCGACCACTCCGTGCTTAAGAAGACCCTCTACACCGCCACGTTTGTCTTTATGTTTCGCACCAACGTGCCCAGCCAGTTGATTCCCATTAACCCGCTGGGGTTGACCATCACCTACTTCCGTGAGGATGAGGCTTTTAAGTGAATTCACATCAAGGAGGCTCCATGTCGACACCTCTGATACCGCCACCGCCTTTGCCACCCAAGAAACGGACGGTAAACGCACGCTTGCGTGAAGAGATCTTCGAGGACTTGAAGCGCTACGTCGTGTATGCCAATGGCGGAGACTTTTCTCACTACATCAATGAGGGTTTGAAGCTCGTCTTTGATAAGGACGAGGGTTTCCGGCCGTGGGTGGCCGCCCACCCGGGAACCATTGCCGAGGCCCGCAAGAAGAAGCCACAAGCTAAACCACCGCAGTCCACGCAGGCCGCACATCGCCGGGACACATCTTCGGAGACATCGGTTCGTGTTGCCAAGGCTGAACCTGCTCCCGCTACTGGAGCCGTACATGCCAATGTGCTGTCGTAAACGATTCTTTGGGTTCGGCCGCGTTCAAGATCGCTGCTTCGCAGCGGCGGTGGGAGGGGTCCGAAAGAACCGGACCCTGACACCCCACCCCTTGTTAGGGTCACGTTTGCGATCTTGTGATCGCAAATGCGATCTGCCGTTGCCGCAATGACTTGCAGCCTCGGTGGTCGCTAATGCGATGTTTCGGTCGCATTTGCGATCAACAGACTTCGAGATGGTTAATTGCCGTTAAATCAATAGGTTATCAGGAGTCAACGGTATGGAGAGGAATTGGCTAAATCGGACCCGGCATATCGCCGTGAGGGTCAATGAATCGGCTTTTGAGCGCCTGCAAGCAGTCGCCGATGCCGAGCAGAAACCTCTGGGGGAATGGTGCCGCGATACGCTGATAGCCGTGGCGAGTCGGCGGCAGCCCTCCCCTGTTGAATTCGGTCTCCTGGCCGAAATGACGGCGACCCAAGCCATCGTCACTCACTTGCTCTGCACAGTGGGGAGAGACGGCAAGGTATCCACCCAAAAGGCGCAGGAGATCGTCGACGCGGCCCACGATAACAAGTACAGCGAGGCAATAGAGCTCCTCAGGCTCGCCCACTCCAAGGCGGCGAAGCTTCGCTCCGAGATCAATGGTCCAAGCGAGCGCCACC
>Ga0326727_10015620_pt1 | contig 16236 bp, 13 predicted proteins | sample MB2enrmetagenome_FD_207643 | JGI IMG/M metagenome (GOLD analysis project Ga0326727, IMG submission 207643) | Lab enriched peat soil microbial communities from McLean, Ithaca, NY, United States - MB29MY | ecosystem: Environmental > Terrestrial > Soil > Wetlands > Peat | place: USA: New York...
GTACGGCCGTGATCACGGACGCCCAGATTGCCCTAGACTACGAGGAGCAGACCGCCGTACAGATCACGGATGTCTTCAAGCGGATCGACTACCGGGAAATGCCGGCGGTACTCGTAGCTTCCCACGGGCCGTTCACTTGGGGGAAAAGCGGCTCTGAAGCCGTCTATCACGCGTTCATTCTGGAATATGTTGCCCACATGAACGCCATCTCGGTTTCCGTCAACCCGCGGATCCGGGGAGTCAGGCAGACGCTCCTGGACAAGCACTTTCTGCGAAAGCACGGAAAGAACGCCTACTACGGTCAGAAGAGGGCATAGCATAGGTCACTGAAATTCCGAAACGAGCGACTTGCCCCTGGCGAAAACGCAGAAAGTGAAAAAGAGTTTGCCATTTTTTGCGCTTCCTCAGGTGCTTCGCCTCCTCTTGAAATCTCTCCCCCGGACAGCCCTTGGCGAAGCTCCGGCGATGGCTGTGGGGTTGGCCTATTTCCCCAAACGCGCCTGGTCCGCTATCCCCTGCGCTGCATTGACCGCAGGCTGGGGGTCCTTGGTGGCGGAATAGATCGCAATCACCTCGGCGAATTGACTCACGAATGACCGCGGAGCCGCGACCCCGTGAGCCATGCTTCCGACGATCCTACTCTCTCTCCAGTCCTTGATCGCCGAGCGGAAATAGTCGTCATACTTCTCCGCGTCCGAATCCTTGCGAGGGGAGATGGATCCGTTGGCCGGGTTGAAGACGTCCTGGGCCTCCTTAGAGCCGAGCATCATAAGCCACTTGAAAACAGATGCCTTGTCTTTGAAGCCTTTCGGGAGGGAGAACGAATCCGTGCGCGCAACGAATATCCCGTTCGTACCGGGAGCGGGAACCCAGGCGAAGCCTTCCCCCGGGGTAAGTTTGAGCTTCCCAACAAGGTAGCTTTCCGCCCAGTCCCCCATGTACGTGAAGGCGGATTCTCCTTCGACGACCCTATCCATTGCCTGCTGCCAAGAGAGATCAGCGCCATCGGTGTTGGCGAACTCGAGAGCTTTTCCGAAATTGTCCCAGACCCGCACCACACGGGGGTCAGTAAACTTCAACCGCCCCGTCCACAGGGCCGACCAGTCGTCAGGGCCTAAGGTGGCAACGGCGATAGACTCCCACAGATGAATGAGCGTGGACGCATTCCCTACGGCAATCGGGGCACTCACCCCCGCGTCCTTCAGCTTGCGGCACTCGGCGAAAAGACCTTCCATGGTCCGAGGCGGGTCCACGCCCCAGGCGGAGAGCCGCGCCGGGACGTACCACAGCACGTTGCTGCGATTGACCGCAAGGGGCACGCTCCAGATGCCGGTCTTCGTCGACAGGAGCGCAATCAGGTCACGGGGGAAGACCGTGCCCCACCCCTGGGTCTTGTAGAATCCCGAAAGGTCTTCGAGGCGGTTCGATATTACCCAGCTATCGAAGAGATCCTCGCCGCCGCGGGCCTGGAACGTATCGGGCGGATCGCCAACGAGCATCCGGGTCCGGAGCACCGCGCGGGCATCAGCCTCGGGACCAACTGTGGCGGTCACATTAGTCACGGCCACGTCCGGATAGAGTGAGTTGTATTTCTGTACGAGAGCCCGCAAGCCGGCATCACCGTCACCGGTCCACCAGGAAAACATTTCAAGCTTCTCCTGCGCAAACGCGGCAGTCGAAGCCACGAGCGTGATGCAGGCAGCAAATACAGTAAACGGCTTTCGGCTCATCCATTCCCTCCCGTTCACGAGGCGGATACAACATTATTATCGGCGTCTTGCACCGTGGTCAATTAAAAGGGATGGCACTCCGTGATCGCCGGATTGACGCCCTGATGGCACCGGACTATTGTGTGCCAAAGGGGGGGCTTGCATGCAGTTGTGGGGCAAGCGGCAGGAGGAAAGCCCGGCCGATTTCTGGCGGAAGACGGGAGAAAAAAGGGGCGGTGAGATCGGTCTTTTCACTTTTGCCACGCTCCTGGGACGCTCGGGTGACGGTCCGCTGGGTTTGCCTGGGCTGCTGTACACCGTCGGTGAGAGGATCTGGTTCGAGGATTTCGAGAGGGATAACTGGCTTTCGAAAATCCTGGGTTCCCGCCAGAAGTACGAGAAGACCGAGTTCTGCATCGAAAAGTCCGAGGTGACCTTCAGCCGCGTCGTCTCACGAAGCAACGCATACAGATGCATTGGAGGCGGCGTGGCCCCCGACGGGCTTCGCGCTATGTCCTCATTCGGCAAGCTTTTTGCCGCGCACGCTCTCCAGGTGGGATTGCAGGATTCGTCGTCGGTGTTCATGGAAGTCATGCGGGAGAACGACTTTCGAGACTTCCTGGGCAAGTAAAGGGGGGCTTTCTGCCCCCCGTGAGGTTCATTCATCTGAGTTGCCTATTCTGCAATAATCTGGGCGATTTTGATGTCGAGAAAAAAACGATATAGAAGCTCCGTGCGCCCTTGGGCTTCCTCATTCAATCCCGAACTGCTTCTCCAGCTTCTCGTAGTAGTCGATGACCTGCCGCACCCACTTTCTCTTCTCGGTATACGGCCGGTAATAGAAGGAGCGCTTGAAGCCGTAGATGATGATGTCCTTGAGCTGATCCGGGGGGATGGAGAAATTGTCCAACGCCAGCGTTAGCTCGCGAGTGACGGAGGTATGGGACACGAGGCGGTTGTCCGTACAGAACGTCAGAGATAGACGGTAGTCCAGCATTTTTTGCAGCGAGTGATCCCTCACGTCGGCGAGCCCGGGCGAGGTTTGCAGGTTGCTTGTCAGGCAGACCTCGACTGTCGTCCTGTTCTCAGCGATATAGTTTACGAGGTTTTCCACGTATGCCTTCTTCTCCCGTTCGCTGCCCGTCGAGATCATGTGCTCGTCGAACATGTGAAGGCCGTGGCCGATCCTGTCCGCGTGAAGCTTGGCGATTGCCTGGAAAACCGATTCGGGGCCGTACGCTTCACCCGCATGAACGGTCTTCTTCAGGAAGTGCCGGTGCACGTATTCATAGGCTTCCTCATGCTCACTTGCAGGATAGCCCTCTTCGCTTCCGGCGAGATCGAACCCGACTACCTGCATGTCGGTTTCACGGCGAAGCCGCACCGCAGAGCGCGCCAGCTCCAGCCCGGCGGTCCGAATAATGTCCAGACTGGAAGAGGAGGAAAGAAGCCGGGAGAGATTTCGATAATACGCGGAAAACTCCGGAGTGAAAAAGCGCATAGCGCAGAGGATGATCCCATAGTCGAACGGCGGTTCGGTCGGCGGGAGCGCTCTGTTGATCTCCTCCCTGGCCCGGCGAAGCCCCGTGTCGACCGAGTGCACCACCTCTTCGAGGCTTAAGGCAGGGGACATGTGGAGCTGGGGAGCGAAGCGGACCTCGAGGTACCGCACCCCTTCGGCCCAGTTGTCCATGGCAAGCTCAAACGCTGACCTCTCGAGACCCTCCTTGTCCTGAAGGACTTTTAGAGTCCAAGTGAATCCCGAAAGGTATTCCACAAGGTTGGCGTAGGAAGACTTGAAGATCATCTGGTTCAAGCCCTCCTCTGTGAAAGAAGGGAGCTCTATTTCTCTTTCCCGCGCCATCTCGATCAGGCTCGAAACTCGCAAAGACCCGTCCAAATGCACGTGCAGATCCGTCTTAGGGATGGCGCGGATGAAATCCGGATGGTATCTATGGATCATTCCTGTCGACGATACAGAGCCGGCATGGGCTGGTCAAGGTCGATGGGGCGCGTGTAGCATCCGCGCATGGAGACCGTCTCCTGCATTGTGCCGGCGGCCGGGCGTTCCTCGCGGATGGGTCTCTGGAAGCCGCTCCTTCCCTTCCGCGGATCCACGATCATTCAGACAGTTCTGACCGCCGCGTTGTCCGTGTGCGAACGGCTGATCGTCGTCACAGGCTACCGGGGGGCCGAGCTGGAGGCCGTCCTGCATGGAGGCCAGAGAGTGACAGTCACGGCGAACCCCGGTTGGGAAACGGGGATGTTTTCCTCCATCCAACGCGGTGTCTCGTGCGTGGACACCGATCGTTTCTTTATAGTTCTTGCCGACAAGCCATTCATCAGGCCGGAGGTCTACGTGTCCCTGCTCCACGCCGCACGCGCTGACGCAATATTCCCCGTCTTCGAGGGGGAGAGAGGACACCCCGTCCTCCTGAGCAACTCGGTACGGAAAGCGGTCCTGGCTGCTGATGCGATGACCGGATCCATGCGGAGCCTTCTTTCAGGCTTCAGCGTGGAAGAAATCCCGTGGCCTGACGACTCGATCCTTCGGGACATCGATACTCGGGAGCAATACGACGACGCCGTGGGCCGCTCATGAACGATTCGGGGGTTCCTCGCGGTGACGATCTTCGCTCCGAGTGGCAGAGGGATGAAAGGGGCCCGATTTCTACGCTTGGCCTGGCTTCGGCGCACCAAATGGATCAAACGAACGACATGACGTGTATTATCGGTATTGCACCATGGCAAGACCAAGACCTATTTCTGATGCAATCTGTACCTCTACGTAGCCCCTGCGGATCAGGACTGTTTCACTGCGATGTTCAAGGCCCTCGGGAAACCCATACGCTTCGAGATCATGAAGTCTCTCGTTACCCAGCCCGGAAGCATAACCGGGAAGATCGTGGAGTACCTCCCGATTGCCCAGGACGCGACGTCCGAAGCTCCTGAAAGTTCTGCCGGACGCGTCTAATCACGGGCACCATCGAGGGGCCAGCGGTGAATTATCTCTTCAACGAACGGGCGTCCCCCTGCTTTCGGTCGATTATCGTTCGCTGCTTCTAGGAAATGCAGGCTGATCTAGCATCCTTCGTGGTCGGCGGTGGAACCTTGGCCGGCTTTCAAAAGCCCAATCGCGGTCTTTCCGTGCTCATGGTTCTATTCTCTCTCTCTCAATATCTAACCGCTCTTTTTCCAGGCAGAGCAGCGTTTTACCGTCCCACGCCGTGCTAATCCTGGAACCCTTCCAGTTTCTTTTTACTCCCTCACGGGGCGGTATCTTCGTGCGGGACACCGCCGGCGTCTCACAGCCAGCAAGCTGCACTCGGGCGTGAAAACAGCCACCTGGGCCTGTCCTGTTGCTTCGGGCTTTTGATCGGGCAATACTATCTTGGCGGTTTTGGTCGCTTGGACTGACACTCGTGCATCGAACGCCGACTTTAGCGTCCGCTAAAGAGAACTTCAGCGGCGGCGCGGGGGTGGCCAGTTCACATACAGCCTGGACGCCCAGTATTTCGCGGTCAACGGTCGCGCCTTTCATCCGATACGGAGAGTCCGACTCTTGAGTCGTATCCAAGTTCGGCTATCCGTCCGTTCGCGGAAAGTAACGGTGGGAAAAGGAGAGTTCCGAGCGGACACAGCCCTACACTTTCTGCCGCGCGGCTGCGCGTGCCCGTGAGGCGGTCATAGCAAATATGGGCATTTCCGTCTTGACAGATCTTATTTCATTGACTATAAACTCATTGAGTTCTTACTCAATGAAATACGGAAAGCGTCAGCAGGGGAAGGAATCCACTCGTCTCAAGCTCCTCCAGGCGGCAGCGTCGTTGTTCGCAAAAAAGGGAATCAGTGCGACAACCACGAAGGACGTTGCAACACATGCTCGCGTGGCGCACGGAACGGTGTTTGCTCACTTCCCCACCCAGGAGGCGCTGCTCGTCGCAGTCATTGATGACTTCGGGGCCAGGGTGGCCGGGAGGCTTCATGAGCTTCTAGCCGGCAGCGCAGATACCAGTCATGCCCTTGCGGCGCACCTGAGAGGGCTCACGGAGGAGGAAGGTCTTTATTCCCGGCTCGTCTCAGGGGCAACGGCCCTTCCCCGCATGGCACGCACGTCGCTTGTTATGATGCAATCCACGATCTCTATCCACATTTGCCAGATCGCGGAGAGAGATATGGCGGCAAAGAAAATACGCCGGATGCCGGTTGCCCTGCTTTTCAACAGCTGGGTTGCCCTTCTGCACTACTATCTGTCAAACGGCGGCCTTTTTTCCCCGGGAGGTTCGGTCCTCGAGCAGCGCGGAGGCGAACTGCACAAGCATTTTATGTCGTTGATTCGTCCATGACCAAAAGGAGGAGAAAGAGATGAAAGACAGCAGGAATCCGATGGAGGTTTTCGTTGGAGGCGCTGTCGGAGAGCAAAAACCTGGACGGACGGACCCAGCAGCTCATTTACATCGCGATGAAGGCAGCGCGGGGAGATAAGGGAGCGGTCACTGCCCATGCCGGGATGGCAAAAAAGGCCGGCGCAAGCCGCGCCGAGCTCAAGGAAGCTGTTCTGATGACCCTCACCTTTTCCGGGATCCGGGGCGTTGCGACGTGCCTTGCTCCAGCCCTCGCGGCATGGGAAGTGTCATAGGAGGTTTTGATGATGAAAACATGCATTGCATGCGGGATGCCCATGAGCAAGCCTGAAGATTTCGCGGCCGGGGACACCGCGAGGGACTATTGTCGGCACTGCGCCCGGCCGGATGGATCAATGCAGTCCTACAGAGAAAAGCTCGAATCCTACGGCGCTTTCCTGGTAAAGACGCAAGGGCTGGACACCCAAGCAGCGAAAACGATGGCAAAGGACATCATGTCGAAGCTTCCGGCGTGGAAGGACCGCGGTTAAGCCGGGTGGGTGGACGGAACCTCCTGAAACCTTGGTCAGAGGCTTCCTCAGCGAGATGCGGGTGAGACCTTTCTTTGCAGACGGCCTGAACCAGAAGCAAACTCACTCCTGTTCTTGAAGCAGCACGAGCCTTTCCCGCTCAAGAGGGGACGCAGTCGCCTGCATGACACAGGATGGATAAGCTCGTATTCATCTGCACACCGCGGATGATGTTGGCTGCAAGGAACGGGGCGCCGGGGGCCGGAGACGCCTGCTTCCGAAAGCGTAGAGAATTTCCAGCGCGATGAGTCTGACAAAAAACTTCAAGGGTTTGCACGGTGTCCGTGAGCAAGGAGAAGCCTTGTTCGAGCTGCGCGGAATTACTGTGCGGTGACGACCGCCCTGTTAGAACTCCCGCAGGCTTTCATCCACTCCCTTGCGCACCTCGAACCACCAGTCGAGCGCCGCTTCCTTCCTGTCCGTTTCGAAACGAGTGATCCACTCGGTGAGCTGCGGGTCAGTCTCTCCCTCCACGTCGCGCGCGCGCTTCAGGAAGGACAGAACGAGGTCGATATTGCGCTCCGATTCCCAGTACACGGACGCATTTCGGGAATTGATCCGGGCGGCGGTGACCGCAGTGGAGGCAAGGAGCTGGTCCTTCATGCCGAAGATGCTGCCGAAGATGTCCGCCGCCGTTTCTTCGGCCCAGCCGCGGTGGAACCTACAGAACCCAGCGGTGTCCAGGAGGAGCTCTTTCTGGAATCGTTCCGCGCACAGGCGGCCGAGCGTGCGCGGCGGGGCAAAGGCGAACCCGTAATACATATAGTACTTGCCCATTATGGGCATGGGCGCCAGGACGCCGGGCGCCCAGTACTGGTTGGGAACCATCCAGCCCTGCCGCCCGAAAGCCACGTACACGAAGCTGTCGAGGAGGCGTTTCCCGCGCGCCCTTGAGAGCTGCCGCCCCCATTTGCGCGCGCCCTGGGACAAGTCCACGACCCCTCGGCGCGTGACGATGGAGTCGAGCAACTCCACGCCGAGTTCTGCATTGTGGGTCGAGTCGGCCACAGGATCAAACGCCTCTGCCTTCCACCGGGGCACGCGTGTCACGCCGAGATCTTCCTTTGAGAGATGGCTCTGATCGAGCAGGTCCATCATCCAGGCAAGCACGCCTCCGGCAGAAATGGCGTCGAACCCAAGTGCATCCGCGTGGTGGCACAGCCGTTCGGCCGCGCGCTGGTCGAAAACACCACACAGTGGCCCCATGGTCTGGTAGGGCTCATAGTCCTTCTTGTAGTCGTCTTTCATTTTCTTGCACACGGCGGAGCAAGGCTCGCCACAGGTGTGCTGCCGACGGGGTACGATAGTCTCCTCGTTGAACTGCGCAAGGTAATGATTCACGACGAGGTTCTCGTATAGGGAAAGGCGGGCTTCCTCGGTCTGGAGCATGGTCCGATAATTGAACGCGATGATGCGGCCCCTAACGCCCGCGTAGTTCACACCGAAAGTGCCTCCCGTGTTGAACTGCGGGTCGTAGCGGTACTTGGTGGTTGCCTCCATGTCCTTTGCAAGGAGTCGTTTTTTGTACTTGGATTCGAACCATTCATCAGCCACTTTCTTGTCCCGGAAATCCTCATCTACGTAGGTACCGCCGTAGATCACCGCGGCAATCCCATGCTCCTGGAGCATCTTGCTTCCCAGGCCTCCGCGGCCGGCCCATGTGTCGACCGCCGTGAGATTCCCCTGCACGATGGGAACGGAGAGGATGCCCCCCATGTCCGTGGAAAACGCCGCGGGTCCCGTTACAAGGACCCGCGGATCAGTGGCGTACCGACTTCCCAGCAGTTGGTACACATAGTCCAGGAGCGCGTAGGCTCCAAGTCTTCCTTTTCCCCAAATCCCGGACAGCTCGACGGGCAGCAGCTCGACCTCCACTTCCTCCCCGCGCGTACGATTGAGGTACAGTATGGAAGGGACGGTCGCCTTTCCGATAAGGGAGACCATGTTGAGCCCGAGGTTGTCGAACACGAGACCGGCTCCACCCATAGAAGAGACATAGAAGCCGCGCCAACAGGGAGAGAACCCTGTCACGAACAGTCTGTTCGAGCCGGGGAAGATGGACCCTGCCAGAAGGCCGACGCCGATGTTCAGCGACTGGGTATGCGAAGAGAGATGAAGACCCAGGTCTACCGGTCCAAAGAACCGTCCGACCTCGTACCGTCGGACCCGGTAGAAACCCGTGCGGGCATCGATCAAGAGGATTTTCTGATCCATCCGGCAGGGCTCCTTCTGCCGAGCGCCTTAGCGCAGCCGGCTTTCCGCCCTGTCGAGAATGGAGGAAAGCCGCGCGGCAGGATCAACGATTTTCGATGCGAATATCATCGCCGCGATGACGTACGGTTTATAGCCAGCCTGGCGGTAAAGGGGCGTACGGAAGCGGTCAAACACCGGCGCGGAGACCTCGCCCTCAGCGCAGCTCACGCCCGTTATGTCGGCGGGAAGGCAGTGCAGGTACAGAGCGTGGTTCGTCTTCGCCATGAGCGCGTCTGTGCATTCCCAGCTCTTGAACCTTGCGTTGTTCGCCAGGCACCGCTTCTCCAGGTCAGCGAGCGCTTTCCTGTCCCCCGTCTCCACGATTTTCGTGCGCTCTTCCATGACGGCAAACGGGGCCCAACTCTTCGGATACACGACATCCGCCCCGTCGAATGCCTCCTCCATGGAGGAACACACATGGAAGCTCCCTCCGGACGAGGCCGCGAACTTCTTCGCCTGCGCCACGACGTCCGGCATTAGGGAGTAGCCTTCGGGGTATGCGAGAGAAACGTTGATTCCGAACCGTGTGAAAAGTCCTATGACGCCCTGCGGAACGGAGAGCGGCTTGCCGTAGGAAGGGGAATAGGCCCAGCTCATGGCAACCTTCTTTCCCGTGAGCTTCTCGACCCCCCCGAACTCCGTCACGAGATGGAGGAAGTCCGCCATCGTTTGCGTAGGATGGTCGATGTCGCACTGGAGATTAACAACAGTGGGCCGCTGCTCCAGCACGCCGTCATGGAACCCCTTCTCCACGGCCTCCGCCACTTCGAGCATGTACGTGTGGCCTTTGCCAATGTACATGTCGTCACGGATGCCAATGACTTCGGCCATGAAGGAGATCATGTTCGCTGTTTCCCGCACGGTTTCCCCATGCGCGATCTGGGACTTGCCCTCATCCAGGTCCGAAACCGTCAGCCCCAGAAGGTTGCAGGCGGAGGCAAAGCTGAACCGCGTTCGCGTAGAATTGTCCCGGAACTGGGAGACCGCGAGCCCGGAGTCCCAAAGCCGTGGGGAAATGTTGTTGCCGCGGAACTCCTTGAGAATAGCAGCGATCTCCAGGACCGCTTCCAGCTCCTCCCGGGCCTTGTCCCAGGTGAGAAAAAAGTCCTTCCCGTTCAGACCTGCCGCGGCTTTCTTTCCGAGGGTGTCGATCCTTCTCTGCATTTCGTGCGGTGTCGTGGTGATCACGAGATCCTCCCCAGTGCAATCAGTATCTTTTCCGGCGTCATAGGCCAATCCCGCAACCAGGCCCCCGTGGCGGCATGGATGGCGTTTGCCAGCGCTGGGGCGGCCCCGTTCATGCTGATCTCCGATACGCTTTTTCCGCCGAACGGCCCGAACGGATCATCTGTTTCCACAAAGCTCACGTCAAGGTCCCGGGGAAGCTCCTGGATCATGGGCGCGCCGTAGGCGCCGAGAGTGGTCGTAACACAACGGCCCTCGTCATCGAAGATCATTTCTTCATACATGGCATGCCCGATGGACTTGAGCACGGCACCGTAGACCTGGCCTTGCGCCAGCTCGGGATTGATGGGCGTGCCGCAGTCCGTAACCGCGTGATAGCGAAGCACCGTGATTGCCCCCGTGCGGGTATTTACGGCCACTTCGCAAAAATGAGCCGCGTACGGGAACGCCGCGTCGTCCGTCGTGAATGAGGCGTGGGAGACGAGCTCCCCCGGTCCCTCCCCTCCTTGGCAGTGGTGCGCGACTTCCGCAAAGCTCACTGCTCCCGAACGGCCTTTGACGCTGCCCGGAAACTCCAGGACCAGTCCTTCCGCCGGCTCCTTAAGCAGGGAGGCTGCGACGCTGATTAGCTTTTCTTTCATCCCTTGCGCGGCCCTGAGGGACGCGTTGCCGGTAAAGTACGTGCCGCTCGAGGCGTAGGCGCCCTTGTCGAAAGGCGTCGTGTCCGTGTCTCCCGAAATCACGGCGACCTTTTCCATTTCGCAGCACAACGTTTCCGCGGCGATCTTGGCGAGCACCGTATCAAGCCCGGTGCCGAGGTCCGCGCCCCCAGAAAAAACGAGGAAAGTCCCGTCGGACAGCAGTTTCACATCGACACACGCCTGGTCAAGCCCCGGCAGGCCCGATCCTTGCTGAATAATGGCAACACCCTTGCCCGTTTTCACGTCGGGGTCTGCCTGCCCGTCCCGGCCAGCCGCCAGCGTAGAGGGATGCCCCCACCCTATGCTGCGGCATCCTTGGGCGAGCGCGCGGTCCAAGCCACAGCTTCTGACATGGGCCGGAGCTCCTGCTCTGCCTTCTCCCAGGCTCTTGAGAATCTCCAGAACATCCCCCTCCCTGACGTGGTTCCTGTCTAGGAAACCCACCAAGTCCATTCCGAGCTTGTCAGCAAGTTCGGCCGCGGCCATCTGAAGCGCGAAAGAACCCTGCGGCGCGCCGTACCCCTGGTAGGCGCCGGAGGGGACATGGTTTGTGTACCAAGCCCGTACTTCCCAGGCCATGTTGGGGCAGCGGAAAAGGGGCAGGGACTTGGAGCACGCATTCATGGGGACCGTCAGGCAGTGTTGCCCGTACGCACCAGTGTCCGCGTCCGCCGACATGCTGATTGCCGTCAGCGTCCCGTCTTTCTTCGCGCCCATTTTCACCGTGATGCGGAAGGGATGACGGGTGGTTGCCGCGATGAACTCTTCTTCCCGGGAATACTTGTACAAGACCGGCCTGCCGGTACGCACCGTTGCGTAGGCGCATACCTCCTCCATGACCACGTCCTGTTTGGTTCCGTACCCGCCGCCGACGCGCTCCTTGATGACTCTGATCCTGTTTTCCGGCATGCCAAGGATGCGGGAGAGTATGCGCCGCATATGCCATGACACTTGCGTGGATGCGTGAACAATGAGCCGGTCTCCGTCCATTCTCGTGTAGACCACGTGTGGCTCGAGCGGGGTGCACTGGACTCTGCTTGTCGAATATGCGCGCTCGATGACGGTGTCCGCCACACGCAAGCCCCCCTCGACATCTCCCGTCCCGCCGGAAGCGCTAGCCGCGAGGTTGCGCGCCGCGTCGGCGCCAATAGCGAACTGGTAGACGATCTCCTGTAGGTGGTCCGCGTGAACCGGTGTAAGATTCCCCGCGACGGCGTCCTCGAGGGAAAGCACCGGTGGGATGACATCATACTCGACCTTGATCAGAGCAAGAGCGCGCTGTGCAGTTTCAGCGTCGTCCGCGACGACCGCAGCGACCCTATCCCCCATGTGTCGTACCGTGGGGCTGAACATCTTGTAATCGTAGGGCGACGGCTCCGGGAAGCCCTGACCAGCCTGACCGTAAACGACGTTCGGACAATTGCGATGGTCGATCACCAGGACGACGCCGGGAAGCACCTGCGCACGCGTGGTATCGATGCTCCTGATAAAAGCGTGGGCGTGAGGGCTTCGGAGCATGGCGAGAACGCAGCTACCAGTCTCCACCCGGTCCTCGACGTACGCTTTCATGCCGGCTACAAGCTTGACGCCGTCGATCTTCCGTCGGGATTTCCCGATCATGCGGAGGCCGTCACGGAACGAAGGGGCAACTGCCGCGGACCACCCCGGGTCCTTGCGACGCTTTCGAGCCAGCTCAACCGCCAGGAAGAACTGCTTGTAACCGGTCGATCTGCTAAAGAGCCCAGAAAGGGCGTCACGAATGTCGTCCTCGGTCGGCGCTTCCGTGCGGCGGAGCAGCTCCTCCAGGAGAAGCGCCGCGGCGGGCGTGTTGAAAGCAGACTGGACCACCCCGGCGTCTATCATTGACTCCTGGAGGACGGAAAGCCGGGAATCCCTGCTCAAGCTCTCGATTGTTTCAAGAGAATGATTTTCCACTTGGCCGGCAACCATAAGGCCGGCGAGAACGGCTTTGCCGTCGAAGAGGATGGTGTCGCTACCGGTAAAGCCTTCCCGGTCATCACTTGAGCGCACCGAGGGAATCCCGATGCGCTGCAGGAGAACTTGCAGGTTTTCCCCGGGCTCCGCCACAACACTGCGGCCAACGCCGTTGAGCGTGAAAGTAATCTTCATGCAGTGGCCTTCCCGCGCTGGCTCGTCTCCAGGGCGTCCGCGACGAGAACCCGCGTCATGTACGCTTTGTACCGGGATGAAGCATGGACGTCTGCGACCGGTGAAAACTCATTCCCGAGAGCGCTCTCCAGCTCCGGGCGCGACGGGAGCTGCCGACCTTCAAGGGACCGTTCGAGCCTTGACAGCCGCACCGGCGAGCCGCGGCAATCCGCAACGACGACGCGCAGCCCACTGACCTCCGGATGAAGTGTCTCAGCGCACGCGGCAACGACCAGGCTGCGAGGGCCGTGGGAGGTACGGGAAACTGCGCGTACGGCGGCCGGTCGAAGAGGCTTCGTGATCACGACGGACAGAATCAACCCGTCTCCTTCGCCCGACAGGAAATCCCTGATCGGAACTGGCTTCTTCTTTCCGGCGAGGGATATTTCCGCTTCCATGGCCAGAAGGAGAGGAACAAGCGCTGAATCCGGAGGGTGCAATGCGATCTCTCCGCCAATGGTCATCATGTTCCGAAGGGTCCGGGAAGCGGTGAGCCCTGCTGCCGCGCGGAGCCCGGCAGGTACCGCGGGACAATCCACGATCTGCTGGAAAGTGGCCGCGGCGCCGACAACGCATTGGTTCCCGCGTGCCTCGATGGATTGCAGTCCAAGCTTTTCCAACGAGATAAGCGTAACGGGTTGTGTCGAGCGCGTCGCGTTCAGCCATGTGCCGCCTCCGAGGAAAGCAGTCCCCGGGAGGGCCCGCGCTTTCAGCGCTTCCTGAATGGTCTCGGGCTTCAGGATCTCAATCACCATGAAGCGATTCTACCATGATGACATACATCGCGCAAATGTCTTATAGTAATCTTATGGAATGGCGAGCAAGCCACATACTGGTCAAGGACAAGAAACTGGCGGATGAGCTGCTGAAGCGCGCGAAGCGAGGGGCAAGCTTCGAAGCCCTGGCCCGCGAGCACTCCACCTGTCCCTCCAAGTCGCGCGGCGGGGACCTGGGCTGGTTCGGACCCGGAAAAATGGTTTCGTCCTTCGAGAACGCCTGCAAGCGACTATCTCCGGGATCCACGTCTGACGTTGTCTCATCCTCCTTCGGCTACCACATCATCAGGCTGACGGGCAGAAAAGAGTAGGCTCGGCAAACCGAGCCCGCCCTCTTTCCTGCGCACCTGCCCGATCGAGCGCAGCGGTCCTGAAGCGATCGAAAGAAGGGGATGAGTGAGCGTGTCGCTCGCTTCTCATCTTTTCTTCCGTGATCTTCGTAATGGGTCCCTCGGCCTTTGGCCAGGACAAAGTCGGGGAAGTCGTCTCTTCGAGGCAGCAGGGGTCCGTCGGGATGCCGTGCTCACGGATGAGAACGGCAAGGAGATACACACCGTGCCGGAAACGGCTGTCGAAAGGCTCGCCGGCATGGGATTAACGACGCACCGGCATACGACAGGCTAGCCGACGAGTTCGAGAAGACTTATGCGGCTCGTCGGGAGAAGAAAGGCAGTTTTGCCAAACGGGAGGCGGAGGAAAAAGCGGTGGGCTTAGCCACTGGCGTCGACCCGGAAAAAGAGAAAGCCGAGATCGCGGAGCTGCTTGCCGATCTTCGAGAAACGCAATCCTCCTCGAGAGGGTCCGCTTCCGGCTGGCAAGGCTCGAGCAATGCCACGAGCAAGGCCTGGGTGACGGGGAGATCTCAAAGGGATTGACGACCGCCGCGTTCTTTGACCGTTTCGACAAAAATGGTCCCGGGCCCGAACGCCAACGCGACGCCGGCAGCCAAGTTCCATACGCATCGAAACGGAAGCTACGACCCGACGCTCATGACGGACCTGCAGAAGTTCTACGTGCGGAGGTTCGTTCCTAAAGGCCCACATTTTCTGTATATTCCTCCAATGAAAGGTACAAACACCCTTGGGATAATGTTCCTCAAAGAGCTGCAGGCGGAGGCTCCGGCCAGCCGCAAGTGCTTGGAAAGAGTTCCAGAGCGGCTTTTCGAATGGAAGCCTCACGAGAAGTCGATGCCATTGGGCTATCTCTCGCTGATCGTCGCCGAGATCCCGAAATGGATCCAACTGGCCATCGAAGCTTCGGAAATCGATTTCGCGAAGTTCGAGCATTTTCACCCCAAGACCACGGCGGAGCTCGTCCGCCATTTCGATGAGAACCTGGAGGGAGTGAAAAAAGTGCTCGCGAGCGCTACGGACGAAGAGCTGTCAGAGCTCTTTCATCTCAAGCTCAACGGCCAGACTCTCATGAGCGTGCCGAAAAAAGACACTATCGGATCGAATATCAACCATCTCGTGCACCACCGCGGCCAGCTCACCGTCTACATGAGGTTGAACGACATTCCCGTGCCCTCCATCTACGGGCCGTCCGCGGACGAACGGGGATTCTAGCGAAGAAAAGCTAATCAACGAGCAGGTTGAACGTCCAGGGCCGCCGTGAGCAACGCGGCAGCTATCCTGTTCGCTTCACGGGTCAGATCACGCTCGTCCACGCCGGTCAGCCTTCCTTTATCCACGACAACCTTTCCGTTGCAGATGGTGTAGTCCGTGCCGTGGTTGTAGCCCGCAAAAACGAGAGCCGCAAAAGGGTCTGACAGGCTGCCTGCGTATTCGAGCCGATCGACGTCGAAGATGGCGAGGTCCGCGGCAAAGCCCGGTTCGATCCTGCCGATCTTGTCGAAGCCCAGCACCCTGGCACCCGTCTCCGTTGCCATCATGAGCACTTCCCTGGCCGTGAGCGCTCCGCTGCCCCTGGCCACTCGCTGCAGCAGCAGGGCGTGGCGAAGCTCGCCCAGGAAATCAGAAGAGTCGTTGGAAGCTGACCCATCCACCGCAAGGGATACCGGGATCCCCACGTCCAGCATGTCGCGGACCCGGCAGATGCCGGAGGCAAGTCGCATGTTGGAGCTGGGGCAGTGCGCAACCTGCGCCCCGGAGCGGCGTAGGATCGCCAACTCTTCGTCGCTGAAGAAAATGCCGTGAGCGTAAAACACGTCCGGGCCAATGAACTCGCACCGCTCCATGAGCGCAACGGGCCGCACGCCGTACTTCTCCAGGCAGTACTGGTTCTCGTCTGCGGTTTCCGCCAAGTGGGTGTGCAGCCGCACCCCGTGGCGCCGTGCGAGCCGGGCTGATTCCCGCATCAGCTCCTCCGTGACGGAAAAAGGGCTGCACGGCGCAAGGACGAGCTTCTTCATGGCGAGCGGAGCCGGGTCATGAAACCGCTTGATGACGCGTTCGCTATCGGCGAGGATCGTATCCGCATCCTGTACCACGCTATCCGGGGGTAGGCCGCCGTCCTTCTTGCTAAGGGACATCGAGCCACGTGAGGGGGAA
>Ga0326727_10015622_pt1 | contig 16236 bp, 23 predicted proteins | sample MB2enrmetagenome_FD_207643 | JGI IMG/M metagenome (GOLD analysis project Ga0326727, IMG submission 207643) | Lab enriched peat soil microbial communities from McLean, Ithaca, NY, United States - MB29MY | ecosystem: Environmental > Terrestrial > Soil > Wetlands > Peat | place: USA: New York...
AAGGGTACCCTAGCCAAGACCGCTCCAGCAGGATGTGCCCGAGTAGACATAGAGAAGCAGAGTAGCAGGTGAGATTCTCAGCTCAATCGGATCAAGCAGACACACGGACCCAAACACAATAAGTTAACAGCGCTCGCGAAAAATTGGTGTTTGAAACGCATCACTCCCAGCGGAAGTATCGGATCGCTGTGTATGAGAAGATAAGTGCGTAAACGATCATCGTAACCATAGTGGTAAGCGGCGGAGTGGCATTAAAGGCCGAATTAAGCAGAACCCTAACGGCCGCGCCAGACGGAGAATAGTACATGACCGTCGCCAACGGCCCACCAATCGTGGCAGGCGGAACCCAGAGACCTGAAAGAAAGAGCAGGAGAAAGGTCAGCAACCCACTCACGGGGGTCGCGACCGTCTGTGATCGAACCAGGGCGGCAACAACCAAGCCAAGAGAGAATATCACCGCAATCGATAGAAAGATCGATAGAACAAAGTACGGAATATTTACATCAAGTGGCGCCCCGAAGATAAACTCGCTTCCAAAGATGACAATCAAGGTTGCCGCCAAGGCCAGCACGAGGTTGACGCTCAATTGGGCTCCGAGCAGTCTCGAAGGAGACTCTGGAGTCGTTGAAACTCTTCGCAACCACCCCATCTCCCGATACTTCACCAGGGTGACAGGCAAGATATAGACTCCCAGGTAAATGAATGCAAAAACCATGATTACTGGAACGTATAGGTCCAAGACCGTATAGCCTGTATTGGCGACATTCCCTGGCGATGCTATTCCAATGAGGCCGAATACTACGAGCAGGACTACCGGAACAGCGATTCCCACCACCAACCCTATTGGTTCTCGCAGGGCGAGCTTTCCCTCGACCTTGAGAAGTTTGGAGAAGTGGCCTCGCGGCTCTCTCTCTTTCGATTCGTTCGGGACCGAGGTCATGGTTGGACCCCTACTGAGACATGGGACGCGTCGTCCCTGGTCAGCTTCACGAATGCATCGTCAAGGTTCCCTCCCCTTGCTTCTATTTCAGAGACTTGCACTCCAATTCTCGCAAGCGAGTTGATGACAGATGCCGCTAGATCGCCGGTCCCGGTGACGGTAGTGTATCTTTCTTTTCTCTCAACCTCAACCACACCGGATATGGCAAACAGAGTCTTGTCGTCGACCGGTTGAGAAGGAACAAATCGCACTCTGTTTCCTCCTGCCAGCGAGGCAATCGCTTCAGGTGTGTCCAGCACTACGAGCTTGCCGTGGTTGATGAGGGCGAGGCGGTCGCACAATCTCTCCGCTTCGTCCATAAAGTGAGTCACGAGTATCACGGTGACACCGTGGTCCCTGATGCGCTCTATGAGAGCCCACGTCTCACGCCTCGCCTCCGGGTCGAGCCCCGTGGTCAGCTCATCAAGTATGGCAATCCTAGGGTTCCCGACCAAGGCCAGCGCTATCGACAGCCTCTGCTTCTGACCACCAGACAGTTTCTTGTATATCGAATCCTTGATGTAGCCAATCCCAAGGATCTCGAGCAATCCATTTGGGTCCACTGGGTTTGGATAGAAGGAGGCGAAGAGCTCCACCGCTTCGCCCACCTTGAGGCGCGGAGGCATCGAACTCTCCTGGAGCTGAACGCCGAGGAACTCCCTTATCCTGTTCCTGTCCTTCTGGGGAGAGAGCCCGGAGACGCTGATCGAGCCAGAATCCGGCACCCGAAGCCCTGAGATGCACTCCACCGCGGTGGTCTTGCCGGCACCGTTGGGTCCTATGATTCCAAAGATCTCTCCTTCATTTATTGTTAAGGAAACATCGTCAACGGCAACAAACTCTCCATATTTCTTGACGAGGTGTTCAACCTTGATCACAGGTTCCGATCTTGTCGGCGGACCCTCTGGTGTATCAGCTACCCTATGCATTCGAGCACACCAATAGACAAACGGGTACCACAAACGGCTCATAAATAGAACACAACAAGCATGATCATCGAGCCCGCATAGCATTTTCCGGCGGAGGTGCCATGAAGCCAAATCGTTGCAAGAATTGCTTACGATGCTTATACTGTCGAATTGGCCCGATTGAGTTCGACTAATCCTCGAAACGAATCCAAGAGTGATCATGGTTGAGTTCGAAAGCTAGCAGTTTCGAGCCCAACGACACAGTAATCCAGCTCCGATTGTCACATAGAAACTGAATCGTTCATAAGACTGCGAATAGAACTCATTTTAAGCTTCGCGGGCCCGACGGGAATCGAACCCGTTTCGGGGGCATCGCCTGACCCTCGGGTTAAAAGCCCGATGCTCTACCTGATTGCTCTCCTACTGGAACTAAGCTACGGGCCCGCCTCACTGCTCGCGACATTGCGGGTATTTGACTCTGAAAGACACCGTCACTCTAATAGCGAGCGGACAAGAGAGAGACTCTGTTTCATCCCTTTCAGGTCGTCGTAGGGAGTTTCCATGATCAGGGGTCTCTCAGCAATCCCCTTGTAGTGGAGAAAGGCCTTCATCCCTTTCACTCCGATCTTCCCTTTCCCTATATTCTCGTGTCGGTCGAGGTTGCTTCCCAAGGCGCCCTTCGAGTCGTTTAGATGGATCACCTTGATGCAGTCAAAGCCAACCGACTCTTCGACGACGACCATTGACTGGCTTACCGCCGCTGGTCCCGAGAGGTCGAACCCTGAAGCGAAGACGTGGCAGGTGTCCAGGCAGACTCCCACCTTCTCTCTCACCTTCACTCCGTCTAGGATGAGCTTCAGCTCTTCGAATCTTGAGCCGACGCTGTTCTTCTGACCCGCCATGTTTTCGAGCAAAACGGTGGCCTCCCCGTCGCTTGAAGCGAGTGCCTGGTTGACGGCGTCCGAGACATTCTTCGCTCCGAGCGCGGTCCCTCTGCCGAGGTGGCTCCCCAAGTGCGTCACCAAGTAATCAATCCCGAGGGCGTCGCATCTTTTCACCTCCTCGCAGAGGGAGAGCCTGCTCGCCTTCATTGTCGCCTTGTCAGGCGAAGCCAGGTTGGGGAGGTATGGCATGTGAGCGACTAGGAGCCTGAAACTCGATTTCTCTCTCTTGTCGCGAAATGCCTCAATCTGGTCCTTCTCGAGAGGCTTGAACCTCCATGCGCGTGGATTCCTGGTGAAGAACTGGAAAGTAGTGCACCCTATTTCCTGAGCTCTGTCGAAGGCTAGGTCAAGAGACTTTTCTATCGATATGTGGAACCCTATCAGCGCTTTGTTTCGCATCCTAATGAAAATGGGCAGAGAGTGGGTTTATGGGCGTTTCCGACCGTAACCCACGCTCTTCTTCTCTTCTTCTCGCTTAGTGCTTCTTAGTCTTCGCCTTCAGTGATGCCTTGGAAGCCGCAGTACTCCTGACTGGAGCAGTCCTGCGCCTATACGTCCGGGTCGGCTTCTTGGAGATGGATGGTGTTCCTAGGGAGGTGCTGTACTGGAATGGCGCGGCGTACTGGACTGGAGCAGGTGTCGGCTGCACAGTCTCGTAGATTGCCTGGACTGGGGACGGAGCAGGCTCAGCTACGGTCGTTGCCACCGCAGCCGGAACCCCCACTGCCTGCTCCGTCGAAGGAGTGTAAGATTCGAGTGATGTCGTCGAATCGATGGATACTTTCTTCTTCGGGTGTCCCAAGTAGCCCTTTGGTGCAGCATATAGCACCGCCACGACGCCAACGAAGGCGCCAAGCAAGACAGTCGCTAATTCAAGGACCATTGTTGACTTTGATACACTCTCAGAGGGCTCTTCTAAGCCCAGGTCAAACATGATATACAAACACATCATGTTCTATGAACCAGCAACGCGTCCCCGCCAGGTCGGGATCCGAAGGCGGGCCGTTCCCGAATCCTGAATATTGTTTTTATATTTGGGACCCTAGTATCAAGGACAGTCATGATGCAGGTCCAGTACGAGAAGGTCTGCACGGAGATGTACAAGTTCGACAGACGGATCAGATACGCGGCGATTCTCGACGAGACAGGGAGGCAGATTGCCGGTGGTATGCGGAGGGGCATACCATCGCTGGAACCTCAGAGCGAGGACATACGGTTGATCGCGAATATCACGATTCAGCTGAGCACAGACAAGACCTGGGACAGGTTCTTCGGGCGGAGCCAGTACACCTACATCAAGAGAGAGAGGGTGAGCATCCTGACCTTCAGCATCGGGAACAAGTTGCTTCTGGTCTCTGCCGAACCTGACTTCTCACTTCAGCAAGCGCAAGACCTCCGGAACCAGATAATAACTAACCACGCGACTGAATTCGGATAAATGGGGTGAGTTAGGTCAGTTAAGACCTAGCTCAGGGAACTTCGCTTGGGTGAGACCCAGTTCACCTTGGAGAGCTCTGATGCGCTCAGCGTACTTCTTCATGTCCGCGTTGTTCTTCTGAACCTTAGCGACCTTGTAGCCTCTCCAAGCCTTCTTCAGGGCGCCCCATGTCTGACCTTTGCTGTATTGCGACGTGTATATTCGCCTGAGATGGGTTCTGCTCTCATGATATTTAAGGTTCTGCGCTACGGGCGCACTTCAAAGGGAACCCTATTCCCGTTGTGGTCGAAGACCCCAATGTGCGACACGTCCCCGTAGGGGTACCCCATGATTACCATGATCCTTCCCGTTGAGTGGAGCTTGTCCTCATGGGAGGGGTTGGCGTTCCCTGATGGGTGGGAATGGGCGACCCCCATGTACGACATGTCCACTGGGAGCATGAACCAATTGAAGGATGAATAGGAGTGGGCGTGCACTGCTGCCGGTGGGACCATCACGCTCGTGATCTCGACTACACCCTTCTTCGACTTTCCCCGGAGGATCAGAATCCCCTCATTCGGATACGCCATTCGCGAGTAGGTCAGGAGGCTGTCGATGATATGGGATGCAAAGACCACCTTTTGGACGGGCAATCCATGCACCTATCTCAGCAGGTTCACGAAGTTCTCTATGACTCTGTTTCCCGCAAAGTTGTCCCGGGTGTAGCGCTCGGGATGAAACTGGACACCGTAGAGAGGGCGCCTTTCGTGCTTCATCGCCGCTATGGGGCTCGTCTCGCTCCTTGCTAGGAGTTGGAAGTCTGCAGGTAGTTTCCGTACGACTTCTTGACGGGACTCAAGAAGCATCACGTTTCGGGGCAGGTCCAAGAAGAGATGGTCTCTGACTAGCACGGTTGTCTTAACGAACCTTAGCACGTTCTCTTTTTCCCTCACGACGCTCGAGCCAAAGGCATGGGCTATCAACTGGTGACCGAAACAAACGCCGAGGACGGGGACTCGCGCATCTCTTATTGCATCGACCTCGGCCGTGAACTTCCTCTGCGTGTCCTCCTCCGACACCATGTCCGGGGCGCCGCTAAGCGCGACCCCATCGAACTCGTTGAACCTCGAAGCCCCCGCGCCAACCCAGCTAGTAGAGGTCACCTCAGCCCCGTTCTCCGTGAGGGATTTCCGCAGCTTCTCGAAACGCTCAGTGGTCGGGTAGTTGTTGACCGCAAGGACTCTGATCAAGAATGGGGACAACCAAACGCGTCTGGATTTGAACTTTCAGGGATGAGCCATGTGGTGCGTCAAGTCCGCCAGAAGGTGAATCCGCACCTTTGGACATCTCGAGACTACAAACAGATCAACAAGGGAAAAGGGTTTAAATGTAGAGCCGAAGGCGTCGAACAAAAGGAGCTAAGAAGAAAATGTTTGCACCTTCGGCAGGATACGACAGGGCGATCACCATATTCTCGCCCGACGGGCGCCTGTACCAGGTTGAGTACGCCCTCGAGACTGTAAGACGTGGAAGCCTCGCGGTAGGAATTCGGACCAAGGAAGGGATCGTGCTGGCCGTGGAGGAGAAGGGACGGAAGCTCCAGAGCGACGACTCCGTGATCAAGATGTTCCAGATAGATGATCATGTAGGAGCCGTTGGCGCCGGATACATCCCTGACGCGCGCATACAGGTTGACAGTGCGAGGGTCATGGCTCAGAGCAACAAGCTGATCTACGACGAGCCAGTGGACGTCGAGGCAATAGCAAAACGAATCGCCGACATGAATCAGCAGTACACTCAGTATGCCGGCGTAAGACCCTTCGGCGTCTCCCTTATCATCGCGGGGGTCGATGAGAACAACGGGCCCGTGGTTTACCTGGCAGACCCAACCGGGACATACTCAGGCTTCCATGCAATCGCGATCGGGCAGGGAAGCGACCAGGTCAACGACTACCTTGAAAAGAACTACACTGCAGATCTATCGCTTGACGCTGCGGCCACTCTGGCCATCGAGTGCATCTATCTCGTGAGTGAAGACAAGACGGGCACTGCGCACATCAAGGTCGCGGTCGTGGACGCCGAGTCCAAGAAGATGAGGAGGCTCACAGAGGAGGAGGTCGGCAAGAATGCCTCGAGTGCAAGAACGAGGACGGATAAGCCCTCTTCAAAGAGCTCCTAGGTAACAGCGTTCGCGTTTGAGCGGTTCCTTCGGGCATGGGGGCGGAGAGTTCAAGCCGAGGACGAAAGAACAATCAAAGTTCACTACGGTCCGTCTGACGCTGGAGGGGGAGCACTTTGAGATACTCGTCAATCCTGACTCGGCGCTGAGCTTCAAGCAGGGGAGAAACGTGGAACCGTCACAGGTCATCGTCGTAGACGAGGTGTATGCGGACTCCACGAAGGGCCTCAGGGCCAACAGCGAGAAGCTGAAGAAGTACTTCGGTACCGACGACCACCCCAAGGCGGCGTTGGAGGTGCTCAAGCGCGGCGAGTTGAACCTGACCCAAGAGCAGAGGAAGCGGCTCACTGAAGAGAAGAGGAAGGCAGTGGTGGCGATGATCTCGAAGAACTTCGTAGACCCCAAGACCACGCTTCCTCACCCTCCGCTGAGGATCGAACAAGCGATGCTCGATGCAAGGGTGTCGATAGACCCATTCCGGGACGCGAACGAACAGATGAAACTGGTAGTCGAAGCGCTGAGAGTGATCTTGCCCCTGAAGTCTGAGAAGGTGAAGCTCCAGGTGAAGGTCGCGGCCCAGTATGCTGGCCAGACAATAGGGATACTGAAGAACTTCGGGGACATCCTGAAGGAGGATTGGGGCGCAGACGGGACGCTCGCGGCAATAGTAGAAATACCAGCTGGCGGACAGCCTGGCCTGCTGGACCGCCTCGGTTCTACGACGAAAGGAGCGGCGCAGGTTTCAGTAGTGAGATAGCGATTTGCCAATGGTAGAGAGGAAGCAGGTGATTCCTGGAGACGTGATAACCAGAGGAAACTATCGCTACGGGAGCTATATCGAGAAGAGGGGCGACGAATTTGTGGCGCTCAGGGTGGGGCTCGCCGAAGTGAGCCACGAGGGCGTCAAGCTCAACCCGCTCACGGGACCCTACCTCCCCAGGGCCGATGACCAGGTGATCGGAAAGGTAGTCGACATCAACGGTTTCGGATGGGTAGTCGACATCAACTCGTGCTTCGACGGCTTCCTTCCAGCTTCCTTCGTTTTCGGAAGAGAATTCTCCCCGGCCACTCACGACCTGAGCACGAAATTCAGGATTGGCGACGTCATAGGAGCAAGAATTGAGTCGTTCGACAGGTCCAGGGATCCCCAACTGAGCATAAGGGGAGAGGGGTATGGGAAGATTCCGGAAGGCGAAATCATTAAGATATCACCCACAAGAGTCCCCCGGCTCATCGGGAGAAGGGGTTCGATGATTAATCTAATCAGCGAGAGGACCGGTTGCGATGTCCAAGTCGGACAGAACGGTGTCATAGTCGTGGTCGGGCCACCGGAGGGAATAGTGAAGACGGCGAACGTGATCAAGATGATAGACAAGGAAGCACATGGCGCGAGCCTGATGGGAAAGGTCGAAGAGTATCTCGGAGGGAGCAGCGGTGGAACCTAAGCGGAAGCTCATACGCGAAGACGGAAAGAGACTCGACGGCCGGAAGTGGGACGAGCTAAGGCCGATCTCCTTGGAAGTGGGCCTGCTGAAGAACGCGGATGGTTCTGCGTACATTCAGTGGGGAAAAAACAAGATTATGGCCGCGGTCTACGGCCCGAAGGAGGTCCACCCGAAGCATCAGGTCCTGCCTGACAGGGCCCTGCTCAGGACAAGGTATCACATGGCACCCTTCTCAGTTGACGAAAGGAAGAACCCTGCGCCCTCGAGAAGAGAGATAGAGATCTCCAAGGTGATAAGGGAAGCTCTCGTTCCAGCTGTGATTGTCGAGAACTATCCCAGGACCGCGATTGAGGTCTGGGTTGAGGTGCTGCAGTCTGACGGAGGATCACGGGTCGCGGGGATAACCGCCGCGTCACTCGCTCTGGCCGACGCGGGCATCGACATGAGAGATCTCGTCGTCGGGTGCTCGTGTGGAATCGTTGATTCGCAGGTCGTTGCCGACCTGGATGACGCCGAGGACAAGGAGGGAAGCGGAGATATGCCGGTCGCAATCATGCCCAACCTCAACCTTGTGACCCTGCTACAGGTGGACGGGGATTACACGAGAGAGAACTTCCAGAAGGCCTTCGAACTGGCAATCGCGAAAGGGAAGGAGGTCTACGCGATGCAGAGAGAAGCCCTGACCAAGAAGTTCTTCGAGGGCGAGGCGCCATCTTCGGAGGAAATGGAGGAGAGTGAGTAGAGGAATGTCGATGAAGAAGAACTACGTGGTAGAGACGATCAGGAAGGCACAGATGGTTGAGCTGCTCGCAAGGGGCAAGCGACTCGATGAGAGGACTCCCGACCAGCACAGACCAATAACGATCCAAACCGGGCTAATCCAGAAGGCGAACGGTTCGGCGATCGTAACTCTGGGGAACACCGAGGTCATAGCTGGCGTCAAGATCGCGACTGGAACCCCGTTCCCGGACACTCCAAATCAGGGGCTGCTCGTCGTCAATGCGGAGATACTTCCAATGGCTTCGCCTTATGCGGAGCCTGGTCCACCTTCTGAAGATGCTATAGAGTTAGCCAGAGTTGTCGACAGAGGCATCCGCGAATCGGAGATGGTCGACCTCAAGAAGCTCTGCATTGTCGAGGGCAAGACCGTCTATACCGTGTTCGTCGATGTCAACATAATGAACGTGGACGGCAACCTCTTCGACGCGACGAGCTATGCTGTCGTCTCTGCGCTCAGGACCGCGAAGATGAAGAAGTATGTCATTGAAAACGACAAAGTCGTCGCGAAGGACGATTTGATCCCCGTTCCGGTCGAAAGGACCCCCGTTTCGGTCACTTTGGCCAGGATTGGCAACACCCTCGTGGTCGACCCCAACTCCGAGGAGGAGGGCGCCATGGATATGAGAGTCACCATAACGACCAACGACGACGGCAACATCTGCGCGAGCCAGAAAGGAGAAGCAAGCACGATTACCCCCGCCCAAGTGCTCGAGGCCGCAGACACGTCAATCAGGGTCGGCAGGGAGATCCGTGCTCAGATACTGGAAGCGACGAAGTAGTGCCACGAGCCAAGGAGAATCTCAGGGGCCTGGGAGCGAAGTATGGCGGTACGCTCAGGAAGAGGTACGCGCGAATCTTCAGGACGCTGAAGGCGGCCAGGGAGTGCCCCTCATGCTCGAGCATGAAGCTCAAGCGGGAATCTTCAGGAATCTGGAAGTGCAAGTCGTGTGGGTACACGGTGGCCGGGGGTGCCTTCGACCTTAGCCCGCCGAAGTCCAGATAGGCCGATAGATTCGGTCGAGCTCAGGATTTCGTTCAGGGCAAACAGGGGCACGGCCGAGGCCATCAAGCGGGCAATCCCCTCAGCTGTAGTGAGGAATGGTGTCTGCATTCTGAAGATCGAAGGAGAACAGCCTGGGGATGTCGCGGACAGAGCACGAGAGGTCCTCGAGAAGGTAAGGGGCATGGCCGGAACCTCGAAAGACTTTAAATGACCAGCGGGGTCGATGATTCAGAAATTGAGCCAACCAGAACTCCCGCCTTACATCAGAGAGCAGCTGGCGCGCTACGAGCAGGTGCAACAGAATCTGCAAGCAGTGCTGATTCAGAAGCAGCAGGTCGAGATGGAGCTTACCGAGACGGAAAAGGCGCTCGAGGAGCTCGCAAAGGCTGCCGACTCGGAGACCATCTACAAGTTCGCCGGAAACCTGCTAGTCAAGGTCGAGAAAGACTCGATGGTCAAGGAACTTAGCGAGAAGAAGGAGCTCGGAAGCACGAGGAAGATGGTCCTTGCGAAGCAGGAAAGCAGGTTTAGGGAGAGTTTGAAAGACCTCCAAGCCAAGATTGACGACGCCGTCAAAGGCAAGCAGGCTCAAGCGCAGCCCCCAGGGGATGCCTAGGACTTTACCCTCCTTTGACTAGGGAAGCTAATCCGGGAAGTTTCCCTTTCGTAGACCCGAGGAACCTGAAGAGTGCCGCTGTCATCTGTCACCGGAACGCGGATGCTGATGCATACCTCTCCGCCTACGCCCTCTCTTCGCTCCTGAAGGACATCTCTCCCCAGTGTGAGGTGGATGTCGTCACCCCGGATGGTATGACCATCCTGACCTCGAGACTGGCAAGGAAATTCCCACACAAAGTCATTCAAGAGAGTGACGAAGACTATGACCTGTACGTGGCCGTGGACGTCGGCGACTCAGAGCTCTTGAAAGATTGGAGGGGCAAGATGGAGACAAGCAGGGGCGTTAGGGTCCTCGTGGACCACCATCCGTACCGTGATGCGAAGTTCTACGACCATGTGATAGTGGACGAGCAGGCCACGTCTGCCGCCGAGGTCGTCTTCGGGCTCTTCTCAGAAGCCCAGGCCAAAATCGATCCCACGACCGCCCAAGCGCTCCTCGAAGCCATAGTCTTTGACTCATCACACCTTGCGATAGCAAATAGTGGGGGGCTAAGGACGGTGGTGAAGCTCCTTGACTTGGGAGCTGACGTTCCAGAAGCCAGGAGAGATCTTAGGACAGAGCCCGATTATGGGGAGGTGATGGCAAAGTTGAAGGGAGCCCAGAGGCTGAAGGTCTACAAGGTCGGCGACTGGATAGCCTCGACGAGCATGATCGGTTCCTTCCAAGCGCACGTTGCAAGGTCACTGATATCTCTTGGAGCGGATGTCTCGGTCGTAGGAGGGGAATCGGAAGAGGAGACAAGAGTCAGTATGAGGTCGACCCAGAGGTTCTCAGACGCGACGAAGGTGCAACTGGGGACCCAGGTAGCCGAGGAGGTCGCAAGAAGCCTAGGCGGACACGGAGGAGGGCACGCGACGGCAGCTTCCTTTTCCACTGCTGCTACCGAGGACGAAGCGGTCGTAGGCTGCCTGAAGAGGCTAGCCGTCCTGCTGGGTGCGGAGATTCGCGAAGTCGCCTGAGACCGCGACTTATGCACCGTACTCCTTGGAGATTGGGTTCTTCACAAAGCCCTCGAATGACAACCTGAACCAAGGCGTGTACGAATCAGGATGACCGGCGAGGTCCTTCGCAACTTCCTTGACCGTGGACCACCTGACGGCCATTATCTCGTCGGGGTTGGGCGTCACTCTTCCGTCGAAGGAGCCCACCAGCACCCGGCAGAACTCATTCTCAGCGTTCCTGCCCTGAGGGGCGAAATACACGAAAGAGTGGATGTCAGCCAAGTCCCCGACCCTGGCGTTCAGCTCCTGGAGTCCCTTGCGGGCCGCCGCTTGGACGTAGGTCTCACCCGGATAGACGTGGCTTGTGAATGAGACGTCCCAGGCCCCTGGCCACAGCAGCTTCTTCATGTTTCTCCGTTGCAACAGGAGCTTGCCCTCGTGGAAAAGGAATACGGTGTAGGCCCTGTGCCTCTTGCCGTTGCCGGAGTGGCAGTTCTCTCTCGTGTCGGTGCCTATCTGGTTGTCCCTCTCGTCGACGAGAACCAAGATCTCTTCTGCGGGAGAAGGCATCGCGGTCGAGCGCTCATCGAGTCTAGATAAGTGAATCGCCATCAATGGCCGCCAATATGGGGTTCTCCGGTGTACACCGTAACATGTACCCTGTCTCCGTCCCTCAAAGAAAGAGTCGTTCTCAGATCAAGCGGCGATATCAACTCCAGCACAGATTCACCATGGTGCGTCCTCTCGATAATCAATGCGCCGGCATCATACTTGGATTCCACCTTCGCCTTGAAGCACTTGGCTGGGCCGTAGCTTCTCCCTCCTTGAGTGAATCCCGAGAGCTCGAGGGCGCCCAGGAAGTTCAGCTGCTTCCTAAGCTCAAGCTCTCCCGGACCAATTGTGAGGTTCAAGGTTCCTGGGAAGGGCTCAAACCCCAGGAGTTTCACGAACTGCCGCTTGTATCCCGCGAGAGAAATGTAGTAACCACCTTCCCCCAGTCCGGTGAAGAGAGTGCCGTGGAAGTCCAACGCCCCTGCCCTGCCCTCTACTGCGGACTTAAGCCTCGAGTACACAGCCAGTACTCGGTCAGCGCCTGCCTTGGACACAACGACACCAGTCCTCCTGCCGTTCCTTTTCCTCTCAATCAAACCTTCTTTCTCCAACTGCAATAGGTGCTTCGACACACCCTGCTGACTGAGCCCTAGTTCCGACGCCAATTCCGACGTCGAGAGGTCGAGAGTCCTGCTAGCTCCCCCCCGTTGGTACAGCTCTATGAGGGTCCACATGTGAGATGGTGTCTTTGTCATGCTACCACATTTGTGGTGTTTACCAAAGAATTATAAGGATACCGCAGGCGCGCGGTTCGAATTGGCAGCCATGAATCGTTCTCAAAGAGTCAGTTTGATTGCCATGTTCACGGCGCTCGCCATCGTGCTGAACTTTGCCCTCGCCGTTCCCGCTCCGTTCGCCAGCTTCCTGAACTATGAGGTCTGGGAGGTCCCTATCCTTGTAGCCGTAATCCTGATGGGTTTCTGGAGTGGGGCAACCGTAGCAGCCCTCAACGCGCTCATCCTTGAGTTTCATCCAGGGGCTCTTCCGACCGGGCCTCTGTACAACCTGATTGCCGAACTTTCGATGATTCTCGGGGTTTTGGCCGCACAGAATGTGGGTCAAAGAGGGAATTGGAAATCTGCCACCAAGTGGATCTCCGCGACTGCTGTAGGCGCTGCTCTAAGGACGGTGGTAATGACCTTCGTGAACGGCGTAGTCCTGCCGCAGCCCTACCCGGTCGGGTTCAGCATGCCAGTAGCCGCTGTGCCGAGCACTTTGGTTCTTGTGGGGTTCTTCAACTTCACCCTGGCACTGTACACTGTTCCTCTAGCATATTCAGTAGCGAGAGCAATCGTCTCGAGATACCGCCCCGTCTTCGTCCGGGACATGTCGCTTTGACAGAGTCTTTCACTGCCCACTCCGGCGAGCTAGGGCGACAACCAGGTGAGAGAGATTGGTAGACCTGCTGGAGCTAGACAAGCTGAGCTTTCGCTACCCCGACGCGCCGAGGAAGGCCGTCGTTGATTTTGACCTAACAGTCGGCGAAGGGGAGGTCTTGGTCCTCGCAGGGCCCTCCGGCTGCGGGAAATCGACGCTACTCAGGGCGATCAACGGATTGATCCCTCACATGTACACTGGAGATTACTCGGGTGATGTCCGCGTGGCTGGCTCCAGTGTGAGAACTTCGCCGATGCGTGACCTTGCACAGACCGTTGGCTTCCTATTCCAGAATCCTGAAAACCAGATCTTCATGTTCACAGTGGAGAGAGACATCGCATTCGGACTGGAGAACCTGGGCGTCCCCAGGCCGGAGATGAGAAAGAGGGTCAACGAGGCAATAAGCCTCCTTGGAATCGAGGACCTCTCCCAGAGGGCGCCTCACGAACTCTCCGACGGACAGAAACAGAGGGTTGCGCTTGCGGGCGTCTTGGCAATGAGGCCCAGGTTGATCATACTGGACGAACCGACATCCCTCCTTGACCCCAAGACCGCAATGGAGCTCGTCGACCTTGTGGCGAGGCTGAGGAAGGAGATGGGCACGACCTTCGTCATAGTCGAGCACCGGTTGGACCTATTGGTCAAGGTGGCTGACCGAATAGTTGTGATGAACGCAGGCGCGAAGGTCCTCGACGGGACGCCCCGCGATGTTCTCTTCGGCGAAGACGCCGACGGATACGGGGTCTCCGTGCCAGTGGTTACGAGAGTACAGAAGATGCTTTCTAGAGGTGGGCTTGCGCCGGACGACAGGCTACTAAGTGCGGCAGAACTCGCCTCGATTGTGGGGGGGGAGGGCGCGTGATCGAGTTCAGGGACGTGGCATTCATCCATGACAACGGCGTGAAGGCGCTTGACCGTGTCACCCTGAAGGTGGACGCGGGCGAGACGATCGCGATCGTGGGCGAGAACGGGGCGGGCAAGACGACCCTGGTCAAACACGTTACCGGACTTCTCAAGCCCACCTCTGGGATGGTGCTCGTGGATGGAATCGACACGCGCACGACGAGCACGGCGACCCTGTCGAGGAAAGTCGGAGTCGCCTTCCAGAACCCGGACCATCAACTCTTCTCCGAAAGCGTGAAGGAAGAGATGGCCTTCGCTCTCAGGAACTTCGGGTTCCCGCCGCACCTAGTCGAACAGAGGATCTCCTGGGGACTCCAGCTTTTCGGACTTGAAGAGTACAGGGAGTCGTCGCCGCTGGTCCTGAGTGGAGGTGAAAAAAAGAGACTGACCTTGGCTTGTATTCTCGCGTGGGACCCGGCGGTAGTCATTCTGGATGAGCCCACAGTGGGCCAGGACGCGATTCAGAAGGAGAGGCTGGCGGGAACGATCAGAATGCTCGGCTCAACGGGCAAAACGGTGGTCGTGGTGTCGCACGACATTGAGTTCCTTTGGCCTCTTCAGCCGAGGGTCGTCGTAATGAAGTCAGGCCACATCGTCGCCGACGGGCCGGCCGCGGAACTGATGGCAAAGAAGGAGATGCTGGAATCTGCGAGGGTGGCTCAACCTCAGCTCGTTTCCTTCTATCAGGCACTCGCAAAGAGACCAGGGTCGCCTTTCGTAGATGCCCTGGAGGCTAGACGCTGGATAGAGGGAGGCCAGCGGTAGCATGATGTGGCTCAGCGGGGGTTTCATCTTCAGGAGGGGCACTTCAAGATATCACAAGCTAGACCCGAGAGTTAAGCTGCTGATTTCCGCCCTGATGTTCGTAACGACGCTGATAGTGAGGTCTGTCTTCCAGCTCGTGATAGTTCTTGCGTTCATGGTCGCGGTCGCCGCGATTGCGACCGTCCTGAGGAGGGTAGCGAGGACGATGGTCCTGACCGCAACCTTCTCTGCCTTCATATTCATCATCAACATAGTCATCACCAGGAACCTAGAGACTTCCGCGCTTTACGCCTCCAGATTCGTTGCCATTGTTGTCTCGACCAGTCTCTTCTTCATCACCACGTCTCCTGACGAGCTCGAACAGGTGATGAAAATGTTCAGGCTACCCAGGGATGTGGTCTTCGCCTTCGTTACTGCCGTGAGGTTCATCCCGGTGATGATGCTCGACGCACTGCAGATTATGGATGCCCAGAAGTCGAGAGGACTAGAGCTCGAAAAGGGAAACTTCCTGAGGAGAATCAGAAACCTGGTTCCAATACTGATCCCGCTCGTGGTCAACGCGGTCGTCAGGAGCGGGGAACTGGCCGAGGCAATGGAGTCGAGGGCATACGGCGCAGTGCCGCGACCGACATCTCTCGCCGTGTATCGGGCCAGGACAACTGACAGAGTGGTTGCGGTCTTCGCCGTACTGACCTTCGCGTTCGCGGCTTACTCCTTCTACTTTCTCCTGCCCACCTTTCTACCATGATCCGCTCTCGGGACGTCGCCGACGAACGTGAGAGGGCAGGGGGTTCCTGAGGAGCTCCCGAAGTTCGACGTCAGGGTCTACTTCAACCCGTTTCCCGTGGCAGACTATGTTCTCAACCCGGAGATAGCGGTGGAGAGGAAGACCGTCCGCGACCTTGCCTCGTCGGTTTACGACTCTCACCTGTTCCACCAAACAGCGAGGATCTCGGCCTTGTATGCGAAGCCCTACCTCCTCATCAAAGGGGCTTCCACGGAGGGTCATGAGCTCGACGGTAGGAGAGCTGGCCATGATTCAGGGGATCGGCTGGAAGGGGGCAGACCAGATCAAGGAGTTGCTTGACACCAGGTTTACAAGGAACCCTGAGACGAAAGAGCAGATGAGGCTCGAAGAATGAAGATCGCGATAATCGGGGGTACGGGAAGCATGGGAAGCGGCCTCGGGGAGCGACTCGCAAGGCGCCACGAAGTGATAATCGGCTCGAGGGACCCGACCAAGGCGAAGGCGTCCGCAGCGAAGATTAAGGGTGCCAGGGGTGCAGACTACTCGACCGCTGCCA
>Ga0326727_10015624_pt1 | contig 16234 bp, 16 predicted proteins | sample MB2enrmetagenome_FD_207643 | JGI IMG/M metagenome (GOLD analysis project Ga0326727, IMG submission 207643) | Lab enriched peat soil microbial communities from McLean, Ithaca, NY, United States - MB29MY | ecosystem: Environmental > Terrestrial > Soil > Wetlands > Peat | place: USA: New York...
GCACACATTGCACGCGGCGATGCATGGGCACTCTCCCCGCTGTTCAAGATAACGTTCGCCGACCCGTCGCTCACGTTCGACTTCTCAGAAGTCCGCCGCGAGTTCGCAAAGGGTGCAATCCGCGAGTTCATGCCCGCCGGGGAGCGCTCACTCGTTATCCCGGCAAAGTAACTTCAACCCCAACCTTTTTTTTCGCCGGATTTTTTCAGAATAACCGATACGGTTACCGGAAATTTATCGAGACCGCTGCATCCGGTCGCAGACCCAAAACTCTTTTTCACCCGGCATCACGCTTCACCTGCCGGTTCTGGCATAGTTGACTTGGGGGGGGTCACCACGCAGACCCCCCTGCCCTTTGTTGAAAATTCCGGGGGGGAGGGGGTGGCTCTGGTGGGGGGAGGTCACAACCGGGACCCCTGTCAGACACCAGATTCCGGAGACGGCTACCGATGTGAAATGTGCGAATCGGGATGGATGGATCGGCCTGGTTGAAGGGGATGGGGGGAAGGGGGGTCTCATTTCCACAAAGGATGAGGGGGGGTTGGTAGGTGACCCCCTCTCCAGCACAACCCCCAAAAAGGCCTTTTTTATGATTTTCAGGTGCTCAAGTGCACGTTCGAAAAGGTGTGCCCGTAAAACGCTGCAGTATTGCAGGGCTGGATCCCGTGAAAATCTGGTATTTCTGCAAAAGAGACGATATCTGGAGACTTTTCCGTGGGCGTAAACATCATTTCCCGTGGAACCCAAAAAACGGGCTCCCAGAATGGTAAAAAGAGCTCGATACGGGACCGGAATAGTCCGAATCCTTTACCCCCAAAAAACAAGCCCGGAACAGGAGGTTGGAATAACGAGGGGCAGGAGCATATCCCTCTGCCTGCCGGAAAAAATCCGGGACGATCTGGAAATTTTCATTGGCATTATTTTTAAAAAGTCCGGCTTGGCGTCATAGGAGTACAGACCGGGGAGTACCAGTTTTGACCCCGATTTTTAGAGAATTGCCGGAAACCCTGGTAAACTTTTTCCAAAATTATCGATACTGTTGCCAGACTTTTAGTGAAATGTTCGACAATCCACAAAACTTTTTTCAAATGATCCGGTGCAAGAAACCTATCCACCCGGTCGTATGGGAAAAACCAGCGGCAACCTACCAGGAAAGGTTCAGCCCCACACCAACTTCCCTTACCGGACAGGAACCGGCAAGGGTGATCTTTGAGGACAAAGATGTGCAGTGGCAGGCATACAGCCCTTCAAGTGTGAGTGCCCGCAGATAGGCGCAGGTCTCCTCCTCCATCCGTCCGGGCGATGGCAGGAGGAGGTGCAGTCCTCCGATAATCGCAACAACCCGGCGCTCCCCGCAGACCTCCCGTGCATACTCAGTGATATTGCAGATCCCGGCATGGGAACACCCGGTGATGATGACAAGCCCATTACCGGATCGGAACGCGAGCGCGGAATCGTCCAGCAGCTGGTCGGGTTCCGTCCTGCCGTCAGGGAGGCGGATCCTCCGCTTCCCCGGGTCGATCTGCTCGAATGCGAACCTCCTTGGGATCTCCCCCAGGAAGACGAGATAGTCAGTGACCCAGACCGGCCGGGCAGACAGGTTCACCGGGAAATGGCGCCGCACTTCTGCCTCATCAATAATCGAGCCGGTATTCTGCAGCGGGGGCTTTTCTTTCGGGTAGAAACAGCGGGGGTGGGCGACAAGTTCGGGCGATTTTTGCGCCATATCTTCGATCGTTGCCTCCGTAAGGTACCGGAGAAGGGCAACCAAGCCTCCCGAATGGTCGAGGTGCCCGTGAGAGAGCACGACACCGTCCAGCTCCCGCAGGCTGATCCCCATCTTCCCCGCGTTGGCGAGGAACAAACCCGAGTAACCGGTATCGAACAGGATCTTTTTCCCCCCGGTTTCGATAAAGAACGAGAGCCCGGGTTCACCGGAAAAATACCGGTCCGTCAGCGTATTGTTATCCACAAGGACACTCAGCGAGAGGTGCGGGGTCATAGAGAACCGTTCATATCGTGATATGGATAGATTTTTGCTTTTGGTGCTGCTGTCTGGGTTATTCTTTCCGGTGCAATGAGGCGGGGGTCATACCCCATGTCAAAATACAATGGTTTAAGTGATTTATGCGCATATGAGTAATTATCGTATGCTCCAGTACGGATGATGACAGAATGCCAGACAGCACAAACACAACAAACAACGACGGTACGACACCCAGTGACGAAAAAGAGTATATCCCGCTGCATACCTGCGCCTGCGGCGAGCAGCACCGGTACCGCCCTGGCACCCCCCGCCACCGGGAAACCTGCACGTCCCCGAAAAAATTTGGCGATACCTGCTGCTGCGGATCCGGTCGCAGCCCTGTCGGCGATCATCATCGCTGTGTGCAGGAACGGTTTGGCCGCTGACCGTGTCTGTTCCGGATGCAAATCACTGAAGAGATGATAGGTGGAATGTCCGGTCATCCTGAGGTTGCCGATCTTCTCGAACGGTATATGGAAGACACGGGACATCCGGAGCACTGGCTCACGGTAAAAGATCTCCGCATGCACTTTCATCTGGACGAATCGGCCGGACCGGCAATTGCCGGTTTTTTGGGTAAAATTCACCACGGGTCGTGCTTTGCCTGCCGGTACAGGGTACAGCGGATTGAAAAATTCCGGGACGCAGTTCCTCCGTACCGGATCATCAAGCGGTATCTTGTACAGAAACGCCCGCCGCACAAAACTTGCGGCAATCCCGCTACCGGACGGGCACCACCGGCCCGATGATAATGTTAAACCCACGGGACCATCATATGTAGGTACGGGAACACAATGGCAGCAGGTGAATGCTCTGAGATACCCGAATGTCCCCGGCGGGGGAGACCCCGGCTCCGGCGCACCATCAACGGCATGGCGGAATCGCGGTGCTACAAGCCCTGCTGTTGCCCGGACGCTGAGAGCGGGGGCATCTCATTGCGTCCTGACGAACTGGAATTGTTGCGGCTCGTGGATCTCGAGGGACTCGAACAGGAAGAAGCAGCTGAAAAACTCGGTGTCTCCCGCAAGACCGCATGGCGGGACCTGCACGAAGCCCGCCGGAAGATAACCGATGCGCTGGTAAACGGGAAAGGTATCGAGATGGCCGGCTGCCAGAAAGCAGCGGAAGGGCAGTGCCCGAAGTGCCAATATCCGGATAATGACAGGATGTAACGCAGCAGTTCCCAGACGTCGTCCTTATGCAGTCTTCAGTATGTTTAAGTGTTTTTTACTCATATGTGTAAATACGGCTCCTGCAAAACGAGGTGCCAGAAGGCAGCGATATGAGCAATGAACCGATGAAAATACCCGTCAATTATGCAGAGGCAGCCGGGACGCTCCAAACCGTTCTTGGCCTGAAAGGATCTCCTGTTGCAATAAAATTCGCGACCGCAAAAGAGGAGATCCCGGCAGGTATGGAAGAACTCGACAAGACAATCCGGCACTGTTCGATGGTGAACCTTGCCAGAAAAGAGGGAAAAATATTCTATGCCACCTCGGGAAAACACGAATGCAATGGCGGTGCCTGGTCGCTGGGTCTCCGGGAGATAACGCCGACGTTAAAGACCGGCGAGTTCTACTTCAGGCTGGGAAAGTTCGACAGCGCGGCAGCCTGCAAGAGGACCATCGACAGGGTTCCCCATCTCAACACGGGTGACACGTACGCAACCATGTACGCCCCGCTTGAGAAGACCCCGTTTACCCCGCATGTCGTGATAATGGTAACAACGCCCCGGAACATGCTCAAACTTGCCCAAAGCTCCCTGTTCCGGCTTGGGGGGCGAATTTCTGCGGAATTCTCCGGTATCCAGTCGGTCTGCGCAGATGCCACAGCCCAGACGTATCTCACAGGAAAACCGAATTTTTCACTGGGATGCGATGGTTCAAGGCGGTATTCCGGCATCGCCGATGACGAGATGGTCATGGGTCTGCCGGCGGAAATGCTTCCCGAACTTACCGATGCGCTGAAGATTGTTGTCGGGGCAGCTGGTTCAAAATAAACGCTGCCGGCACGTGCAACGCACGTATATACTGCGGAAGGGTAGTGCCCGGTGCGCCGGTGCGTGAATGGCGGCCGGGAGATGCGCACCCCCGCGACCCTTCCGCGTGATTACTCTTTTGATCCGCGATCCTTAAATCTTTATGCGCATATGTGTAATTATTGTTAGCAGACAACACGTGGAGTGAGAGACTGATATGCCGAACTTTGATGGGACCGGACCGTTAAAACGGGGAAGGATCATTGGGCGGGAACTGGGACCCTGCAAAAAAAGCACTGACCACTGCCGGCGCCAGAAAGATTCTGCCACTGATCCGGAGAAGAGGGATACCGGCGCTGAATAATTACGGATGTGACGATTATATGCCGCTACCATTTATCAGCGTGAACGACATCTGTATGGACTTTGATGGCACCAAAGTCCTCAATAATGTATCATTCGAAATCCCGGAAGGCGAGATCATCGGTATCATCGGCAGGAGCGGGGCGGGAAAAAGCGTGCTCATGCACCTCCTCCGGGGAATCGAACAGCCGCCGACCCGTGGTTCCATCATCTATCACGTTGCCGCATGCACCGGCTGCGATTTCATGGACCTCCAGAGCCATGCCGGCCGGAAATGTCCCCGGTGCGGCGGGGAACTGGTCGCCACCGATGTCGACCTCTGGGACGAGAAGAGCGACGGGATGAAGTCCCGGGTGATGCACCGGACGGCCATCATGTTCCAGCGTACTTTCGCCCTCTACGGTGATGACCGGGTGATCGAAAACGTGCTGCACACGCTGGACGACATCAATTATCCCTCCGAACATGCCATCAACCGGGCCGCCGACCTGATCGAACAGGTTAAACTCTCTCACCGGATGATGCACGTCGCCCGTGATCTCTCCGGTGGCGAGAAGCAGCGGGTCGTGCTCGCCCGGCAGCTGGCAAAGGACCCGGCGATGCTCTTTGCCGACGAACCGACCGGAACGCTCGATCCAGAGACGGCTCGGCTGGTGCACGGGATGCTCACCAGGGCTGCGAAAATGAATGCGATGGGTATGGTCGTGACGTCACACTTCTCCCAGGTGATCGAAGACATGGCACACCGCGCGATGCTGCTGGTCGATGGCGGGATCGCATCCATCGGGTCCCCGAAGAACGTGATCCGGTCATTTATCAAAGATTATAACGAGATGAAGGTACCGGCCCCACCGGAACTGGGAGAGAAGATCCTTTCGGCCAGTGACGTGGCGAAACGATACATGTCGGTGGATCGCGGGGTCGTAAAAGCGGTGAACGCTGTCACCTTCGATGTTGCCAGAAAGGAGATCTTCGGCATCATCGGCAGGAGCGGGGCCGGCAAGACCACATTATCGAGGATCATCGCCGGCATCATCGAACCCACCAGCGGAGAGATGAACGTCCGGGTCGGCGACGACTGGGTGGATATGACAAAACCCGGCATTAACCAGCGGGGGAGGGCAAAAGAGTACATCGGGCTCCTGCACCAGGAATACGACCTGTTCCCGCACCGCACGGTGCTCGACAACCTGACAGACGCAATCGGGCTGGAATTCCCCAAGGAGCTGGCGATGCGCAAGGCGGCCATCACGCTCGTGATGGCAGGGTTCAGCAAGGAGAAAGCAGCAGAGATCCTCAACCGGTATCCCGGGGAACTCTCCAACGGAGAGCGGCACCGGGTCGCGCTCGCACAGGTGCTCATCCAGGAACCCCGCCTCGTGATCCTCGATGAGCCGACCGGCACCATGGATCCGATCACCAAGCAGGATGTGAAGCACTCGATCCTCCATGCCCGCGACGAGATAGATGAAACCTTCATCGTGGTTTCGCACGAGATGGACTTCGTGCGGGACATCTGCGACAGGCTCGCCCTGATGCGGGGCGGGAAGATCATCGGTATAGGGCCGACAGCCGAGATCCTTGCCCAAGTCACCGAAGATGAGCGTAAAGACCGGAAACCTGAAAAAGAATTACCGTTCGCATAAATTTTTTTAAAATTCCTGAGGCACGTTCATGAAAGACCATTCAAAGACTCACGATATGGCATGTGACGAGGACTGCACTTCCTGTCCTTCCGCACCCACCCGGGGTACCCCTGCAGGTTTACCCCCGAAAGCAAAGATCGACGTGAACCATGTCATTCTCGTGCTGAGCGGGAAGGGCGGCGTCGGGAAATCGACCGTCGCGGTGAACCTCGCGTACGCGCTCGCCAACCATGGGAAAAATACCGGCCTGCTCGATCTCGATATCCACGGCCCCAGTATCCCCAAGATGCTGGGGATCGAGGACCAGCGGCCTGCAGTTCTAGGAAAGAATATCGAGCCCGTCCATGTGACCGGCAACCTCGCGGTGATGTCCATGGCATTCCTCCTGCCGGATACCAGCACACCGGTGGTCTGGCGGGGGCCCATGAAGATGGCGGTAATCCAGCAGTTCCTCGCCGAGGTGAACTGGGGTACGCTCGATTATCTCGTGGTCGATCTCCCGCCCGGCACCGGGGATGAGGCGCTCACGATTGCCCAGCTCGCCCCCAATGTAAAAGGGGCAGTCATCGTAACCACGCCTCAGGACGTTGCCGTTCTCGATGCCGTCAAGGCAGCTAAATTTGTCGAGAAACTCGAACTGCCGGTGTTCGGCATCATAGAGAACATGAGCGGAATGGTCTGCCCCTACTGCGGTGAAGCGGTTGATCTCTTCGGTACGGGCGGGGGAAAGAAGGCCGCAGAAGACCTTCATGTCCCGTATCTGGGTTCAATCCCCATTGACCCTGAGATGGTGAAAGCCGGTGACGAGGGAAGGCCGTTCATCCTGCGCCATTCCGGTTCGGCATCATGGAAAGCGGTTGATGCCGTGATGGAAAAACTTGTGGACCGTATCGAGAGTAAGTGAGGGTAGTATGGCGTGCCGGGGGGCCAACCATCATCCGGCATATCGGAGCCGGAAGGGGTGAGGAATGGCAGGGAAATACCCGGGCGTTCCTGAGATGCTGGAACAGATTATGCAGGAATCCGGAACTGATAAGCGGTGGATCACGGTACACGAGTTCCGGGATCGTTTCCACCTGACACGCTACCAGTGCGCAACCGTATCCGGCTTTCTCCGGCGCATTAAATTCCAGACATTTGGCCGGTACCCGTACATCGTCACCCGCGTTGTACGACCCAGCACTCCTGCAGACCACCGGGCATGCCGGTACCTGGTTACCCGGCTCGGGGTCTCAGAACCGGTTACAGGAAAAGAGCCAGCTCCATTCTTACCGGTAAACCGGAAAACCATTGAGAGGGGAGTGGTATAAGTACCAGACCTCATTAGTCCCGAACTTTTACTATTCAAATATTGTCGTGAACGTACCATAAGAACCATGCAGAGACGACAGCTTTGTGGGATCCTATCATGGCGACCTCCATTCGGATCATCATTCCCGTTTACAGCGAAATATGGCGGGAAGAAAACCATTATACCGTGAAAAAAGGAGATCTGGTCAATGAAAAACCCGTTCCACATTATGCTCATCCCGACGTTGGGCTGCCCGTCCAAGTGCAGCTACTGCTGGAGTTCGGAGGAAGGATCCCCGATCATGAGCATCGATACGGTCAGGGACGTGATCGCGTGGCTCAGGGACTTTGAAAACGACCGCATCACCATCACCTTCCATGGGGGGGAACCGCTCCTTGCCGGTGCAGATTTTTACCGGCAGGCGCTCCCGATGCTCACCGAGGGGCTGAAGGAGATGACACCGGAGTTTGCGATGCAGACCAACCTCTGGAGGATGACTCCGGAGATCGCAGAAATCCTCGCGGAATACCACGTCCCCATCGGTTCCAGCATCGACGGCCCCGAGGAGATCACGGATTCCCAGCGGGGGAAGGGGTACTTTGAAAAGTGCATGAACGGCTACGAGATCGCAAAAGCCCATGGCCTCTCGGTCCGGTTCATCTGCACATTCACCAACCGGTCCGTGAAGCACAAGGGAGAGATCTTCGAATTTTTCAAGGAGAAAAGGTTTGTCCTCAAGCTCCATCCTGCACTGCCGTCGCTGCGTTCCGAGAACCCGAAGCAGTGGGCGCTCGAACCGCAGGAATATGGCGAACTTCTGGTCTATCTTCTCGACAAGTCACTTGAAAACCTCGGTGTTGTCGAGGTGATGAACATCAACGACCTGTGCCGGTGCGTGTTCACCCGCCATGGTTCGGTCTGCACGTTCGTGGACTGCATGGGAACCACCTTCGCGGTTGGGCCGGACGGCAGCATCTATCCCTGCTACCGGTTTGTGGGGATGCCGGAGTGGGTGATGGGCAACGTGCGGGATCACCCGACAAAGGAAAGCCTCATGCAGTCCGATGCCGGGCAGCGCATGGAGAAGTTCAGGGAGTTTGTCAATACTTCATGTGCGGCATGCCCGCACATCCGGTACTGCCGGGGCGGGTGTCCCTATAATGCGATCGCTCCCTCGGGCGGATCGCTTGAGGGTGTGGACCCCCACTGTGTCGCCTACAAGATGATATTCGACGAGATCAGCGCCCGGCTCAATAAAGAAATGTTCGAAGACCCGATGATGGAGATGGGGCCGTTCGGGGCGACTTCAGTACGGAAGCAGAAGAAGCCGGGCGTGATGGCGTTGATGCGGACGATCGTATCGCGGTGAAAAGGCGGGCAACCGGTTCTGTCGCGTTCATACACCCGGTATGGGTTTTTCGTCAGCAGAGGCGGTCTGCACAGCCTGCGCCGTGGACGAACCCGGCCGGCGGATATCATCTCCGGAAGTGGTCTGGGGTGAGGGGGATCTCAGGTCTCGCAGAAACTCAGGAAGAGTCCTGGCTCCCTCCCGGGAAGCGGTACATGCCTTTCGGCACGGTGATCTCGAACCGCACGCCCTTCCCGGGCTCACCGGTCTCCCGGATCGTCATACCGGTGATCGCGAGGATCTCCTGCGACAGGAACATGCCAAGACCGGTGTTCTTGCCGAACCCTTTATGGAAAAGGTGGGTTTTGTCCTCTTTCGAGATCCCGACGCCGTCATCCTCGTACGTGATAATGGCACCGTCAGGTGTCTCACGGAACGAGAAACGGATCCTTGTCACATGCTCCCCGTGGCGGAGTGAATTTTCCATGAGGTTGAAGAACACTTTTTCGATCAGTTCATCTGCATAGACCTGTACCGGGGGAATATCGACGGTTACCTCAATTCCCTTCAGTTCCGGCAGCGGGGTTTTTGCCGACAGGATCAGTTCCGGAATCCCCTGCCATTTCGGCGCACTCACACCGATATCCTGATAGTACTTCGTGAACTCGATCTGCCTGCCAATCGCTTCTGCGATCCTGTCTTCTTTGGTTATAAACGTAAGGAGTTCTGCATCCTTCACAGACTCCTTCAAGATTTCGATATAAGCGCGCAGTGCCGTCAGCTGGTTCCGGATATCATGCCGGGTGATCGATGAAAGCATGCTGATCTTTTTACTTGCCTTCTGCAGAGCCTCTTCCGCCAGTTTGCGCTCGGTGATGTCCCGGACAACAGCGAGTATCACCTTCTTTTCCAGGATAGTAACGATATGAGTGTTGACCTCAACCGGGATGACCGTACCGTCTTTTTTCCGGTGCTCCGTCTCGAATCTCGCACTGCCGGTTGTCTGCTGTTCTTCAAAGATTTTTTCAAGGAAAGGATTGTGGTAATCCATCGTAATATCGAGCGGTGTTTTTGCAAGCAGCTCGTCTCTGGTATACCCCAGCATCCGGCAGGCGACATCATTGACATCGGTGAATTTACCCGGTTTCCCGTCATCCCCGATCCCATGGATCTGGATCGCGTCAGTTGTATTATTGAATATATCCCGGAACTTCTGTTCGCTTTCTTTGAGTGCTTCTTCCGCCTGCCTGCGTTCGGTGACGTCCTGGATGATCGAGTGGAGAAGCCGGTGGCCTCCCAGGGTTATGGGAGCACTGAACACTTCGACATCACGGATCTCCCCGTTCTTTTTCCGGTGCTGGAAGCTGAATACGGCGCCCTGCACTTTTAGAGCATAGGACATATTCCTCTTCGTGATGGACGCATCGGCGATATTGATATCCGTGATGATCATCCCCGTAATCTCATCCCTGTTGTACCCATAGTAACGGCAGGCGGATGAGTTGGCGTCCAGAATCCTGCCGTTCTCCGGATCGACGATGAACATGACCGCGCTGTTGAGCTCGAACATGTCACGGTACCGCTTTTCGCTCTCTCTCAACGCCTCCTCCGCCCGTTTCCGCTCGGTGACATCCTCTCCAAACCCGATTGTTCCGGAGATTGCTCCGGTTTCATCGTGTATGACGGTATTATGCCAGCGGATGATCTTTTCTGCACCGCTCCGGGTCAGCACCGGGTTATCTACGACTCTGTGCGGTTCGACCTTCCCGGCCATCAGCTGCCGGAAAACCTCCCGGATATGATCACGGTCTTTTTCTGGTATGAACAGGTCGAACCATGGTTTTCCGATCACGTCTTCAAACCGGTATCCAAGGATGATACAGCCCTGTTCGTTGAGGAGCGTTATCGCACCATGGGCATCCAGTGCAAGAACGATTGCCGGTGCAAGGGAGATGTACCGCTCCTTCACCTCTGCAGCTTTCCGGGTAGCTTTCTGGGCAACGGCAAGGCGCTCTGAGAGGTATGCAACCACAGCAGCAATTCCGATAAATACGATAAACCGGTACCATGCCTCAATGATAACCTGTGTTTGCCCAACGTCATAGAAGTATACAAGCCCGACATAGGTAATGGCAAGGAGCGAGGCAGGCGCCAAGCCCCGGTACCGGTACCGGTAGGCAAGCAGCACAATCGGGAAATAGTACAGGTGCATGAAGACAACTGTGATACCGTGTGAAAGGCAGTAGACCGAGAAGAGCAGGACAGCAGCAGCACTCGCGAAAATGAGAAAACGCCATGCCAGTTCAGTAAGAAAATCTTCAGGCCGGCTGCCGGTAATGATTGGTGCTTTTGATCGTGCGGCTGCTGTTTGAACTTCAGGCGATGAGAGTTCAGCCATGCACATTCCCCATCTCACGTTTCCTGATGGGGGTTCCCTGCTTTACCGTTGTTGTAAAGCCGTTATCAGCGTTCTGTACCATCTCCACTGTCCTCTTCAACTGCCCGGTTAGTCTCCTGACCCCGAACCGGGGTAGCCGGCAAAATTACTTCCCTGATATTAAAACGGCCTGCAGCAATCATAAATCCATTGGTCTGTGTCGTCATGATGCCGGACCAGCACAAGTGGCCGGTTATTGCCGTGTTGGCAGGATACTCTGGCTTCACCGGAGTCAACTCAACTTTTCTTTCATTAAAGTAAATTTACCTGAGCAAATAACCCGCTATCAGCGCCAGTTTTATAATTCGGGCATTTTATACCCCGATCTCGCAGATTCAGTTTCGAAACCTTTTAATTGAGATCTCACTAATTTTACACTGACCACAAAGAGTTTCTACTCGATGTGCGTGGCATTGCATTTTGAATACTCTCGTGCATTCGCACGCAGGGGAGGAGGCTAAATGGAACATATTGTATTTGGCATTGGAATTACTGCATTGGCAGGAGCTCTTGCCACCATAGCCGGTTCTGCGGAAGATACTGAATCCAACATCGGGTCGCAGGGAGACCCGAACTCACAGGTTCAGCTCGCCCCGCAGATGGGGTACGTTCACCGCATCTTCAATAAGGCAGTTGCCGGTGAACCCCCAGCATACGGCCTGTGGTGTGCCCTGGGCGCAGGGCTCGCATGGGCATTTCTGGCGATGCATTTCAACGCGGTTCTTGCAATCGTCCTTGGCAGCATTCTCGCTGTCTTCGTACAGGGCGTATATGCAACCACCGCCTACCTTGGCAGGACGGCAAGTCTCGCCAAGTTCGGTCAGCCGGTCTACGTGGACATCCTGAAGTCCATGACAACGGTGACCATGGCACATGCCTTCGTTGCAGTATTCTGTACCGTAACCCTCTGTTACCTGATCAACGCTGCACTGGGGCACCCGTTCCCGCTGCCGCTGCTCGGGTTCGTCTGGGGTATCGCTCTCGGTGCAGCAGGATCTGCAACAGGTAACCCGTTCTATGGTAAGGAACGCCAGTACCAGAACCAGAAGTTCGGTGCCGGTGTGCCGATTGCAGCATCAGGAAACATCGTCCGCTATGCCGAGGCAGGCGAGCGCAACTCGCTTGACAACGGGTTCTTCACCGCAAAATTCGGCGGGCCTGCATCGGGGATCTGTTTTGGCCTGATCGTATTCCTCGAACTCTGGCGAACCATCGTCTTCGAACCGATCGGCGCCGGGTGGGGTGCAATCGTGATCGGTATCCTGATCATCCTGATCTTCGCGGTCATCGACCGGTATATTGAGGTCTGGGCACGCAAGACGTACGGACCCTACACCGCACCCGCAAAGGAGGGGGCGCCATGACCGCCGTCGCAGCAAAACCCCAGGCTGGATCAGCAATGAACCCGGCCGCAATGGGGGTCGGTATTGTCCTGCTTATCATACTCGTAGCGATCGCGTATGTCGTCTCACCGGGCCTCGGGCTCATGGCACTGATCGGTATTATCATCGGCGGTGTCCTGATCGGATTCGGCGTCCACTTTGTGCCGGTCGGCGGTGCACCCGCAGCAATGGGACAGGCACCGGGTATCGCCACGGGAGTTGCAATGCTGGCTGCCGGTGCCGGATTAGCCGGACTTTTTGGCGGAGCATGGGCAGCGGACCAAGGTCTGGCCATTGCAGTTATCACCGGTGGAGTCGGTGGCGGACTGATGATGGCGATCACCTGTATGATGGTCAACTTCGTCTACGTGTTCGGGATGGGTATCCCTGCAGCATCAGGGAAGGTGGCAAAGGACCCGATCACCGGGGATTCGCAGCCGGAGTACAAATCACAGGGAACTGAAGGCCACGGTCTCCCGTTCGTCTCGTTTGTCGGCGGCGTCACGGGTGGTATTCTCGGAGGGGCCGGAGGTACGCTCATCTACATCGAGCTGCTCGGCCTTTACAAGGTAGCACTCCCGAAGGTGATGAGCGCAACAGCAACACAGATACTGCCCGTTGCGGTCTCGATGGCCGGTATCTTTGCAATCGGCATGTTCCTGGTCAACGCGGTACTGACGGCATATAACATCACGGGAACGATCGAGGGCCCGCACGACCCGAAGTTCAAGCGCTGGCCGCGTGCAATTGTTGCATCCGCGGTCGCAACTGCGCTCTGCGGTCTTGTCGCGATCCTGATCGTGACGATCTGAGGTGATGAAATGACCGTAAAAGTTGAAGTAATCGAAGGGGGCGTCCCGCACCAGAAGATCATGATTGCGGGAATCGTGTGCACCATCGTGTGCCTGTACCTCTCCTATCTCAATGCGGTAACCAATACCGGTTGGTTCTCGTTCTTTGGCGGACTTGCCGCAGTTTCAGCACTGGTCTGGGGCAGCCATACCATCAAAGTGCTGTGCAGCTACGGTATTGGTACCGGTGTCCCGTCTGCAGGTATGATTGCATTCGGATCCGGGGTTATCGCGATGCTGTTCGCAACAAAATTCGGCATTGCGGCACCTATCGTGGCCCTGATCCTCGGAGCAGTCATCGGGCTCATCCTCGGGTACCTTTCAAACGATGTCCTGAACATGAAGATCCCGGCAATGGTCCAAGCCCTTACAGAGCTGGCAGTAGTCGGTGCACTCACCCTGATGGGTCTTGCAGTCCTGATCACCGGCAGCTTCACGTTTACCGGCATGACCACCGGAACTGTCACGCTGTTCGGCGTCCTCTCGATGCCCAGCTACCAGGTCTCATTCATAGGGGGCGGGCTCATTGCAGCGGCATTCCTGCTCGGGGCACTTGCCATCCAGCACCCGTTCAATGCATGCCTGGGACCCGGCTGGACGCAGGATCGTATGCTGATGCTGGCCGCAGAATGCGGATTTTTAAGCATGATCGTGGGAGCAGTCATGTCGTTTGCCATGGTCAGTACGGGATCGGCAGTGATCTCCTTCATCGTGGCAATCGTCGGCTGGCTGTACACGTACAAACACTACATTATCCTCTCGAAGCGTGATGCATTTGCATGGGTCGATGCAAAACCGATTCCTGAAATGGAGGTATCCTAAATGGCATACATTCAGGTTCTTCCGGAATACGGACTTGTTGCCGATCCGCTTGTGGGTCTCGTTACGACTGCCGGCGAATCACTCTCGCCCGTGATTGACCAAGTCGCCATCCTTGAAGGGACGACCGAAGATCTGGTCAACATGCTCTCGGGAGAGGGAAACTTCCTCGCATCGTTCCCGAACCGGGAGAAAGCCCTCAAGATTGGCGGCAACATCAGCCCGTTCTGGTACGGCCTTGCTGTCGGACTACTCATTGCAGGAGTCATTGCATTCCAGCTGGCAAGGTGAGCTGATATGGCAGAAAAGAAATCTCCAGCAAGTGGATGGCCACGTGTCAAGGGTGACTTCCACTCGGGTGATGCGAACAGCTGTGTCGCTGTCGTCACCTTCGGGTCTCACCTCGACGAAGAGGGCATCTGTGCAGCCGGCGCCGCGATGTGCGGATCCTGTAAGACCGAAAACCTCGGCCTTGAAAAGGTGATCGCCAACTACATCGCCAACCCCAACATCCGCTTCATGCTCGGCTGCGGTACCGAGGTCAAAGGTCACCTCGCCGGCCAGACCATGATGGCTCTCCACAAAGGCGGTGTCAAGGAAGGCAGGGTCGTCGGTGCAGAAGGCGCTATCCCCTTCATCGAGAACCTCAATGACGCGGCGATCAAGCGCTTCCAGGAGCAGATCGAAGTCGTCAATATCATGGAGAGTGAGGACCTCAACACCATCAAGGCCAAGATCAACGAACTCAAGGCAAAGGACCCCGGCGCTTTCGCAGCCGACCCCATCGTCGTTGAAGTCAAGGAAGCTGCCGGCGGCGTTGAGGAGGCCGGAGGAGAAGTCCGGCCGCTTTCCGGTGAGATGGCACTCATCACCGCACGCATCAAGGTCATCGAAAAGATGGTAACGGACATCGGATACCGCGACAAGTTTGCCGCCGGTGTCTTCGCAGGCAAGATCGAGGGTCTGATGATCGGTCTGATCATTTCGTTCGCCCTGCTCGGGATCATGTGGATGGGGTGAGAGAGATGGCAGAAGAAGCAAAAGCTACAGGACCAGTCAGGATGGTTCCAATCAGTATCATGGTTGAGAACATCCGGTATAAATCCCAGATACTTGCACGCACCAATAAGATCGATTCGGCAGTCAGTGCGGCTGGCGTGATCGGGTTTTTTGCGGGGCTGTTTGTAGCTGTGATCCTGATCGTGGTGCCGGCACTACTGGTGTGAGGTGAAGACAATGGCAGAAAAGAAATCTCCAGCAAGTGGATGGCCACGTGTCAAGGGTGACTTCCACTCGGGTGATGCGAACAGCTGTGTCGCTGTCGTCACCTTCGGGTCTCACCTCGACGAAGAGGGCATCTGTGCAGCCGGCGCCGCGATGTGCGGATCCTGTAAGACCGAAAACCTCGGCCTTGAAAAGGTGATCGCCAACTACATCGCCAACCCCAACATCCGCTTCATGCTCGGCTGCGGTACCGAGGTCAAAGGTCACCTCGCCGGCCAGACCATGATGGCTCTCCACAAAGGCGGTGTCAAGGAAGGCAGGGTCGTCGGTGCAGAAGGCGCTATCCCCTTCATCGAGAACCTCAATGACGCGGCGATCAAGCGCTTCCAGGAGCAGATCGAAGTCGTCAATATCATGGAGAGTGAGGACCTCAACACCATCAAGGCCAAGATCAACGAACTCAAGGCAAAGGACCCCGGCGCTTTCGCAGCCGACCCCATCGTCGTTGAAGTCAAGGAAGCTGCCGGCGCTATGGAAGTCGCCGCTGCAGGCGCAAACCCCCAGTTCCTCGAACTCGAGAAGAGACTGGACAAGATCGAGAAGAAGCTCGAATTCGTTGACGCAGAAGTGGCACAGCGTGTTGGGCGAAAGATCGGACGGGATATCGGCATACTGTACGGCCTCGTTGCAGGTTTAGTCGTATTTGTGATGCTGTTGTTCATGCTCCAGAAATTGATGGCATTGGTGTAATGGAGGTGTAAAAGAATGTTCAAATTCGAGAAAGAACAGAGTGTCTGGGACTTCAACGGCACCAAACTCGGTGGACAACCCGGGGAGTACCCGACCGTACTGGCAGCCTCAATCTTCTA
>Ga0326727_10015626_pt1 | contig 16230 bp, 15 predicted proteins | sample MB2enrmetagenome_FD_207643 | JGI IMG/M metagenome (GOLD analysis project Ga0326727, IMG submission 207643) | Lab enriched peat soil microbial communities from McLean, Ithaca, NY, United States - MB29MY | ecosystem: Environmental > Terrestrial > Soil > Wetlands > Peat | place: USA: New York...
TTCGGCGTTCACAAGAGAGAGGTCTGACATGCGACGTCGAGGACATGCTCTGCGCAAGCGCTACGGCCGTTCGTGGCCGAGCCTCTCAGCGATCACGGTCCCCGCGGGCAGGGGGCTCTACGACGTCGTGCTCGTGGACAACAAGGGCACGCACGTCAGGCCGCTCGCGCGCAAGGTTCCGCACGCGCGGGCCGTCGCGATCGTGCGCGAAAGGCACGGGTGAGCACCATGCGAACGCACGCACGCATACTGCGGCAGCGATACAACCCGGGGATGAACCCCTTTGCGCCGATGCCGAAGGTCAGGTTCGAGTCGCGCTGGACGCTCGGCGACCCGAACGCGGTCTACGAGTTCAACGTGAAGATCATGCGTCTCGCCTCGGACGCATCCGAGGAACAGTGGTCCTGGGAAGTCGAGCAGGCGCGCGAGGCGTTCGAGCACGATCTGCGCGCGAAGTACCCGTGGATCGGATCGGTGTCCTTCACGGGGCGCAGCGGTGGGTGGCTCGCCGTCGAGGATCCGGCCGGCAAGATGACGAAGGCCAAGCTGACGGCGATCTCGAAGATGGTCGGCGAGGGCCTGGCGAACTTCAAGCGGCACATGGTCGAGGAGTACCCGCGGGGTGAAGGGTAGTCGGTGTGGCGCGGTCGGCCCTCACGCGCCGCTACGGCCGCTCGCGCTCAGCGCAGGCTGACGTCGATCGATGGTCGGCCAACTCCCGCAAGTGGTGGGCTCGCGCTGAGCGCAAGGCGCCTGCCGAGCTTGCAGCGTACCGAGCGGCCCGTACGGCTCCGGCCAAGGTTCGAAGCGCAGCGCTCAAGAGGTTGAAGGAAGCGATGGGAGACGCATGAAGCTGAAGGTCCATGCACTGGAGCGGCGGTACGGGCGAGCACGACGTGAAGGCTTGTGGGCGGTCCAGCTTCAGGTCATCAGCGCCTCGCGTCCTGGCCTGCGCCACCAACTGGAGTACGTCGTGCGCGCCGCGTCGCCCGTCGAAGCGATCGGTCACGCCAAGTCGCGCGCGGCACGCGACGGTCACGAGGTGCTCGGCGTCGTCGGCAACGTGGTGAAGAGGCCGGGATGAACACGGGCGCCCTGCGCAGGCGGTACGGTCGCGCAGCGGCACGGCCGCGCTACGGCTTGCCCGAAGAGCAGCGACACGCCTACCGCGCGATCCTCGTCGCGATGAACAACAACCCGGGGCAGACGCGCTGGATGTGGCGGCACTGGATGCAGATGGACGGAACACACAAGGCCGTCACCGACCGCGTGCTCTCGACCGCCGAGCGGCGCGGTCATGTCGCGGTGCATGAGGGGCGCTACTACATCACGCCGAAGGGCATCGACGCCGCGTGGCCGGCAGGACGTTGATGCACATGGCACGCATCGCGCGCGGTGTTAGATCGAAGCTACACATCGAGGGGGTGTGAGGTGTCCGCAGTGCCGCCCCCGCCCCCGCCGCGTCATCCTGTTCGACCCGTCAGTGAGATCGTGGGTCCCGAAAGCAACCGCGAGGACGTCTCGCACTTCAGCGACCGCGCCATCGCCGTGCGCGCGCTCGACATCATGCTCCACGTCAACGAGTACGTGCGGGCGCTGAGCGCCGGCTTCCGACTCGAACTCGACGACGTGCAGGAGCGGCTCGCGATCCTCGAAGGCAAGGCGCCCCCGCGACGTCGGCCGCCGGGGCACGTTCCGACGCCGCCGCGTCCGACGCCGCCAGCGGCCCCGTCCGTCGACGATGACGATGACGACGACGAGGAGCCGAGCATCCACGATTGGGATCGCATCCTGAGCAGCGCGGGTCGCAGCCTGACCGACCTCGTGAAGAACCCGCACAACAAGATCGACTCCGACCGGGCGCGCGCCATCGCGCTCGAAGTCGCGCAGGAAGTCGTGCGCCGGACGGGCGAAGAGGCGGAGCTGACGACCTGGCGCAAGATCAAGGGGCTCCTGCCGTTGGTGGGCCGCGAGGTGCTCCGGGCGGTCATCCCGCTCGTCATCGGGGCGGTGGTCGCCTACCTGCTTACGAGGGGCAGATGACCCGGCATAAAGGCCCGTTCAGTGGTACGCTAGGGGTTGTCTGGGCCGAGGATTCTCGGCGCGTCCGCGGTGGGGCTCCAAGATTGGCCCCTCGGCGTCACGCGCAAGAGTCGTCGGCCTTTTGTCGTTCCGGGGGCGCAGGAAGGCGGATGGCATGAAGTTCAGCCTGAAGTGGACGAGCATCGAGAACTGGCTCTCCGTCATCGGTGCGACCTTCGTGGGCGGTGCCACCGGCTACGTCGAGGCCAACCTTCAGGCGGGGCTCTCGGGCGCGACGCCTTGGAAGCAGATCGCCATCGGCGCGGGGGTCATGGGCGTCGTCGCCGTCGTCCACCTCGCGCAGATCCCGAAGTCGTCGCCCTCGTCGAGCGCGGCCGACGACACGATCCCGCCGACCGCGCCCCCCACCGCCCCGGCGACTGCGAGCTGACCCATGAGGACCGCGCAGCGCAAGCCGTGGCTGGAGCACCCGGGCGACATCGACGACCTGATCGCCTACGGACCCTTCGGGGTCGCGGCGAACGACGGCTCGTCGATCCCTGGGCTTCACGCATCGGTGGTGGCCGCGCTGCCCGAGACCTTCGGACAGTGGGAAGGCTCGGGCCTGCCGTACATGTACACGGACTCGAAGGGGTACGTGACGACCGGCACCGGCAACCTGATCGACCCGATCGGCGCGGCGCTCGCACTGCCGTGGAAGCACGCCGATGGTTCGCCCGCATCGCAGGCGGAGATCAGCGACGCGTGGAACACCGTCAAGAAGGCGTGGCCGAGCACGCAGAGCACGGCGAGCCAGAAGCTCACGAGCATCCGTCTCGACAGCGATGGGCTGAAGCAGCTCATGCTCAAGACGATCGCGGCCAACCACTCCTACTTCGTCACGAAGTACCCGGACTACGTGAACTGGCCGGCGGACGCGCAGATGGCGCTCCACTCGATCGCGTGGGCGTGGGGCCCCGGCTTCTCGCGCGTGTGGGGCGGCAACGGTTCGCTGTTCGATTCGGCGGTCGCGACGCGCGACTTCGTGAAGGCCGCATCGATCATGCGCCAGGCGTCCGCGCACGAGGAGTCGATCAACCCCGGCATCGTGCCCCGCGATCAGGGCAACGAGCAGATGTTCCAGAACGCGGCGGCGGTGCTCTCGCACAAGGCCCCGATCGATCAGTTCCACTACCCCGCGGCGTTCACCGTGTCGAAGGCCAAAGGGCACCCCTTCATCGGCGGCGGTCTCGGCGGGCTCGTGGGCTTCTTCCTCGGCGGCCCGTTGGGTGCGGCGCTCGGCGTCGCGGCGGGCGCGGGCCTGAGCTACCTCAAGGCGCCGTCGATCAAGATGCCGCACCTCAAGGGCTCGACGGCCGCTATCGCGGCGGGCACCCCGCTCGATCCGAAGGCGGTGCAGTCGAAGCTCAACGCGCTTGGCTTCGGGCCGCTCGTCGTGGACGGCGCGCTCGGGCCCAAGAGCAAGGCAGCGATCACCGCCTTCCAGAAGAGCAAGGGGTTGTCGCAGAGTGGCACCGTCGACGCGCCCACGCGCAAGGCTCTGGGGGTGTAGATGGGAAAGTTCTACGAGTCGCTACAGGATCAGCTCGAAGCGCTCGATGAGGGATACCTCCTCGACTACTCCGACGCGCCCGTCCTGAACTACGAGCGCAAGGGCGGCACCTTCGGCTACGAGGATTGCTTCGGCGTCGACTACACGCACGACGTCACGATCATCAAAGCCGTGCAGGACGCCCTCAACACGCAGGGCTTCGGGCCGCTCACGGTCGACGGTTCCTACGGCCCGAAGAGCAAGGCCGCCGTCCAGGCGTTCCAGCGCGCGCACGGCTTGGGCCCCGATGGCGTCGTCGGCGATGCGACGCTGGCCGCGCTCGGGCTCAAGTCGATGGAGACCAAGGGCCCCGGCGCCCTGTCCAAGATCGAGTCGGCGTTCAAGCCGGGCCCCGCGAGCGCGGCCAAGCCGGGCACGCCCGTCAAGATCGCGACCGTCATCGCGGCGCTGCGTCAGGCGGGCAAGGAGAAGGGCTACGATCTCTCCGATCAGCTCCTCTCGCTGATGATCGGTCAGCTACGCGGCGCCGAAGGCGCGTACCCCGGCGTCAAGTCGTCGCTCGGCGGCACGAACAACATGGGCGCCGCGCAGGTCGACAAGAGCCTCGCGAGTCTGAAGAAGGGACTCGCGGGGTGGGGCGCGTTCGCGCATCGGGATTCCGATCCGAACAAGGGCGCGTACATCGGGTGGTACTGGATCGCTCCGAGCCCGCTCGAAGCTGCGCGCCACTGGTTCGGCGACAACTGGTGGGGCCCGGCGCTCGCGAAAGGTGCCCCGACCGATCCGACGAGCTACGCCGCGATTCTCTACAAGGGCGGCTACTTCGGCGGCATGCACGCGGGCGACACGAAGCACGACCCGATGAGCCCCGCCGGACAGCTCAACGTCGCCGACTACGCAGCGGCGCTCAGCCGCGGTGTGGCGTCGGCCGCTGAGCTGGCGGACACGCCGGATGATCCGTCGAAGTCGACGGTCGATCCGTCGCAGTTCGCGACGCTCGATGCGCGCAAGCTCACGCAGGACTTGTACGACAAGGCGAAGACCGGCGGCATCGGCAGCGCGTGGGCGTACCTTCTGCCGGCGACGTGGGGCGCCTTCGTGAAGAACAACGGTGTCGTCTGGTTTGGACCGGCGCCCGGCAAGAAGAAGAGCAAGGTCGGTTGGATCGTCGCGGGTGTCGCGGCGGTCGGGGGTGTCGCCGCGCTCGTCATGGGCGGACGCAGGGCCGCGTGAGGAAGAGGAGCAAGTCATGAGTCTCGCATCGAAGGTCGGTACGGTGGGCGCGACGGCGACGGGGGCCTTGATCGGGTCGTTCATCATCCCCGGAGTCGGTACGGCGGTCGGCGCGACTCTCGGCGCGGGAGTCGACTGGTGGCGCTACCGCAAGGCTCACCGTCATCTGAAGAAGGGTGATCGGGTGCCCGGTCGCGGCCGACTCGTGCTCGTGCCCGTGGGCGGCAAGATGGTCGCCGTGTCGCACGGCGCACCGGCCGTCTCGCCCGCGGCGCTCAAGAAGCTCTCGCCGGCCTCGGCGCAGCCGCTCGCGGCCGTTCACATGGCGGCCGTCACCGCTGCCGCGCCCCCCACAACGCCCCCGGCGACGCTCCAGGCCGTGGCGACGGCCGCGCCTGCGACGGCGCCCCCCGAGGCCACCGCGCTCTACGCGTACTTCCAGAAGTACCCGTACGATCGCATGCTCGGCGGTACGTTCTGGCGCTCGGCGCACACGAACTACCTCGTCACCGCGTTCCAGTCGGCGTTCAACAGCGCGCCCGAGAGCGCGACGCTCGGGCCGCTCAAGGCCACGGGGTTGTACGACGCCAAGACGGCGGCGGCGCTCACGCTCTACACGCACGATCCGGTGGCGGCCGATCCGTCGGCCGGGGCAGGCTGACCATGAAGTTCCCGGCGCTGACAGCGACGGCCGCAGGTGCCGTCATCGGCTTCTTCTTGGGCGGCGGTCCGATCGGCGCAGCGGTCGGCGCCGGCATCGGTGGTGGCATCGATCTCATGCGCGGGCACAAGCACGCGCCGACGGACAAGACGCTCCTGGCGATCCACAACGGCGTGTTCCCGAGCGCGGCCAAGAAGTCCGTCGCCGAGGTGCCGAAGGACGTGCTCGAAACGGTCAAGCACGCTGCGAACGCTCCGGCGACGTCGATCCCGCCCGAGGCCACGGCGCTCCACGACTACCTCGTGGCGCACAAGACCGATCGAGTGCTCGGCGGCGACACGTTCTGGAAGTCGTTGGCGACGAGTGGGCTCGTCGGCGCGTTCCAGAACGCGCTCAACGGTGCGTCGACGAGCGAGGCGCACAAGCTGCTCGGTACGCTGCCCGTCACGGGACTGTTCGACACGAAGACGGCCGTCGGGCTCATCCTCTTCACGCACGACACATCGATCCGTCCCGACCCGAGCCTCGTCAAGATGCTGCCGTCTGCGCCCCCGAGTGTCGTCACGCAGGTCGGCGAGAACGTCACGCTCGCACCCGGCTCGATGGGCACGATTCAGTCGAGCGGTGCGGCCGTCACGCTGCACCTGCCGACGGGTGCGAAGGGTTGGGTCTCCGAAGCGCTGGCGACGGGTACGTCCGATCTGTCGCCGATCGGAGCCACGGGGGCGCTCACGAAGACGCCGAACTCGGGTTCGACGTCGCTGACATGGACGGACGCGTACGGCACGCAACAGACCACGACGCTGATCGTGGCGTGAGGTGAATTGGCGATGAAGCTGCCCTCTTGGAGTGCGACGGCGGCCGGGGCGGCGATCGGCCTCGCGGCGGGGCCTTTGGGCGCGGCTTTCGGCGGCGGTGTCGGCGCGACGATCGATGTGCTGCGTAGCCGTGGGGCGAAGGCGAAAGCGAAGGCGGCGGCCGAGGCGAAAGCGAAGGCGCAGGCGGAGATCGAAGCGCAGGCGCAAGCGGCGGCCGACGCCAAAGCACAAGCGGCGGCCGACGCCAAGGCGAAGGCGGACGCCGCCGCGCAGAAGCTTCACGATCTGACCGAGCTGGCAGGGATCAGGAAGGCCGCGCCGCCGCTGACCGTGCATCTGTCTCCCATCTTGGGTATTCAGCTTCCCGGGCCGCAAGTCCTCAACCCGCTCGCGCGCGAGTACATCATCCGATCGGGGACGCGCGCTACGGCGCTCGCGCATTCGAGCGTGCCGATCGAAGCCGTGTACCCGCGGTGGAAGAAGACCGATGCGGCGCGCATGCCACTGCCGCTCGGACTGAAGACGCTGACGGATCTCGCGACGGCCGTGAAGCTTCAGGCTCAACTCGACGCGATTCGCAAGGCGGCGCCGCCGCTCATTCTCACGCGTTCGGGCACCGGACCGTTCGGAATCAAGCTGCGTACGCTCAACGCGATGGCGCACCCGTACGTCATCGCCAAAGGCGCGCAGGCGTCGAAGCTCGAAAAGGAGCTGACGAACTATGCACCGACACCCGTCGAGGCGGTCTATCCGGGCGGTACTGGTGAGGTCAAGAGTCTCGCGCCCGATCTCGTCGCGCACAAGAAAGGGTTTGGCTACGACTATTCGGAGATCAACCCGGACGCCATCATGTTCGTGATGATGAGCGGCTTCAACTTCGCCGACATCTATCCCGATCCGCCGCCTTGGCAGAGCGATTGGCCCGGTTCGAAGGACACGGCGATTGCGTACGCGAAGCTCGTGGGTCGGCCGTTCGACGGGCCAGGCGGAGTATACGTCAACTGGCACCACGAGAGCGGCGGCATCAACCTCAGTGGCGTCGGCGACTTCGTGGGCAACGTCGTCCACACCGCAGGTGCGCTCGCCGGCACCGGCCTCAAGATGGTCGACGACGTGTCGGGTGCCATCGGCGGCGCCCTCGGCAAGATCCCCATCGTCGGCTCGGCGTTCGAAGCCTATTGGGACTACTCGCTGACGCCGCTGCACGTCGCGGACGACATCGCGCACGGCAAGTCGATCGATCACGCGGTGCTCGACAACATCAGCCGCGCGATGAAGGACATCCACACGCTCGCGCCGTACATCGAGACGGTCATCGCAGTGGTGCCCGGCGTCGGTCCCGTGGCGAGCGGCGCCATCGCGGCCGGTCTCGCGCTCGCGAGCGGCGAACCGATCGATCAGGTCATGATCGATGCGGCGGCGGCGTCCATCCCGGGCGGCGAGATCGTCAAGGCGGTCTACCACGCGGGCGTCGCGGTCATGAGCGGCAAGGGTGACGCGGCGAGCCTGACGGTCGATGCGCTCAGCCAGGCCGCGGGTGCGATGGGCGTGCCGATCCCGCCCGAAGCCGAGAAGGTGATCTCGGCGGGCGTGCAGGCGACGCAGGACATCGCCAATGGCAAGAAGCCCGATCAGGCGCTCATCGACGCGGCCGTCTCGCAGCTCCCGCCGGTTGGGCAAGCGGCGGCCAAGGCCGCGCAAGCCGTCGCGAGCGGCAAGAACGTCGCCGACGTCTTGCTCAAGTACGGCCCCGACATGATCAAGGGGGTTCCGGCATCCACGATCACGAACCTGACCGGTGGGCTGACGACGGGCATGGCGCTGGGGCACGGTCAAGCGCTCCAAGCGCTCCAAAGCAACGCGATGGCGGCGAGCATCGCCAAGACGGCGTCGGCCGGCGCGCAGATCGTCGCATCGAGTCCGATCGTCGGCGCGGCAGCGCAGCTCAACGATGAGGCGAGCAAGCGCGGTTACGACGTCGGCGCGATGCTCGCGAAGCACGCCGTCACGCGCTTCCAAGTCATCGCGCAGCGCAAGCTTCTCTCGCCCGCCGAGCAGATCGGTTACGACATGGCGCTCGGACTGCACGTCGCGCGCGTCGTCTACCCGCCGCCGAAGAAGGTGACGAACCCGACCGAGATCGCGGGCTACATGATCACGCACGGCATGCGCAACGCGCAGCCGGCGCGTTCGCAGGCGGTGCTCGCGACGGTCGTGAAGAACCCGGTGGCGGCCAAGGGCGTGCAGCTCGCGGAGAAGAAGATCGACGGGTACAAGAAGAAGACCGATTGGCTGCATTGGGTCGGCGTCGGATTCGGCGGCCTCGTCGGCGGGTTGACGGTGGGTCCCGCGGGTGCGGCGGCGGGCGTCGCGATGGGCGGCGCGGTCGATGCGATGCGCCACGCGCACAAGAACAAGCCCGTACCTCACGGCATCGCCGCGAAGCACGTCGGTATCGACACGGGGAAGGCGCCGCAATGAGGGTCGTCAACATCCCGTTCGGCGCGGTCGGCATCGACTGCCTCAGCCCCATCGCGGCGCCGACCGCCAAGGAGATCGCTGCGTTCACGATGCCGGGCACGCGCACGGGGTTCACGTTCGTCAATCGCTACTTGGAGAACCTGACGATCGCCGAGTTGGCGGGGCTATTCGCGGCGAGTCTCGGTGTGGCGTTCGTCAGCGAGGCGCGCACCTCGGGGTGGAACGCGACGACCGGCACGCAGGATGGCCAGCGCGCCGTGGCGCTCGCCAAGGCGCTCGGTTTGCCGCAGGACGCGACGCCGCTGCTCTGTCTCGCATGCGACATGGAAGGGATGGGCGCGTGCGCACCGGCCGACGCGCTCGACTACGCGACGAACCGTTGCGCGGCCGTCGTCAGCGGCGGCTTCCGCGGTGAGGTGTACGTCGGCGACAGCGTGCCGCTTACGCCCGCGCAGCTCTACGGCATCCCGCTCGCCACGAGCTACTGGCGGTCGCTGTCGAACGTGCAGCAAGTCGCGTTCGCCGACTACGCCAAGTGGCAGGGATACCCGACGCAGACGTTGCAGTTGCCGAGCGGCTCTTGGGCCGCGGATCTCAACTTCGTGACGATGGACAAGAAAGGTCGTTCGCCGACGATGGTGGTGAGCCCGTGAGCCGCGGATGCGCGCGCACTCGACGTCGTGGCTGCGCGCTCTCGAAGCGCTACGGTTGCTTCCGTCTGCCACACGTTCGTGGCGCGGCCGTCGTCAAGAAGGCGACGCGCAGCGACGTGTCATGGTTGGCACGCACCGATCCCGACGCGAAGCAGGTCGAGTTCTCGGAGCACTTCGGGAAGTTGAGCCCCGAGGGCAAGCGCTATATCGTGCTGCACGAACGGGCGCACCTCGAAACGGGCCCCGACCACGACAACAAGTTCTACGAGGTGCTCAAGCGCCTCATCGCACGCAACCATGTCTCGTGGCAGGTCGCGTACGAGCTGGAAAGCTACAACTGCCACCACAAGAACTGAAGGCTGACTCCCATGTACGTTCCGAACAACCCGCCCGTCTATCTCGCCGCGTACGCAGGTTGCCTTGCAGGTCTCGGTGCGTCGGGACGCTACCTGCTCAACACCGACACATCGAACTTCCAGCTCCAAGCCGAGATGGCGGGTGCGTACGCCCAAGCGCTCGACACCGCGTGGGGTACGGCACCGTTCACGTGCCTCGAACTCGCGGAGATCGAAGAGAACAGCGAGGGCGTGTGGGAGAACCGCTCGGCGTTGCCCACGGACAGAGCAACTGATCCCGGCTCGTACTTCGGACTCGTCAACAGCGTCGTCGCGCTCGCGCGCGCCGGCAACGAGCGTGTCGTCAGCCAAGGGATCGATCCGAACGATCTCTGCGAAGGCGGCGGCGCGACTGGAACGACCGGTGCGACGGGCCCCTCGGGTGCGACGGGTCCGTCGGGACCGACCGGCGCGGGCGTGACGGGTGCGACCGGTCCCACGGGACCGAGTGGTCCGGCGGGCGGGCCTTCGGGTCCCACCGGTCCGACCGGCGTGACTGGAGCGACGGGCAACAGTGGCGCGACCGGCCCGACGGGTGCCGGCGTGACCGGCCCCACCGGCTCGACGGGTAACGCGGGCGCGACGGGACCGACCGGTGCGACAGGTGCCGGCGTGACCGGTGCGACAGGCGCGAGCGGCCCCACGGGGCCGACCGGTGCGACTGGAGCGAGCGGCGCAACGGGAGCGACCGGTAGCGGCGCGACAGGTCCGACGGGTCCGACCGGCGCAACGGGCAACACGGGTTCGACGGGCGCGACTGGCACTGGAGCAACAGGCCCCACGGGTCCGACCGGTGCGACGGGTACTGGCGGCGCGACGGGCGCGACCGGTCACACCGGAGCGACAGGTCCGACGGGCAGCACCGGAGCGACGGGCGCGACGGGCGGTACTGGTCCGACCGGCACGACTGGTGCGACGGGCAACACCGGAGCTACGGGGCCGACGGGCGCGACGGGCAACACCGGGTCGACAGGGCCGACGGGACCGACGGGCACGACCGGTCCGACGGGACCCACGGGCGCGACGGGTGGTACGGGCCCGACGGGACCCACGGGCGGTACTGGTCCGACGGGAGCGACGGGCAACGGTGCGACCGGCGCGACCGGCGCAACGGGTCCGACCGGGCCGACGGGTCCGACCGGTACGACAGGTCCGACCGGTGCGACCGCCGCGAACGCCGGGTGGTACGGCGACGGATCGGACGGCAGCTTCGTTGCAGACGGCGTGACGCCGATGCCCGGAGCGACGCTGAGCGGCGGCTTCTACGCGCTCAATCGCGACGTCTTCTTCGTGAACCTCACGATGAACATGCCGAGCGACAACGTTGGAATCGACACCAACGGTTTCCGAATCTTCGTCAACGGCACGCTGACGACGTCGCTCGGGCACGGAGTCATCGGCAGTCCCGGCACCACCGGAACCGGTACGGGCGGGAGCGCGGGTGGCACGCCGAACGTGCTCGGTGTGGGCGTCGGCGGTGGTGGCGCCGGCCAGACGGGCACCTCGGTCATCAACTCGCTCGGCGGCTCAGGTGGTGCGGGCGGCGTCGCGGGCGGCGTGGGTGGCACGGCCACTGCGCCTGCCGCGGGGCTCTCTACGGCGCGTTCGATCATCGAGGCGCTCATGGGCGCCGACTTCAAGGCGACGACACCTTCGCCGGGCGTGACCAACGCTCAGCTCGTGGAGATTCTGTACTCGCAGTCCAATCAGACCAACCCGCTAGTGCAGAATACGCCGACGTCGGTGCTCACGGGCGCCGGGCCGAACACGGGCCCCATCACGCTCGAAGTCAACGCGGGCGACACGATCTGCGTGTGGGCGGAGTCGATCATCCAGAATGGCGGCGGCACCCCCGGCAACGTGTCGGTGATCATCACGCTCGACGGAGCATTCGAAGCGTCGTCGAACGGCTTGGTCCCGTCGAACGCGACGCCAGCGTTCGCGACCTTGCCGATGGGGGCCATCTGGCAGCACACGTTCGCGACGGCCGGACAGCACACGATCGACTACCAGGGCGATACGGCGCAACCGAGTATGACGGCGAACAGCGGATCGATGTTCGTGCATCGTTACGCCGCAGCCCCGGCGCCGGGGCCGCAGTTCGCGACCATCCAAGGCGGCGCGGGTGGTGGCGGCGGTGACGGTGGCCTCTCCTCGGTCAGCGGTGGCAGCGGCGGCGGCGGCGGCAACGTCGTCGTCATCGTGGCGCGCACCATCACGGGCAACGGCACCATCACGGCGCAAGGCGGTGCGGGTGCTGCGATTGCTTCGCCCTTCGGTGGCGGCGGTGGCGGTGGCGGCGGCGTGATCTACCTCGTGTACAACGCGAGCACGTACACCGGCACGCTCGACGTCGCAGGTGGCGCGGGCGGAATCGGTGGCGGCGGCAACGGCGTGGCGGGAAGCCCCGGCACGGTCGTGCAGATCCAAGCGCCGGGTTGATCACGTAGAGGGCCGCCACGTGTGCGCTACTAACAACACGCGTCTCAACGTCTGAAGGGAACAGCCCATGTACACTCCCAACAATCCGCCCATCTACCTCGCAGCGTTTGCAGGGTGTCTCGCAGGGCTTGGCGCGTCGGGCAGGTTCCTCGAAGATCCGAATCCGGCGGACTACGCGCTTCAGGCCGCGTCCGCCGACGCGTTCGCGCAACAGTTCGACACGGCGTGGGGCGCCAATCCGTTCACCGGACTCGAACTAGTCGAGATCGAGGAGAACTGCGAAGCGATCTGGGAAGGTCGCTCGCCGCTCCCTACGAACCGCGCGACTACGCCAGGCGAGTACACGGGGATCGTCAACGGCGTGATCGCTCTCGTGCGCGCCGGCAACATGCGCGTGACGGCGCAGGGAATCGATCCGAACGACATTGGCGGTACCGGCGCAACAGGGCCTACGGGTGCGACGGGCCCTACGGGTGCGTTCGGTGGTCCGTCGGGTCCCACGGGTCCGTCGGGCGCAACGGGCGCGACGGGCCCCTCGGGGAGCACCGGTCCTACCGGCGCCGGGGCGACAGGTCCGACAGGTCCGACGGGCAGTACCGGTAGCACGGGATCGACGGGGGCAGGCGTCACGGGTCCGACCGGTGCGTCAGGCCCTACGGGGCCGACAGGCACGAGCGTGACAGGGCCCACTGGTCCGACAGGCGCGAGTGTGACCGGGCCTACAGGTCCGACCGGCAACGACGGATCGACGGGTGCGACCGGTGGGACGGGCGCGACAGGTGGGACGGGCGCGACAGGTGCGACCGGTCCGACAGGAACATCGGTCATCAGCGAGGTGCTGTTCCTTGAGAACTTGCCCGGACCGTCCGCCATCGGCGGTGCTCCGGCGAGTGTTCTCAACGGCGGCCCCATTCCGATCACTACGGGCGCCTTCGGGCGCGTCGTACTGGTCGCGACCGGCGATCTGTTCAACACGGGCGGGTCGACTTCCGAAGTCACCGTCACGATCTTCGTGGACGGCAGCGCTGTCGGCCCGCAACAGATCGTTCAGGTCCCCGTCCCGATCAACACGTTTGACGGTGTCGCGTACGCGATGGCGACGGTGATCGCGGGCCTGTCGGCGGGCGCGCACACCTTCGACGTTCAGGCGTCCACCGTGACAGGTCACGTGAGTATCTTCGGCGGCGGCGGGTTGCTCGCAATGCCCATCTGAGACGCTAGGAGCACGAAGCCATGTACACACCGATCAACACTCCGATCTATCTCGCGTCGTTCGCCGGCTGTCTCGCGGGGCTCGGAGCTTCAGGCAAGTATCTCGCGGATCCGAATCCTGCCGACTACGCACTGCAAGCGGCGTCGGCCGATGCGTTCGCGCAGCAATTCGATCAGTCGTGGGGCGCCAACTTGTTCACGGGGTTGGAGCTGGTCGAGATCGAGGAGAACTGCGAAGCGGTGTGGGAGAGTCGATCGCCGTTGCCGACGAACCGTGCGACGACGCCCGGCGAGTACACGGGGCTGGTCAACGGGATCATCGCGCTCGTGCGTGCGGGCAATGCGCAAGTCGTCAGCGAGGGGATCGATCCAAACGACATCGGCGGGCTAGGGGCGACGGGTGCAACAGGCGCGACGGGTCCGATCGGTCCGACAGGGCCGGGGGCGGGCGCTACGGGAGCGACGGGGGCCACCGGCTTGACGGGCGCTACGGGCCCGTCGGGCGCCACGGGTGCGGGCGTGACAGGGCCTACGGGCAGCACTGGCGCGACAGGGCCCTCGGGTGCAACGGGGCCGTCTGGCGCGACGGGGACAGGCGCCACCGGACCGACAGGTCCGACGGGAGCGACGGGCAACACGGGTGCGATCGGGGGCACGGGCGCGACGGGTCCGACGGGCCCGACCGGCAACGATGGCGCGACAGGCATCACGGGTGCGACGGGCGCGACAGGCAACGGCGCAACGGGCCCCACGGGGCCGACCGGCGCCACCGGAGTGACGGGCGCGACCGGAGCGACGGGTCCGAGCGCGAGCCCCGTGCCGAGCCTCGCGCAGCTCGTGTACGTCAGCGAGAACGGCAGCGACGTCACTGGTGACGGAACGTTCGGCAACCCGTACGCCACCATCCCGCATGCGCTCTCGACGATCACCGATGCGGCGAACACCAAGCGCTACGGCGTCATCGTCCTGCCGGGTAACTACCCGGACAACTTCGTCCTCATCCCGTGGGTGTGGATCATCGGCACCGATCGTCTGATCTCGCGCATCACGGCGACGTCGGTGACGCTCGGGCCGACGTGGAACCCGTCGCCCGACGCCGACACACGCGCGGGTTTCTCCGACATCCTCTTCCTCAACGCGCAGACGTTCGACTTCAACGCTGTCTCGTCGAACCAGGGCAAGCTCTACTTCAACAACGTCCTCTTCGATTCGACGCCGAGCTTCGTCGCGTTCAGCGCGATCAACCAAGTCGAGTTCCAAGGCTGTCTGCTTTTCGCCGGCTACACGCAGACGGGGATGAACGTCATCCTCGACGCCTGCACGTGCATCAACGGTGGCAACATCACGCTCAACGCGATCACCGACGGCCGCAACCTGCCCGCGATCCTCGCGGCGTCGGGCGGGAGCTGCGACGGCCAGCTCATCGCGAATTGGGCCGCGAACGCCGGCACGAACGACAACCACATCGCCGTCGCGCTCTACGCGTTCCCGTTCGCTGGCGGTATGGCGCTCACGGGCACCAACAACCCGGGTGCGGGGCCGCCTGCTCCGGCGCCGATCGTCACGGCGGCGACCGCCGACTCGATCTCGAACCCGGTCACGCTCAGTGCAGGCGCGCTGTCGCCCGTACTGATCACACCTGCGAGCGCGGTCGAGTACACGCCGGCCAACCCCGGCGCGTGGCCGATCCCGACGCCGACGCAGGTCAAGCAAGCGCTGGACGATCTGATCGCGCTCAACCCCGGCGCGACGGGGGCTACAGGGCCGACGGGTCCGACGGGATCGACAGGATCGACGGGACCTACGGGAGCGACGGGATCGACCGGGCCTACCGGTCCGACCGGAGCGACTGGTGGGACCGGCGCGACCGGGACGACCGGACCGACCGGCCCGACTGGTGCGACCGGTGCGACAGGCAACGGGTCGACGGGTCCGACCGGGCCTACGGGGTCGACTGGCGCCACGGGGAGCGGCACTACCGGTGCTACGGGCCCGACCGGTCCGACGGGCGCGGGCACCTCGCCGTTCTACGACAACGCGGTCGCAGATCGCACGAACACGACCGGGTACTACCGTCGCAACGGGCAGCTCACGTCCGGTCTCGGCGTCATACACACGGCGATTCCGAACATCCCCGCGCTGGTCGACGGCACCGGCAGCAACCCGGCCCAAACGATCTTCTACGCGCTGCTCGCGGGCGCCGGTATGGCCGTCATTGGCGACAACGTCTACGTGACAGGCAACGACGGCGGGGGCGGGACTGCGAACAACGGCGCGCTCTACGGTTACAACAAGCTCACGCAAGCGAGCCTGACGGCCGCCAACACGCCGATCTTCCGATACGGCGGCGTGACCCAACCGACAGCCGAGTGCCCCTTCGTTCTTGTCGGCACTCGAACGAACATCTCGGGCGCGGACGTCGACTATCTCTTCGCGGCCACCAACCTCACCGTCTACTTGGGAACGATCGTCAACGGCGTGTACACGGCCGTGTACTCGACGTCTCTGAGCGGTCTGGGGCTGCCATTCAGCTCGACCTACGCGGGCGCCATCCAAGCTACGTGCCTCAACCAGTCGCTCGCCGGAGTCGATCCGACGACGCCGCCCTGGTTCGCGTTCCTGGGTTCGGACGGCAACCTCTACTCGGTCTCGCCGACGGGAACGATCACGCTGGCGTTCAACAAGAGCGCATCGCACATCTTCCAGAACCTCACCGTCGACGACGACGGATTCGTGTGGG
>Ga0326727_10015627_pt1 | contig 16229 bp, 13 predicted proteins | sample MB2enrmetagenome_FD_207643 | JGI IMG/M metagenome (GOLD analysis project Ga0326727, IMG submission 207643) | Lab enriched peat soil microbial communities from McLean, Ithaca, NY, United States - MB29MY | ecosystem: Environmental > Terrestrial > Soil > Wetlands > Peat | place: USA: New York...
TCCATCAGGTTATAGAAGACGGCACAGCCATGAGACAGTGCGTTGACAAGGTTGTGGGGGACATCCTGGCTGGCTGGCGTTACGACATTTCCGGCATTACGCCGGACATGCGTGGCGACTACGAGGCGCACTTTGCCGCCTGCGAACACTGCCAGGCCAAGCGCCGTCTGCACCGCACCATTGACATCGGGCTGATTGTGCTCGCCGCGCTTTCCGCCCTTATGTTCCTGGTTGTCTTTGCGGCCGTGAAGCATTTCGAGCCGCGGCATGCGTTCTGGCTGGAACTGGCGGCTCTGGCGGGATTCCTGGTCTCGATTGTGGTCTGGCTGATTGTCGCCCTGGTCACTCCGGCGCCGCTGGTAATGGTCGATGCCGCGCTGCCGTATGCGCGCCGCGTCCACAATGCCCTCCCCCATCAGATCCGCGAGCGCATTCCCGAAGAACTGCGGGAAAAACTGATCAGCAAGATCGACGAGCCTTAGTTGGGCGTAGCGCCGCCGTCCTGAGCCTGTCCTGAGGGAACCGAAGGAGTGGCGGGCTACAAAACCTCAAGTCGCGTGGGAAAATGCAGCCGGCCGCCACCCCGGCCCTACCGTCAGCCTCATCCCGAGATCTGGAAACTCGAAACCGGAAACTGGAAACTCCGACAACGGCTAATCCGTCTGCAGCCCGCCAATCAGCTCGGTGATGCGCTCGATGCGGTGCTCGACGCACCAGCCCTCCAAAGCGTCGGCCAGTTTCTCGGTCGCACAAGGGTCCCAAAAGCTGGCGGTGCCCACCTCGACGGCGGCGGCGCCGGCGAGCATGAACTCGATTACGTCAGAGGCCGTGGTGATGCCTCCCATGCCGATCACGGGAATATCCACCGCATGGGCGGCTTCGTATACCATGTGCAGCGCAATCGGCTTGATCGCCGGACCGGAAAGGCCCCCGGCAATGTTGCCCAGGCGCGGCCGCCGGCTTTCCGGATCGATGGCCATGGCCACAAAGGTATTGATCAGGGAGATGGCGTCGGCGCCCGCTTCGGCGGCCGTTCGCGCCATGAGGGCAATGTCGGGAACGTTGGGAGAGAGCTTGACAATTACCGGCCGCGTCGTAGCGCCTTTGGCGGCCGCCACCACTTCCCGCAGCAGGTGGCGATCGCTGCCGAAGGTGTTCCCCCCCTGCCGCGTGTTGGCACAGGAAACGTTGAGCTCATACGCGGCGATACCCTCGCCTTGGTTGAGCATCTGAATGGTGAGCGCATAATCCTCGATCGTGTAGCCGAACACATTGGCAAAGACCGGGGTGTCTTTGAGCTTGCGCAGCAGGGGCAGTTTCTCCTCGACAAAGGCGTGCGCGCCGATATTCTGCAAGCCGATCGCGTTGAGCATGCCCGCCGCCGTTTCGAACAGGCGCGGCGGGGGATTACCTGCCATCGGCTCTTTGGAAAGCCCTTTCACCACCAAGCCGCCCAGTTTTTCCAGGGTGACGACCTCCTCGAATTCCACCCCGTAACCGAAGGTACCGGCGGCGGCGATAATCGGGTTCTTTAGACTGATTCCGCAGAAGCGGACGCTCAGATCGGGCGGCACGGCGCGGCGCAGACGATGTTCTCTCAGTGCCATGATGGCTGCTCCGCTTCGATCCTACAGAAAACCAGCAACCAGCCACAAGCCACCAGCCGCAAGCAACGAACTGGCGCTCAGCGCTCGGCAGTCAGTGGCCGCCGCAGTGGCCGCACTTAGCCAAACAGAGGCATCCGGGTTTTGGCCGAGTGCTGAATACTGTTTTGCTGGTTGCTTGTTGCCTGTTGCTTGTCGCTTGTTCTACAGTAGCTCTTCTTATGCTCGACTTGGCATTTGTCCGCGATCATCTGGCTGTCGTTGAAGAAAAACTGCGCCTGCGGGGACTCGATCCCGGCGAGGCGCTGAAGAATTTTGGGGAGCTCGACGCCCGGCGCCGGCAATCGATCCATCAGGTGGAGACTCTCAAGGCGCAACGCAACCGCCAATCGGAAGAGATCGCCCAGCGCAAAAGGAACAAACAGGACGCGGCCGAACTGATGGAGCAGACCAAGGCCCTGCGCGGCCAGATTGATGAACTGGAGAAGCAGGCCGAGGCGGCGGACGCGGCCATGCGCGAAATTCTGAGCACGCTCCCCAACCTGCCGCAGGACGGGGTGCCGGTGGGCCGCGACGAAGGCGGTAACGTGGAGATCCGCCGCTGGGGAGGCCCGCCCCAGTTCGACTTTGTTCCCAAACCGCATTGGGAATTAGGGGAGCAGTTGGGAGTGCTGGATCTGGAGCGCGCGGCCAAATTGTCGGGTGCCCGTTTCGCCGTGTACTGGGATCTGGGCGCTAGGCTGGAACGTGCGCTGGCGAATTTCATGCTCGACCTGCACACCGGCGAGCATGGCTACACGGAAGTGCTGCCACCCTATATGGTGAATTCCGCTTCCATGTACGGCACCGGCCAATTGCCCAAGTTCGCGCAGGACCTATTCAAGGTAGAAGGCCGGGACCTGTGGCTGATCCCCACCGCCGAAGTGCCGCTCACCAATTTGTACCGGGATGAGATCATCGATGTCTCGCGCTTGCCTCTCAGCGTGACCGCTTATACTCCCTGTTTCCGCAGCGAGGCGGGCAGTCACGGCAAGGATGTTCGCGGCATCATCCGTCAGCACCAGTTCCAGAAGGTCGAGCTCGTGAAATTCACTCGCCCCGAAGAATCCTGCGAGCAGCATGAAAAGCTCACGCGCGATGCCGAGACCGTGTTGCAGAAACTCGGCCTGCCTTACCGTGTGATTTTGCTGTGCACCGGAGACATGGGAGCGTCCTCCGCCAAGACCTACGATCTGGAAGTCTGGCTGCCGGGCCAGCAGCTATTCCGCGAGATTTCCTCCTGTTCCAATTTCGAAGCTTTTCAGGCCCGGCGCGCTAACATCCGCTACAAACCGGAAGGCAAGAAGGGAACCGAGTACGTCCACACCCTCAACGGCAGCGGTTTGGCCGTCGGCCGTACCTGGGTGGCCATCGTGGAGAACTATCAGCAGGCCGACGGCACGGTTCTGATCCCCGAGGCGCTGCGCCCCTATTTGGGAGCGGAGCGACTCACCCCGAGGAAATTTTAGTGTAGAGCTGGTCTCAGGAAAGACGCCTCGCCTTTAACACCCAACGCGGAATCGCAGAACCGCAGAGAAAAACAAATTTAAGAATTGTTCTTCCCGCTGTGTTCTGCGGTTCTGTGCTGGGTGTTTTTGTTTAATCTGGGCAATGTTTAATCTGGGCAATTGCCATAACGGTTGCCCGGAACTACACTGAACTCACCGCATGTCTCGAGTCTGGCGGACAATCCGCAGTTATATCTGGTGGACGCACCAGCGCGGCGATTTCCATTACGACGTAATGGTGACCCTGATCCTGCTGTTCATCTTTCTCGCACCCAACTGGATCGCTTTCAACGATAAACCGACCGAACGGAATCCGCATCAGACGGCGGTAGTCACCGTGATTCCCGATGGAGCCGATTTTATCTATCGCATCGACGCGTCGGCAGTAGAGGGTGACAACGATGCCGAGATTCGCAGCAACCTCATGCGCATCATCGAGCCGATTGCCGGCGAGGTCGTCCTCCTCCGTTATGAACCGGAGGCCGACCCCAAGGGACACGTCAAGTGGTATCGCGCCTGGATCCAGAGATCTTTCCGCTAGGGGGAAAGCGCCAGATGACAACCCCGGACGAAGCCATTCCCAGATACGGTAAGAATTGGCAATCTGCCCGCTACAAGCTTTCCTCCGCGAAATTCCTGGGATGCGTTTGCGCCGCTTTGCTGTTGATCGGGGCTCCGCATACCGCCGCGCAAGCCGGCGATCTGGAGAACGTGTTGAATGCCATGGACAAGGCGGCCGCGACTTTTCGCTCCGCTCAGGTCGATTTGACGGCCGATGTATACGAGGCCGTCGTCAAGGAACACACCGTCCAGAAAGGGTTCATGTATATCCGGAAGGTCGGCAATGACATCCAGATGTATGCAGATTTCAACTATCCGGCCAATCAGAGAAAGGAAGTACTCTATAAGAACGGAAAAATTAAGTTATATAACCCCATGACCAAGACAACTACCCCTTATGACGCGGAGAAGAACAAAGAAGCAGTTCAGAGTTTTCTGGTCCTGGGGTTTGGCAGTCCTGGTCACGACCTCGCCCAGCAGTTCGAGGTGAAATACATTGACAGCGAGGTTGTGAATGGGGGCAAAACGGCAAAACTTGAACTGACGCCTAAATCCGAGCGGGTTCGCAATATGTTCAACCGCAGCGTGCTGTGGATTGATATCGGTTCCAATTCCCCGACCAAAGGCTTTTCGCTACAACAGAAATTCGTAGATCTCGACGGCAACTACCGGCTGGTCACCTACAGCAATATGCGGATCAACGGAAACCTGCCTCACAACGCCTTCGATCTGAAAAAATAGCGGAACCTGGGATCTGGTCGCACCTGCCTCCAGGCCTGGGATGCTCGGTGCTTAGGCACACTCACGGCTAGCCCTGGAAATCGCAGGCTCCAGTCTTTTCGTGCTGGAAAACCAGAGTCACCGATCTTTATACTCTAGGCAACGGACGTGTGTGGCAGGTGCGTCCAACAGAAGAGGATACGTCCAAGCGAGAAGAATATGGCCAAGGTTCTCACTATCCCAGTTCGACCGGAATTGCGTAGGAGCAAGCGCAAGAGTACCGCGGACCCGCGCTACGTGGAGGGCCAGCGGCTGCTGGTCAAGGCCATTGAGTATCTCACCAAGACCGACCGGACCGGAAATCGCGCGGCCATCGAGCTATTATCCGAGCATTTCCGCACGCAATTTCGCATGAGCGATTCACCGCTGCCGGAAGACAGCGTTTAAATTTCTAAGGTGCGATTGGTAATCTGCAAAGGAGAAGCCGGACCGCAAATTATCGATTGCCGGCCACGTGTCCCGTCTCTTCCCGAGCACATTTCTGGCTGACTGCCGGCCGTCGGCCACGGGTCACCGCTTCCAGCGCCGCCGCCAAGACGATCACCACCGGATAACACTCCAGCGTATAGCGTGGCTCAGGATTTCCCATGGTTCCCAGGAAGAGCGAGCGCGCTAAGACCCATCCGAACAGCAGTCCCCAGGTTGGGGTAGTGGAAATGTTGGGCGGGAACCAGGAATCTGTGTCATTGCTCTGTCCCCGCGCACTTTGCCACTGGTTTTGGTTCCTCGCCGGCCGGAACAGCCAACCGGCCCCGAGTAAAGCCCCGCCCACATAGAACAGGTTAACGGCGCCTAGCGCGATCGCGACCACCGAATCGAGCGGATGCCGCTTCAGTTCCCACCAGCGATCGTCGTTTTGCCACAGCATTTCCGTCCGCGGACGCAGCCACATGTCGGCCATCCGCACCGCTGGCAGCAGCACATAGTAGCGCAGGGGATGCCGTTGGATCCGCGCCTCGGCAATCTTGTCCAGGTCATGGTCCAGCTCAGGGGTCCACTCCCGAGTTTCGTTGTATCGCGCAAACAGGCCTTGCACCGCTTGCTCTTCCTGGGACGAGTCGAAGGCCCGGCGCGGCACTTTCGTCAAGTCGAGTTCATCCCCGTCGAGCGGCCAGTAAACTTCCGAAACCGATGCGTAATCGACAATCCAGGTCTTGGCCCAGCGCTCAAATCCCAACGGTGCGTATTGATCTGGATCTTTGGCGAAACGTGGCGCCAGCGGCTGTAGAACGTGGAAGTCGTGCCAATTCCGGAGTGTCCAGGGCACCAGCGGGGCCAACGCAACCGCCGCTAACAGCGTGGCGCGTTGCAGCCAGGGACGCGCCTGGGCAATTCTTAGGCAGGGGTCCCTCTCCGGTTCTCTTGGCCGCAGGCCCAGCGGCACGAAATAGCGCAGGAAGAGGTAGATTTCCATTATTGCGAGGAGAATGCCCCCATCGGGACGCACTAGAATTCCCGCGCTTATGGCGGCGCCGCAGGCCGCCCAATCGGCCAGGCGGTCCGAATCCAGCGCCCGCCATGCCAGGTCAAGCGCCAGCGCCGCAAAAAAGATGGCCAGCGTTTCCGGCAAAGCGCAGGCCGTGTAGTTGGCGGTGAACGGGCAGAGAGCGGCCAGCAGAAAGGCGACTTTGGCCGCCCTCGCCGAGCGCCACCCGCGCCATGCCAAGTCGCATATCAGAAAACACGTCAGGGTATCGATCACGACCTGTACGAGCAGCACCGCGCGGTAGTGTTCTATGCCTCGAATGGCCCAAATTGCGGCCAGGAAAGCCGGATAGCCGGGTAACCGGATCAGGCTCGGACGAATGCCCGCGGCTTGGCTGGTGCCCAGGATGCCGTGTTCTAGCCAGTTCTTTGCCAAGTCGCCGTAGAGGAAGCTATCGCCGTAAACGGACGGATATCGCAGTGCGAAGAACAGGCGCAGCAGCAATGCCGCACAGGTCAGGATGGCGAAATACACGGCCGATTTGCGCAGAAGCAGGCGCATAAAATATCGGGTGATCCGGCGATCGGGTGATCGGAAGAACGACCGGATCTATTTTCCGATAACCCGATCGCCGGATCACTCGATATTCTGATTCTACTTGACTTGAAGCGGTCCTCTATTAGATTGAAAAGAACACAAACGGAGGCATGAGACAGCGGATACGCGTTAGCACGGCATTGCTCCGTCTCCCATTTCCAGATGTAATTTTGGCCTTGCAAAGCCGCTCACGGACAGTACAATTTGGCGCATTAGAAACTGAAAAGGAGATTTCTGTTAATACCCCTAATGATAACCCTATGACTGGGAGAGGCAATCTTGCATAAGCAATGGGAATTACACAACCTGGACGATTCTAAAGCGCGCGCGCTACGGCCCGAAACGTTGTTCGATCTTACCGGAAAGGCGGCGATCGTCACAGGGGCTGGCGGCGGTCTTGGTTCTTGGCTGGCGGCGGGGCTGGCGGCGGCTGGAGCGAGCGTGCTGGTGACCGACCATCCGAAAACATCGACGGCAGCGACGGCCGAGGCAATCCAAACGGCTGGCGGCCGCTGTGAGGAGTTTGCCTGCGATCTACTGGTACCCGGCGCGATCGAGGCAATAGTCGAGGCAGCCCGCAGTCGCTTTGGCCGGTTGGATATCCTGGTTAACAATGCCGGGGTGAACCGCCGCGAGCGCGTGTTCGACGTCTCCAGGGAGTCGTGGGACCTCATCTCGACCATCAACCTGCGCATTCCCTTCGAACTGTCGCGCGCCGCTGCTCGGATAATGGCTGAGGGCAACGGCGGTTCGATTATCCATATGGGTTCGTTGAACAATGCGATCGGCCTCGCGGGGGTGTCTGTCTACGGGGCGGCTAAAGCCGGGCTGTGCCAACTGGCGAAGTCCATGTCGGTGGAATGGGCGGAATACAAGATCCGCGTCAATGCGATCTGTCCGGGCTTCTTTCTGACGCCTCTGACCGTTACCGTCTGGGATGATCCGGTCCGTAGCGGGTGGCTGCTCGCGCGCAGCCAGTGGAAGCGGCCGGGGTTCCCCGAAGATCTGGTCGGCTGTTGCCTGCTGCTGGCTTCGGATGCCGGGTCGTTCATTACGGGCCAGGTCGTATATATCGATGGCGGTTTCCTGGCCGGGACACCGTGGGACAGGAATGACTGAAATGAAAAAGGAGTCGAACTCTTTGCCAAACTGGCCAAGGATCCGGGCCCGCTCATCAAAGTTATCCTCGAAAATCATTAGTTGAAATGGAGAAAAACGTGGTCTCATCTGAGCTGGTTCACAAACTGGAAGAGAAAGCGCTTGTTCTTCGAGAGCACATCGTCAAGGACCTGATTGGCGTAGGCAAAGTCGGGCATCTGGGAGGCTCTTCTTCTTCGGCGGAGATCGTGGCGACGCTCTACTTTCACAAGATGAAAATTGATCCCAAGAATCCGGCCATGGAAGACCGGGACCGGTTTCTCTTGAGCAAGGGGCACGCGGCGCTGGTCCAATATGCGGCCCTGGCCGAGGCCGGCTTTTTCCCTAAAGAAGAACTCAAGAAAGTGAAATCCCTGGGTGGCATGCTGCAGGGTCACCCCGATATGACCAAGACGCCCGGCGTGGAAGCCAACACCGGCTCGTTGGGGCAAGGCCTGTCGGTGGCCAACGGCATGGCTCTGGGGCTAAGGCTGGACGGCAAAAAGAGCAAAGTTTACGTCATCATTGGCGACGGGGAACTGGCCGAGGGGCAAATATGGGAAGCGGCCATGGCGGCGGCCCATTTCAAGATCGACAACCTGACCGCCTTCGTGGACCGAAATGGAGTGCAGGCAACTGGCCCGATCGCCGATCGGTTGGACATCGGAGACGTAGCCGCCAAATGGCGAGCCTTCGGCTGGAACGTCATAGAGATCGACGGACACGATCTCGCCGCCATCATCGAAGCGCTTGACCAGGCCGATCGCGTCAAAAAAAAACCTACCGTCATCATCGCCAACACGATCAAGGGCAAGGGCATTTCCTTTGCGGAAAACAACGCCGCCTTTCACAACGGGCCCCTGACGCCCGAACAATATGAAATCGCCGTAAACGACCTGAAGCGGCTGCGCCAGGTAAGGGCGGGAGGAAAAATATGATCACGAAAAGTCTGCGCACCGCCTATGGCGAGACCCTGGTCGAATTAGGAAAAACCAATAAGGATATCGTGGTACTGGAAGCCGATCTGGGCAAGTCCACCATGTCAATTCTGTTCCAGAACGCTTATCCCGAGCGATTCTTCGAAATGAGTATTGCCGAACAGAACATGGCATCAACCGCGGCTGGGCTTGCCCTGGCGGGCAAGATCCCTTTCATCAGTTCATTTGCCGTATTTGCCTCCGGCCGATGCTATGACCAACTGCGGCAGACCATCTCCATCGCCAAGCTCAACGTAAAGATCTGCGGATCGAGTTCGGGGCTGTCCGATTTCGGCGACGGTTCGACCCACCAGTCGGTCGAGGACGTGGCCATCATGCGGGCGATCCCAAACATGACGGTGCTGGTTCCGGCAGACGCGGTGGAAACCCGCAAGATGGTCAAGGCGATGGTCACGTGGCCGGGGCCGGTATACTTGCGAATCAACCGCAGCGAACTCCCCATACTGACCAGCGAAGAGGGTGAGTACCAGATCGGCAAACTCGATACGGTAAGAGAAGGCCAGAACGTCGTTGTTTTCGCCAACGGGGTAATGGTTTCCAAATCCCTTGAGGCAGCCGAAACCCTCGAAAAATACGGCATTTCGGTCAAGGTGGTCAATGTCAGCACGGTCAAGCCGCTGGATCGGCAGGCGGTCGTCGACTGCGTGAAGAGATGTTGGGGCGTCGTGACCGCCGAAGAGCACAGCGTGATCGGCGGACTGGGCGGCGCCATCGCCGAGGCGTTGCGCGGGGAGGTCGGCCAGCCGCTGGAATTTGTCGGCATCCAGGACCAGTTCGGCACGTCGGCCTACAACTACCCGGAATTGCTGGAATATTACGGGCTAACGTCGCAGGCCATCGTCAGCAGCATCCGGAAGATGAGGCCATCGTCAGTGGCATCAGGAAGGTAGGTTCAGCTTCCTTCCCGCCCGCTCGCCTGAGACCTATAGCGATCTCACACGTGGTGTCTTCCGATACGAAGTAGCGCTGGCCTCTGGCCAGCGCTACGGGACACAGCAACCGTAGTTTCGCCTTAGCCCTATAACCATTCAGTTGCAGTGAGCCCAGGGCGGTGTAGGAATTACCGGGGCGACACGGGCATGGCAGTGAATCTTCCGACCACGAAGGGTAAGGCGGTGCGACGTCTCCCCCGGGATGCCCACCCCGCCGGCTCATGCTACTCTGAATTTGACCGGCTCCGGCGTGCACCTTACGATGTAGACAGTCCCGAGCCATGCCTGGACCAGTTTTTTACGACCCTGAACGGCGCCGCTGGAAGCGTTTGCGCCGGACCGCCGACGTGTTGGGCGTTCTGGTTACCGCCCTCGTGGTGTTCTTCCTGCTGACGATATTGCACAGCGCCAAGTTGCCGCAATTGTTGCTTCCTCAGCGGCCCCGTCCTTACCGGGCGCTGAAAGAGAAAGAGAAGAAAAGCCCCAAGCGCCGCGTGGTCGCGCGTAAGTCGAACACGCCGCCGACCCAGGTACGGCTGAACTCGGATGAAGGGATCCGGGCGGCGTTTTACGTGAATTGGGATCCGGCCAGTTACTCCAGCTTGCGGGAAAATCTGCGCGCCATCGACCTATTGTTTCCCGAGTGGCTGCACGTGCTTACTCCGGATGGGCGTCTCCAGGCCACGGATGAAACCGGCCTGCATTATGACGCTATCCAGAATGGCGCCGCCGTGCATGTCGACGACAATGAGAAGGTGCTGCGATTGCTGCGTTCCGAACAGGCGGAAACGGAAATCCTGCCCATGGTCAACAACTTCGACGGCATCGAATGGGTAGATATTACCGCCGCCCTGAACAATCCGGAGGCCCGGGCCAATTTGCGGCGGCAGCTGCTCACTTTCGTGGAATCGGACCACTATCGGGGTTTGACCCTCGATCTGGAAGCGTTCCCCCCGGCAGCCCAGCCTGGTTACCGCGCTCTGCTGGCCGAACTCGAAACCGACCTTCACCGCCGCGGCCTGAAATTGTATGTTGCCGTTCCCGCGCGAAATGAGGATTACGACTATAAAAACGTGGCGGCCCATGCCGACAGCGTCATTCTGATGAACTATGACGAGCACTTCCCCGGTGGCCCGCCGGGACCCGTGGCCAGCCAGGCTTGGTTCACGCGGAACCTAGCCTTGGCGTTGAAGGACATTCCAGCCGATAAGCTGATCTGCGCGATAGCGAACTACGGGTACGACTGGCGCGTGGAAGTCCGCAAGCATGGCCGGAAACGCAAATTAGTCCCCGTCAGCACGGAACCGGTTTCCGTGCAAGATGCCTGGGTGAAAGCGGATGAATCGGAGGCGGATGTCGACTTTGATGGCGATGCCTTGAATCCGCATGTGGCCTATACGGATGGACCTACGGTGCGGCACGAGGTCTGGTTCACCGATGCCACAACGGCGGTGAACCATATGCGGGCGGCCCAGCATCTGGGAATCAATACCTTTGCCCTATGGCGCCTTGGTTCCGAGGACCGCTCATTGTGGGCGGTTTGGGATGCGCCCCAGGACCCGGGTGTCGCCGAAAAGTTGCGTACGGTTCCTCCCAGCTACGACGTCAGCTTGGAGGGCCAGGGTGACATTATCGCTATTACGGCGCGGCCTTCCCCGGGTGAGCGGAAGCTAACCACGGATCCCGATACCGGCTTGTTCTCCGACGAAGACTTCAGCAAATTGCCGATCCCATACAAGCTCACCGAATACGGCGGCACCACCAAACAAATTGCGATCACCTTCGACGATGGTCCCGATCCCAAATGGACCCCCCAGATCCTGGACGTGCTGAAAGCGAAGCAGGTAAAGGCTGCTTTCTTCCTCATCGGGATCCAGGCGGAAAAATATTCGTCGGTAACCCAGCGCATCTTCGACGAAGGCCATGAGATTGGGAATCATACCTGGACTCATCCCGATATCAGCAACATCCGGCCCTACTACTTTCGGCTGGAGCTGAATCTTACCGAACGCTTCTTCGCGGGCCGGCTGGGAGTAAAGCCGCTCATGCTCCGTCCGCCCTATTCCATTGACCAGGAACCCGATACGGCGGACGAAGTGCGGCCGTTGGAGATCGCGCAGGACATGGGCTACATTACCATCGGCGACAAACTCGATCCCAACGACTGGCGTGCTCATCCGCACCGTTCCGCCGAGCAAATTGCCGCCTCGATCCTGGATGGCCCGCTTCCTCCCTGCCGGCCCGAAGACCAGAAATGCGGCAGCATCGTCCTGCTCCATGACGGTGGAGGCGACCGCCGGGAAACGGTGCGGGCCCTGCCCCTGATCATTGACGGTCTCCGTGCGCGCGGCTACGAGATCGTGCCGGTCTCTCGATTGCTTGGCAAAACCTATGCTGATGTCATGCCGCCGATTTCGGCCAACGAGCGCTGGGCGGCGCGGCTCGACAACTTGGGCTTCTGGGCCCATGCGCTGATCAATACCGTGGTGGTATTAATCTTCTTTGTCGGCGACACGCTGATGGGGGCCCGCTTGCTGCTGGTGGGAGCGGCAGCCACCTTTGATCGGTTCCGCGGGCGCAAGATCGATCTTGCGGCGGCGTCCAGTTACCAGCCCGCGGTCGCGATACTCATCCCCGCTTATAACGAAGAGAAGGTTATTCTCAAAACCGTGCATGCCGCGCTGAATTCCGCTTATCCGCGCCTGCGCGTTATCGTGATCGACGACGGCTCAACCGACAACACTCTGGCCATTGCGCGCCAAGCCTTTGCCGATGAAATCTCCGCCGGCCGGGTTCTGGTGCTTACCAAACCGAATTCCGGCAAGGCTAACGCGCTCAACTTCGGCCTGGCACAAGTCACCGAAGAGATCTTCCTGGGAATCGATGCCGATACCGTCATCCACCCCCGGGCGGTCTCTTTGCTGGTCCCGCACTTCCTCGCGCCCAAGGTAGCCGCGGTCGCGGGCAACGCGAAGGTCGGCAACCGGGTGAACTTGTGGACGCGGTGGCAGGCGCTGGAGTACGTGACCAGCCAGAATTTTGAACGCAGGGCACTGAACTGCCTGGGAGCAGTAAGTGTCGTTCCCGGAGCGATCGGCGCCTGGCGCACGGCCCTGGTCCGGGAGGCCGGCGCCTACCGCCAGGACACCGTCGCGGAAGACGCCGATCTGACCATGGAGTTGCTGCGCCGCGGCTATCGCGTCCAGTACGAAGACCGCGCCCTGGCCTACACCGAAGTGCCCAGCAGTCCGCGCGGGTTAATGCGCCAGCGCTTTCGCTGGTCTTTCGGGATTTTGCAGTCGGTCTGGAAACACCGGCATGTGGTTGGCCGCCGCGGCGTACTGGGCTGGGTCGCGCTGCCTAATATCGTAATCTTTCAGATCTTGCTCCCCTTGGTTTCCCCGTTTATCGACTTGATGTTCATTTTCGGCGTCGTCGATTACCTCATCAACCGGCATTTCCATCCGGAGACTGCCGACCCGGCAAGCTTGCAAAAACTGGTGGCATTTTTCGCGGCTTTTCTGATCATTGACTTCCTGGCCTCGGCTGTCGCCTTCGCCCTGGAACGGAGCGGCACCGATCGGCGCGAAGATCCCTGGCTGCTGGGGCACGTCTGGCTGCAACGTTTCGCCTATCGCCAGCTGTTCTCAATCGTCATTCTGAAAACCTTAAAACGCGCGGTGGATGGCAGGGCGTTCGCCTGGGATAAGCTGGAACGGGCGGCAACCGTGCAGGTCGCACACTTGGAAGAGAAAAGCCTGACTCCGCAATGATTGGCGGGCGGGCGGGAAGCGGCACTCAGCAATCAGCTACAACCATGGGGCGTCGGTCCGCGCCTGGTCTTGCGAGGAGGCGTTGGCCGAGAGCCCAGAGGCGGATTGCTCCTCCGTGCCAAGTACTGGATGCTGATGGCAACACCGGGATTACGGACCGAAACCGCGGCAGGACTGCGTAAAACGCGCGCCCTGACGATCGCCGTGGTGATTCTCCAGGTCGTGGGGAATGTGGCACTCAGCCGCGGCTTGCACCCGATGGGGCCGCTGGTTTCACTTTCGCCCTGGCCTTATCTGCGGGCGCTGGCAACTCCCTGGGTGGCAGGGGGTGTTTTGATCCTGGCGCTCTGGATGCTCTTGAATCTGACCCTGCTCAGTCGCGCCGACCTCAGCTACGTCTTGCCCGTTACTTCCACTTCCTACATCTTGATCGCTCTCATGGGCCATTTTCTGCTCCACGAGCCGGTCAATCTGTTGCGTTGGGTTGGCATTGTCACGATTACATCGGGGGTGGCAATCGTGGGTGGAACCCCCACTCGCACCACCCCGGATGTCCTCGAGAAGGCGGACGAATAATGCGCTGGGTACTGGTAAGCCTCATTGTGGTGTGCAATACGTTGGGGGATGTGCTCAACACCGCCGGGATGAAGCGCCACGGCGAGGTGGACGATCTTCGTCCCCGCCACCTGCTGCATCTGGCGCTGCGCGTTTTGCGCAATCCCTTTGTCTTAGGCGGATTGCTTACCCTCGCGCTTTCGTTTTTTGCTCTGCTCGGGCTGCTCTCCATCAGCAATGTCAGCTTCGCCATCCCCGTCACTGCCATCGGTTACCTGTTGGAAGTTCTGCTCGCCAAACTGGCACTGAAAGAGCAGGTTCATTGGCGCCGTTGGCTGGGGGCTTCGCTGGTCGCCTGCGGGGTGCTTTTGATCTCGTTGTAATCCTGCCTCCAAGGTTGGGCTGATATAGAATTAATAAGGTATTTCCAGCTGCTGGATTTCTGCTTACGCCAATACCGGGAGTGGTGAGCAACCGTCCGAGAACACAGACACGAGGGGATGCAACTATGGCCACCGTTCAAGCGCCTAGCACCGTTAGAAGTGTGAGCCCGTTTCGCAATGAACCGGCTACGGACTTCGGCAAGCCGGAGAATCAGCGCGCCATGCAGGCTGCTATCGACAAAGTTCGCGGCGAACTCGGCCGTGAATATCCGCTCATCATCGGTGGCAAGGAGTTGTTTACCGACGACAAGATCCGCTCAACCAATCCCGCCAAGCCTTCCGAACTGGTCGGACTGTTCCAGAAGGCCGGCAAAGAGGAAGTCGAGCCGGCGATGAATGCCGCGCTGAAGGCCTACGAAACCTGGAGCCGCACCCCCGTCGAGGAACGGGTCGATCTGGTGCTGCGGGTAAGTGAGCTGATTCGCCGGCGCAAATATGAATTCTCCGCCTGGATGATGTTTGAGGTCAGCAAAAATTGGGCGGAGGCCGATGCCGACACCGCTGAGACCATTGATTTTTGCGAGTTCTATGCCCGTGAGGCGCTGCGGCTGGCGCAAGCTGAGCCGCCGGTGCAGCTTCCCGGGGAACGCGACTACTTCTGGTATATCCCGCTGGGGGTTGGGGTGGTGATTCCTCCGTGGAATTTTCCCGGCGCCATCATGACGGGAATGACTCTGGCCGCTATCGTCAGCGGCAACACCGTTATCGTGAAACCCTCCAGTGATTCTCCCGCTATTTGCCGCTTCTTTTTCGATTTGCTGCGCGAAGCCGGATTGCCCGATGGTGTGGTGAACTTTTGCCCGGGCGCCGGCGCCAGTTTCGGGGATGCCTTGGTGGCGCATCCCAAGACCCGCTTTGTGGCCTTCACCGGGTCGCGCGAGGTGGGACTGCGGATCAACACGGTGGCGGCGGAGCGCCAGCCCGGGCAGCTCTGGATCAAGCGGGTAGTTCTGGAGATGGGCGGGAAAGATGCCATCATCGTCGAACCCGATGCCAATCTCGACGCAGCGGTGGAGGGGGTTACGGCCAGCGCTTTTGGTTTTCAGGGGCAGAAATGCTCGGCTTGTTCCCGCCTGATTCTGCACCGGGACATCTACGATCAGTTCCTCGGCAAACTGAAGGCCCGGGTGGAAAAGATTACGCTTGGCGACCCCGCCGCCAATCCCGGTATGGGCGCCGTGATCAACCGGAACGCGATGGAATCCATTCTGCAATATATCGAGCAGGGGAAAAAAGACGGGCGGCTAATCACCGGGGGGCGGCGCCGCACCGAACTGGGCGACGGCTATTTTGTTGAACCCACAGTATTTGCCGACATCCCTGCGAAATCCAAACTGGAGCAGGAGGAGATCTTTGGGCCGGTGCTGGCCGTCATCAAGTCCAATAGTTTTGAGCACGCTCTGGAGATCGCCAATGACACGGAATTCGGACTCACCGGCGCCATCTATACCGCCGACGAGGCGAAGATTGAGAAAGGTATGCGCGAGTTCCATGTAGGCAATCTTTACATTAACCGTAAGTGCACGGGGGCGATGGTGGGCGCGCATCCGTTTGGCGGGTTCAATATGTCGGGGACGGATTCGAAAGCCGGAGGTCCCGATTATCTCCTGCTGTTCACCCAGGCGAAGTCGATTGGCAAGAAACTTTGATCGCGCATTGACAACCATGCGATCGTGGCCGCAGAATAACGGCAATTGCTGCCGGGGGTGAGACCGCCGCGTGGCTTACTCTGCTCGCACGGTGCGGGCAGGCAAGGATGCCTTAATATGGCAAGAATTCTGTGCGTCGATGACGAACCCCATGTCGTCACGCTGAAGTGCCAAATTCTTGAAGCTGCCGGGCACACCGTGACCGCTTCTACTTCCGCCCATGATGC
>Ga0326727_10015629_pt1 | contig 16224 bp, 12 predicted proteins | sample MB2enrmetagenome_FD_207643 | JGI IMG/M metagenome (GOLD analysis project Ga0326727, IMG submission 207643) | Lab enriched peat soil microbial communities from McLean, Ithaca, NY, United States - MB29MY | ecosystem: Environmental > Terrestrial > Soil > Wetlands > Peat | place: USA: New York...
CAGGCCCTTCCAAACCACTTCGCCGCTCACCCCCAGCGGCGCGGCCGACGCGGCCAGGAGGTAAACCAACAGGCGGCAGGCCCCCATCAACAAGGGGGACAGCGGCACGATCTTGTGGATGGCATCGTAAAGGACAATACACGCGCTCAGGACCAGCCCCAAAACCACCGTGGTTGTCCCCATCCAGGCCAGGACCGCCAACCCCAGCACGAGCCAGACGTATCCCCAGCACCAGACCTCCGTCCGGCCGATGGCGCCGGAGGGAATCGGGCGGTTGCGGCGGTACTGGCGGTCGAAGTCGGCGTCAAAGGCGTCATTGAGGAACATGCCGGCCTCGTAGAGGAAGCTGGCGGAGATGGAAATGCAGAGCAGGGCGGGCCAGTTTCTGCCTCCCGCCAGCCACCATCCGGCCAGGCAATCGCTCCAGACGGTGGGAAGGTTTGAAACCCGCCCCAGAATCAGGAGGGTGCGCAACTTGGATGGACGGTTGAGCAAATTCAATTTTGGCGCCCAGTCTATGCTAAAAAGCCGCAGCGTAAATCAAAACCCTTTTCCCGGTTGGGGCGTGACGGATGGCTGGGGGCTGGTTCCCGTTGCAAAAATGCCAGTGGAATGTTTGTCCGCCCGGCGCAAGCCACCCAACAAAACTTCGTGCAATGCGCTCTTTTGGATGGCACTTGTGAGCCTTCCGATATGAACGTCTCTTTGTCACGTTTCAAAACAATTGTCATGGTTTTCGCGTCCCTGGCGGGACTGTCATGGCCGGCGCGCGCACAGGAATCACGTTGGAGCAATGCCGCATCGCAAGATGCCCTTTGGGCGGCCCGCGGTTGCGCAAACGACCAGCGCGGCCAATGGTTCCGGGACGCCAAATTCGGCGCGTTCATCCATTTTGGCATCTACTCCGAATTGGGCGGATATTGGCATGGGCAAGGCCCGTACGACCCGGCGGAGCAAATCATGGGGTTGGGCCAGAGAAGACAAGTGATCCCTTGGGAGCAGTACAAAAAAGAGGCAGGCGGCGCTTTCAATCCCACCAACTTCAACGCCGAAGAGTGGGTGAGCCTGATCAAAAAGGCCGGCCAAAAATACCTGATCGTGACCGCCAAGCATCACGACGGCTTCTGCATGTTCCATACGGCAACGACTTCTTACAACGTGGTCGATTCCACCCCGTTCGCCCGCGACGTTATCAAGGAACTGGCCCAGGAATGTAAAAAGCAGGGCATTGTCTTCTGCCCTTATTATTCCCTTGGCGATTGGGCCGCCGCCGATGTCATGGATCCGAAACTCACAAGTTACACTGATTACATGCACGCCCAATTGCAGGAACTGTTGAGCCAATACGGCGAGATCAAGATGCTGTGGTTTGATAATTGGTGGTATGTCAACAATCAGTGGCGAAACGACCTGCCGCACGCGAAGGAGCTTTACGCCTTTGTCCGGTCGTTGAGTCCCAATACGCTCATCAATGATCGCGTTGGCCGGGGCGCGGATTCAACGGACGGCGATTACACGACGCCGGAGAACCAGTTGAAAGGTGCGCGGCAAAGCCGCTACTTCGAGGTGGTGATGACCGATACCGAGGACGATAACTGGGGTTGGGTCAAAACGGCCACCAACTATCGCAGCCCGGCGGATTTAATCCGCAACCTGATCGATTGCACGAGCAAGGGCGGCAATTTCGTTTTGAATGTCGGTCCTACGGCCAGCGGGGAGTTCCCTGCGCAGCACCTTGCCATAATCGAGGCGCTGGGCAAATGGACCTCCGCCAACGGGGAAGCCATTTACGGCACCGTGCCTGTCCCGGAATTCTCGGCTGAAGAGACGAACCATTTCCAATGTTACGCCACCCAGAATGCCAGAAACGTCTTTCTCCACGTGACCCGGTGGCCGCCGAATGAGAGCCAAGGGATCTTGCGAATTGGACGCACCGGCCTGGTCAGGTTGGAGATGCTGGACGCTTCGCTTGGCAAAGTCGATTATGCGAGCGCCATCGAAAACAACGCCACCACAATCAGAATCAAACAACCGCCAAGGACCGATCCCTGCGCCACGGTATTGAGATTGACCTTTGGTAATTGATTTATCGCTCTCAGAATTGGAAACATTGGAACTCTTCCGCCGACGCTGACCAAAAAAAAGGTCCGGGCCGAAGCCCGGACCGTGACGGAAACTAAATCGTGGCCCTGCCTAGCGGGCCAGCCGACGGCGAAACCAGCCAAGAACTCCTGCACTCAGCCCGAGGAGGCTCGCACTGAAACCAGCATCCGGAACAGACGGAGTCGAGAGGACTGTCGCCCCGGCGATAAAGGGTTCACCAGACGGATAGCCTCCGGCTGAGTCAAAGACGATGTTGACGAGGGTCTGGTCTGCAAAGCTGGTAGGCAGCGTGAAGTCCTGCATGTCGAGGTGGGCGTACCCATAATCGTTGACTCCCCACACGGCCTCGGTTGTCGTGGGGTCGCTGGTGGTGTTGACGAATGGGTAAGGGTTGTAGTAGTGGTCCCGAATGTTCCAGCCCTCAATCAGTTGGACGGTGTAGGTGCTTCCGAGACTCCCGTCGAATGTCACCGACCCGACATCCGCGTCGTAGGCCCCGTACGCCGAGTTGATAAGCGTGTAAACCGACGAGACACCATAGACGTTGACCGGAATGGTGAGCGATCCTGTTTCGAAGGCGGTATTGCCGTTTGCATCTGCCTGGAACTGGAACGGGACACCCCCAAGTGTCTGGGAACTGCTGAAGGAAGGGCTGGGAAACAGGGGGTTGTAGGCCGAGCCGTCCGACCAGGTCCGTATGTCCGTATTAAGCGACGGCAGAGCGACTGGGGTGTAGGTATTACCCGCGCTGGCGGCAAAGCCAAGGCTAAGAAAACCAAAGGCGATGGCCGCATGAAATATGTTAAGCTTCATAAGTTCAATTAGTCAATTGCTCAAAGTTCGCCCACAGATTGAGCTATCCGCGTGCCAACGCCTTGTTAACCGATGGCTATAATTACGCAATATGCTGATACTAAACATATTATGTTACCAGTATTTATCTTTACAGATGGGAAATCGAAAAGGCCGAGATTGTAATGATTTCCGACAAAAAACCCGGTTTTGATCCCATCTTCGTCCGTAAGTGCCTTGCTTTGAATGTCAAGTGCGATTTCAGGGAGTGCTGTAATCGTTTCCGACAGTTTCGCACTTCACTTCGGTGTCAAACGTCAATCAGGAGTGAAAATCAAAAGGGTCGGCGCTTCAAGGCCGCGCGCTATGTCGAACCGCTTATTCGGCGTGAACGCCAGATGTAATAGATGGCCGGATAGACAATCAGTTCCATGATGGTGGAGGTCACTACGCCCCCAATCATCGGAGTGGCGATGCGTTTCATCACGTCGGCTCCCGCGCCGTGGCTCCAGAGAATCGGCGAAAGTCCCCCGATGATCACGCACGCGGTCATGGCCTTGGGGCGGACCCGCTTGACGGCGCCGTGGTAAATGGCGTCGCGCAAATCGGGCAGATGGCGCAAGAGGCCGGCTTTCTTCCATTGCTCGTAAGCCAAGTCGAGATAGAGGAGCATCACAACCCCGGTCTCGGCGTCCAGACCGGCCAGCGCGATAATGCCGACCCAGACCGCGACGCTGAGATTGTAGTGGAGCAACGCCAGCACCCCGATGGCGCCCACGAGCGAGAACGGCACGGCGAGCATGACGATGGCAGTTTTGATGGCCGAACGGGTGTTGAGGTAAATAATCAAAATGATGATGAGCAGCGTGAGCGGGACGACAATCATCAAGCGCTGTTGGGCCCGCAGCATGTATTCGTATTGGCCGCTCCAAAAGATGTTGTAGCCGGCGGGCAGTTTGATTTGGCCATTGGCAACGGCGTCATTGACCGCGCGCATCGCCATCTGGACGTATGTGCCGATGTCAATACCCTTGACATCGACATATATCCAGGCGTTGGGCACGGCGGCTTCGCTCTTGATGCCCATCGGCGCGCGGACGGATTGAATTCTGGCCAACTGGCCGAGCGGCACCTGGGCGCCGGTGGGAGTGGGGATGACGATCTCGCGCAACGCGCCGAGGTTTTCGCGGAAATCGCGGCTGTAGCGAAGGTTCACGTCGTAACGCTCCAGGCCTTCGACGGTCGTGGTCAAAGGCATTCCGCCCAGCGCCACCTGCAACACGTCCTGCACGTCGCCGACGGTCAGGCCGTAGCGGGCGATGGCATCGCGGTCGATGTCGAACTGGATGTAGTTGCCGCCCATGGTTCGTTCGGCAAAGGCGCTCAAGGTGCCCGGCACCCCTTTGATGACCGCTTCGACCTCCTCCGCCACGCGCTCTAACTCGGCCAGGTCCGGCCCGGCAATCTTGATGCCAACGGGCGTTTTGATGCCGGTGGCCAGCATGTCGATGCGTGTCCTGATCGGCATGGTCCAGGCGTTGTTCAAACCGGGGATTTGCACCGCGGCGTTCATCGCGTCCTCCAGTTCGTCCGGCGTGCGGCGCCGATGCGCGATGATGTTGCCGTTCTGGTCCTTGATCTCCACCTGCGGCCACTGTTCTTCGGGCCTAAGCATGATGGTGGTTTCGATCATGTCAAACGGTGCCGGATCAGTTGCGGTTTCAGCGCGGCCGATTTTGCCGAACACCTGGTTTACCTCGGGAAATCGGCGGATGAGTTTGTCGGTGACCTGGAGCACTTCGCGCGCCTTGGTGGGGGAGATGCCGGGGAAGGTGGTCGGCATGTAGAGCAAATCTCCTTCATAAAGCGGCGGCATGAATTCCGAGCCGATGTTCTGGTAAGGGAAGAATCTTCCGACACTGAGCGCCCATTCTTTGGTTTTGCCATCGGGCAGCAGGCGCGCCGCCAGTTTGTTCCAAGGCAAAAACACCCAGACAACCACGGCAGCCGCCATGAGAATGACTGGCCATCGCCATTTGATGACGAAATCAATGGCCGGATGGTAAAGCCACAGGAGAAAGCGATTGATCGGGTTTTTTTCTTCCGGCGGGATTTTCCCGCGAATGAAGAAGCCCATAAGGACCGGCGCCAGCGTGATGGAGAGCAAAGCCGCCGCGGCCATTGAGTAAGTTTTTGTGAACGCCAGCGGCTTGAACAGGCGGCCCTCCTGCGCCTGAAGCGTGAAGACGGGGATAAAGGAGACGGTGATGACGAGCAGCGAGTAGAAGAGCGTAGGGCCCACCTCCACCGCGGCGTCGTGAATGATTTCCCAATGAGGCTTTTTCCCGTGGTCGCGTTCGATATGCTTGTGAGCGTTCTCAATCATGATGATGGCCGCGTCCACCATGGCGCCGATGGCGATGGCAATGCCGCCCAACGACATGATATTGGAACTGATGCCCTGAACGAACATGACGAAAAAGGAGATCAACACGGCGATGGGCAGGATGAGGATGGCGACAAAGGCGCTGCGCAAGTGCATCAGGAATGCGATGCAGACCAGCGCCACGACAATGCTTTCCTCGATCAGCTTCTGTTCGAGCGTGTTGACGGCGCGCTGAATCAGCGCGCTGCGGTCATAAACAACGGTGTATTTGACGTCCGACGGAAGGCCGTTCATGGCCTGATCGAGTTTTTTCTTCACGTCAAGAATGACCTGGCGGGCATTGGCGCCGTAGCGGACGACCACGATGCCGCCGACGGTTTCACCTTCGCCGTTCAGCTCGGCGATGCCGCGGCGCATGTCGGGGCCGAATTCGATGTTGGCGATTTGGCCCAGCGAAATGGGAACACCATTATCGCCAACGCCCACGGCGATTTTTCGCAAATCGTCCAGGCTCTGGATGTAGCCGCGCACGCGCAGGATAAACTCCTTTTCCGACAACTCGATGGAACGGCCGCCCACTTCGCCGTTGCTGCGCCGCACGGCCTCCGCGACGCGGGAGATGGAGAGGTTGAAGGCGCGCAATTTCGAGGGGTCCACAGTGACCTGGTATTGCTTGACAAAGCCGCCGATGGAGGCGACTTCCGAGACGCCTTCAACCGAGGCCAGTTGGTAGCGCAGATACCAATCCTGAATGGAGCGCAACTGGGCCAGGTCGCGGTTGGTGGAATTGATGGAGTACATGAAGGCCCAGCCGACGCCGGTCGCGTCCGGGCCGAGACTGGGCGTGACGCCCTGCGGGAGCCGGCTGCTCAATCCGCTCAGATATTCCAGCACACGGCTGCGTGCCCAATACGGGTCGGTGCCGTCCTCGAAGATCACATAGACAAAGGAGAAGCCATAGAAGGAGTAGCCGCGAACTGCCTTGGCCCTGGGCACGGAGAGCATTTTTGTGGTGATGGGATAAGTGAGCTGGTCCTGGACAATCTGCGGGGCCTGGCCGGGCCACTCGGTGTAAAGGATCACTTGAACGTCGGACAGATCGGGAATGGCATCCAGGGGAATGTTTTTAAGGGCATAAGCGCCGCCCAGCACCAGTGCAACAGTCACCAAAATAACGACAAACTTATTGCCGAGCGAAAAGTCGATGATGCGTTTGAGCATACCTGGCCTTCGCGCTCAGTGTTGGTGTTCCGGCATGACCATCCCCTCGGGCATGGCCTGGCTGCCGGCGGGATTGTTCGAGGCGGGGATGGGCAAAGGTGGCGCTTCCATTACTGGGATGAGGGTCATGCCGCATTTGGGGCACTTGCCGGGTTTGTCGGAGCGCACGTCGCTGTGTTCGGGCATCGGACAGGTGTAGTAAAGAAGTTTGCCTCCGGGTTGGAGCTTCTGCAGCTCGCTCTGGGTGACTGGTACCAGAGTCATGCCGCAGATGGGGCAGTTGCCCGGATGATCGTATTCGATGGAGATGTGCTCCGGCATCGGGCAGACGTACTTTACTGGGGCGGCTTCGGCAGGCTGCCCCGCGGTGGGCACCGGCTCGCGGTCCGCCGGATTTCCAGCCGCGACGTGGGTGTCTTCGGCTGGATTGGGTGCGGGCGGCGTTTTCGGTTCCTGCATTTTTTGGATGGCCTCGCGAAGTTGACTCTCCGAATCGAGCAGGAATTGGCCTGAGGTGACGATCCGCTCCCCCTCCGTTAATCCGCTGAGCACCTGATAGGTGTCGTCCTCCGCTTGCGGGCCGAGCGTGACGGTGCGGGGCTCGAACCGGCCGGCCGCCAGCGCAACGAAGACGGTGTTCTTCTCGCCGCTGCGCAGGATGGCCATGTCAGGAACCAAAAGCGCCGACGGGACCAACTCAGAGGTGACCTCGACTGTGGCAAACATGCCCGGCTTGAGGAAATAGCCCGGATTGTGGAACTCCATGCGCACCCGCGCGGTTCGGGTCTTCTCGTCCACGTTGGGGTAAATATAAGTGACCCGCCCCCGGAACTGGCGGTCGGGCAGATAATCCAACGTGACGGTGGCTTCCTGGCCCAGTTTGAGATAGACCAGGTCTTGCTCGTAAATCTCCGCCTGCACCCAGACCAAGCCCAGGTCCGCCAGCCGGTATATCTTCATTCCCGTGTCCACCATCTGGCCATCAACGACGTTTTTCTCGACGACAAACCCGTCCTGCGGGGCGACAATGCGCATGGTCTTTTGCGCCTGGCGCGTCTTCTCCAATTGCGCAATCTGCTGATCCGAAACGTCGAAATACTTGAGCTTTGTGAGGGCGCTGGCGCGCAGGCCCTCCGCGCCGGAAGCATCGGTTGACGAACTGATCGCCAGGATGTACTCGACTTGGGCACTGTAAAGCTCCGGTGAATAGATTTCAAAGAGCGGGTCGCCCCGCATGACCAACTGGCCAGTCGCGTTGACGAAGAGCTTTTCAATCCAACCCTTGAACTTGGTCGTCACGTCCGCCAGCGACGTCTCGTCATACTCAATGACACCCACGCTTCGCACCGTCCGGCGCAACGGTCCGCGACGGACAACCGCAGTGCGGATGCCCATGTTCTGCGTCGTAACCGGGTCAATCGCGATGGCCCCGGTCTCGGTCGCGGCCGCCTCCTTTGGAATAGGTGTGAGCTTCATCCCGCAGATGGGACAGTTGCCCGGATGATCTTGGATGACCTGCGGATGCATTCCGCACGTGTAGAGAGTGTTCTCCCCTTTGGCCTTGACGGCTCCGCGGTCGCCGCCCGCGTGATGCTCGGCAAACCAAAGGCCGCCGAAGACCGTCACGACTGCGACGGACACCCCAAGCAACAGCTTCGCTTTTGTTGTCATAAAATATCAGTGGGAATTGGAGGGCGGCGGAAGAATCGGAGCGCCGTCCGGGGCGATTCCGGCAATGGAGAGCGACAGGTCCGCGAGGACGATTTCCCGGCGGGCGCGCGCCTCGGCTTCCTGCAACTGGAAGTTCAGCAAAGTGCGTTCGGCATCGATCAGATTGAAGAAATCAATCTGCCCGGCAAGGTAACCCGCCCGGGCCAGTTCAAGCGATTGGCGGGCCTTGGGGAGAAGTTGCCTTTGCAACAGCGCCAGGTTGCGCGTGGCTTCGCGGTAGTCGTAGGTCTTCATGGCAAAATCGACCGTGAGAGCGATCTGCGCCGCTGTCAGAAGGGCTTCGGACGCGCGCTTGCCCGCCTGTGCCCCGGCGATTTGAGCGGCGATTTTATCGCGCCAGACCGGCAGGCTCATGCTGGCTTGGGGCCAGTAAAAGGGCGGGCTGTAAACCTCCGCCATCAGGCCGGCGGAAAAATCGGGCACCCGGGCTTTTCGGGCCAGACCGATGGACGCTTCGGCCAGGCGCACCTCGCTTTCCATCTCCTTGAGTTGCGGATTGCGAGCAAACGCGCTCAGAAGGAGCGCGTCAGCTTGCAAATCAAGGGGCGTCGAATCGACGTGGGTTGGTAGCGGCGGGTCAGGCTGGCTGGGCGTCAGCCCCAAGGCGCCTTTGAATTGAGCCAGGAGGGCAAGGTGGGATTCGCGCAGATTGTCGATCTCGGTTGTCAATTGGTCTTCCTCGATTTGAGCGCGATAGACATCCTGCAACGTCGCTTTGCCCACTTCATTTTGCGCGCGGGCGCTCTTTTCAAGATCGGCGAGCAGGTCAAGCATCCGCTGGTTGATCCGGGTTTTTTCATCCAGAAGCCCCAACTGGTAATAGGCCTGTTTAACGGAGAAAGCGGTCTTCAAAACGGACGATTCGAACGCATAGTATCGCGCCGCGCTCTCCGCCGTGGCGACGTTTGCGGCGGCCTTCAGTTTGCCCGGGCCGGGAAACTCTTGCATCAGCCCGGGCATTAAGGACGTGAGCGCGTTTTGGATGTAGGCCTGAAAAGTCAGTTTCGGGTCCGGCATCGAGCGTTCGACGGTGATGCGTTCGACTGACCCAAGCCAGTCGTAATACGCTCCCTCCACTTGCGGATGATTGAACATGGCGAACCGCAGGAAATCACCGAGGCCGGAGTTGGTTTGAAGAAGCGGCAGGGCGGGCCGGCCCTCCCGCGGGCGGTAGGCGGCACCGACGGCAGCCAAGTCCCGGCGCGCGGCCTGCTCGCCGGGGGGCGCGATTCCCTTGCAGCCGGCCAGCAGCGTTGTGATGGCCAGAAGCAATAAAAGGGTCCGTGTCATTTTATTGAAGTCCGGGCAGTTTGCTTTTCAATTGTTGACGGGCGCGATACAGCCGCATCTCGACGGCTTTGGCCGAGCAGTCGAGAATCGCGCCAATTTCCGCGTGAGATTTATCCTCGTATTCGAAGAGGATCAGCGCGACGCGAAGCTCCTCGGGCAATTGGCCAATGGCCCGGCGCACCGTTTGCGCGCGCTCATTGAGCACGGCCGATTCGCTGGGCGATGCCGCCTGGGAGGCAACAGCGTCCATGAGCGAACATCCCTGCTCGGCTTCTGTGTCCAGCGAGACGGAGGGATGGCGTGCGCGCCAGCGAAGGCGGTCGCGCAGCAGATTAGTGGCGATGGTGTAAAGCCAGGTCGAGAATCGGTGGTTGGGATTAAACCTGGCCCGGTTTTGGAAGACGCGAACGAAGGTTTCCTGGGCCAGATCGTCCGCTTCGGACTCGTTGTCCAGATACCGGCAAAGGTAATGGAACAACCGGGCCGCGTGCCGCTCCATCAGATCATTGAGGGCGGCGTCGTGGCCCGCGGCCAGGCGCGCCATGTCGGAGAGGTCCTGCGCATCCTGAAGGGCGTCACTCATTGGAGTGCATCCCGGCCATTGCCTCCATGCCCTGACTCCGCAGCACCGTTTTTTGCTGCACCCATTGCAAGTAACGTTTTGCCTCTTCGGGCGGCATGGCCCGGCTGACCTCGTAAAAGTGCTCGAGCATCTGGCACTCGCACTGGGCGCGGATTTGAGCCGCGTCGGCCCGATTTCTTTCGATCTCCTGGGTGACGCGGTTGGTTTGCGCCAGGAGGATTTTTAGCTGCTCGTTTTTCACGGCAATGCGCCGGCAGTTCTCGGCGCAGCGGGAAAGGTAGGCATTGTGAAGGTTTTCGACGCGCTGGAATTCCGCGTCGCTCAATTTGAATTCCTCCTTTAACCAGGCCAGTTCCGGCGCGGGCTGGGCGATCAACTCGCGGTGTTTGGCCGTGGCGCAAAGATAGAAAACAAAATAGCCGGCCACACCTAGGAGCAGCCCGCCAACAAAAATGACCCACCGCCTTCGCATCATAATTGGCTATTTCTGGTAAGGATCGACCGATCGGACGTATCGCGCCTGAGCCATTTGTTCCATCCTCGAGTTTTGATGTTGCGCGCGGAGAACTCCTCCGGTTGCGCCGGCCATGAGCAGGATCACGGCGTAGGCGAGCGCGAAAGCCGGGCGCGCGGCCGAATTGCTGAACCACTGCAGGAGCAGCGTCCACAACGAGATGGACGCGGCGGCGTATTGGCGCTCGATCCGGCCCCAAACCCGCTCCTGAAAACGCGGCGGCAAGGGCGTCTCCATTCGCCACTGGCGCAATACGGAGCGGAGACTTTCATCACTTTGATTGACCGGGTTTTCGCTCATATTTTCTTTCCTTCGCCCGGGCCGCAAAGCCCGGCTGCTTGTTCAAGTTCAATACGCCACGGAACGGGAAACCCCTCAGGGGGAACAACAAGAACGCCTTTTTTCTTGGCTAATCAGAGGGACGCAAGCAAAGGCCAAACCTCATTTGAACATAATGCCCAGCCGATTGAGCAATTCGACCAATTCTTCCCCTGATGCGGGGATGCTGGAGAGAATTCTTGGAGCGCGTTGGCGCACCCAATCCGAGGCGGCGGTTGTTGGACGGGCGCCGCCCGCGGAGCCGAATAGGCGTTTCCATTGGTACCAGTTTTCGTGGCCGTAGCGTTGCACCAAGTCCAAGGCCTTGCCGTCGCGCAAGATGTGTTTGAGCGCCTCGGCCAGGTGGGCGGCCTCGCGGAAGCCGATGTTCATGCTTTGCATGCCGATCGGACCGGTTTGGTGGGCGGCATCGCCGACCAGCCAGCAGAGGTCCTTGCCAAATTGGCGGGCCAGACGCGGTTCAAATTGGACCTGGGCGTTCCAGACAACCTGCTGGACCGGGTTGTCAAACCAAGGCGCCCGCTCGGAAAGCAGTTTTTGCAGGCGATGGAGGCTGTCTTCCTCTCCCGCCTGCTCAATGACCACCATGCGCTGGCGTTCTTTGGTCGGGAATTCGTCGGGCGTTGTGGCCGGGGCCACTTGAAAGCTCCACCGGAAGCGGGTGTCGGACAACGGCCACATGACGCTGTCGGTCGCGTCATCCAGCACGACTTTGACTTCATGGCCGGAGTCCTTGGCGGCCTCTCCCTCAAAGACAACAAAGAACTGGGGAGCGCCCGCCGTCTCGAAAGGAGTGTCCAGCCGCTGGCGAACCATCGAGTGCTGGCCGTCGGCGCCAACCATGAATCGGGCATCGACTTCCACGCTGTCCTGCACTGTCAACTCGAACTCCGGCACGATGTAACCGTGGCCGGTGTGCGCGAGGCGATCGACGGAGGCCCTGGCGCCGTGCTGGTGGTTTTCCAGCGCGTTAAGACGGTGATGCCATGAGATTTCGACCCCGGCGCGGCGCAATTCGGCCTCGAGCAAATCTTCCAAATTGCTCTGGGGGAGCGCCAGTGCGAAGGGAAAGGGAACGAACAAACGGGACAGTTGCACCTCGGCCCGCCGGCTGGCGCCCTGATAGTAGCCAACCGAGTCGATGCGCCTGCTGGAGCGAAATAGGGTGGACGCAATGCCCGCCTCATTGAGCAGTTTAATTGTGCGCGGGTGAAGGGCGCACGAATAGCTGTGCCCCGCGGTGCGCGATTCCTGGTCAATGATCTGGGTCTCAATACCGCCGCGGGCCAGCAACAAGGCGGTAAACATGCCCACCGGCCCCGCTCCCACCACCAGGACCTCCGTTTCACGCTTGAGTGACATAATTCTCTTACAACACCTTAGCGCGCCGATCCAGGCAGGGCCAGCCTGTTATTGCCAAATCTTTCATAGATTTTGCGCAGGCCGCGCGCAAGGGTGTTACGGGGTCAAACACGCCCGATAGTTGGTCGGTGACTGGCCGACGACCCTTTTGAAAACACGGTTAAAATGGGTCAGAGATTGGAAACCGACCTCGAAAGCGATTTCGCTCACCCGCAGATTCGGATTGAGCAACAGGTTCTTGGCCTTTTCGGTACGCACGCGCGAGACGTAATCGGTGAAATTCAAACCGGTGGCTTTTTTGAACATTTTGCAGAAATAGAAGCTGCTGGTATTGACCGCCTTGGCCACCTGGCTCAGAGAGAGCTTCTCGCATTGGTTTTCCTCGATAAACCGCTTGGCCCGCGTGATGGCGGGCGGCTCGGAGTTGTCTCGCCGTACCACGATTTGATTGCTGACCATCGAGATGTGGCGGGCAAAAATGGTGAGCAACTTGATCATCGCCTCGTATTGTTTGACGGAAAGCACCTTGGTGCTGAAATACGCCTGCCGCAGGCGCCCGGCATCGACTTCCAACCCCCAGTCGGCAATGACTTTGGCGGTTTTGGCGAACTGGCATTCTGTGGGGGGTTTGCGGAAAATCTGGCCCGTCTGCAGAAAGCCGACCAGCTTCTGGCCCAGGCGCACCGGCACGGCGGTATCGACCAGCCCAAGCTGGCAGGTGACGGTCTGGGGCTGGTCCTGAGCGCCCTCGGAGAGCTGTTGCTGGACGCGCAAACAAGCGGCGCAGGAGCGGCTTTTTCCCGCCATCATGGCGCAAAGCCGGTTTTCATGCCGTTTGCCGTGGTGGGGCAGTTGCCATGATTCGACCGAGCGGAAGGATACCGGCAAGCCAGTCGTTTCGCTGAAGGCATGCTCGTATTCCTGATAGACCTGGGATTGCCTCAGCGCCTCGATTAACTCGTTGCGGTCGGAGGCGGATTGTTCCTGCGTGCCGTTGCTCTCCACAGCGCCCATCCGGCCAAATCTTGTTTTCATCCAGGACAAAATAAGCGAAATAGACGGGTGGGGACAATCAGGAGCGGGCCTAATCCGTTGCTGGCAGAACGCATTAGAAAGGCTAGGGTAGTTCCTTAGTCCCGCGAGGCAATCGCCGCGGCGGGGGACGCCGGGTGGACCGCCAGGCGCCGTGCGCCTCCTTCTGCTCTGCCCACCGCAAAAAAAGTTCAGCCTTTGGCAATCAGAGGCGAGCTTTCCAGCTCCAGGCGGCCGAAGCTGTGGCCATGCGAGACGCAGTTAAGAAACCGGTCGCCATCGTGGGCGGGGGCATCACCGCCTTGACCGCCGCGTTGCGCCTCAAGCAACAGCATATCCCGGTCAGGATTTACGAGGCCGGCTCTCGCGTGGGCGGGGTCGTCGGCTCATTGCGGCGCCAGGGACACCTGGCCGAATTCGGGCCCAACAGCATCCTTGAAACCTCCCCGGTGATACGCGACCTGGTCAAGGATCTGGACCTGGAATCGCGGCGGATGTACTCCGATCCTGGCGCCAATAACCGCTACATTGTGCGCGGCAAGAAGCCTGTGCTGGTGCCGGCTTCGCCGGGCGGCATGGTGGCCACCCCGTTGTTTTCCACCCGCGCCAAATTGCGCCTGCTGCTCGAACCCCTTATGCGCCGGGCCAAACCCGGCGTGGACGAATCGCTCGCGCGGTTTGTACGGCGGCGTCTGGGCGCCGAATTCCTTGACTACGCGATCAATCCCCTGGTCGCGGGGATTTATGCCGGAGACCCGGCCGCGCTCTCGGTCCAACATGCCTTTCCCAAGCTGCATGCCCTCGAACAGAAATACGGCTCGCTCTTCATCGGCCAGGTTCTGGGCGCGCGCGAACGCAAGCGCCGGCGGGAAGTTTCCAAGCAGGACGCTCCCAAATTCTCGTTTGACGAGGGGCTGCAAGTTCTGATTGACGCTTTGCGGGGGCGCCTGTCGGCTGAGATTGAAACGGCGGCGCCGGTCAAGGAACTGGAACCGCAGTGCGGCGATTGGATTTGCCGGCCCGCCAGCGGGGCCTTCGCGCCGGAGGCCTTCAGCGCCGTCCTTCTGGCCGTGCCCGCCTACGCCCTGGCGCGCCTGAGAATCAAGGGCGTGCCCGCCATCGATCTCTCGCTCTTCGATCAAATCTACTATCCGCCTGTGGCCAGCGTCGTGCTCGGCTTTCGCCGCCAGGATGTCGGGCACCCGTTGGATGGGTTCGGGGTGTTGGTGCCGGAGAGGGAAAACTTCCATATTCTCGGCGCGCTTTTTTCATCCTCGCTCTTTCCCAATCGAGCGCCCGCGGGCGAAGTGACCCTCACTTCGTACATTGGCGGCGCGCGCGACCCGGGCCTGGTGGCTCAAAGTGAGGAGGCGCTGGCCGCCATCGCCTGCCGCGATCTGGCTGAAATTCTCAACATCAAGGACGAGCCGACCTTCCGCCACGTTACCCTTTACCCGCGCGCCATTCCCCAATACAATGTCGGTTTTGGACGCTTCAAAGACCGCATGACCGCTCTGGAACGCCAGGCCCCCGGCGTCTTCGTCGCGGGCCATTGCCGCGATGGCGTCTCGCTGGCCGACTCGATAGTTTCGGGCCACAACGTCGCCGCGCGGATTCATGAATTCCTCCAAACCCATCATCAACCCGCCGTTGTCGATCTGCTATCCGCCACATGAGCCGTCACGCTGTTTTATTAGTTAATCTCGGTTCGCCCGATTCCACCTCCGTTGAGGACGTGCGCGCCTATTTGCGCGACTTTCTTATGGACCCCCGCGTGCTGGATGTCCCGTATCCCGCGCGCTGGGCGATCGTGAACCTCGGCATTTTGCCCCGCCGCCCGGCGCAATCCGCGGAGGCCTATGAGAAAATCTGGACGCCTCAAGGTTCGCCGCTCATTGTGACCAGCCGCAAAGTCCAGGCCGCGTTGCAGTCTCGATTGTCCGTGCCTGTCGAGTTGGCGATGCGCTACCGCAACCCTTCGGTGCAAGACGCCATCTTGCGGCTGCGCGACAAAGGCGTCGATGAGGTGCTGGTCATCCCGCTGTTTCCGCACTACGCCATGTCTAGCTACGAAACGGCAGTCGAGCGCGTCAAGGAAATCGCGGCGAGCCTGGCGCCGGGAATGGCCCTGGCAGTGATGCCGCCCTACTATGATCATCCTGATTATATCCGCGCGCTGGTCGGCAGCGCTCGCGAATACCTGGAGGGCGATTACCCTCACATCCTTTTCAGTTTTCACGGCATACCGGAGCGTCACCTGCACAAAACCGACCCGTCGGGCTGCCATTGTCTGAAGCGACACGATTGCTGCGACACCCCGCATGCCGCGCATGGTACGTGTTACCGGGCCCAATGCTTCAAAACCGTCCGCGCTTTCGTCGCCAAAGCCCACGTGCCGGAGCACCGCTATTCGGTCGCCTTCCAATCGCGCCTGGGACGGGATCCCTGGCTGAAGCCTTACACGGATTGGGTCCTGGAAGGATTGGGCAAGGCGGGCGTGGGCAAGCTCGCGGTCATCTGTCCAGCCTTCGTATCCGACTGCCTGGAAACGCTGGAGGAAATCGGCTTGCGGGGGCGACAAACCTTCCAACGGGCCGGGGGCGGCTCGTTCACTCTCATTCCGTGCCTGAACGACCAGCCGCTGTGGATCGCGGCGCTTGAGAACATGGCCAATCGATGGCTGGGAAAATCGGCGACACCATCCCTCGCGTCTGTCGCGGTCCAATCGATTCAGACCACTGCACCAGGCGCTTGACAAACCAATTTGCCAGGGGAAGTCCGGCTAACTGGAGCCGCCCCTTGGTCCGCGCAACGGGAAGCTCAGAATCCGGCGCATCACTGTCGTCTCGCTCGTTGCCCGTTTGGACATCT
>Ga0326727_10015630_pt1 | contig 16224 bp, 17 predicted proteins | sample MB2enrmetagenome_FD_207643 | JGI IMG/M metagenome (GOLD analysis project Ga0326727, IMG submission 207643) | Lab enriched peat soil microbial communities from McLean, Ithaca, NY, United States - MB29MY | ecosystem: Environmental > Terrestrial > Soil > Wetlands > Peat | place: USA: New York...
ATTTCTACCCGCAGACGAGCCACGTGGAGTGCTATGCGCGCTTCGGCCTGCGCTAGCGCGGCCGCGCTCACACTGACCGCGGCCCTGGCTTTCGCTCAGGCGTCGCCAGCCTTCGGACAGGCGTCGCCGGCCGCGCCTTCCAAAGTCGGATCGAGCGCCCTCGACCCCGCCTTCCGCCTCCCCTCCGGAGGCCGCGCGCTCGCGGGGCCCCTCGTCGACTCGATTGCGTCGCCCAACGCGGCCTGGCTCCTCTCCGAAGATCTCGCCCTCTATGCCCTCACCGATTCGGGCAAGCTAGCTGCCCGAATCGACCTCTCCGCGGGGTCAGATAAGCCCGCCGCATTCCTCGCCCTCGATCCCTTTGGCCGCGTCATCGTCGCTCGGGGCGGCCGTCTCGTGGCCTACACGAGGATGGGAAGCAAAGCCTGGAGCGCGGTTCTGGAATCGACCGAGGGCCTTACGCCGCCGGCCTTCGGTTCCGACGGCAGGGCCTTCATCGTATCCGGCAGGAGCCTTGCCTGCGTGAGTCCTTCGGGGCAGCGTCTCTGGCGCCTCGAGCTGCCTGCCGCGGCCGCCTGCCCTCCTTCGGCCGATGGTTACGGCAGACCCTGCGTCGGTCTCGCGGACGGCAGCCTCCTCATCGCTACGCCCTATGGGGAGAAGGTCGCCACGGTCAAACTCGGCTCGGTCCCCGAGGTTCTTTGCCCCCTCGTCGCCGTATCTGCGAAGCCGGGTGGCGGCGCTTCGGCCCCAGTCCTCGCCGCAGGCCTCGCGGACGGCAGTCTCCTTTTCCTCGGCCCTAAAGGCGAGGTAATGTCGAGCGCGCGGCTCTCCGTCCCGGCCCTGTCCCTCGCTTGGGATGGAGAAGTCCTCTATGGCCTGGGCTCCGGCGGAGAGGCCTTCGCCTATTCGGCCTCGGGCTCGAAGCTCTGGTCCATTTCTACTGGTTGCAGCAATGGATCTATATGCCTTTTTCCCGAGCGCGTCGTCGCGGTCGGGAAGGGTAGGGCCGTCTCGCTGTCCCGCAAGGGCGAGGTCTTCCGCGAAATGACTGTGCCCGGCGCCGCCGGCGTGGTCGCGGTCTCTCCCGCGGGGCTCGCCTTCTGCCCGGGTGCCGATTGGGTCCTCGCCGCCTATCGCTTCGAGCTTCCCTTAGGCGCGCCCATTCGAATCGAGCTGCCAGCCTACGGCGAGAGCGAGGACTTCGTAACCCGAGAGCTTCGCTTCAATCCCCTGGCCTCGGATGCCGACAATCAACTCATACGCATCGCGGATATTGAAAAATCCCTGCGATCGGGTACTATTGGCAAGGACGAGCCAGCCGACGCGGCCTATTGCTCGGCCGTGGCCACGAGGGCCTTCGACCGGGACCTGCCGGATATCGAGCGCCGCCGAAGCGGCAATCCCCTGGCCCGCTCTCAGGCCTGCTATCTCCTCGGGGAGTTCGGCTCGCTCTCCTATCGCGACGCGCTCTTCCGCGTCCTCGAGGCGGATACGGACCCTGCGGTGCGGGCGGCGGCCTGCGACGCGCTCTCTTCCTTCGGCGTCGATCCCGACGGCCGCTCCATGTCGGCCTTTCTGGCTGCCGCCGCGCGTCCGGTCGACGAGAGGACTGCCCTGGTCATTGTCGAGGCGATCGAGTCCATGGCGCTGCGCTCGGGGCAGGCGCCGAGCGAGGACGGCCTGCGCGCCCTCATCAAGCTGACGACTACGTCCTACGGGCAGAACGTCCGGAGCCGCGCCCAAACGGCCCTCGGCCGCATCTCGGGGACCATAGACTGAAGGAGTCGATATGAAGTTTCGCGTCGCCGTTTTCGCCCTCTCCTCGCTCTTCGTCGCCGCATCGTCTAACGCCTTTTCCCAGGATCAGGCGGCGGGCCTCTCCCCCGACCGGAGCGAGATCGAGAGCGCGAATGGCTCGAATATCGTCTTCGTGAGCTACGAGGGCCCCTCCTCGCGGATCGACAGCCTCGCCGAGATCAAAGGCATAGGCTCGAGCCTCGGCAAAGCAATAGCCACCCCGCTCGCCTCCCGCGCCGGGGACGATAGGCGATACCGAGTCATCCGCGCGATCGATCCTTCCGTGAAGGAAGGCCTCGACGCGGACATCATCGCCCTCGGCCCGGATTCCCAGGTCGATCACATCCGCAACCTCCGCTGGATCGTCGCGAGCTACCTCGCCTCGGCCTGGGGCTACTCGGAGAAGGACGCCTCGACTCTCGCGACCTTCATTACGATCTACAACGCTGTGCACCGCAGCGACCTCAAGTATTTCTCCTCGAAATACAAGCCGGTGGTCCAGAAGGAACTCTCCGCGGAGAACGCCGGCCTGGCCCTCAAATACACCGAATGGCCGGGCGAGACCCGCATCGTCATCCCCCTCTCAGGGGGTGCCAAGCCCGGCAGTCTCGGCGCGATCGACACAAGTGCGGTTTCCGATAAGACCGTTAAAGAGAGCCTCAAGTCACAGCCCGATAAGGGAGTCGCCGATAGGCAGGCCCTCGTCGATGTGAAGGAGCGCGAGGCCGCGCAGAAGCAGGCCGAGGCGGACAAAAGGACGGCCGATGCCGCCGCGGCCGAGCAGAAGCTTGCCCATGACAAGGCTAAGGCCGAGGCCGACAGGGCGGCCCTCGAGAAGGAGAAGGCCGCCGTCGCGCAGACAGCCGCCTCTCCTGCCGCGGCGCCCGCCGCCGCTTCCGGGGCACAGCCGGCGCCCGCCGACAAGGTCGCGCCTCCGGTCGCGCCGACCGCCGCACCGGCTCTCGCAGCTACGGCATCGCCCAACGCGGCATCTTCGCCGGCGACTGCCGACAAGGCCGCAGGCAGCGGGGCGCCGCCCGCCACGCTCTCCACGAAGGAAGCCGCGGTCTCTGCCGAAGAGCAGTCGGTAAAGGCGCAAGAAGCTCAGGTCGCGGCCAAGAAGGAAGACGCAGCCGCGTCCCAAGCGGCCGCCACAACCAAGAAGGAAGAGGCCGCGGCGGACCGCAAGGATATCACCGCGGACCAGAAGACCGTTATCGCGACTGAGGTCGCCAAGAAGGGCGAGGCCGCCGCGGCGGGAATCTTCCTCGTCCGTGTTGTCGATGACCGCTCGGGGCTTGGGCAGATACTACTCGTCGATACCGACAAAGGCGCGTCGATCCGCTCCTCGCGCATCAACAGCCTCCACCTGCGCTCCCTCTCCGAGCTACCCGACTCCTTTGTCGCCGTGGCGGGCCTCGAGGACAAGGCAGGCGGGATCAAGCTCGAGAAACTCGACAAGGCGAGCCTCGAGTCTGTCGCCGAGGGCAAGGCGGACATGTACTCCGAAAGCGCTATCCTCGTCCAAGGCGAATCTCTCTACGCCATTGTCAAAGCCGCGGACGGCAAATATTATATCGCGAAGTTCGCGAGCGCCGACCTTTCCGAGAAGTCACGCTCAAAGGAAGCCGTCATGGCATACAGCCTCATCCGCGAAGCTTCAGGCAATATCGCGGTTCAATCTTCCGACGGTTCCTTCCTCCTCCTTGCGCCCGACACGCTCGAGAAGGTGAAAGCGCTGAAGCCATAATCGATTTTGGAGGGTGCATGAAATCCAGGAACGGGCCATTCAAAGGGCGCAGCGTCGCCGTAGTGAACGATCTCTCGCTCGACGAGCAGCGCTATCTCTACCGCAAGGCTGGCGAGCTCAAGCGCGCCGTGCAGTCAGGCGGCGATGCGGCAGAGTTCCGGATCGACGACAAGGACTACACGGTCTACCTCATCTTCATGGAGGACTCGACGCGCACCCGCGAGTCCTTCCGCAACGCGGCGAAATTCCTAGGAACGCGCACGAATGTCTTTGACTCAGCGACGAGCTCCTTCAACAAGAACGAGTCGATCACGGATACGATCAAGATGCTCTACGGCTACTCCAGCGAGTCCTGCTTCGTCATACGTTCCAAGCTCGAGGGCGTCTGCGGTTGGCTCGAGGGCGCCCTGGGGCGTTACGCGGACTTGAACGGCCGTCCCAGGCCGTCATTTCTCAACGCGGGCGACGGCAAGCACGAGCACCCGACGCAGGAGTTCCTTGACGAGTTCTCCTTCCTCGAACACATGGGAGGGCGCGACGAGCATATTCACATCGCGCTCACTGGCGACCTCTTTCACGGCCGCACCGTGCACTCGAAGGCCGACGGGCTGCGCGCCTTCCGCGACGTGAAGGTCGATCTAGTCGCGCCCGAGCTCCTTGGCATGCCCGATCACTACCTCCAGCGGATGCGCGACAACGGCTACGAGGTTTGTTCCTTTGAGTCGATCGACGAGTACCTCGCTTCCGGCAAGGTCGCGCCGATCTGGTACTTTACGCGTCTTCAGCTCGAGCGCATGGGCGAGTCCGTGCTAGAGAAGGCGCAGGCGCTGCGCAAGGCGGTCACCTTTCGCAAAGATATGCTCGGCCTCCTGCCTGAAGGGACGCGGTTCTACCATCCTCTGCCACGCGACCGTACCGCGCCGACTAACCCTACCTTCCTCGACGACCTTCCCTTGAACGGCTGGGATGCGCAATCGGCCAATGGGTACTGGACGCGCATCACCCTCATCGCGATGGTCTCGGGCCTCATAGGACAGGATTTCGAGGGCGAGCACAAGAGGACTATCGCCTACGAGGACGACTTCGTCCATGAGGCCTCTGTGTCGCAGCATGCGAAGCCCGAGTACAAAGTCGGCATCAAGCCCGTAGAGGACGGGATCGTGATCGACCACATCTCCTCGGGCGAGAGTATAGATACGATATGGAGCCATCTCGATGCGATCAGACGCATGCTTAAATTGGATGTGCGCGGCGGGCACGGGGTCTTCCACAACAACAAGGGCACCTACAAGGGCATCATTTCGCTGCCCGACGTGACGAGCTTCGGCGAGCGCGACCTCAAGAAGCTCGGCGCGATAGCGCCCGGCTGCACTCTCAACCTCGTGCACGAGCACAGGGTCGTGAAGAAGTACCGCCTTTCGATGCCGCCCCGCATCTACGGCTTCGACGAGATATCCTGCAAAAACGAGAACTGTATCTCCTCGCCCAAGAACCTCGAGGGCGTGACCACCGAGTTTCTGCGCAAGAGCGAGGTGGGATCTCCCGAGGGGGCGAAGTTCATCTGCCGCTACTGCGAGCGGGAGCATGCCTTCCGCGACATCTGGGACCTGTAGGCCAGTGGTAAAGTACCTGGCCCTTCTGCGCGGCGTCAACGTCGGCGGCGTCGTTCTCAAGATGGAAGATTTCAAGAGCGTCCTCGAGTACATCGGCTTCACGAAAGTGAGGACCTACATTCAGAGCGGGAACGCCCTGTTCGAGAGCGACGATGACAACAAAAGGCGGATGGAGGCCTCGATCTCAGGCGAACTCAAGGCCAAAGTTGGGAGGGAGGTTGCTGTGATCGTGAAGACGATCCCCGAGCTGCGCAGGATCGCTGAGCTCCATCCCCTGGCAGGCCTGGGCGAGCCCGACAAGCTCTACGTGACCTTCCTCTCCCACGACCCCGCGAAGGAGGACGTGGAGACACTCATGGAGACGATGAACGACATCGACCGCCACGAGGTCGCCCACAGAGTCGTCTACTCCTACTACGGCGCTGGCTATGGCAACTCGAAGCGGTCGAACAACTTCATTGAGAAGATCCTCAAGGTGTCCGCGACCACGCGAAACTGGGAGACCGTAAACAAGCTCCTCGATCTCGCGATGGAGAAGGACGATGGGCGAAAGCAGCTTCAATAGAGTCTAAACGGTAAGCTCTTCCTCGACCTCGCCTAAGAAAGCATCGATGCTCGCCTTGTCGGCTTCCGTTCCGTAGAGATTCGAACTCAGCGTAATGGTCCCGTCGAAGCCTGAGAGCGCGAGCTGAAAGTGCGGCTTGTGCTTGATCGAGCCGCACATGTAGGCCGATTCGACTTCAGCGCCGTCGAATGCGAGCCGCCTTTGGTCGAGCTCTCCGATGTTGGTCATGCAAACGAGAGGGTGCCGCAGTCCGAATCTCATAAGGCGGACTGCGAGGCGGTCGCCGCAGAGGCCGAACAAAAGGGACATCTTCGCATAGCCACCCAGGCCGAGGCTTTGCCGCTTGAGTGCGTCCATAAGCGCCTTCGCCTTGCCGAGCGTTTCCTCGAAGCTCTCGCCTTCGTTTAGCCTGAGCCTCGTGACGGTCGTGGACGCAAGGTTGCGGAGGGCGCGGAACTCTTTGTCCTTTAGGTAGCGCCTCATATCGATCATGACCGGGACTTCGAGGCCTTCCGCCGCAGCGGGGCCGATATATCGGACGAGGACGCGGTAATAAGCCGCGAGGGCCGCGTCGTTGATCGTAGCGCCTCGCTCCTTGCAGTAGGTCTTGAGCCGGGCGACTTTCCCTCGATCGACGACGCGCGTCGCGATGAAGGGCTCGATGCGATTCCCCGAGTCGAAGGGGAAACAGAGGCTTCCCGTCTTATTGCTGTCCGCTTTCTGGGCGATGAGCGCGCTGATTCTTTTCCGGAGGCCGAACTCGCGAATCAGGTCGCGGATGCCCCTGCCGCCGTTTACCCTCGGAGGCGTATAGCTCGCGTCGCGCATGAGACGCGAGTAGGTGGCGCAGAGAAAGTAGAGATAGTCCTTGAAGCCGCCGGCGTCGGCGATCATATGATTCATCGTGATCGCTATGGCGCTACGCTCTCTTTTCAATAGGCAGAGTCTGATCTGAGGGCCGGACTCTTCGTCGATGCGGTAGGTGATCGCTTCATCGAAAGCCGCCTCGTCGTCCACAGCCATGAAGGCTCTTCTCAGGGCTTCGGTCGTTAGGCTTTCCCAATGGGGCTTGCCGTCGCGCACGAACATCGTCGCGAGAATGGGGATAGCCTGGAGCGTGAGAGCGACCGCTTTTTCGAGCGTGGCTTCGTCGATTTTCGATCGGAAGCGTATGACCGAATGGAGCTGGTGGTCGTTGAATCCCGTCTCGTCGTAGAGCAGTTGCATGAGGTCGAAGATTTCAGCTCGATAATTCATTGAAGACTCCTATGTTGCGAGAGGAATCTATTGACGTGACGAAATAGAGTCAATACCTATAGTATCGAATACTACTAGTATTTAAAGTACTAGTATTTGATACCGATAGTTTCTATAATGAAGACGATGAACGTGGACGAAATGACTGAAGGGCCGCCTTCCAGGCGAAAGCGGGAGAAGCGGGCGGATGTTAAGGCCAAGATACTCGAGTCCGCTTATGCCGTCTTTACCGAGAAGGGCTACGACGGCGCGAGCCTCGAGCGCGTCGCTGAGGCCGCGGGCTTCAGCAAGGGAGCGGTCTACTCGAACTTCGCGAACAAGGACGAGCTTTTCTTCGAGCTTGTTTCGGCGCGCATCGACGAGCGTATCGAGGCCCTGAGGGCCGTCCTCGCCAAGCGTCCCGGCTCCAAGGGCGTCGCCGCCGTGGCGCGCGCAGCGGGCAAGGAACTCGGGGCCATAGGCGAAGCCGATCCCGGATGGCAGATGCTCTTCATCGAGTTCTGGCTGCGCTGCGCCCGCGGCGATGAATTGCGAGTCCGCATGGCCGAGAAGCGGCGCGTTATGCGCTCGAAAATCGCCGAGAGCTTCGAGGCCGAAGCCGCAGCCGCCGGCGGGAAGCTCGGCAAGGCCGAGGCCATGGATCTTGCGACGACGATACTTGCCCTGTCGAACGGCCTCGGAATCGAGGGCGTCATAGACCCCGAGGCGGTACGGCCCGCCCTTTTCGGCACGCTTCTTGCCAAGATAATAGGTCCGCTCTCGAAATCCTGATTCCATTAGCCTCCGGCGCTTTCGTAGCTCGCTATGCCCCATCTCCATGCGAGGCGCGCGAACAGGGTGAAGGCCGCGGTGACGCCCAGGGCCGACGCCCAGACGAGCTCGGAGGCGGTCCCGAAGAAGGTCTCTGTGGGGAAGGCCGCGATGAGGCCGTAGGGCAATATCACGCGGAAAAGAATTTTGAGCCAACCCTTGTATGCCGAGCCCGGGACCCTGAAGGAGAATTCCGTGAGGGCGCCCTCGGCCACGCCGAAGGCGCTGATGCGCTTGAAGCGGAAGGCCGGCACCCTTATAAGGACCATGAGGTCGAACATGAGGATGAGCATCAGGAACACCGCGCAGAGGTAGCCGAGTATCTCGAGGGGCGTCGGCCTCATGCCGAGGGCGACAACCGAGGTGCAGACCAGACCGAGCGCCGGCAGCGAGAGGAAGAGGGAGCCGGGGTTGAAGCGCTCGAAGGCGAGATGCAGGAGCGGGTCGAAGGGCTTGGCTAGGTAGAGGTCGAGTCTCCCCGAGGATATGGCCTCCGGCACGCCGAGGAGGCCGAAGAAATAGAAACTCATGTAAAGCCCATCGATAAGGGTGAAGGTCCCGACGAAGAAGATGCTGTGCCACTTGTCCCAGCCGCCGATGTCGTCGACGTTGAGGTAGATGACCCAGTAGACGGCGGCCTGGATGAAGAAGACCAGAGTGTCGACGATGAACCCAGACCAGAAGGACCCCGCCTCAGAGGCTGACCGCGCGAACCGCGTGGCGATGAGGGCGATGACGCATCGCAGGCTTTTGACCGCTCTCATGATCCCATCTCCTCGTAGCGGGGCGCAAGCCGCGCGTAAAGGGCCCTCGCCGCGAGATAAAGGATGAAGTCCCATAGCAGCAGACAGACGAGTGCCCCCGGGTAGCCCCCGAAGCCCCGCCCCAGCATGAGGTCGGCGGGCAGAGAGGCAAGGGCCGGGAAGGGCGTCGCGGATAGGATCCCCCTGAGCCGGGCCGGCAGCAGAGCGACCGGGATGAGGGCTCCCGACAGGAACTCGATGACGCAGTCCTTGCCGACCTGGAACGAGCTAATGTCCTGGAAGACAAAGGCCAGGATGCCCGTCATGAAGTTGACCAGGGCTAGGGCGAGCATACCCATGAGGACGACAGGAATGGCCGCGAGGAGTCCCAGAGGATCGAGGGGCGCCAGGATCGAAGCGTCGAGGGCGAGGCAGGCGAGCGCCGCCGCGAGGGCCGCGACGATGGCTGCCACCGCCTGGAAGGCGGATCTGCCCGCGGACGCAGCGAGGAACCAGGCAAGGGGGTCGACAGGCCGCGCCAGGTATTTGCTGAATAGCCCGGCGCGGATCTCGGCGGCGAGCGAGCTCGCGACGAGGCCCGACTGGTTGAACTGGAAGATGAAGACCGCGATGAGGTAATAGCTCGCCATCATCCGCAGGCTCATGCCCCCAACTTCCGCGCGGCCGTCGAAAACGGCTGTCCAGAGGAGCAGGGCGAGGGCGACCCTCACGATGCCCATCACGAGGCCTAGAAAGGCGTCGGCCCTCCAGGCGAGGGCGTCGGCGAGGGAGGAACGGGCCACGGCCGCGTAGGCGCTCAGGGCCCGAGAAACGTTGTGCGCGCTCATGCGTCCCCCCCGTAGATCCGCTCCACCGTGTCGGCAATGTCGGCGCTGTCGTCGGCACCGGCGAAGAGGGTGGCGGTGTCTCCGTCGTAGGCCTTTCGGCCCTTCAATATCAGGACTGTGCGCGGGCAGAGCCTCCGGATGTCGTCCATGTAGTGGCTCGTAAGGACGAGCGTCATGCCGCGCTCGGCGTTCTCCATGCGGAGAAATTCCCGGATTCGCTTCTGCGCGGGCGCGTCGAGGCCTATGGTAGGCTCATCGAGAAAGGCTATGTCGGGCTCATGGAGCATGGCCGCGACGAATTCCATCTTCATGCGCTCGCCGAGGGAGAGGGAGCGCACAGGAGAGCCCAGGAGGCCCTCGACCTCGAGCGACGAGGCGAGGCGCTTAAGGCTGCGTCGGTATTTGGCTTCGGGAATTCCGTAGATCGCCTTGTTGAGAAGGAAGGAGTCGCTTGCCGGGAGATCCCACCAGAGCTGGCTCTTCTGCCCCATCACGAGGGCGATGCGCGAGAGAAAGGCCTCGTGCCTTTCACCGGGCTTGAAGCCCAGGACCTCGAGCTCGCCCGAATCCGGGCGCATGAGCCCCGAGAGCATCTTCACGAGGGTCGTCTTGCCTGCACCGTTGGGGCCGATGATGCCGAGCATTTCGCCCTTTTTAAGATCGAGGTCGAAGTCACCCAGGGCGGGCACTATTTCAGTGGTTTTGTGGAAGAGGGATTTAAGGCTGCCGGAAAGGCCTTCTGCCTTGACGGTTTTTCTGTAGGAACGGGTAAGCCGCGAGGCGCGGATTATCATTGTGCTGTCTGTCATTGTCGCATCCCGAATAACGAGTTCGTTCCTCCCTTAAAGAAGGAGCGTTGCGCCTCACCGGCGCGCGAGAAGTGTCGGGATTGTGCGGCTGTAAAACCCTGATGCCCGCCTGCGGCAGCGTTAACTGCCGGAGATCGGGTCGTTCACCGTCGTGTGGTGGGCCTTACGCCGCGCCGTGGACAATATCCAGTTTTGTATTCACAAAAATCTTATACCACGGATCGCCCCGTCGCGCTAGACCCATCCAGGGCCATGCTATGACATCCTTTGATCGATAAAATGAAGAAGTTGCCACCTGTTAATGTAGTTACGAGACAGCCTGAATTGCTATAGTGAAAACATGTCCCGCTACCTCGTCTGCATGACCGGCGCCTCGGGGGCCCTCTACGGACTTAGGCTCCTCAGGGCCCTCGCGTCGAGAGAAGGTCCCTGCCCCGACGCCGAGCTCCACTTCGTCGCCTCGGACTGGGCCCGCCGCGTGGCCCTTCAAGAAACCGGGCGAAGCCTCGACGACCTGGTCGCCGAGCTCGGCATGACTCGGCTCGTCGCGCACGAGCCAGGGGATCTCGCCGCGGCGGTCTCGTCGGGCTCCTTTAGGCTCGACGGCACGGTGATCGCTCCCTGCTCCATGGGCACCATAGGGGCCTTGGCCGCGGGGCTCTCGAACAATTTGATACAGCGCGCAGGCTCGGTCGCGCTCAAGGAGGGATGGCCCCTCGTGCTCGTACCGCGCGAAAGTCCTCTCTCGCTCATACACCTGCGCAACCTCGTCACGCTCAAGGAAGCGGGGGCCTCCATTCTGCCCGCCTGCCCGAGCTTCTACACAAGACCCGCGAGCGTGGAGGAGCTCGTTGACACGATCGTCGCTAGAATACTGGACGCGCTCGGACTATCGCTGCCCGGCGCTAAGAGATGGGAAGAAGAAGGAGAAGAATAATGAAGACAGCATTGATCGCACAAGGACGGGCGCCTCGCCTGTTTCTCGCGGCGTTTTTATGCGCCGCCGTCTCGGCCACGGGAACGGCCTTCGCACAGGCTGGGACGCCGCTTAGAGTGGGCGTCCTCACCGACGCCGATTCACTGCCCCTCCTCGTGGCCCGCGACGATGGTTTCTTTAAAACGGCGGGGGCCAACGTCGAACTGGTGAAGTTCAAGACCGCGATCGAACGCGACGCGGCTCTCCAGTCAGGCGCAGTCGACGGCGCAGTGTCCGACCTTCTCGCCCTCGTGCTCGCCAACCAGGGCGGCTTCGCGATCAAGGCGACGAGCCTCACCGACGGCCGATACGGCCTTGTCGCCGCGCCCAATTCGCGCATCGCGTCGGCGGGCGAGCTCGGCGATATCGCGGTGGGCATATCGAGCAAGACGGTGATCCAGTACGCCGCCGAAACAATGGAAGCGAAGGCTGGCGTCAGTCGCGACCGCATCCGCGGCCTCGCCGTCCCGAATATGCAGGTGCGCATGGAACTCCTGCTCTCTGGCCAACTCGAAGCGGCCTGCCTGCCCGAGCCCCTCTTGAGCGTAGTCTGCGCGAAAGGCGCGCACCTGCTCGCCGCGAGCGACGACTCGGGCCTTGGAGCGGGCATCATCGCCTTCTCGAAAACCGCCCTCGACACGCGTCTTTCGGACATCGCGGCCTTCTATCGCGGCTACGCGGCGGCCGCTGCGGCGATCGATGCGAAGAGCGACTCGTATCGCGGGTATCTCGTCGATAAAGCAGGCTTCCCCGCCGAGGCGCGCGATGCCTTCCGCTTCGTCGTCTACCGCGAGCCGCGACTGCCCACCGAAGAGAGCATCGACTCGGTGGTCGCATGGCTCAAGGCCAAGGCGATACTGAGCGCGGATGCGAAGATCGCGACCGCCGATCTCGTGGACGGTCGCCCTCTCCCCGCTTCGAGCGCGCGTTAGCCGATGATGGGCCTCAGGCTCGAGGGCCTCGGCCTCGAGTACTCGACGCCCGAGGGCCCGGTCAGCGCATTCGCTGGCTTCGATGCCGAGCTCGGCCCAGGTTCCATCGGAGCGATCGTCGGCCCCTCGGGCTCGGGCAAGTCGAGCGTGATCCGCGTGATCGCCGGCCTCGAGAAGCCCAGTCGCGGGCACGTCGAGATCGACGGCATCGGGCTCGACGAGCTACAGGTCGCGGGCACCGGCTCACGCCGCGCTCGGACGGCCGTGATCTTCCAGGACTACGGTCTCCTGCCCTGGAAGACGGTCGAGGCCAATGTCGAGCTGCCTCTTCTGTTGAGCGGCATGAAGGCCAAGGAGCGACGCCGGCGTTCGCGACCGGTGCTCGAGGAGCTCGGCCTCGAGGACTTCGCGCGCTTCTACCCCGGCCGCCTCTCGGGCGGCATGCGCCAGCGCGTCGCGCTCGGGCGCGCCTTCGCGCAGGCCCCCGACCTTCTCCTCATGGACGAGCCCTTCTCCAGCCTCGACGAGCTTACCCGCGAGACGATGCAAGAGACGCTCCTCGAGACGCAATCGCGGCGCGATACCACAGTGCTCATCGTCACGCACTCGATCGACGAAGCGGCCTACCTCGCCGACGTCGTATATATTATGCGATACCATAACCCAGGCAGGCTCGTCGCGACGCTACGCGCGCCCGGCGGGATCGAGCGCTCCCCTGCATACCGCGAGGAGCCGACGTTCCGAGACTTCGCGAACCGCATACGGCGCGTGCTCGAGGGGCGGGAAGAATGAAAGCCCCTGTGCACGATGTGCGCTTCGCCGCCGATCGCGTTTCACGTCGGGCTATAAAAAAGACGGCAAGCCTTGCGGCTGCGCTCGCAGTCATCATTGGGCTCTGGGCGCTCGCCGCCCTAATCGTGGACAAGTCGTTCCTGCCTCAGCCTTGGAGTGCCTTCGCGCGGCTGGGCGCGAGGCTCGCGGACGGCAGCCTCGCCCTGAACCTCGGAGCGTCGGCGAAGAGAGTCGGTCTTGCGCTCCTGATCGCCGCTCCGCTCGCGACCACTCTGGGGCTTGCGTCCGGCAGGTCGAAACGGCTCGATGCCTTCGTCTCGCCCTTTGTCTATCTGCTCCACCCGCTGCCGAAGATCGCCTTCCTGCCCGTCATCATGCTCTTCCTCGGTCTCGGGGACAGCGCTAAGGTCTTCCTCATCTTCCTCATCATCTTCGGGCAGCTTCTCGTGTCAGCAAGGGACGCAGCGCGCGCTGTGCCCCCGGCCCTTGTCGATACGCTGCGCGCCATGGGCGCCTCGAAGCTCGACCTGTTCAGACACGCGGTCTTTCCCTACGCGCTGCCCTCGCTGCTCTCCGCCCTACGCATCGGCCTGGGCACCGCGGTGGCAGTCCTATTCATGGCCGAGACCTTCGCCTCTGAGACAGGCCTTGGCTGGTACATCATGGACGCCTGGACGAGGGTCGACTACCCGGACATGTACGCCGCGATAATCGCCCTCGCGCTCTTCGGACTGGGATGTTACCTCGTGGTCGATATCGCGGAAGCGGCGTTCTGCCGTTGGCGGGACGTCGACTAATGAACGCGGCGTTGTTGCATGGATGCCTAGTTGTGGGAGGCATACGGTTGAGCACGGCTACACCAATAGCCGATTCGGTATCCTGACCAGACGGGCTTCGTGTCCGCATGCTGGGGCCTATGATACCCTTGTATCGCCCCATCGTCGTCTCGACGCGCGACCGTCGGGTATAGCCGGTAAACTTATGCCATCGCCGACACCCGGGGAGGAATAATCACCTCAATATCGCTCGAGATAGCCACCACTGCCTCATAGGTTGGAGCCCCATCATAGGCGCCATCCGCCGTGACACTGGCAATCTCCTCTTCGACCATGTTGAGCAATGGCTCCACCTGCGAAGAATCACCCTTGTCATTTTCAGTCAACGTTGCCGCCACGATCATCCCGGTGACAGCATCCGTTGCCAGATGTAGCTTCCGCCACGTACGCCTGGCTTTTGTGCCATGCTTCTCCTAGGACCATTCGTCGGCTACTCCAGCTATCCATTCAACAAGACCCTTGGAAGTATCCTGCAACAACACATAAGTCCAAGGCCCTTCTTGCGACCTATCTGTGTTTAGATTATCTTGAAGCATAGGAGTAACTATGTCCGATCTTATCGACATCCTTGATCGACTTCCTCCAGTGGCTCGTAATGAGTTAATCGATTTTGCGAAATTTCTGGATCGAAAGTACTCTGGTTCCGGCGCTTGGCCCGAGCAGTCTGACTGGAAAGCCATGACAGAGGCTTCGAGTACTAAGTTCTGGGACAACCCTGAGGACGATGTTTATGCCAGCCTTCTCTAGGGGTGATGTTGTCCTAGTTCGATATCCCTTTTCAGACCTTTCCGATTTCAAAGTACGCCCGGCAGTGGTGATAAGTCCTCCGGGTGATATCTACGATGATCTTTTTGTTGTCCCCCTGACAAGTCGAACCCAGAATCTTTCCGAACGCGAATTCGTCCTAAGCGATTGGATCGATGCTGGGTTGAACGTTCCAACCGCCGTCAAGCGAGGACTTCTTTTGGTCGATTCCAATGTTATTCTAAAACCGCTTGGCGGCCTTTCGACCCATGATTTAGAAGAAGTGCAAACGAGTGTGAAACATTGGCTCGGTCTCTAGGTAGTCCCCCCCCTCGAGAATATTAACTTATAACCCCTCTTATCGGTTCAGCGACCACTTTAGTTCGGGGGATATACCGTTCTACATTTGACGCTCATCATAAGGTCCCATAGTTTGAAGATAGCATCAGTCTCGCGGGAGGGCTATAGGGCATTACCTTAGGACACCCCTCTCCCCACAGATCACCTCCGGCTTGACCGCAGGGCTGCCCTTCCCTAGACTGGCCCGGACAGGAGTGTTCTCCGCGTGCTCTACTGGGGACTCTCGTATACGGTGGGCATCGTCTGCCTAACGCTCCTCGGCCTCCGCTACTTCCAGAAACGGGAGGAGTACACCCTCAAGCTCATCTTCATCCTCATTCCCATCGGAATCGCGGTTGTCAGTCTCTCCATGGCCGAGGCCTTCGCATCGGACCCTCGCCTCAGCGCCATCGCGGGCATCCTGGCTCTGGTCGGCTCTGGAGACCGTGAGCATGCCGGCCTTTGCCCTCCTCTTCGATCCCACGAGGCGGCAACGGAAGGCAGTCGAGCGGAAGAGCGACGAGGAACTCTTCCAGGAGCTTTTCGGAGAGACTGTGGCCGAGGAGAGGCGGGAAGGCGAGCTAGTCATTGATGATGTCAAGGTCGAGAGGCCTCTGGAGTACACCGAAGCCGCCAACGGTAACAAAATCACTGTCGCCGTGGTCGCCTCAGTCTCCCCTCCTTTGAACGCGACCAAATGTTATTTAAATTGGCTTAATACCTATAATGGAGATAGGATTCCCCACAGTGGCAGGCAAATTACAAGATGTTATGATCAGTAGATGACGGAGGGATGGATGTCGCAGAAAGAGACGGACCTGCGCGTGAGACGAACACATCTCATATTGAAACAGGCCTTCTTGGATCTGTGTGAAAAGAAAGGGTTCAGGGCTATCACTGTCGGCGACATCACCGAGCACGCCATGGTCAATCGTGTGACTTTCTACCGGCACTATAAAGACAAGTACGAACTTGTACGTGATATCTTCGATGAAGCGATAGAGGACCTGGACAAGGAAATGGGCCCCCCCACTATACGTATAAACAGGTGGAGGAGATGCCTCCACAGTCGTTCATTCACTTTTTCGAGTACATTGCGGCCAACTCCAGACTCTATTCAGCCATGATGGGGAGCGATGGCGACCCTTGGTTCGTCTCCCATATGAGGGAGCACCTAGGCACGATCGCTGAGCATCGCATCCTGGCGCGCGAGAAGCTGCGGATCGCTTCAGTCGACGATCTCCCTAAAGGAATGCCTCGCAAGGTAATGGTCGATATGATTGCCGCATCTTTTGTGAGCATCATCGGCTGGTGGCTGGAGGAAGGGATGAAGTACTCTCCGGCAGAAATGGCTGCTTGGTCGCGGCATATGATGCTGAGCGGCTATTTGAGAAAGGCGGACAAGGCGAA
>Ga0326727_10015631_pt1 | contig 16222 bp, 14 predicted proteins | sample MB2enrmetagenome_FD_207643 | JGI IMG/M metagenome (GOLD analysis project Ga0326727, IMG submission 207643) | Lab enriched peat soil microbial communities from McLean, Ithaca, NY, United States - MB29MY | ecosystem: Environmental > Terrestrial > Soil > Wetlands > Peat | place: USA: New York...
GGCGATCCTGATGTTTTCCGGGATCGATGAAGCGGGTGGTGACGCAACATCGAGGCCGGACAGGCGGTTGAAAATGATCCCGACCGCGTCGAGACGTCCAAGTCCCCAGCCAGCCGGCGGCAATGTCCCAGCCACGAACGCATGAAATCGCCGGTACCAGGCATCAACCCTCTGGCGCAGTCCCGCGACATCGCCGGTGGCGGGTGCCGCGGATTGGAGAACCCCTGCGGCAAATGGAGCGAACGACGCGTCGCTGGCAATCACATCTCCTACCGCCTTGTCCAGGTCGCTCAGAAATGCCTGGAAATCGACAAAAGCCGGACCGCCATCGACGCGGTACGTCTTGCCGTCGACTTCAAGCTCACGCGTGTGACATGCGGAGCAGGTGATCCCGACAATCCGGAGACCTTCTGGACCCGTGGCGTGGAAACCGATGGGAAGGCCGGCGCTTTCGCCCGAATTCGGGAGGAAGCCGTATCGAGACAGGGCATCCGAGAGGAACGGCCGTCCGTCCCTCCCCTTCAACGCCTGCAACCAAGCCAGGTTGATCAGTCGCGAGCCTTGATCGCGGGTGTAGAAATCTGTCCTTGCTGCCGTTGTCCAATCTGACCCTTGGTCGACATAGATTGGATCACCCGGAGCGGCCTCAATTTGCGAACTTGTCGCTACGAGCATCGCAAAGAAAATGAGAAGAGCGCCACGACCCATCGCACGACCTCCTTAAATACAATTTGACCACCATTTTATTCGAAACCAAAATCGCGTCGGGATATATCCGAGCCTAACGCGCTGAAAATGAATTCACCGAGATGAGCGAAACAAACTGAACTCAAAATGGGCAACACGCGCGACCGGCTCGGCAATATCCGTCGACGGACCGCAATTGTACTTCGTGACGGATTCTCGTCAAGGTGGCTGCTCGGGGCCGCAGACCTGCTGGATTGCCAAGCGGCGTTCGTTGAGCGCCGAGTCCGCTAATCAGGCCCGATAAACAGCTGGTCAGGAGGCGCGCGGTCTCACTAACCCACGCGCCGAAATCCGTCCCAGGCGACGATCCCGTACTGATCGCAAATCGAGCGCATTTCGGCCAGAGCCTGATCGACGCCAGGGGTGCCGGGCTTGATCTGCGCGAGCAGCCGCGCCCTTAAACCCAGGCATTCGACCATCAGCCATGGATGCCCAAGGCTTTTGCTGATGGTGAGAGCCCGATCCAAGGCCGACAGTCCACGCTCGGATTCCCCGTCCCGAACGAGGGCCTCAGCATAGCCCGCGTAGAGATAACAGACCTCTATCTGGCCCGTCCGCAGATGCATGCCGCTTTCCATGCAGGCCTCTACCAGCCCGACGGCCTGATGTGCTTTGCCAGTTCGTGCCAGCGCGGTCGCCAGGGCTCCCGTCAGGTTGGCCTTGATGGCATCGTAGCCGTTGCGTTCGACGATCTCCCTTGCATCTGACAAACATTCCACAGCTTGGTCATTTCGATGAAGCATGAGGAGATTCCGCTCCATCGCGATCCGCGCGAGCACTTCCCCATATAGATCCTGTTCACGAGCGGCGATCTCCAATGCACGGGAGGCGAAATCCAGCGCCTCCGCGTACTGACCTGTTGCATTCATGAACCAGCTGCGGAATGCCAACACCGTGCATTTTGGACCGGCAGGGGTCCCGAGCCGGGCGGTTTCGAGCTCTCCCGTCAGCATTTCATTCAGTTCGTCCATCGCAGCAATCGCGCGATCGACTTGCCCCATTCCATACAACACATTTGCCATGATAATCTGATTCGAAAATATCAGCGCGGGCGACCCCAGCGCACGGGCCGTTGTCAGCCCCTCGCTCGTGATCTGCAGCGCTTCTTCATACCGACCCTCGAACCAGTAAATCATCCCTAGCTGCGACTGAACCCTGCAGACCTGCTCAGCTCTGCCTTGGCGCCGGGCCAGTTCCATGGTGCGCGGCAAATGCAGGTTGACCTTGTGGAATTCGCCGAGCTGCAGCATCGAAGCGAAGCTCATTCGAGCGAAATCGACTAATTTATCTTCGGCGGCTTCCCCCAAACGTTCAATGAGATTGAGCGCCCGGTCATATATCAGACTGAGCGACGAGGCGGCGGCGTTGCGGCGCGCTTCCACGGCCGCCTCCCAGAGATAGTCAAGCGCGGCGCCAGCATCTCCAGCTTCCTCCGCATGGAAGGCCAGCTGCTCGTAACGACCATTCAGACTGGGGTGGTGCCGTGTTATGGCCCGCACAGCAGCCCGATGGATTTCCCGACGCTGATCGCGCGGTATCGTGTTGGCACAGGCCTCGGCGATGATCTGGTGTCTGAAACGCACGGAGTTGCCTGCGAGCGGGTGGATAAATGCAAATCGGTCGAGCTCAAACAATGCACTCAACAAATCTCCGACATCGACGCCAAGCACCGTCGTCGCCACTTGGATCTCAACCTCCTCCCCCAATATGCTGAGGGTCTGCGCGAATGACTTTACCTTCGGTGAAAGCCGTTGTAGCCGCGCATGAATCACGGACTCCACGCTCTGTGGCAGCGATTGTTCGGTTTTTTCATCCGTCACGTCGGCCGAACGCAAGAATTCCTCCAATATGAAGGGAACACCGTCGGCGCGTTCGATCGCCCGAGCAAGCACCGTCGGAGATCGATTTTGCGGCCACAGCTGGTGCCCCAAGGCCTCCATATTGGTCCGTGATAGCGGTTGCAGATGAATAATCAGATCCGCAATTTCCGCAGCCTGGCTTGAGGATTCCGGGCGGCCCGTCAGCAGTATGCAAAGCGGCTGTGGGGCATTCGCGCGTGCCAGCAATTTCAGGAAATGACGGCTTTCCGGGTCGATCCACTGGAGGTCTTCGATCAGCAAAAGAGTTGGCCTGCCGAGCGTCAACGCCAGGAAGCCATCGACGAGCGCGCGGGCGATCTGCGTGGTGTCGCGCAATCGCGGGCGCGGGCGCGATTTTCCCACAATGAAAAGGGTTTCAAGCGCCATGCGATCGCTGGCCTCGACGCGCGATTCCGCGAGCGCCTTGCGAAAATCCTCATCGGAAGACAAGCTGCGCACACCGAGCATGTCACCCACCAGGGCACGGGCGGCGGCGAAAGAAGTCGTGCGCCTTTGTGCGTCGCCATAAAAGACGCAGCATCTCACCTCCGATGTCAGATCATCCGACATCGCCGCAGCGGCGAGGCGGCTCTTGCCAATTCCTGGTTCGCCAATCAGGGCAACCGAGGCGGTCTTGCCGCCTCTTTGCGGAAGTCGTTCGCGGATGGCCTGGAGTTCTTCGAACCGATTGACAATCGGGCTTTGATAACGGCGCGCGACGTCGTTTTGGTCAACATCTCTCGGGCGGGCATTTAGCCGGTAGGCCTCGACGACGTGATCGGAGATCCCCGAAGAATTCTTGTGCGGGGTGAGATCAAGCGGCGATCTACACAATTTGGCAGTCTCGGCGCTGACCCGCACCTCACCCGGAGACGCTTGCTTTTGCAGTTTGGCTGCGACATGCACCGTCGCGCCGGCAACATCAAAGGGATATTTTGCATTGCGGCCGCCTTTGCGCAAACCCACCAGGCCGGAATGAACGCCAACGCGAAAACAAACTGGATGTCCTCCCGGTCCGGTCGCCTCGCGGTGCCGCTGAATGTCCCAGGCTGCTATGCACGCGCGATCGGCATGATCCTCGTAGGCGCTTGGCCAGCCGAATATGGCAACGCCACCATCCCCTGCATAGTGGACGATCTGTCCTCCGGCACGTTCCACTGAACTACGGACGTGATCGAGCCATTGGTCCAAGAACGCTCGGGCATCGTCGGGATCGCAGGCCGCGATGTGGCGCGTTGAATCCACCATGTCGACGGCGAGAACCGTTATGATGTTACGCTCCGCAGACGCGGCGCCGCCAACCGCCATCCTCTCGCCTCACGTCAATCAAATCAGCTCTGGAGGCAGGCTAGCACGAGGGTCGTTGCTCCGCCATCCGCCAGAGTTGCGTGCGGACCTTGCTGGAGCTTCGTTTCGTGTCAATTGCCGACGTCGCGAGGGTCGCAGGCAGAGCTTCCCGGCCACTACCAAGTGGCGGTAAAGGCCTGCTGTAATTTGGCGGGAGTTGTCACGCCGTTGGCAATCAGTAGTTGAGCAAGAATGCGCGCCTTCTGGGGACTAAGGTCCTCGGAAACAACAAATCCGTACTTGTCGTCATCAACCTCGACATTTCGAGTAACGAAGCCGGATCGAACCCGAGTGGAACGAACGACGACAATGCCATTCTTCGCAGCCAGTTCGAGGGCATCGAGGGCCTGCTTCGAGGTGTTGCCATCGCCGACACCGGCCAGAACGATGCCTTTGGCACCGTGCGTAATGGCGTCCTCGATCGGAATGGCGTCCATATTGGCATGCGAGTAAACGATCTCGACGCGGGGTAAGGTCTCGTTCGCCGGCAGCTCATAGGTCGCGCGCTTCAGCTGTGCGGCCTGCGTCATGAAACGAATGCCGCCGGCCGTATCGACATAGCCGATCGGCCCGCCGTTGGGAGAATCGAACGTCTCCATGCTGGTGGTATTGGTCTTGGTGACCAAACGAGCCCCCTCGATCTTGTCGTCCAGCACGGCCATGACGCCGCGGCCGCGCGAACGAGGATCGGCTGCGACCTGAACGGCTTCGTAGAGATTGCCGGGGCCGTCCGCGCTCACCGCCGTGGACGGACGCATCGAACCGACGATGACCACCGGCTTGTCGCCCTTCAGCACGTTGTCCAGAAAAAACGTGGTTTCCTCCAGCGTATCCGTGCCATGGGTCACGACGACGCCATCGGCTTCGTTGCTGTCGAAGGCCTGCTGAATGCGACGGGCCAGCGCAAACCAGACCTTGTCGTTCATATCCTGGGATCCGATCGACGAAATCTGCTCGGCGTTCAGTTTGGCCAGTTTGTCCAGGCCTGGAACAGATTGCACCAATTGGTCTCCCGTGATCTGACCGGATTTGTAGGCGCCGGTCGCACGCGCCTCGGCCTGACCTGCGATCGTCCCTCCGGTCGCAAGCACGAGAATACGCGGCAGATGGGTGGCCGGGCCCGCATCCTTGCCTGCTTCCGCGGCATGTGCCGCCGCATTGATCACGAATGCGCAGAGCGCGAGGACGATCACTGCCATGGAGCGAATCGCTATCCGGCTTTGTCGGCGGTTCGCTGGTCTGGCGGTATGCTTGCTCATTGAATCGACCTTTCGCTTCCGTAGCGCCGGTATCGGCACCCCGGCCTCCGGCAATCTTCACATTAAAGAGACGTTCGTCATTGATAGCAATTCCAACTTCGCGGCCGATTTATCCAGCAGCCAGGCTTGCGCTGTGCGCCGGGGATCGTTCCGATAATTTCGAAAGTCCGCATCGGATGCGAAGCTGACGACGTGAATCTCCACGGTGCCATCCCGATTTCGAAGGCGACGCTCCAACCGCCCGTTGAACTCGGGCAATAACGGCAACACGGCGTCCTCATAGGCCAGAAAGTCCTTGATACCCTCGGCAGGTATTCGGGCGATAAGCCCAAAGGTTATCGGGTTGGTTCGATCGGTAGTCACAGCACTCCCCCTACGCGCCGGAGGCCTCGGATTGAGCCTCTACCGCGCCGGACTTCAGCGAGAGCGATTCCCACACCGCGACTAAGATCAGGATCGCCGTTGTCAGCGCCGACAGCATCAACGGCGATAGTCCGCCGGCAAACCAGGCTGATGCCCCGAGCAGCAAGATACCGACCAGATGCGACAGCTGGTACCAGCCGCGAAAGGTGTGCTTGAAGAGGATGGTTCCGATCAGGAACAACAGAGGCCCGCCGGTCGCGCTGATCACCGTCTTCAGATCGGAATGGTCGGCCGGATGCGTCAGGACCAGTTCATCGGCCACCGCCGACAGAATGATGCCGGCCACGATCGGCATGTGCAAATAGGTGTAGGCCAATCGCGCCAGCCGCCCCGGCTCGCTGGACCTCGAGATCTGTTCGGACCCGGCCTCGGCGCCGAGATGGAAATAGATCCACCACATCGCGATCGCGCCGACGAAGGCGGAGGCGAATGCACCTGTGGTCGCGGCGGTCCAGGGCAGGTCGGCAAATGTCGCACCGGTTACAACGATGGATTCGCCGAGTGCGATGATGATGAAGCCGGCACAGCGCTCCGCCATGTGACCGCCTTCGATGACCCAGTCGGCCATGGCGGAGGCGCCGTATTTCGGGATCCAGAAGCGCACTGCCGGCGAAATATATTCGATGCAGAGCGCGACTGCCCAGAGCGCCAGCCGCCAATGTCCTTGCACGAGGCCGCCTGCGATCCAGAACACCGCGGACATCGACAGCCACGCCAGGATACGGATGGCATTGAGCCGGGCTGAGGTGCGGGCCGGTGGTATCGAGGCCAACAAAAACAGGGTGCGACCGACCTGCATCGCCGCATAGGCCAGCGCGAACCACAGCCCGCGGTCTTCAAAAGCCCTCGGGATCGAGGTGGACAGCACGAGTCCGCCGAACATCAGCAGGAACAGGAGAATGCGGACCGGGGTGAGCTCGGGATTGAGCCAGTTGGTGATCCACGAGGTGTAAACCCACACCCACCAGACCGCGAGGAACAAAAGCGTCGTTTGTAGCGCCCCTATCGGCGTGAAGCGCCCGAGCAGGGTGTGGGAAATCTGCGTGACCGCGAAAACGAACACCAGATCGAAAAACAATTCAGCGTAGGTGACGCGGCTATGCTGGTTCGCCACGAACTTGCGAAAGAGCGCCCCGCGTTCATTGTTTCCGTCCATTCCAATGATTTCCCGAAGCGCCGGACTACCTCTCCGGCACCCCGGTCTGCAGCGCCAAGGCATGCAGCAGACCGCCCATCTGCCCCTGCAAGGATTGATAGACGATCTGATGCTGCTGGACGCGTGATTTGCCTCGGAACGATGCCGAGATCACGGTCGCCGCATAATGGTCACCGTCACCGGCCAGATCGCGGATCGTCACCTCGGCATCGGGTATGGCTGCCTTGATCATCGATTCGATCTCGTGGGCGTCCATGGGCATCCCAAATTTCTCCAGTTCGGCATGGGTTGACGGCCGGCGATCACCGCCGTCGCACCCCCGAACCTAGCCCGGACACCCTTCTACGTCACGCTTTGTCGCACTATAATCCCGTTGAATTGTTCCATCGAACCAGCGAGCCGCCCATGAAACTCCCCGGTCCTGACCACCCCATCACCATCACGGCGAACCCTAAGCGGGTCCGTGTCTTAGCCGCAGGCGTCGTCATCGCCGACAGCGCCCACGCTCTGACCCTGAAGGAAGCGAGCTATCCGGCCGTGCAATATCTGCCGCGCCAGGACGCCAATCTGGCCCTGCTGGCCCGTACCGACCGGGTGACGCACTGCCCCTATAAGGGGGACGCCAATTATTTCAGCATCAACGCCGGCGGCAAGACCATCGAAAATGCCATCTGGACCTATGAGACACCGTTCCCGGCGATGACGGAGATAAAAGACCATTTGGCGTTCTATCCCGACAAAGTGAAGATCGAGGAAGTGGCCTGAGGGGCCGTTGCTGGCCTCGGCTCCTGGCGACAAGATCTCAAGGATTGGTTGGGGGGTTGTATGACGTCCATTTCCGATTCGCTGGCGCAAGCTGACGTCCGTGCTGTGCCCAAGGCCGCCGCCCGCGATGCCGCACTGGATCGGGCACGCACCTTCATCACCCTGTTGGTGCTGGCCAATCACGCGGTGGTGGCCTACACCCAGTTCGGGCGCTTTTATCCAAACCATTATCTGTGGTCGTCTGCGCCGATCGTCGACAATGAGCGCTGGGGCGGCTTCAACGCGCTGACGCTGTTCAACGACGCGTTCTTCATGTGCCTGATGTTCTTGTTGTCCGGGCTGTTCGTGTGGCCCAGCCTGAAGCGCAAGGGCGTCGGCCATTTTCTGCGCGACCGGGCCTTGCGCCTGGGGCTGCCGTACCTGGCGCTGATCCTGATCCTGATGCCGATCGCCTATTATGCGTCCTACCGGCTGAGCGGCGCCAAACTCGGCTTTGTGGACTTTTGGCTCTCCAATTTCAGGCAAGGCATCTGGTTCGACGGTCCGGGCTGGTTCATCTGGTTTCTGCTCTACCTCGATCTGCTCGCGATCCCGTTATTGTTTGTGGCACCCGGGTTGATCGACGCCATCAACCGTCTGTCGCTGAGGTCATTTCAGCGTCCAATGCTGTTTGCCTCGGCACTCGCCGCCGCCGCCATCCTGGCCTATGTGCCGATGTTGTTTCAGGTCGGCGCCGTCCGCTGGTTCAACTGGGGACCGCTGCAGGTGCAGTTCAGCCGTGTCGTACTCTATGGCGTGTTCTTCTTGGCCGGCATCGGGATCGGCGCCGCCGATCTCGACCGGGGCCTGCTGGCGCGACATGGCGCGCTGGCCCAGCGCTGGATGGTCTGGGTGATCGCAGCTGGGCTGTCGTTCGGGGCGCTTGCCTTTCTGGTCAATTTCCGGCGCATGCGGCTGTCCAATCTGGCCGGCGCGCCACCGGTCTGGTGGCAGGGCAGCTACGGCGTGGTCTATGCCATCGCCAGCGTCACGATCTGCCTTGCGGTTCTGGCCTTGTTCCTGCGTTTCGGGCAAAGCGAGAAGAGCATCTTCGATCCCATGCGCGAAGATGCCTATGGCATGTATGTCCTCCACTACATCGCGATCCTGTGGCTGCAATATGCGTTGCTCGACATTTCGTTCTCGCATTCGATGCAGCTCAGCGCGATCCTCAAGGCGCTCATCGTGTTTTTGCTGACGGTTGGCCTGAGCTGGGCCGCGACCGCGGGGTTACGGAAAATCCCCGGCGCGAAGCGCGTGCTCTAGCCTCCCTGCAACTACGCTATCACTCACACCCTGAAGACGGTGAGGCCAAGGATCAGCAACACCAGGAAGATCACCACGAAGACGTAGAACAGGAAGCGGGCGATATCGGCGGATGCGGCGGACACGCCGGTGAATCCGAGGATGCCGGCAACGACGGAGACCAGGAAGAAGATCAGCGCCCATTTCAGAATCGTCATCGATGTTGCTCCAGCCGGGGCCGCATGATCGGCGCACCCAGACAAAACCCCTCACTTAACCACGATCGATGGAGCTGGTTCCCGCGGGCCGCACGCGCAGCGTGGTGTGCCAGCGGAGTGAAGTGACCAAGTCCGCCGCAGATGAGGCGGCGCGGATCACGTTTGCGACATTTTCGCGGGGACAATGGGGCTTGGCTGCTGGTGCCGACGTTCCAGTCGATTACCCTGCGTAGCGTACATGACAACCCATTCCAGCTCGTTGGCGGCAGCGGAGACCCGGGCAGCACCAATCGCGAGTGGACGCAACCTGGCGCTCGATCGCGCCCGCACCTTCATCATCATGCTGGTGCTGATCCATCATTCGGTGATCCCCTACACCTATCACGGGCACACCGACCGGCATTCATTCATCGGTTTCGACTGCGTGGTGTGGTTCAACGACAGCTTCTTCATGGCAGCGATGTTCCTGCTGTCGGGGCTGTTCGTCTGGCCAAGCCTGCAGCGCAAGGGCAACGGGCAGTTCCTGCGCGATCGTTGCTGGCGGCTCGGACTTCCCTCCCTGGTCTGTGCGGCTATCCTGATGCCGATCGCCTATTACGCGGTCGCGCTGCGTCACGATCCGGACATCGGCTTTACGGACTTCTGGTGGAATATGGTAACGGTCGGTCCCTGGCCGAGCGGCCCCGCGTGGTTCGTCTCGGTGCTGCTGGCGCTTGACGGGATCGCGGCGCTTTCTTACCTCGCCGCCCCCAATCTGGTTGCCGTCGCGACTCGCCTGTCGCTTGCGAGCCTGGCGCGGCCCAGCCGGTTATTCTGGGCGCTACTGATCGCCTCGATCGTGGTCTACGTGCCTGCCGTGCTTTATCTCGGCGCCTCGCGCTGGTTCGTGGTCGGACCATTTTCGGTGCAAGCGAGCCGCATCCTGCTCTATGCCCTGTATTTCTGCACCGGAGTAGGCATCGGCGCCATTCCGCTCGGCCGGGAAATGCTTGCCGCCGACGGCGGATTGGCACGGCGCTGGCCGATATGGCTGGCGGCCGCGATAGCGAGTTACGGCAGCATCCTGGCGCTGGCGTACATCCAATATGCCGTACTGCCGGACCAGAACCAGCAGCCGCTGTGGTGGCAAATTGCCTATGCGCTGGCCTTTGTGTCCTACAGCGCGGCCCAGACGTTCAACGTGCTGGCGCTGTTTTTGCGCTTCGAAAATGCGGGCTCCAGCCTGCTCGATTGCCTGCGCGACAACGCCTACGGCATCTATCTGGTCCACTACGTAGCGGTGCTATGGCTGCAATATGCGCTCTCGGACATTTCGTTCGGCCCGGTGACGCAGCTGTCCGCCGTGATCAAGGCGACCCTTGTCTTTATCCTGACGCTCGCGTTCAGCAATGCTGCGACTGCGGCGCTGCGCCGGATTCCCGGCGCGACACGCGTGCTGTGAGCGCCTTCTCGCGGCCGTGGCTGCGACCGCTCGGGCAATTGGCACCAAACCTGCATCGGCTATTTCGGGTGGGCACGTCCGAACCAGCCTGAAGGGACATCCCCATGGGAATAGCCGAGATCCTGATCGCTACCGCCATCAGCATCACGATGCTCGTAATGGTGTCAGACCTGCCTTGATTGCCAGCGTCGCCCTGTTTCAGGCCGTGCCGCTGCTCATATAGGCTGGAAACCAGCCCTCGAAAGCGGCCTTGAGTGTCGCAATCGAAAGCGGCGTTTCGCCTGGGATGGCGATGGTATCGCCGCCTGTGGTGCCGATGCGCTGACAGGGCACGCCGACGCCCCTCATCTTCGCCAGTACCCGACCGGCATCGAGTGACGGCACCGTCACGATGTAGCGGGCCTGGTCTTCGCCGAACCACCAGGCGTGCGGCACGATCGCCGCGGGTGCGGCCAGAAAACGCGCCCCGAGGTCGCCGGCGATGGCCATTTCCGCCAGTGCAATCAACAAGCCGCCATCGGAAACATCGTGCGCCGAAGTCGCGGTGCCGGCATGGATCATGCCGCGCACCACATCGCCGTTGCGCTTCTCCGCCGCGAGATCAACCGGCGGCGGCGCGCCCTCCTCGCGGCCGCAGATGTCGCGCAGATAAACCGACTGCCCGAGCCAGCCGTGGGTCTCGCCGATCAACAGGATGGCCTCATCCGCGGCCTTGAAGGCAAGCGTGGCGGATTTCGTGAAATCATCGAGCAGGCCGACGCCGCCGATCGAAGGCGTCGGCAGGATGCCACGGCCATTGGTCTCGTTGTAGAGCGAAACATTGCCGGACACGACCGGGAAGTCGAGCGCGCGGCAGGCTTGCGCGATACCCTGCAGGCAGCCGACGAACTGGCCCATGATTTCGGGCCGTTCCGGGTTGCCGAAATTGAGATTGTCGGTGATCGCCAGCGGCCGGCCGCCGACCGCGGTGATGTTGCGCCAGGCTTCCGCCACCGCCTGCTTGCCGCCTTCGACCGGGTCGGCTTCGCAATACCGCGGCGTCACATCGACCGTCAGCGCCAACCCCTTCGGTCCGTCCTGAACGCGAACGACCGCGGCGTCGCCGCCGGGACGCTGCACGGTGTTGCCCAAAATGACGTGGTCATATTGCTCCCACACCCAGCGCTTCGAGCACAGCTCCGGCGTCGCGATGAGTTTTTCCAGTGCGGCCAAAATCCCGATCGGCGCCTTGACGTCGCGCGCATGGATGACCGGCGATCGCGCCGTCGGCAGGTGCGGCCGATCGTACAAGGGAGCTTCGTCGCCCAATTCCTTGATCGGCAGGTCGGCCATGATGACGCCGCCGTGCCTGACGACAAACCGCCTATTGGGCGTGGTGTGGCCGACCACGGCAAAATCCAGTCCCCATTTGCGGAAGATCGCCTCGGCCTGTCTTTCCTTCTCGGGTTTCAGCACCATGAGCATGCGCTCCTGGCTTTCCGACAGCATCATCTCGTAGGCGCTCATGCCGGTTTCGCGGGTCGGGACGCGATCGAGATCGAGTTCGACTCCAAGATCGCCCTTGGCCCCCATCTCCACCGCCGAGCAGGTCAACCCGGCCGCGCCCATGTCCTGGATCGCGATCACGCAATCGGCCGCCATGATTTCGAGACAGGCTTCCAGCAGCAGCTTTTCGGCGAAGGGATCGCCGACCTGCACGGTCGGGCGTTTTTCCGCCGAATCGTCGTCGAATTCGGCCGAGGCCATGGAGGCGCCGTGAATGCCGTCGCGGCCGGTCTTGGACCCGAGATAGACGATCGGCATGTCGACGCCCGACGCCGCCGCGTAGAAGATCTTGTCGCTGTCGGCAAGCCCAACCGCCATGGCATTGACCAGGATATTGCCGTCATAGCGGGTGTGAAAACGCACCTGCCCGCCAACGGTCGGTACCCCAAACGAATTGCCGTAACCGCCGACGCCGGCGACCACGCCAGACACCAGGTGGCGCGTTCTGGGATGCTCCGGTGCGCCGAAGGAGAGCGCGTTCAGGCAAGCGATCGGGCGCGCGCCCATCGTGAACACATCGCGCAGGATGCCGCCGACGCCGGTGGTCGCGCCCTGATAGGGCTCGATGAAGCTCGGGTGGTTGTGGCTCTCCATCTTGAACACGACGGCCTGGTGGTCGCCGATGTCGATCACGCCAGCGTTCTCGCCCGGCCCTTGGATCACCCAGGGCGCCTTCGTCGGCAGTCCCTTCAGATGCAGCCTGGAGGACTTGTAGCTGCAGTGCTCGTTCCACATCGCCGAGAAGATGCCCAGTTCGGTGAAACTCGGCACCCGGCCGATCAGCTTGAGAATGCGCTCATATTCGTCCGGCTTCAGGCCATGGCTGGCGACCAGTTCGGGGGTGATAGGCGGTTGGTTCATGAGGCTCTTCAAGCGATGGAGGCCCCTTATTAGGGAGATCGGGAGGTGAGGAAAAGGCCTTTTTGGCGCCGTTTTGGGCTGTCCAGACCTTTGCGGCCACGCGGCATGGCCTCGCGGTTTGCAGATCGCCTGCGGATCAGATTTAAGGATCAAATCCTTAACCAACCAAGGCCAAACCGCTTGGACGACCTTTCTTCCGCCTTGCCTCGCCACCCCGATTTCCACGTCGAAACCGAGGGCGAATTTGCGGGCTGGCGAACCTGGCGCCGCGACAGCTTCGAATCCAACAACGGCCCGTTCTGGCACCGGATCGAGCCGGACGGCCGGGTGCGCTGCGCGTTCCGGGTCGAGAAAAAGCATCTCAACGGCATGGGCAACGTTCATGGCGGCTGCTTCATGACGTTCGCGGATTATTGCCTGTTTGCGATCGCCGCACCGGTGCTGCAGGGGCCGGCGGTCACGGTGTCCTTTGCCTGCGAATTTCTCGACGCCGCGCGCGAGGGCGAACGAATCGACTGCGAAGGCGAAATCACGCGTGCCGGTGGGTCGCTGATTTTCCTGCGCGGGGTGCTACGGTCCGGCGAGCGCACGTTGCTGACATTTTCCGGCACGATCAAGCGGGTCAAGCGACGGGTGGCACTTGGTGCCGGCAGCAAGTAGCACGCAGGAGCGCGGCTATGGGCGGGGAAACATAGGGGCATAGGATGGGTTGAGCGCAGCGATACCCATCCATCGCGGTCCAAAAGAGGATGGGTTTCGCGAAGAGCTCAACCCATCCTACAACCTATGACCACCGCCTCTACGCCGCACGTTCCAGATGCGCCATCAGCCCTGCGAACAAGCCGCGGCCGTCGGTGCAACCCATGATGTCTTCGACGTGGTTTTCCGGGTGCGGCATCATGCCGAGCACGTTGCCACGCTCGCTGACGACGCCGGCAATCGAATGCGCCGCGCCGTTGAAGTTGGCGCCTTCGTCGACCGCGCCGTCGGCGGCGCAGTAGCGATAGAGCACCCTGCCCTCGCCTTCCAGCCGCCGCAGCGTCTCATCGTCGGCCTCGTAATTGCCCTCGCCATGGGCGACCGGGACGCGAATGACCTGGCCGGCATTGTAGCCGCGGGTGAACGGGCTATCGGAGCGTTCGACCCGCAGATGCACGTCGCGGCAGACAAACTTCGGCCGGGCATTGCGCATCAGCACGCCGAGCAGGAGCCCGGCCTCGCAGAGGATCTGAAAGCCGTTGCAGACGCCGAGAGCTCGTAGGGCGGGTTGGAGGCGAAGCCAAAACCCGCCACTTTAGCCAACTATGGGCCACGATTTGTATGAACCGATATCTGTGAAGTGGTTCACATCGACATGATCCTGGCGAGCGTATGGTCCACTTGCGACCGGTGATTGTGGACCGCCTCGTCGCCGCGCGGGCGCTAGGACTCCCGCGGGCCCATAGCTCAGACCATTGGAGGAAATTGATGGCTAACAAATTTACTCTCAGCGGAGGCCAAGTTGAGATTCATTACACGATCGGCGCCAATCCGTCCTTCCCGGCGCTGACCTACAAGGACGGCGCCACGACCAAGAGCTTCACGCCAAACGAGATCACGACACAATCGACCGCGCTGGGCTCGCTGGTTTCGATTCCGCTGCTCAGGACCATCGACGCCGGCGGCGCGACCTTCGCGTTCTTCTTGCCCGATATCGATGTCCCGAGTGGACAGACCGCAACGTTCACGACTGCCGCGGTCGGCGACGAGTTCAGCGGGCCGGATTCGATCCCCCGCCATGCGACAACTTGGCGGGCATTCGTGATGCAGGGCACGGCGCAGACCGTGATTGTGCCGCTCGCCAAGGCGAGCTGACCCGCCAAGCGAATGCCGCGGACGCGAGTCGGTCCGCTTGTTCGGAAACCAGCGCGAAGGATGGGTTGAGCAGTTCGCGAAACCTATCATCGTCGTGGACCGCGATTGATGGGTATTAGAAGAAATGTGGTCAGAGTAGACTTCAAGGACGTACGCCGAATCCGAAGACTCCGGAAGGCACGGCAGCTAAATCTACTCTGACTCCAAATTCTCAGCGAGTTCCGGTGAGATCTTGCCGGGCTCGTTCGTCTAACGTCGACGGTTGACGCCGCGGGTGTCGGCACGGCGGGCGATGAATTCTTTCATCAATGGCAGAAAGAATGCTTTGCCGAACCGGCCGAGCGGCGGCTCCGGCTCAAGATAGAATGACCGGCCGAGAATGTCCTGATTGTATTCGTCAAGAATGATCCAGAGTCGCAGCGTCGCATCGAGCCCAGCGCGGCGTTTCTCTATTTCCGGAATTTCAACGGCAAAGCGATCAGGCGAGGGCGGCTGGCTCGTGATCGGGAACAGGACGAGCAGATCCTCGCCCTTCGGCCGGGCGATCCGGACGCCCACGGCGACCGGGCGAGGCTTGCGGCCTTCGGTCTCACCGCGCTCGGCTTCGCGCACCCAGAGATTAAGGAAACCGGATGACGCATGAGGTCGCGAAGTTCGTCGAGACTCACGTCTCATCGCCCTCCTGCTCAAAAGCGCTGACGGCTTCCTTGACGGCCTCGAACAGATCGTCGGGCATCGTTTCCAGTCGTCCGGCCTTCCGCGTATCAGCCTTGGTCAGGAGCCTGCGGTAGTCTTCAATACTGAGCAGCACCAACCGCGGCTTGTTCCGCTGGGTGATGGTCACGGGCCTGCGCAGCGCTTCGGCAATGATGTCTCCCGATTTTCGAGAAAGATCGCTGGTCGAATATCGGGTCATCGAAGTCTCCATTGTTGCTGTAATATACAGCAATACTGTAAATGCTGTAAGAGAACGAGCTCGATTTGCATACCTGAATACCGTAGGTGGATCCAATCGTACAGCTTGTCGGACGTCGCGCCGCAGACGGGAATGTCGCGCGTGGCGCGCGTCACGTCCGACAGCCCATTATGGGATTGGTCGAGCGTTGCCAAATTGCTATTCCACGCCCGAACGGGCGGATGCATGGGAAGTTCGCGGGTGATGTCGAGTAAGAACCCTGTGAGTTTCAAGCCCGTCGCCGAAAGCGTGGTGTAGCCGCCGATGGCGCCGTCCGGCAGGACGAGCCGCCATGTTGTTGCGGGCGTCCTGACCGGCTTGGCTTTTCAATGATCAATCGAGCGGCTCGGCGCCGCTGGCGAAAGCCATCAATGGCGGTCGGCGAAGATGATGGGTTTCGCGAGGTGCTCAACCCATCCTACCAGCTGCGAAAGGCGTCTCAGCCTCTACGCCGCACGTTCCAGATGCGCCATCAGCCCTGCGAACAAGCCGCGGCCGTCGGTGCAGC
>Ga0326727_10015632_pt1 | contig 16220 bp, 10 predicted proteins | sample MB2enrmetagenome_FD_207643 | JGI IMG/M metagenome (GOLD analysis project Ga0326727, IMG submission 207643) | Lab enriched peat soil microbial communities from McLean, Ithaca, NY, United States - MB29MY | ecosystem: Environmental > Terrestrial > Soil > Wetlands > Peat | place: USA: New York...
AAAAAAAGTGGGTGTCTGCCCACTTGTCCGCTCGCCCGGCTGAGAGGTTTCACTCTCATCCTGCGAGCAAGGCCCGGCCGCTGGCCGGGTCGAACAGGTGTGCCCGAGTCAGGTCGAGGAGAACTGCCGTCCGACTACCCTCAGCCGGCGGCGGTCCGTCGGTCGTTCGAGCAGTCAGTTCCCAGCTGCCGCACGTCAGTGACAGCAACCAGGAGCGCCCGAGCGCCTCAGCCCGTCGGACTTCCATATCGATTGTACCAGGCGTCCCGCCCGGAACCAACCGTGCATCCTCAGCCCGCACCCCAACCACCGCGGACCGGCCGGCGTGAGCCAGCCAATCGGAGCGACGTGCGGCAGGGACGTCTAACGCAGTTGCGTGGCTCGCGAAACGCAATCGGCCGGCATCTTCGATGAGGTTTCCGGCGAGGAAACTCATCGGCGGCCAGCCGACAAAGCCAGCGACGAAACGATTGACAGGCCGTTCGCAAAGCGCCCCGGGCGTGTCAATCTGCTGCAGCACGCCGCGATCGAGAACCGCGATCCGATCCGCTAGAGCGGCCGCTTCTTCCTGGTCGTGCGTGACGTAGAGCATTGTCGCCCGAAATCGTCTCTGAAGCAAGTGCAGATCGCGGCGCAAATCCAGTCGTAGCCGGGCGTCCACCGCTGCAAGTGGTTCATCCAGCAAGAAGGCCGCCGGGCGCCGGAGAAGCGCTCGACCCAACGCAACGCGCTGTTGTTCGCCCCCGGACAGTTGGGTCGGTCGCCGGTCCAGGAGCGAACTAATGCCCAGCAATTGCGCCATCTCCTCGACGCGAGCGCGCTCCTCGGCAGTCAACCGCGGCCAGGTACGTCGCAGAGCTATGCCAAATCCCAGGTTGGAGCGCACGTTCAAATGCGGATAGAGCGCCGGTCGCTGAAACACAAAGCCGATGTCGCGCCGGTGAGCAGGAAGATCGGTGACGTTTCGCCCGCCAATAAAGACCGACCCCTCGCTCGGCATGGTCAGGCCTGCCAAGACCCGAAGAAGCGTCGTCTTGCCACATCCGGATGGTCCGACGATCGCCAACAACTCGCCGTCCGCAACTTCTAAGGAAATATCCGACAGGGCGCGGCTACCGCCGAGATAACTTTTCGAGATGTGGTCGTAGCTGACAGCTGCCATGCGCCTTCTTTGCTCGATGGATCTTGAATTGGTGTCCGGATTCTCGTGGTGCGCCTCCGCCCCTGCAATTTATCGTTGATCTGTACAGAATTCGGACAGCCGATCAAATGTCGATCTTCCGGCGATCAACGTTTAGAAACACTAAACCCCGGCCGGGCTGCTCCCGGCCGGGGTTTAGTGTTGGATGACCGGACTCATTTATTTGCCGGACCCGTCAGCGGCGGAATGATTGGAAGAGTAGGCGACGACGCTTCCGGTGTGGGCATCGGCAGCGTCGGCGCCGCGGCTGTCGGCCCGGAAGGCGGCGGTATCACTAAGCCCCCGGGGACCGGCGCGGCCGGCGGATACGGCACTGCCGACCCGGGTGGCGGAATCATCGCGGGCGGAAGCGGCATGCCGGGCGCCGGCGGCACACAAATGCCTTCTTCCTTGAAGCTGACTGACAGGTTATCGACAGTCGTGGCCGACTGAACCACCGTCCCCAGCGGCGCTAGCGGGGTGATCGTCACCTTCGAACTCTTGATACCTTTTGCCAACGGGTTGTTGTCGATCGGGATCGGGCCACGAGCCGCGATCTGTGCGACCAGTTCGCCGGCAATGCGATCGAGCATCGGCTTGGAGATAACAATCTCCTTGAGATCCGGCTTCGGAGCGGCCGGAGTCGCGCTCGACGTTCCAGATGACGCTGCTGTAGAGCTGCTCGCGCTGGCGGACGTGGTGGCTCCCGTAGGCGGCGTCGGCGCCTTGTCTTGCACGCAGCCGATCACGAAACCGTCGCAAGGCACTTTCAACGTCGCCGTGTCGTACTGGAATTCAAACTCGACTTTGACGTGCGAAGTCAAAGTACCGCCCGGCGACGACCAGGTGATGCGCAGGTCTTTTTCGTCCGCTCCTTGAGGGACCGGTATGAAGGACTGCGGCGTCGCTGGAGGAGGAGTCGTCGGGCTCACGGTGGCGACGCCCATTCTGCTGTAGCGTGCAGTGAGCTTGGCTGTACCAAAGGAGAAGCCCGGCGGAGTCTGCGGTTGCGGCTTCTGCTTCACGACGGGGATCGATAGTTCGCGGCTTACGCCGTAGGGAGTAGCGAGGTGTACTCGAACTTCCGCGCCAATCCCTCCCGCAGATGCGCCGGCCGCTCCGGCAGCAGTCAGTTGATAAGCGCCTTTCGAGAAAGTCACCATCACCACCTGGCGACTCAACATCGACTGGTTGTCCTTCGTAATTGCCTGGTTGCCGACGATGATCTTGGTATGCAACGGGCTGAAATGATCACCGACCAGGAACAGCGTCGTGACATCCGCTTCCGGGTCGATACCCGGAGCGCCGTACCAACCGAACAGGTCCGGCGCCAGATCGCTGGTGCCGTTGCTGAACATGTCGAAGCCGCCATAGGTGTCGAGGACCGGTACTGGAGTCGCAATAGTCTGCGTCGGCAAGCGCGCTTCCAATTGGTCGGCACGGTTTTGCAAGCGGTGCAGTTCGCCGTTGCGATATTCGGATGCGTCTTTGATCGAGCCGCTGCGATTCTTGATAGTCTGAACCGTATGACTCAGTCGCACGGCCTGCTCGGTGTCGAGCACCTTATGCTTGGGATTGGGCAGCGGGAACCAGTTGCTAACCGTGTCGAGATTCGCGTACGGAACGAACGAGGGCATCATCACGACGGCCACGCATTCGCGCATGCCAGGCTCGAGACGGCGGTCGCGAAGCAATTGATTCCGATTCGGGCCGCCGATCAATGTGTCGCGGAATAAGGCAGTGAAATTGGATTCCGTGTCGGGCGTTTGATAGCGCGGATAAAACCTCCAGCCAAACACGTTTTCACCATGACCGAAGCCGACCTGCGTACGGTTGAGGTCGATTGTTTCAAATTCACCCTCCAAACGACGGGCAAATCGAGTCAGTTGGCGAGCGTTAATCTGGCCGTTGGTAAACGCAATTGAGAGCGCGAGTTGAAGCTCGCGGCGCGTACTCAAGCTGTCGGCGATATTCTGCTCTTGAATATACGGATCGAGCGCGAAGACGTGGATCGGCCAACGGATTCGGACATACTCAGCGAAGGCACGCCGGCAATCCGGCGGAGCGTCGGGGAGATAGTACGGGCACCAATGATCGCAACCCGAAAGTGCGACACCTTTTGCCGTCGCAATCTCCCTCATGTCTCGGAGCAGGCGATCGTTTAACAGTGCAGCGTCGACGATCAGACACCAGCCGAGGCCGGAGGTCATCGAGAATTGAGCCGGAGGCTGCGCCAGATCCATTTCCGCAGGATTCGCCTTTTCCGACCCGGCCAGCATGGAGACGGCCTGGCGGTAGCGAACGCGTATATCGTTCACCTCATCCCATCGCTGTGAGTGAATCGCCTGCGCAAGTTGCGGAGTACAAAAGGAGGTCCAGAGATCGGGATTTTTCTTCAAGAATTCATAAGCGCTACGCGTTTCTTCGCGCAGGAAAGACTGAATGTCAGGCAGGTGGGCAAACTTCTGCTTTTGGATAGTCGCCTTGAAGGCGTTGTCGGCCGCGTAAGCGATGTCGAACAGAGCCTCGGTGCCGTAGATATCGAACATTTGTGATTCGGGGAAAGCAGTGCGATTGTCCAATCCGTTCGCGAAAGGCAAGCTCGGAAGCGGGAACTGGAGCTGAGTAAGAACGCTACCGGGTAACGCTGCCCTAAGCGACATTTTGTAGTTCGTCGGGCTGCTTTTCGCTCCTGCACTGGCCGGCGCCGGTGGCACAGGCACGGTTCCGGGAGGACAGCATGCCGGCGGCGATTGGGGTGGACGCGGCGGCAGGGTGATGTTCAGGCCATTGGGTGCCGAGCCTTCTAAGTATGCTCTCAAATCTTTGTCGGTTGCGTATTTTGAGAGCGCCGCGCGAATACTCTTAGCCAGTTCCGTGTCGTCATTCAGCTTATTGGCGAACGTGTAAAGTCGAGTATGATCCTTCAGCACGGTGTAATCCGTGAGTCGAGCGATCGCGTGAACGAAGAGCTCGAAGTCCGTTGTGAATAGTGATTCGACTTGCGGCGTCGTGTTGAGCGCTTGCGTCAAGGCAAAACCAAGCTGGGTTTGAATGTCGTTGACGAGCAGATTACGCATGGTCATCGGCAGCAGGTCCTCGCCGAGAATGGGCGAGAGCGTCATTGTGATCTCGGCGCCGAAACCGACGTCCGTTCGCTTGCCTGGTAATACTGAGACAGGAATGCGTACGAGATTAAGCGAGTAGCCGGGCGAATCGGCGGTATCATCGCCTTCGTTCTCACGGCGGATCTGGTTCAGGAAATCAACATAGCGTTTTTTCTGGGCCAGGTACTCGGTCGGCTCGATGCTTATGACGCCGGTTCCAACTCCCTGGAACCCCAGTTGAGTGACCTTGGCATCCGTTCGATTGATCACCTTATCGGTATCCGAGATCAGATTGCTCGGATTGTCGATGTCAAGGGGTTTGACCGGCGGGGCACTGCTCTTTGGAGTCGTCTGCGTCAGCGACGCGCCGCCGGTGGGTACCGGAGCCAATACCGTCGTCGACTGCTGGCTGGGGACGAGCGTACTCACGCTGCCGATCACGGGCGGCTTGGGCTGAGCTGCCATCGAGAGAGCGGTGGCGCTGGCAAAGAACACCTGGTCGGAGCGCGATTCCGAGCCGTTGATTGCGATCTTGAAGTTCTCGAGTTCCTCGGACATGGTCTTCTCGAACTCTTCGCGATACTGCGTGAGCCGAGCCTGACCCCAAACATCGGGCACCTTGGCAGTGACGCTTCCGAACCAATCGATATGACGTTCGAGATGATCGAGATCGCACGCCAAAGATTTGATCGTCGGATCGGCACAAATCGCCGGATTCGCAGGCTCTGCATAGATGCCGGCGGCTGCGTCGTCCGGCCAGGACGAAGCGAGATCACTCCGCGTGAAATGACTGCAGCCGATCATCCACGTGACCGCCGCCGGTACTAGCATGAATAAAACTACGTGCCGCCTTCGAGCCTGCATAATTCCTCCGATTGATCGGTTCGTTTGGGCGAGCCCGAACCCGCTCGGCGGAGCGCAGCGACGCGGCATAGAAACGAAACGATTTGCCAGCGGGCGAGCTTGATGCTTGTATCGGATTGTCCGGATGCGCCACTTAACAGATTCGTGAGGTTCTTGATTCGTTCACTTTTTGTGTACTTGTTGAGGCAAACCGGTCATGCGCTCAGTGGACCGTCGCCCTCGACCGTCTCTGTCGATCTTCGTAGCGTAATGAGCAGTCAAACGCACGGCTCGGGTGGGGCATGGGCAAGCGAAAAATCACAAAGACGAAAGGCGGAGTTCAGCGGGCGAAGGCGCCGGCAAAGGACGTACCGCGGGACCTCCCCGCCGTCCAAACCCCACCACTTGCCGAAGAGCCGGCATCTTTTCCTCAGCGCATTCGCTCGTACTTCCGGCTGCAGCTCGTATTGCCGGCTTTGATAGTGTTTTTAGTTGCATTGCCGATCTTTAACAGGCTAATCGGAGGATCCTCCGACAAATCTGACATGGTCGATTTCCATGCTCATATCCGCATCGCCACGGGCCTTCGGCAGGGCGGCGAGGCGCCTGCATATCCCTTGTTTCATTACAGCCTCGCTCTGCTCGCGAGCGACAATACGTATCTAACTCCCGGCAGGATGGCGGCTCTCTTGCTCGCATTGGCGTTGGCATGGCGGGCGTATCTTTCTGCGTCTTTGCTCACGGCACGCAACTCGTTGTCGCTTCTCACGATCATCGGGTCTTGCCTGACACTCGCTGTGGCGATGCCGCTGCCGAATTGGTGGGCCGCCCCGATGCAGATCATCACTGAGCAGTCTCGCGATGCCATCGGGATGCAGATGCTGAAACAGGTGCCCGTTCCCGAGCTATGGATGGTGCCCATGACCTATTGGGGATCGGTGTCGCCGAACGTCTGGCACAATCCCACGGTGATCTTCGCGATGCCGTTTGCTCTGCTGGTGTTCGTGGTCGGAGTGCGAGCGCTGGAAAAGCCGAGCCTTGCAATCCTGTCGTGGCTGTCTGCCAGCATGGTGATCAGTCTCTTCGCCAAGCCGAACTATGTGCTGGCGTTCGCGCCATGCTTTGGCGTCGCTTTGCTCATCCGCCTGAGACAAGAGGTAATGGCCAGCCGGCAAACCCTGGCGAGTGCAATGCTTCAAATCCTCGCCGCAGCACTGCCGCCGTTCCTCGTGCTGGCGTGGCAGTTCCAGTCGGCCTATGCCGGCGATATGGAGGAGCGTGCGGGTGTGATCTTCGCTCCGCTAAGAGCCTGGCGAGAGCTTACACCGTATGTCTCGGCCTCCTTGTTGCTGAGCACCCTGTTCCCGGTGAGTGTTCTCGTCATCTATCGGAGAGCGGCGCTCCGCGATATCGAGTTGGCTCTGGCGTGGGCCGTCCTTGCAGTCGCCGTCGCGATGTTCGCGTTGCTGGCCGAGACGGGAAGACGGGCCACGCACGGGAATTTCGGCTGGGGCGCGAATCTGGCCAATCACATTCTCTTTGTGGCAACCTGCGCATTCCTGTTCCGTCAGCCGCGCAGCATCTCTCGAGCGATCTCGTTCGGAATCCTCGGACTGCACGTGACATCCGGCCTGATTTGCCTGGTGCGCTGTCTCGCGATCCCGTCGCTGGCGAGCATCTTCTGACGCATCTCGCTGAAGCGAGCTACACTTTCGTAGCCTAGATCTCCCCGCCCGGCATGAGCGGGCAGGCGCATTCCGCGTACGCCAGAACTCCGATTTGGCGGTCCCGCCGCCAATTATGAACTAAGCTGGGGTAGACGAGTTATTGCCACCGCTCACCATCCCTGGCTGATATGGTTTTTCAACCAGCAAAAGACGCTGAGCTCGCTACCGGCTATCGGCTTATCGAGAAACTCGGTGCCGGCGGCTACGGTGAGGTATGGAAAGCCAGTGCGCCAGGCGGTCTGACCAAGGCAGTAAAAATTGTCTTTGGCGCGATGGACGGGCCGCAAGCCGAGCAAGAGTTAAAAGCGCTCAATCGCATCAAAGAAGTCCGGCATCCGTTCCTGTTGTCTCTCGAGCGTATCGACGTCCTGAACGGTCAACTCATTGTCGTCACCGAACTAGCCGAATCGAGTTTGCTCGACCGTTACCTGGAGTGCATCAATTCGGGGCTCCCCGGCATTCCTCGCGACGAATTACTGGGACACGTTCGCGACGCCGCCGAAGCCTTGGACTACATGGCGGAAACGCACGGATTGCAACATCTGGACGTCAAGCCGCAAAACTTGCTCCTGGTCGGCGGCCGCATGAAGGTGGCGGATTTCGGCCAAGTAAGGCTGCTCGCCGGCACGGGCACGACTGCTCTCGGCGTCACGCCGGTCTATGCTACGCCGGAAGCGTTTGACGGGCGCGTTAGCCGCTTCAGCGATCAATACAGCCTGGCTGTTGTCTATCAGGAAATGCTCACCGGCATCCGGCCATTTCCCGGCACCACCATGATGCAGCTGGCGGCGCAGCATATTGGCTGCCAACCACTTCTCGCGCCACTGCCGCCGGGTGACCGTCTCGTGATTGCACGGGCGCTTGCGAAGGTGCCCGATCACCGCTTTCCGTCGTGCGCCAAGTTGGTGGCCGCGCTTCTCAAGGCTCCGCGTCCGCAGGGATCGTTACCGCGCGCACCCGAATCGCAGCCTTCGGTTGAGACCGGCACGCGCTCGATCGCCGACGATCCGACCCCGGGCGAAAGCTTCGCCGATTCGGTGGAGCCCTCCCGGCCGGATCTGCAGCCACCCGACAGTCTCCGCGAGACTGCCTTTTCCGAGAATCAAAGCCTGCCCGAAGGGCTGATCCGCTCCGAACCAGTTAGCCAGGTTACCGACGGACTGCGCGAGACCGTTATTCCGGAAGTCGGCTCGCTGGCCAGGACAGGCGAGGTGGCGCGCTTCGAGCCTTTGCCTGGAGCTCGAAACGGTATTCGGCCCACGCTGTTTCTCGGCGTCGGTGGGCTTGCCGGCGCTGTCTTGGGTCGGTTGAAAAAAAGACTTACCGACAAGTACGGCGATCGAACGAAGACGCCTGCCTTTGCCATACTCTTGCTGGACACCGATCGCGACGACTTGCGGCGGGCGCGCCAGGATCCGTCAATCGGTGCACTGACCGCGGAAGAGACGCTGCTGACGCCGCTGCACCCGCCTGAACACTACCGAACTTCGTCGAAGAAGCTGCTGCGCTGGCTCGATCGCCGCTGGTTGTACGGCATTCCGCGCTCGTTGCTGACGCGGGGATTGCGGCCGCTCGGAAGGCTGGCGCTGGTCGATAACGCTCCCGAAATTCTAAGCCAAATTCGCGATGCTCTGGTGCGCATTACCAGACCCGAGGCAATCGCCACCACTGCACTCGCCGCCAACTCGCAAATACGCGACGAAACACCGAGAATCTTCATGGTTGCGTCGATCACCGGAGGAACCGGTGGAGGCATGCTGGTCAGCCTGGCCTACGCGGTACGTCAGATTCTGGAGGAACTAGGACAGTCACCGGGCGGTATGACGGGCATGTTCCTGCATGCGACAAGCCCGAAAGTCGAGGATCGCGAGATGGCTCGGGTCAACGCCAGTGCGACGCTGACCGAGTTGGATCAGCTTTGTCGCCTGGGCGCTGGATATCCGGGAGAACCGGAATCAGGATTGAAGCCGTTCCGCGCTCAGGAGCCTCCGTTCCAGGATAACTACGTCCTCCAACTCGGCGAAAGCATCGACCGAGTCGCTGCTGAAGCTGCAGCAGCGGCGGTGGGCGACTATCTGTATCTCGATACGACTTCGGAAGGCGGCGGCTGTCTCGACCTGCTTCGCTTGAATGCTCTCAACGACCTTACCAGTCGAGGCTCCTTTCGAACTTTCGGGCTGGCGCGCGTGGACGCCGGCAACGAGCGGCCGGACGATGCCGCCACTCGCAGCCTGAGTCGTCAATTATTCGAACACTGGCTTTGTGATCCCGGCGCCGAAGAGCTACAAGAACTGACCCGCCTTGTGCAACGCGAAGCCGCCAGCCGAGGCCTCGAAGAACGGTCGCTCTCGCTAGCGCTGGAAGCAGCCGTCAACACCGCAACCGGCAATCGACCCGACGCGTTCATACCACAAGTGCTGGCTCGGGCATCGACAGTTTCGGGCAGCACCCGTGAAGCTTTGATGCTTCCCTACGTGGACGAAGCCTTCGCTCCGAGGAGGGAAAATCAGCGCAGCGAAACTACCGCGTCCGTTCCGTCCCTGCATGGCCTCGTCAGCGAAACGGCGCGGACTTATGGGATCGAGATCGGGGCCACACTGGTCACCTGGTTGAGTCAGTTAACTGCGAAGCCGGGCAAGCGCTTCCGAAACCTCGAGCGATGCGCGGAACTCTTCAAGAAGACAATTTCGTCGCTCAGCAAGGCTGCGCAGGCACGTTCGGCCCGCAGCCGAGCGCGACGACAATCGCTTCGGCAGCGGATCGAAGGCGAGCGCGCAACTTCCACGGCTACTCCGAGTCGCGCCGGTCCGCGTCCGGCCGCTCCGGTAGTCTTGCGAATCGGTCGAGATCTTGACGAGTACTGTCGCTTATGGCTGCGCGAGACAGCCGACGACAACATTGTCACGCTGCTTAGTGCTGCTCAGGCGCAGATCGAAGCATTTCTCGAGGAAGAATCGCATTTCTGTCGCCAGCTACGCACTGTCATCGATCGCTTTCGACCCCCGGTTTACAGCAAGCCGCCCCGCAGCAGTCCGAAAGCCGGTTTGTCGGCGGCCGGGGGCAAGCTCCCTCCGCCGGCGGGCCCCGGACCGACGACGGAGGATACCGCCCAACCCGGCCTGATGCAGCAGTTCGACCGCTCTCTTGAACCGGCCGCCCTGGCTGAGCTGGGCTGGTTGTGCGCGACCGTCCCGGAAGCCGGCGAAACCCGGCGCAGACCGGTGGAGGCTGCCCGCTTGACGCCGGAGCAATTTGCCGATCTGGTGCTGGCTCGAGCGCGTGCGGTTATTCAAGGAGCCGCCAAGCAGCCCGATACTGCTCGGCTGTTTGTTCGGACGCATGGTGGACCGGAGAGCGCGCTATCGGTCCTGATGGCGCGGGCGCGAACGGCACAGCCGCGCCTGACGATTCCCGAAAGCCGGCAACACTTGATCGTCGTGCTGCCGCAGGGTGCAGCCTGGGCCGGCTTGAATGAAATGCTTGCGCGAGCATTGCACAGTCCGCCCGGCTCGCTCGTGCGCTGGGATGAAGAAGTGCTGCTCTGCGGCGAAACCTCCGGTTGCTCGCTACCTGCGGTTACGCGGGCTCTACTCGGAGCCGCAGAGATCCCGATGGAGCTCGTGCGCAGCGTAATGACGCGCTTGGACTCGCTTCCGGTCGGAACCATTACGATTGCAGACGCTTGAGAAAAGCCACAGCCGGATCGATTTCTAATTGACGACAACCGTGAAATAATTCGACACCGCCATATCGAGATACTCCGGCTTCATCTCCATCGGCAGTTCGTTATAGACACAGTAATTGTGCACCTGCATCAGGATGTCGCGCGGGTGGCATCGGCGCATTTCGCGGTTTATCGGGCGGTAATGGTTCGCTAGCAAATGTTCCACGGCCTGCGCATTATAGACGCACCCGACCGACGGCGCCGTTAGCTCGAATAACTGATGAAATTCGGCTTCGTCCGGGTCCGGCACGTAAACCTTATAAGGAATTCGCCGCAGGAATGCCTCGTCTTTCAGCTCGGTGGTCGGATCGAGATTGGTTGAGAAGATAATGAGCTGGTCAAACGGCACCTGGATCTTTTTCCCGGATGAAAGCGTCAGGTAATCGTAGCGCTTTTCGAGCGGCACGATCCATCGATTCAATAACTCGACATGGCTCATGCGCTGTCGACCGAAGTCGTCGATGAGCAATGAACCGCAATTACTTTTCAACTGCAGCGGCGCCTCGCTGACGCGCGTGTGAGCGTTGTGGCGAATCTCGAGGCTGTCCATCGTCAGTTCGCCGCCGACGACGACCGTCGGCCGGCGAATCAGCACCCAGCGGCGGTCGGTGGCCTCGTTGCGCAGGATCTTGTGCTTCGATGGCGGAACCGGAAAGTGATACGCTTCGTCGAAGAACTTGATAATCTCGCCTTCGACGATGAGTGCCCGCGGCACCCAAAGATTTTGTCCGAAACAGAGTGTGATGCGCTCGGCGAGAGTCGTTTTGCCGTTTCCCGGCGCCCCGTACAGGAACAGTCCGGCGCCCGAGTTGACCGCAGGGCCGAGCCGAGCAAATAGCGCTGGATTGACGAGGATGTCTTTGAAGGCCTGCTCGAGCTGCCTGCGCTTGATCGCCTCGGCGGTGATCGTCTGGGCTTCTACCGAGTTTACATAATCGGTCAGCGGAACCGGTGCTGGCCCGCGGTAGGCACACGCTTCGGCAGCCCGCAAGGCAAATTCGCGACCCTGATCGGTCAGCGAGTAGATGTAATCATTGAGCGGCGCCGGCCCGCGATGGGTCAAGATCTGACGGGTACGAAGTCTTTGTAATCGATCTTCGAGAATTGCAAACGACAAGCAGATGTTCTCGGCAATCGACCGTCCGCTCTCTTGACCGGCCGCGGCCAGGTGCTTGCAAATTAGCGAATCGACCAACGTTTCGTTGAGGCCGGTCTCGTCGAGACTGCGCGGTGCGGCCGGACTGTAACCTTGCTCGACCAGGCGAGCTGCGATCGAGTGCAACAGTTCCTTGGCGTTTGTCGGTTCCATGCGCAGAGGCCTCGCCGGGTTCGCCGTGCCGAACCGGTTCAATTTGATTCACAAAACGGTGCGTAACAACTATAGGCCAAGAAGTTCGGCCGATGAGCACGACTCAGATTCCGATCGGTTCCGGTCTGCACGGTTTGACCGGGCGTCGGGAGCGCATTAGGCTTTTGCCGGAAGAATAACCGGTGCCGGGGAAGACGACGATGTCCGAACAAAATGCCTCTGCATCAAAGATACCGGGAAGCACGCCGGTTCCCGACGAGCGTCGACGAGACGAGCGCTTCCTCCCCGAACCGGCCTCGGTCTGCCGCATCGTCAGTGAAGGCCAGGAAGAGGGGCTGCACGCGACTGTCCGAGACTTGTCGGCAACGGGCATCGGTTTGCTCGTCAATCATCCGCTCCATGCGGGCAATGTGCTCATCCTCAATCTCGAGAGCGGAGGCCACCGACTGGCCCGACCGTTGCCGGTTCGCGTGATGCACGCCTCGCCGCTCGTCGAAGGGTGCTGGCTGGTCGGCTGCCAGTTCGTGCGCCGCTTGAGCGATCCCGAACTTCAAGTGCTTCTGGGCGAGTCCGAATAGCGTTGTTCGTGGCCGATCGCAAAGCGCGTTTGAGCTCGCTGTTCACGCCCATCTCTGTTGTTCGCCGTAGTCCCTGCCGCTTAGCGCGTCGAGCGTCATTTCAATTCAATTCGACGTCGGCGATCTATATTTTCGACTTTCCACGTACCTTGTTTTCGGGAGTGAACAACCGTATAATAAGACAGGAATACGGCTCATGGGGGCCAAGCCATGGATAATGCAACGATCGCTAAGAAACTGGCTGACTACGCCGCTTATGTCGATGCCGAAGATGGCAACCTGTTTCGCGTGCGTGCTTATCGGCGCGCGGCCGATACTGCCAGGACACTGGATCGCCAACTGAAGGACATCTTCGCAGCCGAGGGCCGTGCGGGTCTGGAGGCGTTGCCCGGAATCGGTTCGGCAATCGCGTACACCATCGAGACCTTGCTGAAAACCGGCGAATTCCGCACGCTGCGGCCCGAGGGCGGCCACATCGATCCGGAACGGCTCCTGGCCAGCCTACCCGGCGTCGGGTCGCAGATGGCGCGAATGCTGCACGAAAAACTCGGGATTTCTACCTTGGAAGAACTGGAGCAAGCCGCTCACGAAGGCCGACTCGCCGCGCTCGGCATCGGGCCGAAACGGCTGCGTGGGCTCATCGACGTGCTGGCCGGACGACTCGGCCGATATCGCACGAATCAACCCGGCCAAGGCGAACCAACCGTTGGCGAACTACTTGCCGTTGACGCTGCTTATCGCGAGCAAGGCGGGCTCAATTCGCTGCCGACGATTGCGCCGCGCCGCTTCAACCCGGAACACCGGCGCTGGTTGCCGATCTACCAAGCTGAGCGCGGCCGGTGGCGGTATCGGGCGCTCTTTTCCAACACCGCCCTGGCTCATCGTCTTGGACAGACGAAAGACTGGGTCGTGGTCTATTTCGAGAGCGATGTTTCCGAGGGACAACGCACGGTTGTCACCGAGACGCGCGGGGATCTTCGCGGGCGACGCGTCGTTCGCGGCCGTGAGCGCGACTGTCGAGACTATTACCGCTCGACTCCCGCCGCTGTCGTTACTCCGCCGAGTCATTGACGGTTACAATAGCCGCCATCGCCCGCCGCCGCGGCGGGTGAACCGGTTTATGCGGGACCGTCGCAATGTGGAAGCACGTTCGCTCTTTGCTGGAGTTGATTCGCTTCAGCCACACGATCTTTGCCCTGCCTTTCGCACTGACGGGCGCTGCGCTTGCCTGGAAGCGCTCGGCCGGCTTCCAAATCGGTCAGCTGCTGGGAATCCTGCTTTGCATGGTCTTCGCACGCAGCGCGGCGATGGCGTTCAATCGCCTGGCGGACCGGAGTTTTGACGCACTCAACCCGCGGACCGCCGGGCGGCATCTGCCCGCGGGACTTCTCTCGCCCGCTGCCGTGTGGCTATTCACGCTGACCTGTGCGGCTGGCTTTGTACTATCGACGACAATTTTCCTCCGCTACGAAAATCCGTGGCCGTTCTATTTATCGGTACCCGTGTTGTTATTCATCGGCGGCTACTCTTACACAAAGCGTTTCACAGCTCTGGCTCACTTCTGGCTGGGTGCATCGTTGATGCTGGCGCCGGTCGCTGCTTGGATCGCGATTCGCGGAATGACCGATCTCGTCGAGCCGCTGCTGCTTGGCGGGGTCGTGTTGTTTTGGGTCGCCGGCTTCGACATACTTTACGCCTGCCAGGACGTCGAGTTCGATCGAAACGCCCGCTTGCGCAGCGTTCCGGCAGTCCTGGGTGTGGCGAACGCGCTCCGCGTTGCATTGGCGTCGCATGTCGTGATGCTCGGGTTATTGCTGGCCCTCTATTTTGCGGCCCGGCCGGATTTGGGATCGATTTATCTCATCGGAGTCGGCGGGGTCGCTGTGCTTCTCGGCTATGAGCACTGGCTGGTGCGTCCGGATGACCTCAGCCGCGTTAACCAGGCATTCCTGCAAGTAAATGGCATTATCAGCGTCGGCCTATTCGGCGTTGTCCTGCTTCAGCTCGCCGTGCCGGGATGAATCGGCTAACAATGGAAGTGGCGAATATAACGCACCTCGTGAGTATCTTTTAAATACCCTCCGGGTGTTATTCCCCTTGCGGCTTATCACTGTCCGGGGCAAGATAAGTCGTCTAATTCTTCATTTTGGAGGGTGTTTATCGTGGAATGGGAATATTACGTCGAGGACGTACAGGACATGCGTGAAGCCGTAGTCGCCGGGGGCGAAAAAGTCGTGCAAAATGTGCTGCGTCAGCAGACCATCGAAGCGAGGCTGACTTCCTTGGGTGCAGCGGGTTGGGAGCTGAGCACCGCCACCTACGTGACCGAGGCGCGAAGCCCCTACTGGAAGATGATATTCAAACGCCCGAAGGGGCAATAAGGGTTCAGATCAAGCGGGCAAACCTATAACTTGCTCGGATCAATCCCGAGCTCCCGCAATTTTGCGGACAAGCGAGCATTGGTTTGCTCCGGTTGGGCAGCCTGCTCCTGTCCGGCAGGTCGAGATGCGTCGGTAATTCCGGTCTCGGGATTAGGTTCATCGCACCCCTCTTCAATCCGACTGCCGATCTGGCTAAGCGCTGACGCCGGCAAATTTGCCGACTCGGTCGAGCTCGGCCAGCAATTCCGTCGCCGTCTGAAAGCGTTCATCCGGACGCTTCGCCAACAGCTTCATCATCGTGCCCTGGAACAGATCCGGAATGCCCATCTGGTACTTCTTCGGCTTCTCCGGCTCGGCCGTGCGAATCTTCGAGATTAGCTCAGGCAAACTCGATTCGGCAAACGGCGGCCGGCCCGCAACCAACGCGTAGACTGTCGCGCCAAGCCCGTACAGATCCGATCGCCCGTCAACCTCGCCGACACCCTTGGTTCGCTCGGGCGCCATGTAGGCAACGTCGCCGAGCAACTCGCCCGGGCGCGTGATCTGTTGCGCCAACGTCCCTTCGAGCGCCTTGGCCAGCATCAAATCTCCCAACAACACCGTCTTGTCGGCCGCTCGCCATAGGATGTTTTGCGGCGTTACATTGCGATGAATGATCGAATTCGCATGGGCGTATTCCAAGGCGCGAGCGATGTGGACGGCCACGCGATAGCCGTAGCGCCAGTCGAGCATATTGGCCACACCGATGCGGCGGATGACCTGGGCCATGCTCTCTCCCTCGACCAGATCCATCGCCACCCAGCAATAGTTGCCGGTTTTCCCGGCCTTGTGCAATGAGACAAGGTTCGGGTGCCGCAGCGGCAGCACCGTCTTCATCGCGCGAATGAAGCGTTGCATGTCTTCGTTGTTGGCGGTGAACTCCGGCTGCAGAACTTTGAGGGCGACGATTTCGTCATCGGTCGTATCACGCGCTCGAAAGATGACGCCGGATGCGCCCTTGGCGATCATTGCCTCAATGGCATAATTCGAGAGCGTTTTTCCGACCAGGTTGGCCAATGATTCGGTCGTCGCGTGCCGCTTCTCGGGAGCGGGTGCGACAGTCGTCGGCTCTTCGCTGCCGACTTGCAAGCGCATTTCGGTGGAGCCGATGCGCAGAACGTCGCGCGCCGACAGGGCCGATTCCGATATGGCGACGCCGTTCAGCAAGGTGCCGCTGCTGCTGATGTTGTGCACCGTCGCGCGTTCGCCGTCCCATTCGATCTCGCAGTGGACGCGGGATACCGTCGGATCGGTGAGCTTCGTCGAAGTCGACTGACTACGCCCGACTTGTAACGGCTCGCCGGGAAGCAGCGGGAAAGCACGGCCCTTGTC
>Ga0326727_10015633_pt1 | contig 16219 bp, 17 predicted proteins | sample MB2enrmetagenome_FD_207643 | JGI IMG/M metagenome (GOLD analysis project Ga0326727, IMG submission 207643) | Lab enriched peat soil microbial communities from McLean, Ithaca, NY, United States - MB29MY | ecosystem: Environmental > Terrestrial > Soil > Wetlands > Peat | place: USA: New York...
CTAGTACTACTACGTTAAATTATGGAGCTCGATTACTCGTGCGAATTTTGCTTCCACAATACGCACAGCGTCCGGTCCAAGTGAACAGCAGCCGTTGGATTTCACGGCGCGTCTGTGGCAGGGTCCACCCAGAAGTTTTTTTTGCTGCGCAGCTTTTCCAAGGTGAGGAAAGCGTGCGCCAGCATCACCAGCGTGACGTGATGGTGCCAGCCTGTCCAATTGCGGCCTTCGTAGTGGTCCAGCCCCAACTCCTCCTTGAGTTGCTGATAGTCCTGTTCGATCTGCCAGCGGCTTTTGACGATACGCACCAGCCGCCGCAGGGTATAGTGCGCCGGCAAGTCGCAGAGAAAGTACTTGGTAGGTTCCTTCTCCCCGGGCGGCCATTCCACCAGCAGCCAGACTTCTGGGTGAGGTGGCTCGCCCTCGTGGAAGCCGTGCGAAGGCTGGACGCGGCAGGCGTAGAAGCGCGACTCCAACCAACCCTTCGTGCCTTCCCGCCAGCGCACGTGCTTCCAGCCGCAGGCCTTTTCCGCCACCTCGCGCACCGACGGGGGCCGCTGGTCGCCATAGTGATAGGCGGTCGGCGGCCGCCCTCGACCCCGCGCTTTCAGTTTGTGCACTTTCGGCGGTCGCATCCACACGCCCAAGCTCGAAGGGATGCCTACAGCATAGAGAAGGTGGCGAGCTTCCAGTCCGTCGCGAAACTCGGTCACCTCGCCGTAACCCGCATCGGCCAAGACCACCCCCGCCCGCAGGCCCCAACCCCGTGCTTGGTCGATCAATTCCAGCGCCAGTTGCCACTTGGTCTGAAACTTTACCTCCTTGGGAATGCCCGCTTCCTCGCGGCGCTGGGGATCCTGTGTCCAGTTCTCCGGCAGGTAGAGTCGCCAGCCCAGGATTGTGCTCTCTTCCGGTCCCGCCTGGTGCAGGCTCACCGCCACTTGGCAATTGGCTGTCTTGCCCAGCGTGCCCGAGTATTGCCGCGCTACACCCACCGAGTGCTGACCTTGTTTCGGGAACCCCGTGTCGTCGATCACCCACACCGGGTCGGGAACCAATTCCGCCGTCATGCGCCGGGCCAGGCGTTCCCAAATCGGCTGCCAAAGCCAAGGACTCTGCCCGATCAACTGCTGCATCGCTTGCACGTTCCCCTCGGGCAGCCGCGCCGCCATCGGCTCGATGGATTTGCGTTCGCCATCGAGCAGAAGACCACGGACGTACACCGAACTCCACTGGCGTCGCTCGCGCCGCCCCAAGGGCTCCAGCAGGTCGGCCAAGAATTGTTCCAAGCGCTTCCGACATTTCTCGATTTCGCTCTCGGTCATGGCCGAGAGTGTAACACCTCCCGTGTGGGAGGTCAAGAATAACTTAACGTAGTAGTACTAGGGGGCTCGGGAAAAAATCCGGTCTCTGGACTGTTATGGTCAGGGCGGGACCTGCCTGCGTATCGCAGGCCAGACCGCAAATTGGACCCGAGCCCCTAGCCCTGAATCTAGAGTCCCGAGTTTCATCCCTGTGGGGTACGGTGCTTGGCCTGCTCCATGGCGATCTCGTTGATGTGGCTGAGCGCCCTGGCCCCCGAGGCGCCCTCGATGGCTTTCACGGCGATTTCCTGCACTTGCCGCTTCGCCTCTTCGAGCTGCTTTTCGAGGGCGGTCGTCTGGGCTGACTGCCGCGTCAGATTTTCTTCCAGAGCCTTGATGCGGAGGTCCGCCAGGCGTTTCTCGCCTTCGCTGTCCTTGCTGAGAAGCAATATTCGTTGTTCGAACTTCTGTTCCGTGGCGCGCACGGCCTCAGCCGCCGCACGCTCCGATTCTTGGCGGAGCCGGGCCGGAAACTCGGTCGCTTCTTTGCGCAGACGTTGCAGCTCTTCTTCGCTGGCCTTCAAAGCGTCTTCGCGCTCGCGCCAACTCTTTTCCAGCGCCTCTTGCTTTTCCTTGTTGGCCCTTGCCAGGAGCTTTATTTCCTCGTCGTATTTATCCTGCGCCTTCTTGCGCTCCAGCGCCTTGCGGTATTCGTATTCCTCCGCCTCGCGCTGCCGCTGTTTCTTGAGGGATTCCTCCTGCTCCTTGCGCTCCTGCTCCGACTGCTTCTGCTCTTCCGCCCAGGCGGTCCGTTGCGCCGAAATTTCAGCCTCGAGTTGGTCCTTCTGGCGACTGTAGTCCTGAACAAGTTGGTCAACGGCGGTCGCGGCAACATCGATTTTGTGCAACCGCTCCAGCTCTTTTTGTTCGAGCGTGACGGCTTCCCGAACCGTTGCCAAGCGGTTGACCTCCTGCACCAGTTGGTCGGAAAGCGCGGCCAGCGATTTCGAAACTTGGAGGCCCAGGTTTGAAATTTCTCCCACTACCGCGTCCACCGAAAGTCCCTGGACTGCCTGCCGGACTTCCGCCTCCTTCTGCTTTCGTAGTTCCTCAGCCTTGGGCTCCATCGTCTCGTGGGCGGTCGCCGCTTCCTCCCGGATTTCGGCGAACTCCTCATCAATCTCGGCCTTCGAACGCTTGGGCCGTGGAGCTGTTTTGGTCGTCTTTGCCATGAATATTCACCTCCCCTGGAATCGTTGGGCAGATAGGGTAGCAGATTGGCGAGCGACCGGCACATCAATTCCGCGATGCCGGAACACCAAGTGAAGCCGGAACAGGGATGCTGTATATTTACCGGAAGAAGGGTGCAAAATTGGCGGCGAGCCGAAACTCTCGGCAGCGTAATTCACTCGCGGAATACCACCTGGGGACTGTGCCTTGCCAGTCGCCTGGAGGAGTTCAGCGATGATGGGAATCACCAAGACCATAACGTGGGGTGACGTGGAGAAATACCAACGTTTCCGGCAAGCCAGCCGGAAGCTGATGAGCCGACTGACGAAGACGATCCCTCGCGCTGCCATGGAAGAAATTGGCAACGCCCTCGGAATCATGCGGAAGGGCGTGCTGGTCTATGACACGGAAGATGTTATGGCCGTGCACGCAGACTGCTGTTTGCACGACTGGATTCGCAATGGCAGGAACTTGATCACGAAATACAGTCTTGAACATCCTGCCTCCCCGGGCACCGACGAGGAATTCCTTTTACGTGCCCATCAGCAAGCCCGATTCCGGATCCTGATACCTGGGAGCGTGGCGCCTGGTGCGGGCGTGGAGTGTGCCGATGGGCTTTCGGGGGAGCGCCTCTTCCTCATGGACGTTGCCCTCGGCAACAGTGTACAGGAAGGCCGGACCTTGATGGCCACCCGCACGGTTCCCTTGGATGGCTATTGGATGACGACCGGAGCGGGGCTTCCCATCGGCGACAAGAAAACCGGTGAGGAAGTTGTCGGTGAAGTGCGGGGGCTGCTCAAGGTTGTACCCCCTGTGGACCCCCACAAGTTGGCGCTGGCGATTCTCCGCAAGTGCTTGGACTGCGGGGCCGCTGAGTACGTTACTTACAGGGGGCTCAAGGAGAGTGAGGACTCGGAGGAACCAGAAACTGACTTCACTCCCGCGCCACAACCAGCGACCTCACGGCGCGTGGCGGGCCGGAACGATCAATGCCCGTGCGGAAGTGGCAGGAAGTATAAACGCTGCTGCTTGCGGAAATCAGGCCGGTGATCCCACCGTGATTCTAATCACGGGGCTGGAAAAACGTTCAAGCCCGCAGTCAGAAGATCTTCCTCAATATTCCCGTGTCCCGTGTCCCGTATCCCATGCCCCGATTATCACATAATCGCCGTAGGCGGCGCGGGCTCATCGGGACTGCCGGCATTGGCCAGCGGTACGCGCACCATGGCGATGACCAGCACGAAAAACGCGACCAGCGCGGCCCAGACCGGTGGGGTCCATGATAGGAGGGTCACATTGTGTCCTGATCCTACCAGCCCCGCGATGACCAGCCCACACAGCGCCTCGCCGGCGATCAGTCCCGATGCCGTAAGCACGCCGGCATTATCCACCCGGGCTTTCTGAGCATCGTTCCAGCCCCTACGATCCCGCAGCTTGTCCGTGACCCAGCGGATCACCCCGCCCACGAAGATCGCGAAGGTGGTCCCCAGCGGAAGATACATACCGACCGCGAAGAGCATCACGCTTTTCACTTCGATCAGGATCAGCGCAAAGCCCATCAGGATTCCGACAATCACCAACGGCCATGCCATGTCACCGCCCACGATGCCTTTGGCCAGCATGGCCATCAATCCGGCTTGGGGCGCGGATAATGCGGGACTGCCGAAGTGGTATGCCTTGTCGAGAATCGCCAACGGGAAGAAGAGGACCAGGGAGGCGGCCACGACGCCCAACAGGTCGCCCACCTCCATCTTGGCGGGTGTGCCGCCCAGAATGTACCCCACCTTGAGATCCTGCAACATCTCACCGGCCACGGCGGAAGAGACGCAGACTACCGCGGCAATACCGAGCACCGCGGTGACGCCACCTGCGCCCGAGACGCCCAGAGCCACCATCAGCAGAGCCGCAACCACCAGCGTGCAGAGCGTCAATCCCGACACGGGATTATTGGAGGAGCCGATCATTCCGACCAGGTTTCCGGAGACCGCGGCGAAGAAGAAGCCAAGCACAATCATTACCAGCGCCGCGACCACCGCGACGGCCATAACTCTTGAGCCCGTAAGATTCCCCGCGCTGCCAATAAAGAAGTAATACAGCGCGATCATCGCCAAAAACACCACGCCCACGCCCGCAAATATCACTTTCGAACTCAGGTCGCGGTCCGTGCGGCTGCCGCCCGCCTGCGCCGCAGCGGATTTCTTCAGATCCGAGATGGCACGCCCCATGCCGGCGGCCAGTTGCTTGCGCATTTTGAACAAGGTATAGGAGGCGCCCACCATCATTCCGCCCACCGCGATGGGGCGCACGATCGAGAAATAAATCGCTTGGGCCAGCAGCGTCCAAGGGATCGGTTGACCTCCCGCATGGGAAGCCTGGATGGAGGGTCCAAGAACGAAAGTCAGCAGCGGAACGAGCAGTCCCCAAGCCAGCACGCCGCCGGCAAAATTCAAGGAGGCGAGCCGCGGGCCGATGATGTAACCCACACCCAGGTAAGCCGGGCTCACGTCGGGCGCAGTGAAGATGGTAGCGCCCCCGGTTACAGTGGTGGCGACGTTGGGATTCGTGCTGGTGCGCAGCAGCAATTTTTTGCCCAGCGCGCTGATGCTGACGGGAAAGGTGTTGTTTGCGGAAAATACATTCACCGCGCCCAGAAGGTACATGAATCCGCCGAAACCCATGTTGGCGAACAGAATCTTGGCTGCCCGGGAGCCTTGCTGGCCGGCCTTGTGGATTTCCGAGGCGGCAACCGACTCCGGAAAAGGAAGTTCCGGGTCTTCCACCATGACGCGGCGGAGAAGCGTGACGAAGAGAATCCCCAGCGTGCCGCCAATCACCATGAGGGCGACCGTGGTCCAGTATTTTTCGCGCGTCAGGCCTGGCCACAGACCCGCCATCACGAAGGCGGGAATAGTGAAGACGGCGCCTGCCGCCACCGACTCACCGATGGAACCCACGGTTCGTGCAATGTTCTCCTCCAGCAGCGAACCCTTCATCAGCCGCAGCAGAGCCATCCCGATGACGGCAGCGGGATACGTTGCGGCGATGGTCATTCCGGCTTTCAAACCGAGATAGGCATTGGCGGAGCCCAGGATTCCCGTCATCACCAGTCCGATCAGCAAGGCGCGGAGGGTGAACTCCTTCATCTCCATAGTATCGGGCACGTATGGTGTGTACTTCTTGGGGGTGCTTCCGGGTCCGGCAGTGGATGGGGTGCTCATAGGGTATTCCTAATAGGGGCGGCTACGGTGCTAAGATTCAACTTCTTTCGAGTACCGCTGAGATTTTCCCTTCCTTGAGTAGTCTCTCTGTGACCTCCGTGCTTAGAACAGCCTCAACACAGAGGTCACTGAGGTACTCCGTGTGCTCTGTGTTAAAGCTTGAAAACCACGGAGAACACGGGAAGCCTCCTTTGGGTTGCGGCGCGGCCGCGTTAGGGTGAGGATTCGTTTTATGCGCCCAACTTGGCCCGCACCTTCTCGCTCACGCGCTTGCCGTCGGCGTTCTTGCCGGCCAGCTTGGCCATGGCCGCTTTCATGGCCCTGCCGAGATCCTTCGCGGTGCTGGCGCCGGTTTCGGCGAGGGCTGCCGCTACCGCCGCATCGATTTCCTCTTCACTCGCCGCCGCCGGCAGATAGGCTTCCACGATCTTGATCTCGGCCTCTTCCTTGTCCGCCAAGTCGTCTCTTCCGCCTTTGCGAAAGGCTTCAACGGACTCGCGGCGCTGCTTGGCAAGCGTTCGCAGCACGGCCATGGCTTCCGGGTCGTCAACCGCTTTTCCCAGCTCAACCTTCTTGTTCATCAGAGCGGCTTTCATCATGCGCAGCACGGAAAGCTTGAGGGTTTCCTGCGCCTTGAGGGCCGTCACCAGATCCTTCTCTACTTTCTCAAAGATGGGCATAGAAGCGTCCCCTTCTAGGTTCCTCGCGACTATACCATAAAGACCATGCGAGGGAACCGGCGGGAAGAGTTCTGGAGAGTGGCATCGCTTGATGGGGAGGCGGTTGCGCCTATGATTTCGTGTTGGAGGTGTAATGCTTGGCCTTGATTTACAAGTAGTTAATACACTAAATTCACACCCTACTGCCCCCTTGATTCTAACCGAGCGTTTCTGACATGTTTGTGGCGTGTAGAATTGATACTCTATGGAGGATAAAATGACATTCAAACTAATTGGCTTTGACGAGGCAGGAGTTCGACAGAGCAGCGAGGAGGAAAACCTGCGCCTCGTCTGCCTTATCGAAGGCGGCGGCAAGCTCGCAGTCTGGGGGAGCATCGGCTCGTGCGAAAACATCGACAATGTGCTGGCCGCAGGAATGCCGTGTGAAGTCGAATGTGACTGCATCCTGCCAAAGCAGTGGGCCATGCGGTACGGCCACACCAATTGGGTTCCGCAAGGAAACAAACTTCGTGTCCTGCCAAGGTACGTCACTACTGATCACGGGTCATCAAGACACAATTAGAATACTATAGGAGCGCGGCCGGATTGACAGGGTGCCGCACCCGTGCCAGACTATAGCAGGGGGTGGGAAGCGCACGCTTTCCACCCCAATCTCCATCGCGTGCGCCCGTAGCTCAGCTGGATAGAGCACTTGCCTACGAAGCAAGGGGTCGGGTGTTCGAATCACCCCGGGCGTACCATTCCCTTCCGCCACCAAGCAGCAGGCGGCGCTTCCGCGACTTCCCGCTGATTATCCTTTTGGCGCATGCTTGCCCCCTGAATGCCCGGCTCCAGGGCCCTGCGCGGAATATTCTTAGCCGTGATTTCTCACCACGAATTTAGAAGAGCGGGGGTTCCGCCTCGCTCCTGGCGGGCGTTTCTGATTAATAGCGCGTCCCAAGATCGACGCCGTCTGTTGGCGCGGGCGAAACTTTCGGAGTGCGGTCCGTCGGCTGACGGATCGCCGCTTTTGCTCGCCGCGACTCGGCGCGGCGAGTCGCCGACCGCTGACGAGTCAGCGGTAGAAAAAGCGGGAGCAAGCTCCCGCAGTCCGAAATTGTGATGAGAAGTTCGGGTTAGGCCGTCTTGGCCGGCGCGGCCGGGATGTTGGGGAGCGGCTTCGCGGCGCCCGGCCCGTGCAATTTCTGGCAGGGTTTTCTCCGGCGCGCCAAGTGGAGATAGTCCAGCACCAACTGCCGCTTCAGATACTGAATCGCCTTGGCGGGGTCCACGCCCTTGGGGCAGACGCGCGAGCATTCGCCGGCGTAGTGGCAGCGGAAAGCGCCGTGCGCGGAGCCCGTCGGCGCGTTGCGATCGCTCCGCCCGTCGTCGCGAGTGTCCACGTTGTAGCGCTCGGCCGCCGCCAGCGGCATGGGGCCCAGATAGCGCGCGTCGGTGGCCAGGGTGGGGCAGGCGGCCATGCAGCAGCCGCATTTGATGCAGTAACTGAATTGGAGATAGCGCTCGAGCTCCGCGGGAGACTGGTAGAACTCCCCTTGCGGGTCGTTGATTTCCGCTTCATCCGCACGCACGATGTAGGGCTTCAGCGCGCGATGCTTCTCAAACATGGTCAGCAGGTCAGGAACCAGGTCGCGGATGATCTGGAAATTCGGCAAGGGCGCCACGGTGAGATCGGTAGTGGCAATGTGCAGAATCTGAGTATTGCAGGCAAGCGTGGGATGCCCGTTCAGGAGCATTCCGCACGAGCCGCAGACGCCCATCCGGCAGGAATATCGCCAGGCCAAGGAAGGGTCCACGTTATCTTTGATGTAATGGAGGCCGTCCAGCACCGTCATGCCTTCGCGCACGGGGATGGTGTAAGTCTTCACGTACGGCCGGCGATCGCCCTCGGGGTTGTAGCGCGTGACGTGGAAATTAATCTGGCGTGTGGTTTGGCTTTTTTCCAGCATGACTTACCCCCTTACTCCCGCTCTGGCGATTGCATGCACGACGATGGCCGCCCAAGTGCCCAGGGCGAAGAGTCCCAATCCCACCGCCAGGAGGCCCAGAGTGATGGCCCTCTCCACCGCCGGCTTGAGCGTCAACTCGAACAGGATGGTCCGCAGGCCATAGAGGCCGTGGTAGAGCGCGACGGCGAGCAGGAGGATGTAAGTGACGGTGAAAAACAGGTGGCCATCCCGAAAAAGGCTGTTGGCTTTGGAAACCGGCTCGCCCGCGGCGGGCGCGAATAGGTGAGTGATTTCGCCCGTGTGCATGATCAGCATGTGGAGGCCGAGCAGGAATAAGATCACCACTCCCGCCGCCATGTGCCAACTCCAGTATTTCGTTTCACTCATTTCTCCTCCTAGTTCGTCAGCCTCGTAGCGCTGACCTTTAGGTCAGCACGTGCCGACCCTTCACTGCGCTCAAGGCAGGCTCTGAAGGTCAGCGCTACTTCGCCAATCCCAGGAATTCATAGCCGCCCGCCGCGAGAAAAATCAAGGCCAGGATCATCATGGCCACCAACAGCGGCCGCTGCACATTGAGCGACGTCTTGTAGGGATAAATCGGCTCGATGGGCTTGCCGACCGCGAAACCGAGTTCCACCAGCACCAGGCGGATGCCGTTGAACGCGTGGTAAGCGAAGGCCGCGAAGACTAGAAACTCACCCACCTTGAAAATGGGCTGATGGAAGACTCCGCCTTCGACCCACAAATAGATGCCGCGGGCGCGCAGGCTGGTTACGACGACGTGCATCAGGAAGTATAAAAGGATGCCCAGGCCGGTCAGCCGATGCAGGATGTAGGCGTAGCGTTCCACTCCCCAACGCCCACCTCCCAGCCATCCCCACAACCCGAGCCGATTATCGTGTCTTATGATTTCGGCCATGCTCACTCTCCACTAATTGCCGATTTTCAATTGATGATTGCCGATTGAAAAGGCTGTCAGCTTTCAGCCTTCGGCAATCAGCCGCATTCTGCGATCCACCCAAGCGAGTTCGCACTAAACCAGGGCTACCTCACGATCAAAGTTAGGTTTCTTCTCAGCACGGAGCTTCAAATTGACGCCGCATGCGCCGGCAATACGTTCCAGCATAGAAAGCGAATGCCCGGTGTATTCAGCGTCTTCCAACCGCGCAATCACTGACTGCGTCGTGCCAACCTTCCGGGCCAGCTCCACCTGCGTCAGGCCAGCTTCTTCGCGCATCTCCCGGACCAGCAAGGCCAAGTCAATCTGGCGCAGGGTTCGCTCAAAGGTTTTCCGGTAAGTCGGGCTCCGTCGAGCGCGCTGCTCGACGATTTCGGAGTGTCGATCGCGTTTCAGGGGCTCCACTCCTTTCCCGGAGTCGTCCAACCCTCATCGGACCAGCTTGAGGAATTCCGCGATCTCGATATCCGCATCCTTAAGCGCGCCTTTGAGTGTGTATCGATCAATTTCATCGTGAATGGTGAACACAATCCTTCTTCCGTCCGGATGTTCCATCTTCACCTGGCTGCCCTTGCGATGGATCTCAATAAAGCCCAGGCGCCGCAACGCGGCTACCACTTCCCCGCCGGAGAGAAGAGGCAACTTCATAGGGAGAGCTCTACGACTTCCTGGGTTTGGTCTTGGGCAAGTTCGCCGAGCTGGGGCTCTAGATAAAGTGCTATAGCTTCTCGAATGTTCTCCAGCGCTTCGTCACGAGTCTTGCCCTGCGACCAGCAGCTTTTGAGCGAGGGACAGTTGGCTACAAAATAGCCATCCTCTCCTCGTTTCACAACCACCTTGATTATCATTCGACCTCCAGGGCTCTGATTCTATCATCGAGCGGCCTTCCAAAAACGGCCCTGGCTGCCAAGCCGGCCCAAGAGCCGAAGACTTATAGAGCAAGTATGCACGGCCCGAGTGTTCTCAGCCAGGCATTAAGCGGACAAAGCTGGTATGACCTCGACTGCTACAAATCGAAACCGAGAATAGTACCTACTACCGATCTCAGAGTAGTCCTGCCACCGCACCATGTATCGCCCCCTAAGGTCAATCGGCTGCTCGCGCTTGCGCTTCGTGCCTAGTGAGGTACTGGAGCTCCAATCAAGACGCCCAAACAGCACCTTACCATCGGCGAGGCTGAAGGCGGCCGACGTATCGTCGGCGCCCCGTGGCTCGGACCAGTACGCACTATCGTTGGTGAGCATTATGGCGCACGCAACTGATCCGGGCAAACCATCGACTACCGACTCCATGCGCGCTACATCCTTGGCGAAATCGTACCGCCCCAGTGGCTGTCCTCCGTGGTCCTGCAATTCGTAAACTTCAGAGCCGACACGTGCGGCTGTGGCTCGGGTCTTGTACTTCAATTCAAAAGCGTGGATCCGGCCTTCGAGTTCTGCCGTAACGTCGACATGGAGCAAGCCGAGGGCAGAGTTCATGGGGCGCTCCAGTCGAATGGTGCCGTCAGGAAACCGCAGATGGAGTTCCCACGCAAACGCGTGCTGAAAGTCAGCCTCCGAATGAAAGAGAGGCCGATGTGCCGCTAGGGTCCTGACTAGGCTGTGCAAATCAACCATTTCCTGTGGCCCCCTAAATCTTGCTCATGCCAGCCCGGATAAGGGTCCGTGCTGGACGATGAAACCCTCTACCTACCTGCGCAGTTCGTCAGTATTTACGTTCCACGGGTTTCCAGTTCGTAATCGTCACGGGCTTATATTCCAGCTTCGGTTTGCCGCCGGTGTAGTAAACCATGGAGTGGCCTAGGAATTTCTGGTCGTCGCGTTGAGTAAAATCCGTCCGGGCATGAGCCCCGCGCGACTCCTGGCGAGCCAGGCCCGCGTAGAGCAGCACTTCAGCCAGCTCTAGCATGTTTTCGGTCTCCAGCGCCTGAATGAGGTTGGTGTTGTAGATTCGGCTCTTGTCCTGGAGAGTGATATTCCGAAAGCGCTCCTTCAAGTCGGCAATCTTATCCAGGCCCTCTTGCATGGATTGGCCGGTGCGGTAGACACCCGCGTGTTTATCCATCAGGGTCCGCAGCTCGCGGCGGATGTGGGCGGGGTTCTCTGAACCGCTGCGCTTCAGCAGGCCGTCAAAAATACGCTTCTCTTCTTCCCGGACCTTATCATGCGGCACGTGGCTGAGCATCGCGCCCTGTCCCAGGTACTTCGAGATCTCGCCGCCCGTGATGCCTCCCCACACCAGGCATTCCGCCGTCGAGTTGCACCCCAGGCGGTTCGCGCCGTGCATGGAGTGGCAGGCCACCTCGCCGGCGGCCCAGAGGTTTTCCACCTGGGTGCGGCCGTCGATGTCAGCCTCAATGCCCCCCATGGAGTAGTGAGCCACCGGGCGGATGGGAATCGCCTGCGTGATCGGGTCGATTCCCAGAAACTTCATGCACACTTCCCGGATCAGGGGCAAGCGCTTGTTGATCCGCTCCGCCCCGAGGTGCGTCAAATCGAGGTTGATGTAGTCAAGGCCGTCAGGTCCCGGGAAGCCGCGTCCCTCCAGGATTTCCGTCATCTCGGAACGGGAAACGATGTCGCGCGGGGCCAGCTCCATCATCTTGGGCGCGTACTTCTCCATAAAACGCTCGCCCTTATTGTTGCGCAGGTAACCGCCTTCACCGCGGCAGCCTTCGGTCATCAAAATTCCCGAAGGCACCAGCCCCGTGGGGTGAAACTGCAAAAACTCAGGGTCCTCCAAGGGCAGGCCGGCGCGATAGGCAATGGCTTGTCCATCGCCCGTCACGGTTTGCGAGTAGGTGGTGAATCCATAAAGATTCCCCAAGCCACCGGAGGCAATCAGCAGAGCCTTGCCACGCAAGACGTAGAACTCGCCCGTGGGCAGATCGTAGAGCGTGAGGCCGGCGAACCGTCCGCCCTCGAGGAGCAAGGAAGTGACGAAACATTCGTCGTAGCGCCGGAAGTTCGGGTATTTGACCAAGGTATCGTAGAGCGCCTGCATTTCGAAGAAGCCGGTTTTGTCGGCCGCCATGCACGCGCGCGGAAAGGAATGCCCCCCAAACGGCCTCTGCATGATGCGGCCATCTTCGCGCCGTGACCACGGGCATCCCCAGTGCTCGAGCAGACGGATTTCATCCGGCGAGGCCCGCACAAAGCGATCCACCACATCCTGGTCAGCCAGAAAATCAGCTCCCTTAACAGTGTCCCAGGCATGCAACTCGAAGCTGTCGCCTTCCTCGGGGCGCATCACCGCGCCGGTGCCGCCTTCCGCACACACGGAATGCGAACGCATGACCTGAACTTTCGACACGATGCCGATGTCGGCTTTGCTCCCCGTCTTGATGCAGATCTCTACGGCCGCGCGCAGCCCCGCCAGTCCGGTTCCCAGAATCAAGACATCATGAGTTGTCTGCTGCATGCTTTACATACTCCTTGGGGCTTCCCACCCTCCGGCCGGAGATAGGAGCAAGACAATAACCATCCCGGCCAGGAAGGCTTGCCAGGCACCGTCGATTCGGCGGGGCCTAAGCGGTGGCCATTGTTCCACCCATCGGACCGGATGTCGAGGGACACAAAGTCTATACCGTTTGTTCGGAAATATGAGGTGGGTGGGATCTGTGTGACGAGCGTAGCACGGCCGACCTGGCCCGATTCATCGTGGTCCTGGCCGTGATCGTCACGGGCAAGAGAAGGTGTAAAAAAATTCAAAAACATTGCACGCCAAGGCGCAGAGGCGCAAAGGAAACAAAATAATTATTCTCTGCGTCTTTGCGCCTTGGTCCGTCAGCTGACGGATGAGTTGTTTTGTTCTTCAAGCAATTTTTTCACAGCTTCGGATGCCCGTGCGACGCGGTCCCGATCACGGCCGGAGACCGCCGCTACATATCGAGTTTTTCACACAGACTGGCATCAGGAGATCGGAGCTAACGACCCGCTTCGAGAATCAACTTCTGGACTCGCCAATTCAATAATTCGGCCACGTAGAGTTCGGTCTCCGACGGGCAGGCAATTTGGTGAATCCAACCGAATTGCTTAAGTTGTTTGCCCGATTCTCCGAGCACGCCCAAAACCTTCCCGTCCAAGCTGAGCTTGTAGATCCGGCCGGGGAAGCCGTCGGAGCTGAAGAGGACCTGATGGGGCCCCGGCGTGATGCAAACCGTCCAAGGCGCGCCGGGCGCCATTGTGCCCGTGGTCGCGTGCGGCTTGTTGCCGATTGCCGGGCGGGCGTCGGGATCAACCGGCACGTCGATGGTGATCTGGCGCAGGAACTTGCCCTCGCCGTCGAACACCTGGATGCGGCGATTCCCTCGGTCCGCTACGTAGACGCTCCCCTGCGCGTCCACCGCAATGCTGTGCGGAGTGTTGAACTGTCCGGGGCCATCGCCGGGCTCGCCCCAGGACTTGAGCCAGTTGCCGTCTTTATCCACCTTAGCGATACGAGAGTTGATATACCCGTCGCTGATATACGTATTCCCGGTCGCATCCCAAGCCATGTCGGTCACTTGCCGGAACATGCCGTCCACCGGAGGCAGGGGCGGATGGGGATGGCGCAGCGGTTCGGTTCCCTCGTCGGAGGCTTCCAATTTGCGCCCGAAGACCATCAGCACGCGGCCTTCCGGGTTGAACTTGATCACCATGTCGGAGCCCTTGTCCGCCACCCAAATGTTGTCATCTTTATCGATCTTGACGGAGTGCGCGAACGACCAAGCGTACAGATTATGGCCAATTTCGCGAAGGAAAGTGCCGTCGGCGCCGAACTCCAGAAGTTGCGCGGCGGCCGCTCCATAGGCGGGGCCGGTGGTGTTGCCGCGCGTGAAGACGAAAATGTGTCTTTTGGAGTTCATCGCCACGCCCGCCACTTCACCCAAATAGAGGTTGGGCGGCATTTTCAGAAAATCGGGAACCGATTGGTACCTGATCTGGGGCGGTTGTTGAGCGAAGAGCGAAACACTGAGCAAGAAACCTAGAACCAGCATCGAGCGTCTCATCGTTGCCTCCTTAAATACCTTCAACTGCGAGGGCACGTGCTTCGAGCAGAGAATTTGGTATTTGACCATGTGCTCCTACCTCACAATGACGCGTTCCAGTTCTCCCTTGCGGTAGGCGCGAAGGAAGTTCTTACCGTTGCGATCGAGGCCCAGGAGCATATCACGCGTGAGCCGATAAGGCTTGGGCGTCTTGTAGCGGCGGGTTTACCCCGCCATTTCCCGGTGGCGTGGTTATCCGTCAGCCGACGGACCACATGGCGGGGTATACCCGCCGCTACATGACCCGGGCTACCGCGTTACCTATTTGCCAGTTGACCGCGAGGGCTTATTGAATTTGGCCGACCTCGAAGCTGCCATCACGGATGGGACCGCCGTGGTGTAGCTGATGTAGGCGAATAGCGTCAGGTGGAAGCTTTAAGCGGAGTAATTTCGCAACCTTGAATATTGTGTTCAAGGGGTGGAGGCTGAAGTTGGTGAGGTTTTCACGGCCGGCAGCTTTTGAAGTTGCCGGTCCTCGGTAATCAAAATGGCGGCGCGTTCAATTGCGGTAGCAGCGATGATTGCATCGGGAAGCTTCAGTCGATACTTCGCACGCAAGCTCACGACTCGATCGATCAGCGGCCGCTCGGCTCGGTCGAGACCGACCACATCGACCGAGTCGGCGAACTGTTGGAAAATGCCGCGGTCGTTCGAACTGAGGTTGGGAAAAGCGAGAAACTCGATTTGTGAGAGGATGGAAATTCCCACCCACTCGGCCGATTGCAAGCGCTGGTGCAAAGCCTTGTCGCCGCGCAGCAAACAGACAATCGCATTGGTACTAACAAATAGCGCTCACCACTCATCGCGCAGCTTTCTCTGCTCTTCCAGGGCGTCACCATGCCACTGAAGCTTTCCCACAAGGTCGGCGAAATTGTACTTTTGCCCGTTGGGCTGAGGCGTGCTACCCACCACCAGGACGAGTTCCACGGTGCCCGCCGGAAGTTCCACGGCCACATCCAGCCGCAACCGCCCGTCCGGCCCCACCTCACCTTTAGTTTTCACAACCTGCATACGACACTCTCCCCGCGCAATTCCCTGTTTCTTGAAGGGCTTTTCCCTAATCCCTAATCCCGAGCCCCTAGCCCCAAGGGTTTCCGCGCCAACGGACTCACGCCTGGATTGAGTGTACCACGAGCCCACCGCGAATGGGATTCGCCCTGTCCCCCGCCCCCGACACCAGCCTTAGGGAGCAGGCAGTCGGGAGCGAGGGCCTTTTGCGAGTCCCGACAGGTCGGGTAGGCAGCTAGCGCCGTCTGCGAGTCCCGACAAATCGGGAGAGGCAGAGGGCAGTAAGCAGAAGGCAGATAGCTGCATCCGGCCAGTTCTTCGGGTCTGCCCCGCCAATCTTGAATGTTGAATCTGCCATCTCGAATCCCCCCGCCGTGTCCCGAACCCCGCATCCCGAGTCCCGAACCCCTAGCCCCTAACCCCGAATCCCCAGCCCCGTGTCTTTTCGTCCTCCATCGACAACAAAAAGCCGCGGATCTGCAAAACTGTTCCCCCTGCGCTTGTTTGTGAGCCCCAAAGGGGCGTCCTAGCACAGCCCAGGGCAACGCCCGGGGTCAACAGATTGTTTCCAGCCCTGAGCCCTGAAAGGGCGATCTACGCAAACCACCCTTCAATCTCAAACATGGTGATGGACATGCAGAATTGCGGCCTGGGTTAGCGCGCCCCTTCAGGGCTTGCGGATGGAAACAGGTTCGCTTTCCGTGACCCAGGCCGATGGCCCATAAGCGTTAACCTAAGGAATTGCTTATTTCGTCGGAATTGAGATATGCTCAAGGCATGAGAGCAAAGCCAAAGTTGGCGGAATTGGAGAATTGGGAAATTCTTCGTACGTTTTTGCCCGCG
>Ga0326727_10015637_pt1 | contig 16218 bp, 21 predicted proteins | sample MB2enrmetagenome_FD_207643 | JGI IMG/M metagenome (GOLD analysis project Ga0326727, IMG submission 207643) | Lab enriched peat soil microbial communities from McLean, Ithaca, NY, United States - MB29MY | ecosystem: Environmental > Terrestrial > Soil > Wetlands > Peat | place: USA: New York...
GAGCCGTAGGTGGTCAGCGACCCCTCCGGCACGGCGCTGGTGTTGCCTGTCGCCACGACGGCCGCGGCGATGGTCACCCCGGAGCCGACGCTGCCGCCGATCTCCAGCGCGGAGCCGCCCTGGAGGGTCTGGTCGGGATTGAGCTTGGCCAGGATGGTCGGATCCGTCGGCGCCGTGGTCGAGCGGTAGCCCGTGGTGGTGATCGCCCCGTCGACGGTGACGCCGCCGCCGACCGCGTTCAACGCCACCCCGGTCGCGTTCTCCCCGGTCGCCGAGACGGTCCCGCCGATGTTGACGTTGCCCTCGATCGCGGCGGTGGCGTGGACGCCGTAGGAGATGCTGCCGCTGTTGGTGACCGTGCTGTTGCCGGAGTAGGTCGGCGTGCCGCCGGTGACGGTGATCGTGCCGGTCTGGACCAGGTCGCCGGTCATTTCCGCGCCGATCGCGATGGCGGCGGAATTCTCGCCGATGATGGTGATCGTGCCGGTGTTGGTGATCGAGCCGTTGAACAGGTTCGCGCCGGAGACCTCGATGCCAAACCGGTTGGCGCCGTTGGCGAACGGACCGGTGCTGATGGACTGGTTGGTGCTGTCGCCGGTGGTGGTTTCGCTGACGGTGATGGTGCCGCTGCTGACGATGGCCGAGGTGATCTCGCCGCTGGCGGTGTCCACCAGGATCGCGGTGGCGTTGCCAACCCCGCTGTAGCTGATCGAGCCGGAGTTGGTGACGTTGGCGTTGCTGTTGACGGTGACCGCGGCCCCGGACGCCGTCGGCGAGATCGAACCGCCCGAACTGATGGTGACGTTCCCCGCCAACGAGGTCTCCAACGGCGCGCTGGTGCCAGTGGAAACGGTGGTGTCGGCGCGCACGTTCGACGGCGTGGCCGTGGCCGCGAAGGACAGCGGCGCCAGCGCGGCGGCGACCCAAAGGCGCTTCATCAAACCACTCCCCTCACCAACGCGCACGCGACCTTCTTGATCGTGAACGTGTCAGCTTAATGTCGAACCCGACCTCGCCCCGACACACGTCGGGCAAGGCCTCCATAACTCAATACCGATTAGCCGGCGATAGCCTCGGCGTCACGTTCGCCGGTGCGGATGCGAAGGGCGCTCTCGAGATCCATAACGAACACCTTGCCGTCGCCGATCTTGCCGGTGTTGGCCGACCTGGCGATCGCCTCGACCACCGCGTCGGTCAGGTCGGCGGAGACGGCGATCTCCAACTTGACCTTGGGCAGCAGCTTCACCTCGTACTCGGCGCCGCGGTAGACCTCGGTCTTGCCCTTCTGGCGGCCGTAGCCGCGCACCTCGGTGACCGTCAGTCCCGAGGCGCCGGCCTCCGTCACCGCTTCGAGAACGGCGTCCAGGCGGCTGGGCTTGATGACCGCGGTGATCATTTTCATGGTCGAAGGCCTCCGTAGGCGCGAGCGCGCCTCAAGCTACGGCCTTGCGCGGCGGGCTCCAAGCCTCGATGGCTCAGGACCCGTGCGGCGCCCGGCTTTTCGCGGTCTTTCGCGCCGGCGAGGGGGTGAGCGCGCCGGGAACCAACACCCTGGCGGGAATCCGCCGCCCTTTCGGACGCACGGCGAAGGTGCGTTTGACCGCCTCCAGCAGAATCAGACCCGACAGTCCGGGCCACAGGCGCGCGCCGGCCTGCTCGAAACCGTCGGCCCAGCGCGCCGCCCAGCCCAGCGGCGGGGCGAACAGGGCCCGCGACCAGGCGAACGGCTCGAGGTCGGCCTCGCGCACCAGGGTCTCGAGCTGGCCGCGCGTATAGGGACGGCCGTGGCCGAAGGGCGTGGCCTCGGCGTCCGACCAGAAGCCCACCCGGTTGGCGGCGGCGACGATGATCCGCCCCGAGGGCGCGGTCACCCGCCATACCTCGCGCAGCATGGCCAGCGGATCGTCGGCCTCCTCCAGGGCGTGGATCACCAGCACCCTGTCGAACAGGGCGTTGCCGAACGGCAGGGCGTACTCATCGCCCAGCACCGCCAGATTGCGCGCCCCGGCCGGCCAGGCCTCGACGCCCTGGGCCGCCGGCATGGCGGCGATGGTCCTGCGCGCGTCGCGATTGAAGGCGCCGAGATAGGGCGCGGCGTAGCCCAGCCCCATCACGTCCAGCCCCGCGGCGCGGCCCCAGGCCTGCGCTAGCTTGCGCGCGATCATGGCGCGGGCCGCCTGACCGAGCGGGGTCGCGTAAAAATCACGAAGATCCAGTACGTCGCGCCGCATCAGTCCGTTATAGGGCTCCGATCGATCCGATCACGAGGGTTGCGTGACCGGGGTCGAACGCCTTCATAGGCCGCATCGGCGGGGCTTGTCCCGCCGATCCCGGCTCGGCGACAATGACCAGAGGCTGTTCGCGCCGCCGGCCATGCGTCTTTGGAGAGTCCCATGCCCTTGATCGTCCGCCAATTCCCCTGCCTGTCGGACAACTACGGCTTCCTGGCGCGGGACGAGGCCACCGGCCTGACCGCCTGCATCGACACGCCCGACGCGGACGCCATCCTGAAGGAGCTGGACACCCTCGGCTGGTCGCTGTCCTTCATCTTCAACACCCATTGGCACCAGGATCACGCCGGCGGCAACGCCGCGGTCAAGGCCGCCACCGGCGCCACCATCGTCGGACCGGCCGAAGTCGAGAAGATCGCGCCGCTGGACCGCAAGGTCGGCGACGGCGACGTGGTCGATCTCGGCGAGACCCGATTTGAGGTGATCGGCACCGGCGGCCACACGCTTGGCCACATCGCCTATTTCGACGCCGCCGACCAGATCGCCTTCGTCGGCGACACCCTGTTCTCACTCGGCTGCGGGCGATTGTTCGAGGGCACGCCCGAACAGATGTGGGCCAGCCTCTCCAAACTGGCGGCCCTGCCGGACGAGACCGCCGTCTACTGCGCCCACGAATACACCGCCGCCAACGCCCGCTTCGCCCTCACCGTCGACGACGCGCCGGCGCTGAAGGCGCGGGCCGAGGAGGTGTTCGCCGCGCGCGCGCGGGGCGAGCCGACGGTGCCGACCACCATCGCCCGGGAGAAAGCGACCAATCCGTTCCTGCGCGCAGGCGACGCCGCCCGCTTCGCCGCCGTGCGCGCGGCCAAGGACGTGTTCAGGGGCTGAGCCCGGGGTCTTAGTGCTGCAGCGCCACGACGATGCGGCGCGAGGAGGGCCGGCAGGACACCGATTCGTGCGCCGCGCCGGCCGGAGGCGGGGCGATCACCACCTTCAGGACGCCCTTGTCGAGCACCGCCTGGGCCTTGCGGCCGGGCACCAGCATGACCTTGTTCAGCTTGACCAGCTGACGGCGGCCGTTCGGGTCTCGGGCCACGGCGCCGATCGCCTCGGCCGCCACTGTCGCCGCGTCCGCCACCAGGCTCGCGGTCTGGGGCGTGACGTCGGGCGCGTCGAACACCACCAGCTTCTGGGCCGCGCGCGAGGCGTGGGCGCTGGCCTGGGCCAGGCGTTGCAGGAGGACGTTGGGGGTCATGATGGCGCTGGGCCGCAGCGCCGGCGCCTCGCCGACCAGGGCCGCCGCGGCGCCGCCGGGATGATTGTCGGTGAACAGGGTCATGCCGCCCAGGCGCGTGGCCCGCAGCACCGGCTCGCCGACGTCGTTCTTGTAGATCACATCGCCCCGCGGCCCCGGCTGCGGCGTCAGCACCCAGATCTCGGGACTGTCGTCGAACCGCAGCAGCGGCGTGGCGTTGGAGCGGTCGAACACGAAGGCGACGTCGCCGTCCTCGTCGATGTAACGGGCGACCGGAGGCGGCTTCTGGCTGTCCTGCTCGGCCTGCGGGCCGAACAAGGCGTCGCCCAGCGTGAAGGGTCTGGCACCGGCCGTCTGGCCCAAGGCCAGGGCCGCAGCCAGGCCGCACGCCAACGCCGCGATCGCCGGTCTCACACCTCGCATTCCCGTGCAGATGCGCGCGGAGTGGGGCGCTTTTTGGACGCCAAAACCGCCTGCGACGTTGCGTTCATGCCGCCATGTATTGACCGCCGTTCACCGTCAGGCAGGCGCCGGTGATGAACGAGGCGTCGTCGCGCGCGAGGAAGGCCACGCAGGCGGCGATCTCCTCGGCCTTGCCCAGCCGGCCCACCGGAATGCCGCCGATGATCCGGTCGAGCACGTTCTGGGGAACCGCCTGCACCATCTCGGTGTCGATATAGCCCGGCGCGACGGCGTTCACCGTGATCCCCTTGCTGGCGGTCTCCTGCGCCAGCGCCCGGGTGAAGCCGATCACTCCGGCCTTGGCCGCGGAATAGTTGGTCTGGCCCATCTGCCCCTTCTGCCCGTTGATCGAGGAGATGTTGATGATTCGGCCGAAATTGCGTTCGCGCATGCCGTCGATCACCTGGCGGCTCATGTTGAAGATCGAGGCGAGGTTGACGAAGATCACTTCGTTCCATTGCGCCGGCGTCATCTTGTGCAGCATGGCGTCGCGGGTGATGCCGGCGTTGTTGACCAGCACCTCGATCGGGCCGAGCTCGGCCTCGACCTCGGCGACCGCGCGCTTGCAGTCGTCGAACTCGCCGACGTTGCCCTTGACGATCATCACCCCCAGTTCGTCGCGGCAGCTGCGCGCGGCCTCTTCGTTGCCGGCGTAGCCCGCCGCCACCTTGAAGCCGTCCGCCTTCAGCCGCTCGACGATCCCCCGGCCGATGCCGCGGGTGCCGCCGGTGACCATGGCCACTCTGCTCATGCGTTCCTCCCTTTATCCGCCGTCGTCCGGGTTCAGCCCCGCTCAGTCCCGCTCCACGCAGAGCGCCACGCCCATGCCGCCGCCGACGCAGAGCGTCGCCAGACCCCTCTTGGCGCCGCGCCGGCCCATCTCGTGCAGCAGGGTGGTCAGAATCCGCGCGCCCGAGGCGCCGATCGGATGGCCGATGGCGATGGCCCCGCCGTTGACGTTGACCTTGTCCGGGTCCAGCCCCAGTTCGCGCACCACGCTGAGCGACTGGGCGGCGAAGGCCTCGTTGGATTCGATCAGGTCGAGGTCGCCGATCGACCAGCCGGCCTTCTCCAGCGCCTTGCGGGTGGCCGGGATCGGACCCGTGCCCATGATCTCCGGCTCGACCCCGGCGTGGGCCCAGGAGGCGATGCGGGCCAGCGGCTTGAGCCCCCGCTTCTTGGCCTCGTCCGCGCTCATCAGCACCAGGGCCGCTGCGCCGTCGTTGAGGCCGGAGGCGTTGGCGGCGGTGACCGAGCCGTCCTTGGCGAAGGCCGGCTTCAGCCCGGCGACGCTGTCGTAGGTCACCCCGTGGCGGATGTATTCGTCCTGGTCGACGACGGTGTCGCCCTTGCGGCCCTTGATGGTGACCGGGGCGATCTCGGCGGCGAAGCGGCCCGATTTCTGCGCCGCCTCGGCCTTGTTCTGCGAGGCGACGGCGAAGCGATCCTGGTCCTCGCGGGTGATCTGCCAGCGGGCGGCGATGTTCTCGGCGGTCTGGCCCATGTGATAGCCGTGGAAGGCGTCCCACAGCCCGTCCTTGATCATGGTGTCGACGAACGACAGGTCGCCCATCTTGTGGCCGCCCCGCACATTGGCGGCGTGTGGCGACTGGCTCATGCTCTCCTGGCCGCCGGCGACCACGATCCTGGCGTCGCCCTGCAGGATCTGCTGGGCGCCGAGCGCCACCGCGCGCAGGCCGGAGCCGCACAGCTGGTTCAGGCTCCAGGCCGGGCTCTCCACCGGAATGCCGGCGTTGACCGCGGCCTGGCGGGCCGGGCCCTGTCCGGCGCCGGCCTGCAGCACCTGGCCCATCACCACCTCGTCCACGTCGGCCGCGGCGATGCCGGCGCGCTCGACCGCGGCCTGGATGGCGATGCGTCCGAGCTCATGGGCCGGCAGGCTGGAAAGCGCGCCGTTGAACGACCCGACCGGCGTGCGGGCGGCGGAGACGATGACGATGCTGCTGCTCATGGCCTAGCTCCTGACCTTGGACCGGCCGACGCGGACCTACGCCACGCCCCGGGGATCAGACACCATTGCCCCACCGAACGCGGTTCGTCACGCCCCAAGCGCGCGGCCGCGGGCTTGCAAAGCATGGCTGGCGCGTGTCTGCTGCATCCGCGATAGTGCGGCGCCGAACAACGGCGAACGGCGGCGGGCCCCAAGCCGCCAGAGGAGAGCAATGGCCGACGTCGAACAGCCAGCGGCTTCGCCCGGAACCGAGCGAGTGGTGATCAAGAAGTACGCCAACCGGCGGCTCTACAACACCAAGTCCAGCGCCTATGTGACGCTCGAAAACCTCTCCGAGATGGTCAAGGACGGGGTCGACTTCGTGGTCTACGACGCCAAGACCAACGAGGACATCACCCGCTCGGTGCTGACCCAGATCATCTTCGACGAGGAGAGCCGCGGCCAGAACCTGCTGCCGATCCAGTTCCTGCGACAACTGATCAGGTTCTACGGCGACAGCATGCAGGCCTTCGTGCCCAGCTATCTCGAACTGTCGCTGGACAGCTTCACCCGCCAGCAGGAGCGGATGCGCGACCAGATCGCCGGAGCCATCGGCGTCGCGCCGGGCATGGGCTTCATGGAGGACACGGTGCGCCAGAACCTCGCCCTGTTCGACCGGGCGATGAAGATGTTCACCCCGTTCGCCTTCGCCCGCCCCGAGGAGACCGCCGCGCCGGCGCCGACGGCGGAACCGGCCAAGCCCGCGGCCAGCGACACCTCCCTGGACGATCTGAAGAAGCGAATCGAGGAGATGCAGGCCCAGATCGCCATGCTCGCCGCCAAGGAATAGCGCGCACGGCTTCTTAACCCTGCCGGGCTAACCCTGGCGGTCCAGTCACGCCCTGATCGACCCGCCATGACCGATCCCATTTCCCCTGTCGGCGGCGTGCGCGGCCCGAGCGGCCTGCGCCGCGTCGCCCGCCGGTTTCGCACCGACGACGAGGCCGCCGACGCCGGCGCCGATACATCCCACGAGGGCGGCGCGCGGCTGCCCGTGGTGATCGATCAACCCCCGCCTTCCCCGCCGCCCCGCTCCAGACGCGCGGCGATCGCCGCCTTCGCCGCCCAGCTGATGGGCCAGGGCGGCCAGAAGCGCGGCCTGCGCGGCGGCCAGGAGACCCTGGATAAGGCCCGCACGACCTATCTCGAAACCGAGTATTCGGGTCCCGCCGACCGGCGTCCGCGCACCGGCAGGATCACCAAGACCGAGATCTGATCAGCGGCGTTCGCCCGCCAGCCGCGCGAGCACGGCCTCGATCCGGTCCAGCCGCGCTTCGATCCGGGCGAGCCGGTCGCCTCCGGGCGCCGGCGTCGACACCCCCGCCCGGTCGGCCACCTCCGCGGGCGATGCGCCCAGCATCTCGGCGAAGGCGGCGACCTCCGCGGCGCTGAGCTCGCGCTGATCCTTGAAGATCAGGTCCGCCGCCGTCGGGCTCAGCCCGGCCGCGGCGGCCAGCGCCTCGCGGCCGAGGCCCCGCTCGGCCAGCCGCGCCTCGAACCATTCGACGTCGAAGAACAGCGCCACCCGCTCAAGCCCCGCCTTGGCCCGGAATTTGCACTTCGTTCATCCCGTCACCTCCGTCGCCGAGTCATGCATGCCCGCCTTCGCCGCCTTCGCCGTCAGGACCTTCGACATCTTCGTGGTGGCGCTGATCTTCACCGCCCTGACCTGATCGGTGCGTCTCAGCCGCTGTGGAAGTCCACCTCGCGGCGGGCGGCGACGATGGTGACGATGAAGCCGGCGAGCACGTCCAGCAGCACCATCAGGCCGAGCAGGAAGAAGGTCGAGGTGGCGAAGGCCGGAAACAGCAGGAACTCGGCCAGGCAGATGATGAACACCAGCATGGTCAGGGCGTGGTTGACGATCGCCACCTGACGGCTGGTGGCGGATTTCAACAGTTCGACGAACAGCACCACCAGCGAGCCGGCCAGCAGCAGGTCGCCCAGGCTGACCGCCCACGCCGCGTGCGAGGCCATCGGCACGGAAAACAGCTTGGCCGACAGCCGATCGGCCGCGCCGGTCCCGCGGAAGCCACCCGCGATCGTCAGGGCCAAGACATTGTAGAGCAGCACCGGCAGGGCCAACAGCGGCAGCGCGGCCAGCATGTCGCCATCTCCTTGCACTGCGCCGCGGCGCGTCCATCCCCCGCGCGCTAGCCTGACCGATTTGCCGGCAAGACGCAAAGCGGGGGCGAAATCGGCGGTGTCTCGGTCTGAAATTAGGCGCGTGACGGCAAGCCAATAACCCGACGGTTGCCGAGCTAACATTCTTCACCGTACGGTGAAGCTCATGAGGGTTCCCGAGCGATTCGCGGTGGCGGTCGGTTTTGCAATCCAAGTCGTCGTGGGCGCAGCCTGCTTTGGCGTCGTATTGCTCGCAGCCGAAACCATAGCGTGGCTCGTCTCGCTTTCAGAACAAGTGTTTGCGGTTCCCGGTTGGCTCAAGTTTGGAGCCGAGGCCGTGGAAAAGGTGATTTTCGGTGCTGACGTATTTGTTTACGGGTTGCTGATCCTATCTGAGACGCTCAAATTCGCGCGCACCCTCTGGAGGGAGTGGAAAGATGGCTGAGCGTAAGTCGCGCACCGTCTTATTGGACAGCCAATTTGTGCGCCGCGAGGCTTCGGAGGCCGTGCGCACGTTTTTCCGCCCCGTGATCGGCACCTACAACCTCGTTCGTGAGGCGTCGGATCCGGATAAGCGCGGGCCCGAAACCAAGAAGGTCTCGGGCGGAAAATCGCGCCCGCGTTAAGGCGCCTGCGTCTTGGATCTTGGCGGCCATGGTGGCGCGCCAATCACGTCACGAGGGCGTCTCTCACCACAGGGCCGCATTTCAAACCGAAACACCACCCGAAATCGCCCGGCTAAAGCTGCCGCGCGGCGCCCGGATCGCGCGAGCGCGACCTCAGCCAGACCACGCCCATCAGGTCCCAGATCGAGGCCCAGAGCCGTCCCAGATTGGTGTATTTCGACGCGCCGCTCTCGCGCGGGCGATGCCCCACCGGCTCGAACCGGGCCTCGAAGCCCTCGCGGATCACCAGAGCGGGCATGAACCGGTGCTGGTGGTCGAAGAACGGCAGGCGCAGATAGACCTCGCGCCGGATCGCCTTCAGCCCGCAGCCGGAATCGGCGGCGCCGTCGGCCAGCAGACGGCTGCGCACGGCGTTGGCCAGGCGCGAGGCGATCCGCTTGGCGAAGCTGTCGCGCCGGCGCTGGCGCTCGCCGCCGACCAGGCCGAGGCCGGGCGGGCCGGCCTTCAGCGCCTGGGCCAGGCGCGGCGCGTCGGCCGGATCGTTCTGACCGTCGCCGTCCAGGGTGACGATGATGCTCCCGCGCGCGGCCAGGACGCCGCTGCGGATGGCCCGGCTCTGGCCGGCGTTGCGCTCGTGGCCGATCACCCTCAGCGCCGGCAGCTCGGCCTTCAGCGCCAGGAGCGCCGCGCGGGTGCCGTCGCGGCTGGCGTCGTCGACGAAGATCATCTCGTACGCCAGGCCGTCGAACGCCGCCGCGATCTCCCGCGCCAGACCCGCGACCGCCCCTTCCTCGTTGAAGACGGGGGTCACAACCGAAAAGTCAGGGTCCATCGGGTCCTTGCGCGCGGCCGGGGTTGAAGCTTCCGGGTTCGTGCTATCAAAGCCGCGATGACGCAAGAGACTCGGCTGGACAGTATGACGCGGGGCTGGCGAGGGCCGCTGCTGGCGGCCCTGATCGCCTTCGTCGCCGGATTGCCGGGCCTGATCGCTGTGCCGCCGCTCGACCGGGACGAATCCCTGTTCGCCCAGGCCACCGCCCAGATGCTGGAGACCGGCGACTTCATCGACATCCGCTACCAGGACCATCCGCGCGAGAAGAAGCCGGTGGCGATCAACTGGCTGCAGGCGGCCAGCGTCTCGGCGACCTCCTCGGTGGAGGCGCGGCGGATCTGGGCCTATCGCATCCCCTCGCTCCTGGGCGCCATGCTGGCGGCCGCGGCGCTGGCCTGGGGCGTGCGGCGCTTCTACGGCTCGGGGATCGGCCTGATCGCCGGCGCCGTCTTCGCCAGCACCTTCCTGCTCTCGACCGAGGCCGAGATCGCCAAGACCGACGCGGTGCTGTGCGGCGCCACCACCCTGACCATGGCCGCCTTGGCCCGGATCTATGCGGCCTCGCGGCTGGACGACGGCGAGGGCGCGGGATGGCGCACCAAGCTCCTGTTCTGGCTGGGCCTTGCCGTCGGCGTGCTCGACAAGGGCCCGATCGGGCCGATGGTCGCCCTGCTGGCCGGGCTGACGCTCTGGGCCTGGGACCGCAAGGCGCCCTGGGCGCGCGGCCTCGGCTGGAGCTGGGGGCTGATGCTGATCCTCTTGATCGCCGGCCCCTGGGCGGTGGCGATCACGGTCAGGACCGACGGCCAGTTCTGGACCGGGGCGATCGGCGGCGATCTGGCGCCCAAGCTGGCGAAGGGCGATTCCGGCCACGGCGGACCGCCCGGCTATCACGCCCTGCTGTCGATCCTGCTGTTCTTCCCGGCCACCGCGCTCTTGCCGGCCGCGCTGGTCCAGGGCTGGAAGGCGCGGGCGGAGACGGGGATCCGGTTCGCCGTCGCCTGGCTGGTTCCGGCCTGGCTGGTGTTCGAGCTCTCGCCGACCAAGCTGCCGCACTATCCGCTGCCGGCCTACGGCGCGCTCGCCCTGCTGGCCGCGGTCGCCGTCACCCGCCCGACCGGCCGGATCAGCGGATGGATCGGCGCCGGCCTGTCGCTGTTCGCGGGGATCGCGGTCGCCGTCGCGGCCGGCGTGCTCGAGGTCAAATACGGCGCCGGGCGCACCCTCGGCTGGGCGATCGCGGCGGGCGCGCTCGGCCTCCTGGCCGGCGTCTGCGGCGCGGCGGCGGCCAAGCTGTCCGCGCGCCGCCGCACGGCCCTCGGCGCGGCCCTGGCCTTCGGCGTCGCCGCCCACGGCGCGCTTGCGGCCGGGCTGGCGCCGCGGCTCGGCCAACTCTGGCTCTCGCGCCGGCTGATCGCCGCCCTCGACTGGCTGCATCTCGACCCGCGCGCCGGCCTGGTCCCGGGCCCGGTCACCGTGGTCGGCTACGCCGAGCCCAGCCTGGTGTTCGGCCTCGGCACCGACACCGAATTCGGCGACGTGGGCGATGCGGCCAACGCCATCTCCGAGGGCCGCCCGGCCGTGGTCGAACAGCGGCAGGACCCGGCCTTCCAGCGGGAACTGGCCGCCGACGGCCTTTCCGCCACCGCGGTCGGCACCGTCTCCGGCGTCGACTACACGGTGGGCCGCAACGAGAAACTGATTATCTATCGCTCCGACAATCCACCCCAGCCGGACGCGCCCGACGCCGGGCCGGACCAGGGAGCCGCCCCATGACCCGCCGCATCGAGATCGTCGAAGTCGGACCGCGCGACGGCCTGCAGAACGAATCCGTCGCCCTGGAGGTCGCCGACAAGGTCGAGTTCATCCGCCGGCTGGAGGCCTGCGGCGTTCGCCGGGTCGAGGCGGTCTCCTTCGTCAATCCGCGCCGCGTGCCGCAGATGGCCGGCGCCGAGGAGGTGATGGCCGCCCTCCCGGCCGCGCCCGGCCGCTCGCGCATCGGCCTCGTTCTGAACCAGCGCGGCTGGGACCGGGCGGTGGCCGCCGGCTGCGACGAGGCCAATGTCGTGGTCTGCGCCTCCGACGCCTTCGGCATCCGCAACCAGGGCGCCAACGTCGCCGAACAGGTCGCCGCCATGGCCGCCATCGCCGAGCGGCGCGCGGCCGAGGGCGGGCCGGTGCTGTCGCTGACCATCTCGGTGGCCTTCGGCGATCCCTTCGACGGCGAGGTCAGCCAGGACCAGGTCGTCGCCATCGCCCGCGAGGCCGCGGCCGTCGGCGTCGGCGAGATCGCGCTGGGCGACACCATCGGCGTCGCCGATCCCTGGACCGTGCGCGCGCGCATCGAGGCGGTGCGCGAGGCCGCGCCCGACGCGCGCCTGCGCATGCACTTCCACAACACCCGCAACACCGGCCTGGCCAACGCCTACGCCAGCATCGAGGCCGGCGTCGACGTGCTGGACGCCAGCTGCGGCGGCATCGGCGGCTGCCCCTTCGCGCCGGCGGCCACCGGCAACATCGCCACCGAGGACCTCGTCTATATGCTGAACCGGGCGGGGATCGAGACCGGCCTCGACCTCGACGGCCTGATCGAGACGGGCCGCTGGATCGGCGAGCGGCTGGGCAAGGCCGCGCCCTCCGCCCTCGCCCGCGCCGGGGTCTTCCCGGCCACGGCCTGATCAGTCGGCCGCGTACGGCTGCTCGCGGAATTCCGGCGAGGCGCACCAGTCGCGGAAGGCGGCCATCGCCGGCGTGGGCGGCCGCGCTCTCTCTGGCCCCGGCCGAGGTCGAGAGCCCCTACATCATCCGCGTGGCCATCGCGGTCTTGATGGTCGCCGCCGCCATCCCCGGCCGCTCGGTGATCCGCCACGCCGACCCGATCCGCGGAGCCCATCCCCGCTTCGTCGAAAACCTGCAGGCGCTCGGCGCCGACGTCGCCTGGGGGGACGAGGCGTGACGGTTCATCCCGTCATCAACCGGCGCTAGGCTCGCGCCTTTCGTCCGGAAAGCCGCCCATGGACATCGAGCTCGACGACATCGCCTACATCCCGACCGTCGGCGTCAGCCGGGTCCACGCCGCCCCGCTGGTCCTGGCCGACGACGAGAGCGTCAAGCCCTACGGCCGCCTGGTCGACGCGCCCGACGACGTCGCCATCGAGATCGTCCGCTGGCCGGCCCAGGGCTGGCGGCCGGTCGACGCCAATTCCGGCGACCAGGGCGGGACCACCGAGGGCGTCTTCGAGTTCTGGTGGAGGGGCGAGACCCTCTACGCCCGCAACCATGCGGTGGGCGACAGCTATCTGTTCGGCTGGAGCGACTGGCCGGAGACGGCGCGCGCCGACGGCCCGCCCGGCCGGCGCGAGCGGGCGCTGATCTGGCGCGCCAACTACCACCCCGACGGCGGCCAGCTGTTCTATCCCCTCGACGGCCAGAGCTTCGTCGCGCCGATCGCCCCGCCCGGCGACGACGTCACGCCGGACAGCTTCATCGCCCTGCGCTGCGACGGCGGGCGCGGCCTCTACATCCACCCCGGCGTCTGGCACGGGGCGGTCGTCCCGCTGGACGACCACGCCCGCTTCTTCGATCGCCAAGGCCGGGTCCACGCCCGCGTCTCGATCGACTTCGCCAAGGAGTTCGGCTGCTACCTCTGCGTCCCCTTGATCTAGCGGCGGGACGGCCTCGACCGCCGCATCCAGCGCCTCGACGCCGAGCTCGCCCAGCGGCGGCGAGGGCCTCGGGCGACGCGCTTTCGTTGCTCGGGACGATCACGCGGACAATGTGGACCTACGAGCATGGATCGCGGCCGCTCGGGCGCCTAAGTCCAGAGGGACGGGCCATGCAGGCGCTCGCGCCGGACTCGCCATCGGAGGCGCCATGTCAAAGACCATCGTCGTCGTCGGCTACGGGCCGGGTATCTCGAACGCCGTCGCCGAGCGGTTCGGCGCGGCGGGCTTCGCCGTCGCGTTGGTCGCGCGAAACCCGGAACGGCTGGCCAAGGGCGTCGCGGCGCTGAAGGAAAAGGGCGTAACCGCGGCCGCGTTCCCGGCCGACGCGGCGGATCCCGCCGCCATTCGCGCGGCCATCGCCAAGGCGCGCGCCGAGCTTGGCCCGATCACCGTCGTCCATTGGAATGCCCTCGGCGGCGCCGAGGCGGGCGACCTGATGGCCGCCGACCCGGCCGCCGTGCGGGGCGTCTTCGACATCGCCATCGTCGGGCTGCTCGCCGCCGTCCAGGCGGCGCTGGCAGACCTGAAGAGCGCCGAGGACGGCGCGGTTCTCGTCACCAACGGCGCGTTCGGCGAGACGACGGTCGAGATGGACGCGGCCGCCGCCGGCCTGAAGGTCATGGGCCTGGCGCTGGCCAATGCGGCCAAGCACAAGCTCGTGGGCCTGCTCGCCCAGCAGCTGAAGGGCGAGGGCGTCCATGTCGGCGAGGTCATGGTCGCCGGCGCGGTCAAGGGCACCCCCTGGGCCGGCGACGAGGGCATCGAGCCCTCGACGATCGCGGACCGGTTCTGGGACCTCTACCGGGCGCGAGGCGAGATCCGCGCCCGGGTCAGCTGACGCGCCAAACTGGCCGGCGCGCAGAAAGTAGGATAAAATGCGCACCTGACAGAAGAGGAGTCTCTATGGCTGCGGTCGAACGTCTGAGCATCACCCTGCCGGCCGAGATGGCCGCCAACCTTCGGCGGACGGTCGAGGGCGGCCAATACGCCTCGGCCAGCGAAATCATCCGCGAGGCGCTGCGGGAATGGGCGTGCAAACGCGACGATGAGCGCCGTGATCTCGACGCGCTGCGTGAAGCCATCCGCCTCGGTGACGAAAGCGGGCCCGACATCCCCGCCGACGAGGTGTTCGCCGAACTGCGTCAGCTCATCGCCAAACGCCGCGCGACGGCGGGATGAAGCGGCTCGTCTTCACGCCGGCGGCGTGGGACGACCTGACGACGATCGGCCTTTTCATCGCCGAGGACAATCCGGAACGGGCCGACGGCTTCGTCGCCGAGCTGGAAGCCAAGGCGGCCCTGATCCGCGAGCGACCGTTGAGCTTTCCCGAACGTGCGGATGTCAGCCCCGGTCTTAGGCCGGCGGTTCACGGTCGATACCTCTTGCTCTTTCGGGACCTGGCCGACGACGCGCGGATCGCCGAACTGGGCGACTGGCGGGGCGCGATGCTCGCCCACGTCCGCGGCCTCGTCAGCCAGGCGGCCCACGACGTGGTCGAGGCGTGGAAATGGAGAGGCGTTCAAGGCGCTGGTCCTGGCTCCGCGGCCCTGAACAGGGCCTGAGGCGGGGCGTCAATCGCAGGGCCCCAGCAGGGACGCGATCCGCTCGGCGTCCGCCGGCGTCGCCGGATTGTAGACCGCCAGGATGAGGTCCGGCCGGCCATCCACCGCGAACGCTGAATATTCGATGGCGAGCGGGCCGAGCACCGGGTGGCGCATGTGCTTGACGGCCTCGCCATGGGCATAGGCGCCGAGAACGTCGTTGTCGCGCCACATCATCTTGAACTCGGGACTGAGCCGGCTGAGTTCCCCGACCAAGGCCTCCACCTCGTCCGCGGCGCCGGCGCGAACCGCGTCCAGGCGGAACGCGCCCAGGACGAGCCTGGCCATGTTGTCCCAGTCGTAGTGCGCGGCGCGGGCGCGCGGGTCGAGGAAGAAGAAACGCAGCATGTTCCGCTGTTCGGGCGGCAGCGATCCATAGTCCAGCAGCATCGCGCTCGCCGCCCGGTTCCAGGCGACGACGTCCCAGGTCGCGGTCCTGATCAACGCGGGGCTGGGGTTCAACGCATCGAGCACGCGCTGCAGCCGCGGGGTGACGCCTTCGGCCTTCCGATAGCGCGCGTCCGGCGGCCGGCCGAGACCCAGGAGGAACAGGTGCTCGCGCTCGACGTCCGTCAGCATCAGGGCGCGGGCGATCCGGTCGAGCACGTCGGCCGAGGGCGCGCCGCCGCGCCCCTGTTCGAGCCATGCATACCAGGTCGGACTGATGTTGGCCCTCTGCGCCACCTCCTCGCGGCGCAGGCCCGGCGTGCGGCGGCGCTCGGCGGGAAAGCCGAAGGCCGCCGGATCGAGCTTTCTGCGGCGGTCCTTCAGATAGGTTCCGAGCAGGTTCTCCGCGGCTGGAAGCTCGCTCATCCTGTTAGCGGTCTTAATATGATGATCTCACGACTTTACCAGAATAGGCGGCGAGCAGAACGTCGTCTCCAACAGCCGTTGGAGAATTTTCACATGCGAGTGTTCCTGACCGGAGCGACGGGCTTCATCGGCTCGGTGGTCGTCGAGGAGTTGCGGGCGGCCGGGCACCAGGTAACGGGCCTGGCGCGGAGCGACCAGGCCGCGGCGAGTCTCGCGGAATGGGGCGTCGAGGCGCGTCGAGGCGACGTCGCCGAGCCGGAGGGCTTGGCGCAGGCCGCCCGCGCCTGCGACGGGGTCATCCACTGCGCGTTCGGCAACGACTTCTCGAGATACCTGGAGATGGGCGAAACCGATCTGCGCGCCGTGTCGGCGATGGCGGACGCCTTGGCGGGCTCCGGCAAGCCGCTGGTGGTCACCTCCGGCCTGACGGCCAGGACGCCCGGCCGCCCCTCGACCGAGGCGGACCCGGCCGACACCGACGGCATGACCGCCGTCCGCGGCCGCCCGGAAGAGCGGGCGCTGGCCGCGAGCGAGGAGA
>Ga0326727_10015638_pt1 | contig 16217 bp, 12 predicted proteins | sample MB2enrmetagenome_FD_207643 | JGI IMG/M metagenome (GOLD analysis project Ga0326727, IMG submission 207643) | Lab enriched peat soil microbial communities from McLean, Ithaca, NY, United States - MB29MY | ecosystem: Environmental > Terrestrial > Soil > Wetlands > Peat | place: USA: New York...
ACTTGCCTGTGCCGCGAACGTTTGCAATCACCTGGACATAGCCCCGCCTCGCGTAGAATTCGGGATCTCCCGCTTCGAGCCAGCCTCGTCCGCGTTCTTCGTTGGGGTGGAGGAAGACAAATGAAGAAAAACTATTAGGTTTAATAGGTGCCGACTGTGGCGACTGGGCATAGCAGTGTGCGCCGAGAATCGCAGGAAATTTCTCGCGACTGTCGGGACGAAAAATGTCGGCGCTGATCTCGACCCCATCACCCGTGGGGATCCTCACGTCCCTTTCCACCAACACATTATACCTTCTCTCCGATGTCCTCCATGTCCTGCTGTACATCACGCACCTCCCCAGATTGAACCGCACAAGTGCTTTGGTTTCTTGCTTTTGGAACCGCAACGAAAAGGTTAAAGCCGATGGGCTCGGGGCAGCAAGCCCTCCCGGGCCCGTCTTTTCCGAATGTTCCTTTGCAAATACGGCCCCGTCAAATCTTGCTTTTGCCTCTCATGGCCGGGCGGGACTTCACGCCCGTACTGGCCTATGATCCTGTTTTACCAGCTCCGGGGTGCTGGGCGCCCCACCTGCATAGATCTTCCTGCGCGAGCTCAGGTCGTACTCTTTCAGGTTCCCAAGATTGACTATCCTCTGGACCAAGGCAGGCACCGTCGGCAGGGCGGTCACCCGCTCCCCTCTATTACTTTGCAGATGTCGCTATGGTCAGTCGAGTCGGTGAGCACATATTTCGCGTAGTTGAAAAAGGCCCGTCCCACCCCGGTATGCGTGCCCTGCGCATGGCTCACGGGCGCAACGGTCAGAAGCACATCGTCACTCGTGACCTCCCACGCCCTGTTGTGGTATTCCACGCTGGCGATATAGTCGTCGTGGGTGCGGGGGACGGCCTTTGGCAGGCCCGTGGTCCCATCCGTGAGGAGTATCATGGAGACCTCCATGGGATCGGGGCGCCGCTCTGCGAGGGCGTCGAGGGACTCCGGGGTAGGCGCCTCTTCCATCAGCTCCTCAAGGGGGATACTAATCCTACTGTCACCCCAGGGGACTTGTCAAGAAAAATGGCTACTCCGAGTTTCCCCAGTTTTTGTCCCGGCAGGGCTCCTATTAAGAACGCGCCTTCCGGCCACTACACGGACTTACATGAACTCCGGGAAGTATGAGGGCACCGCGGGTCGAACCTGACACCGCACATGTTTACTCCCTCACCCGCGCCCTTCCCGCCCGAGTGTGTCCCTGTGCCACATTGACGATCTAGCGTTAAAGTGGGATATTGAGGATACTGAGAGGACGGCGTTTCATCACAAAAACCAAACAGGTGCGGTTATGAAAAACCGAGATAAAGCCCTGGCCCTATTCCACCCCCTCATCCGAAAATGGTTTACGGAGCGGCTGGGTGCACCTACCGACATCCAGGGGAAGGCCTGGCCGGAGATCGCCAAGGGCAGGCACGCCCTGGTGACGGCTCCCACGGGGAGCGGCAAGACGCTTACGGCCTTCCTCTGGGCGATACACCAGCTCATCACGGGCGCATGGGACCCGGGGCAGACGCGCGTCCTCTATGTCTCGCCGCTGAGGGCGCTCAACAACGACATCCGTCGAAACCTCACCTTTCCGCTCACGGAACTTGCCGCATCCTTCCGGGAGGCCGGCGAGGCCTTCCCGCGCATCGCTGTCCTCACGCGAAGCGGCGACACCCCGGTGGAAGAGCGGCGGCAGATGCTCAGGCATCCCCCGGAAATCCTCATCACCACACCCGAGAGCCTGAACATCATCCTGAGCTCCCGGAGCGGTTCACACCTGCTCGCAGGAGTAGCCACGGTCATCCTGGATGAGATCCATGCCGTGGTCGGCACCAAGCGGGGGACCCACCTGATCACGGCCGTGGAGCGCCTGGTCCGCCTAGCCGGCGAGTTTCAGCGCATTGCCCTGTCTGCCACGGTGAGGCCCCTGGAGACGGTGGCCGAGTTTGTGGGCGGATACGTGCAGAGAGGGGGCCCCCGGTCAGGCCTTTATGAGAAGCGTCAGGTCGAGATTATCCTGTCCTCGGACAAAAAGCGCTATGCCATCGATGTCCGCTTTCCGCAAGACTCCCGGGAGCAGCTTGTGGATGGCTCACGGTGGCCGGTCCTCGTCGAGGCTTTCAAGGAGGTCATCAGGGCCCACCGCTCGACCCTGCTCTTTGTCAACAGCCGCAGGACCGCGGAGAAGGTAACGCGCCTGATCAACGAGGGCGAGCCTCGAGAGCTCGCCTATGCCCACCACGGCTCGCTGTCCCGGGAGATCCGGCTGGCCGTTGAGCAGCGGCTAAAAGAGGGGGAGCTGAAGGCCATCGTTGCCACGAGCTCGCTGGAGCTCGGGATCGACATCGGCGACCTCGACCGGGTGATCCTCATCCAGACCCCGCCCGCCATCTCCTCGGCGATCCAGCGCATCGGGCGCTCGGGACACCGTGTAGGCGCCATGAGCCGGGGGCTCCTTTACCCAACCCACGGCCATGACTTCCTGAGCGCCGCCGTGATCGCGAAAAGCCTGGCGGAGCAGGATATCGAATCGACCAGCCCTATCCAAGCACCCCTGGATGTCCTTGCACAGGTGATCATCTCCATGGTCAGCCTTGAGCAATGGGATGTGGACGAGCTCTTCGCCTCTCTCAGGACGAGCTACCCCTACCGCCGTCTTTCACGCAAGGCTTTTGACCTTGTCCTCTCCATGCTTGCGGGAAGATACGCAGAGACGAGACTCAGGGACCTGAGACCCCGCATCTCCCTGGATAAGGTCGACAACACGGTCCATGGCAGGGAAGGGGTGCAGCGGCTGATCTATATGTCCGGCGGGACCATCCCGGACCGGGGATACTACGACCTGCGGATCGAGGAATCCCATGCCAAGATCGGCGAGCTTGACGAAGAGTTCGTCTGGGAGCGGAGCATCGGGGACACCTTCAGCCTGGGGGCACATGTCTGGCGCATCCAGAAGATCACCCCGAATGACGTGGAGGTGGTCCCGACTGAGGCCAAACCCGGCATCTTTCCCTTCTGGAAGGCAGAAGACATGAGCCGGGACTTCCACTTCTCGGAGAAAATCCTCCTGTTTCTCGAGCGCGCCGGCGACCGCCTGGACGACCAGTCCCTGCGTGACGAGCTCCTCCACGACTATTTCATGGACAGTTGGGCCGCCGACGAGCTGATCGGTTATCTTAAGCGGCAGCGGGAGACCACCGGCACCGATCTTCCCCACCGCCGCCATCTGCTCGTCGAGCATCTTCAAGACCCCCTGAACACGTCGGACATGTTGCGGGTGATACTCCACACCCTCTGGGGCGGCAAGGTCAACCGGCCCTTCGGTCTGGCCTTGCAGGCGGCCTGGGAGGAAAAATACCATTACCACCTCGAGATCATCGAAAACAACGATTGCCTCCTGCTCATGCTCCCCCATGAGCTTTCCGCCGAGGCGATCTTCTCCCTGGTAACACCGGAGAACGTGGAGCGGCTCCTCCGTCTGTCCCTGGAGAAGAGCGCCTTCTTCGGGGCTAAGTTCCGGGAAAACGCAGGCCGCGCGCTTCTGCTCCCACGGGCGGGTTTCAAGAAGCGCCTGCCGCTCTGGTTGAACCGGTTGCGCTCCAAGAAACTCATGGATGCCGTGCTTCGGTATCCCGATTTTCCCATCCTTCTTGAGACGTGGCGCACCTGCCTGCAGGATGAGTTCGACCTCCCGAGCCTGAAGCAACTCCTCAGTGAGGTCCGGACAGGGCAGATAAGACTGACCGAGGCGACCACCAAAGCGGCATCCCCCTTTGCGGACGGCCTGATCTGGAAGCAGACCAACACGTACATGTACGAAGACGACTCGCCCCCGTCGGGGAAGTCCTCACGGTTAAGGGGGGACTTGCTGAAGGAGGTCCTCTTTTCCACTTCCTTGAGGCCCCGCATTCCCCGGAGCCTGGTAGAGAACCTCGAAGCCAAGCTGCAGCGGACGGCCCCCGGCTACGCCCCCCGCTCGGCGGACGACCTCCTGGACTGGGCAAAAGAGCGCTCCCTCATCCCTATCCCTGAGTGGGAGGTACTTATGTCGGCCGTGGAGCGCGATCATGAGCTGCCGTCGGCGGAAGCGGCTGCGCCGGTGAGGGATAAGATCCTCTCCATCCGGCTGCCTCACGGCTCCGTGAGAATAGTCTGCGCCCGGGAGAATCTGAACCGCCTAGCCAGGGCCTTTTCAACCCGGCTCGATTTGCTGGATCCCCGGGATGCATTCACGGCTGAGCCCCTGAGCAATAAAACGCTTCCTCCAGGAGAAACCATGACCGAGGATGACGGCTTGCTGCAGCGGGGAGAGCAGGATGACCGTGCGCTCTCCGACATCTTTCTGCAGTGGCTCTCCTTCTACGGACCGGTCCGGGAGTCCTCCCTGAGAAAGGTCCTCGGTCTCGACGAATCCGTCCTCAATGACCTGCTGGCCGTCCTTGTGGAGCGTGAGGCCCTCATCGTCGATCTCCTCACGGAATCGGCAGAAGAGCCGGAAATCTGCGACCGGGAAAACCTGGAGATCCTCCTCCGGATGGCGAGGAAGTCGCGGCAGCCTTCCTTCAGAGCCTTAGGGTTAGACCATCTTCCCCTGTTTCTCGCCGCCTGGCAGGGGCTCGCCACACCGGGCGAGGCCGCTTCCGATCTACAGGACCGCCTGGATCAGCTTTTCGGCTACCCGGCCCCGGCCGAGGTCTGGGAGAAGGACATCCTGCCCGCCCGCTTGTCGCCCTACTACGGTTCCTGGCTGGACAACCTGATACAGGGAAGCGGCCTGATGTGGTTCGGATGTGGAAGCAAGAAGCTCAGCTTCGCCTTTGCCGATGACCTGGCGCTCTTCCTGGAGCAGGGCGGCCGCACCGATGGGGAAACCGTGGAAGAAGACGCCCTGCCGGATGAGCTTTCGCGCCTGTTTCCGAGGCGGATCGGGCGGTACAGCCTCTCTGATATTGTCCAGTTTTCGAAGTCGGACAGCCGTGCCGTGACCAAGAAGCTGTGGGGCCTTGTGTGGCGGGGCCTTGTGGCCAACGACACGTTCACTGCCCTGCGCCGGGGGATATTGACGGACTTCGCCCCTGCGCCTCTGAAAAGCGAGCGCGGAAGGCAGATTCGACCGGGGTACAACCGGTGGAGCGCCGCTCAACCTTTTCCGGGCAACTGGCATGTGCTCGGCATGGAAAACATGGAAAAGGATTCCATCGATGAGGCCGAGCTGGTCAAAGACCGCGTCCGCCAGCTTTTGAGGCGCTACGGCATACTCTTCCGTGAACTCGTCGCGTACGAGCTGCCGCTCCTCCACTGGGCCGCAATTTTTAAAGCACTGAGACTCATGGAACTCTCCGGAGAGATCCTTTCGGGGTACTTTTTCGAGGGTATTCCCGGTGTCCAGTTTATCTCCCATGAGGCGTTCAGATTCTTGGGCGAGCCTACCAACGATGATCGGGTCTACTGGATGAGCGCCGTTGACCCGGCATCGCTCGCCGGCATCAGGCTGGACTCCCTCAAGGGTGTCTTCCCCAGTCGCATCCCTTCGACCTATCTGGTCTATCGCGGGAAAAAGCCTGCGGTCATCTTACGCCGGAACGGGAGTATCCTGGATTTTCATGTTCCGCCCGATGACCCGAGGATCCCCGACTATCTCTCCTTTTTCAAGGTGCTCTTGATGAGGGACTTCAACCCCGAGAAGATCATCACGGTGCAGACGATCAACGGGAAGCCGGCGCCGGAGAGTGATTATGCCCGGCCTTTGAAGGAATTCGGCTTCTCCGGAGGTTATAAAGGATTGGAGCTGGCGAAGAGGTATTCGTAATATCGCTGAAGACCCTGTTGCCCAATACACGCACTGACCGCACACGGTTTGGTTGCGTTGAGGAAAAGATAGTTTTCACGAGCACCCTTTGTTCCTTGACAAGAAGAATGGATTCTTCTACGATCAGCTTTAGACACGCACTACAACAGCTCGAACACCGGTGACCATTTCTTCTCCCGGAAGAGGGACAGGGTTGGTGCGCATTGGTGCTTCTTCACGCTGTCCCGGTATCCGTCCGTTCTCCACCGCAGGTGAGGTTCTGTGGTCCGAGACCTTCCAGAGAGCGGTTGTCGGCTACTGCCTGGAGAGGGGAAATGGCGTGGTGTCACCGAGGGTTTTCAAGCCGACAAAAAGTATGGAAAAACCGGAAGACCCCGAAAAAGGAGGGATTGATATGCAGGTCAAGAAAGGATTGATAGCAATCGGCGCACTAGCGATGGTGTCTCTGTGTTCGGGTGCATTCGCCTTCGACCAGCCGTCGTGCGCATCGCTGGCCGGTAGGGAGATCAAGGCGGACAAGATCGGACTGGCCACGACCGGGGCGGTTATAACATCCGCTGCCGTGGTGCCCACGGCACCGCGCACCACTGACCCCGAAACCGGCGGCATTGTCCTTCCCATGCCCGAGTACTGCAAGGTGGAAGGCTCCATCCGCCCGGTCGGTCCCAAGGCGCCTCCGATCCGCTTCGAGCTTCACCTGCCCAAGCATTGGAACGGGAAATCGATGCACTTCGGGGGCGGCGGCTTCGACGGCGCGGTCATCTACGATACGGTCCCCATCATCGGGGCCATCAAAGGCGCAACGTATCCGGAGCGGCCCGACAGCCCGTTGCCCATAATGCGGGGCTACGCCACGTACGGGAGCGATTCGGGCCACAATAACCCGATCTTCGACGCCAGCTTCGCCCTCAACGATGAGGCCCTCCTCAATTTTGCTTATGAGGCGCTGAAAAAAACAAAGGACACAGCCTTCGAGATCATCAAGCTCTACTACGGAAAACCTCCGAAGCACAATTACTTCTATGGTTCTTCGAACGGCGGACGCCAGGGGCACACGGTAGCCCAGCGTTTTCCCGACGACTATGACGGGGTCATCGCCGTGGTGCCGATCATCAGCCTGGAGGGAACGCACATCCATGACAACGCCGCCCTGACGACCCTGGCAAAGGGGGGCTGGATGAGTAAGAAGAAGATCGAGCTCATCGAGAAGTCGACCACCGCCCTGTGCGATGAGCTGGACGGGTTGAAAGACGGCATAATCAGCAAGTATGGAAAGTTGGACGGGAAGCTCGGCTGGCACGCCGCATGCTCCCATGATGCGTCCGTCCTTCGCTGCCCAACGGGTGCGGATGAGGGGGACACGTGTCTTTCAGACGCGCAGCTGGCCACGGTCAGGATGCTTCGGGACCGATTCGTGTTCCCCTTTAAACTGGCCAGCGGGGCAACCGACTACGTGGGGTATGGGGCCATGGGGGGCGAAGCCGGTCCGAACACGTGGCTGCCGGCGGACATAGGCGCGAAAGCGCCACCCGTACCTCAACCCCCGGGGATCTGGTTCTCGCCCGATGCCCCCCTTATTCCGTATTTCGGCCATGCCAACATGCGTTACATGGTCGCGGGAGACCCGAATTTCCAGACGTACGACTTCGATCCCGTCCGGTACGAGGCCAGGATCCAGTTCCTCTCGTCAATCATGGATTCCATAAACCCGGACATCTCAAAATTCATGGGCCGCGGCGGGAAGCTCATCATGAAGGAAAACGCCTGCGACTACCACAGGAGCGCGTTCCTGGGCGTCAATTACTACAAGTCGCTCCTCGACAAGTTCGGTGATTCGACCGTCGACAAGTCCGTAAGGCTCTATGTCGCGGTCGGCGCGGACCATTTCGGGCAGGGCGCACCGTCACAGGCCGATCTTGTCTCGATCTTGGAAGAATGGGTCGAGAAGGGCGTGGCGCCGCCGAAAAACGCCGTGGGCGTGGATATGGACCCGACGAACTTCAAGGTCAGGTCTTCCCGCCCTATGTGCGGCTACGGACTCTACCCAAGGTACAAGGGGTCGGGAGACCCCAAGGACGCTTCGAGCTTCACGTGCGTCCCCTTGATGGAATAGGAAGAGGCAAGAGCCTCTGGGCCTGCCTGATGCTTCCGATTTTCCCCGGGACTTTCGCGATCGCCCCATGCCTTAAACTATGGGGCGTTATGCGGTGGTCCTTATCCGTCAAGGAAGGAAAAGACCGGAAAAACTACCCAGTTTTTATTTGACAAGCTTTGAATAAAACTGATAAGTTGAAGGAGGGGAAGGGTCGTCCTCCGGGAGGCCGAGAATCAGAGCGGCTGGTCTGCAGAAAGCCGCGGGGACCGTCACATAAGTCTCCAAATCGATACGTAATCCGCAAGAGCCGGGGGGCATAGCTTCTCCATGGATCTGGCTGTACTTTTCGAGGTTTTGTCGATTGGATTGACCATGGGGGCGCTTTACGCCCTCATTGCCGTTGGCCTGAACCTCATTTACGGCACGATGAGGCTTCTCAATATTGCCCACGGCGAATTGATCATGATGGGGGCTTACCTCACGTATTCGCTTTTCACGCGGATGGGGGTAAGCCCCCTTTTATCAATTTTCGCAGTCATGCTGGTCTCTCTCGTCTTCGGGCTCCTCGTCTGCGCCGGTATCTTCCTCCCTTTGGTAAAAGAATCGAAATCGGTCGGCAGCCTGGAATCCACCTCGCTCCTCGTTTTTTTCGGCATCAGCATCATACTCAGTAACGCGGCATGTCTCGTATGGAGCGCAGACATAAGGGGTTATTCCTACCTTACCAAGATGGTGACCATTGCCGGTGTATCGATCATGTACAACAAGGTGGTTGCCTTCGGGATCGCCCTCTTCGTCTGCGTGGGGTGCTACCTTCTTCTCCAGAAGACAATGCTCGGCAAGGCCGTGAGGGCCCTCATCCAGGACAGGGAGGCAGCCCAATTGATGGGAATCAACACGAGTGCTATCTATTTTTTCAGCTTTGGGGCCGGCTTCGCCATGGCAGGGCTCGCAGGCTGCCTGCTCAGCATGTTCTATGAGATTACCCCCTTCATAGGGATGCCCTACACGATTATCGCTTTTATCGTCGTTGTCCTCGGAGGGTTGGGCAACCTTTTTGGAAGCCTCGTCGGAGGCTTCTTGCTGGGCCTCCTCGAAGCGATAGGCGTAAGCGTAACATCGCCCGGTTATCGTCCGATCCTCAGCTACGCGGTATTCATGCTCGTGATCCTGCTCAGGCCCGAAGGCCTCTTCACCAGACGGAAAAGGGTATAACCGTGGAAAGGACGAGGCAGACCGCCATACTCCTCGGCTCTATCGTCCTTGTGCTGTGTATCTTACCTGTGGCGGCATCGGACTATGTCCTTTCTCTTGTCCTTAACGTTCTCATGTGGGTTGCGCTTACGGAGAGCTGGATTATTCTGTCCGGCTACACCGGTTATATCTCACTCGGTCATTCTGCCTTCTACGGTTTGGGGGCGTATATGATGGCGATGGCCGTGATGCACCTTCCCTGTGCACTGGTCGTAGTCATGGCCGGGTTCCTTTCTGCCGCGTTTGCCTTTGCCATCGGTCTGCCCTTTCTGCGCATCCGCGGCCCCTATTTCGTCATTCTGACCCTGGGTCTGACAGAGTTGATGAAGTATATTTTCGTCAATCTTGAGATCAAACTGGGTGGCACCGTGGGCAGGGTGATAATGACGGCGCCTGGTCTCGTCGTCCTCTACTACTTCATCCTCGCCATTACCGCACTAGCCACGCTGGCGGCCTATTTTGCCAAAAACTCCCGTTTCGGGACGGCGCTCTTGAGCATCAAGGAAGACGAAGACGCGGCGAACGCCCTCGGCGTCAACACCAGCATGTACAAACTGCTTGCGTTCGGTCTCAGCTCGGCATTCCCCGGCATGATAGGCGCGGTCATTGCGCTTCGCCTCTCGTACATCGATCCTTACTCAGTTTTCAATCCCATGGTCTCCTTCCAGGTGATCGTCATGGCTTCCCTCGGGGGTATCGCCGGCTTCGAGGGCGGCATAGTGGGGGCTGTTATCCTCACCCTCGTCTCGGAAGCACTTTGGGCGCGGTACCCGTATCACTATATGATCATCCTCGGCGTTATCATGATTCTTATCGCCAAGTTCATGCCCCAGGGGCTCTTCCATCCAGTGGAGCGGTGGTTGCTCAAGCGGGCGAGAGAATAAGAGATGAGCTTGCTCGAAGTGGCGGGTGTCAGTCAGTATTTCGGAGGGGTGACAGCCCTTGCCGAAATTGACATGACGGTCGAAAAAGGGGAAATAGTCGGCCTTATAGGCTCGAACGGCGCCGGCAAGACCACGCTTTTCAACGTCATCGGGGGCTACTACCGCCCGAGCGGGGGCACGGTTCGGTTCCATGGTGAGCATATCACCGGCATGAAGCCTTACCTGATCTGCAGGAAAGGCATTGCAAGGACGTTCCAGGTAGTGAGGCCCATGCGCAACATGACGGTCCTGAGGAACGTCATGATTGGAAGGCTCTTCGGAAGGGACCGAATCAAAACAGAATTTCAGGCCGGGCCGGAGAGCGAGCGAATTCTGGAGACTGTGGGGCTCGGTCAGATGATGCACGTGCTTGCCCAGGACCTGACGCTCGTCGATCACAAGAAGCTCGAGATGGCGAGGGCCCTCGCGTGTAACCCCGAGCTCCTCCTTTTGGACGAGGTGCTCGCCGGTCTCACCGCCACCGAGACGGCGGCCGCCATGAAGATAGTGAGGAACGTACAGGAGGAAATGGGCGTCACGATCCTTATGGTGGAGCATGTCATGGCGGCGGTGGTCGGTCTGTGCAGCCGTGTCATCGTCCTCCATTACGGAAGAAAGATCGCCGAAGGGACCCCGAAAGAGATCACCGAAAACCCGAAAGTCATAGAGGCCTATCTTGGTGAAAGCATCGTCTGAAAGTATCGATAACCCTTCATCTTCCCTGCTGCAACTCAGGGGCGTGTCGATATTCTACGGCCATATTCAGGCTGCCTGGGACGTCAATTTTTCGGTCCGGCAAGGGTCGATCACGGCACTTCTCGGCTCGAACGGCGCAGGAAAGAGCGCGATTATGAAGGCCATAACCGGCATCCTTCCTGTCGCTCACGGCACCATCCTTTTTGAAGATCTGGACCTGGAGACCGTTTCTCCGCACCGCCGGGTCAATCTGGGGATCTCATTGGTTCCGGAAGGACGGAAGGTTTTCCCCTGGCTCACCGTACAGGAAAACCTGGAGCTGGGCGCCTACTGCCCCAGGGCGCGCCGGATGAAAAAGGGCTCGCTGAGAGAGATACTGGAAATCTTTCCGGTGCTCGCAACGCGAAGGAAACAATTGGCGGGCTCCCTTTCCGGCGGCGAGCAGCAGATGCTGGCCATAGGCAGAGGGTTGATGGCCCGCCCCCGCCTCCTGATGCTTGACGAGCCCTCGCTCGGCCTGGCGCCCGTCATGGTGCAGCACATCTTTGAGGTGATCGAGCGCATCAGGATCCAGGGTGTTACCATTCTCCTGGTTGAGCAGAATGTCAGGCACACGCTGCGCGTGGCCGAGAGAGCCTACATTCTGGAGACCGGAAGAGTCACACTCGAAGGAACGGGAGAAGAATTGCTCGATAAACCACACGTCAAGAAGGCCTATTTGGGACTCTAGCAGTGTTGAGGTCCGGTCTCTTACCGCTCTACGATTCTCTGTTGGCTTTTCAGGTCAGCCTTGAGCCGCAGGGAGAGTTGGAGACCTAACCTTGAAACATTTGCAGACGGATATCCGAAATTCCGCTTTTAAGATCGAAGTCTTTAAGAAATCGCTGAGCTTTGCCCACCTTGAGAAAGCGGATTTGGGCAAGCTAGTGGCTGACGCGACGATCCGCCTTTTTCGGAAAAAGGACTTCATTTTCCATGAAGGTGACCCGGCCACCCGTCTGTATATAGTTCAGTACGGCAGGGTTAAGCTTTTCAAGGCGTCCGCTTCCGGCAGAGAGTTCGTCTCTCACATCGCCGGCCCCGGCAATACGCTCAACATAGCAGCACTATTCGGGGAGAAACCATTTTTTCTCTCGGCACGATGCATTGAGGACACGAGCACCCTGTGCATCGGAAGGGAGGAATTCCTGTCGTTCCTGGATGAATATGCGAGCGTGGCCAGAAAAATCATCGCTGCCCTGGCGGAGATGGTGAACCTGGCTTACGAGAAAATAATCGACCTCCTCGTGGAGAAGGTAGATCAGCGCGTAAGCAGCGTCCTCTTCATGCTTTCGTCGAAGTTTGGGACCACTCTGTCCCTCACGTGCAGCGACATCGCCGATCTCGCCGGGACGACGACGGCGAGCACCATCCGTGTCATGAGCAAATTGAGAAAGGCTGGGATTCTCCGCTCTTACCGACGGAAAATCATTATCCTGGATCAGGTCAAGCTCCAGGCATTGAGTCGAAGGTGGCTCGAAAGCGAGGAGCTGCTCAATTACTTCTGATGTTTTGCGCCTGACGCGATTCGATGCTGAGGCGTCGCCCAGATGGCGAAAAATTTCCATCTTCTATGATGGAGATCATAGAAGATGGCGCTGCGCACTTCTAAAATACGGAAGGCTGAGTTTCACTCATCCGGAAAAGAAAAAGCGGTCATGGAGTATTTCGAGGCGAAAACGGTCGATGAGGCATCCAGGTTCTTGAGGGAGCACCCCGAGGCCAGGGTCCTGGCAGGGGGAGCATCCCTTGTCGTCCTGCTGAAGAATGGTCTAATTCGCCCGTCCCATCTGGTCAATTTGAAGACCATTCCGGGGTTGAACGCCATCGAACAGGCTGAAGGATGTCTTCGAATCGGGGCACTGAACCGACATGGGGATATCCTCTCTTCTCCGGCGATCCGGAAAATTTGTCCGCTTCTTCCGGAAGCTGCTTCGAAAATCGCATCGCCACCCATCCGCAATATGGGAACCATAGGAGGTAACCTCTGCCACGCCGATCCGGCGGCCGATTTTCCGCCCTCTTTGATTGCCCTTGGAGCGAAGGCGAAGCTGGTTTCCGATGAAGGGGAGCGGACCGTGCCCGTTGAAAAGCTCTTCGTCGGCTATTACGAGACGGTCCTTTCCCCAACGGAGATTTTGGCGGAGATAAGCATACCGTCCCTTAATCGGAGGTCTTCGGGGTCCTATGTAACGCTGGACCAGGTTACGAATGGGGTCTCCATCGTCGGTGTGGCTGCGGTCGTCGGTCTCGCCGACGACGGGTCCTGCGCTTTTGCGGGGATCGGACTTGGGGGGGTTGCCCCTACCCCGCTCAAGGTCGAAAGGGCGAAAGAGATACTGGTGGGCAGAAAGATAAGAGACGCAGATATCGAATGTGCGGCCGAAGAGGCCCGGACCATTTGCAATCCCACGGGCAATTCCTTTGCCTCGGCTGAATATCGCAGAGAGATGGTGCGTGTGCTGACGAAAAGGGCATTACGCGATGCCTTGAAGAGGATCGGCGAGGGACGTACCTTCTCTGGGGAGTAAAGACGGAACGATGAAGAAACGGAAGATCGAGCTGAACGTCAATGGAGAAGCGCATACCATCTCGGTGCCCCCCCAGAGAACCTTGCTGGAGGTCCTCCGTGAAGACCTCGGCCTGACAGGAACGAAGGAGGGCTGTTCGGAGGGAGAGTGCGGGGTCTGCACGGTGCTCCTCGATGGCCTTCCCGTCCGGTCGTGCCTCCTCTTTGCGGTCGACGTGAGGGGGCGGAAGGTGACAACGATCGAAGGCGTCGCGCAAGGCCAAAGGCTTGATCCCATCCAGGAGGCCTTCATCGAGCAAGGGGCGATCCAGTGCGGCTTCTGCACGCCGGGCATGATCCTTTCGGCAAAGGCGCTCCTCGCCCACACCTCGTCCCCCACCGAAGATGAGATCAGGGTCGCCATCTCGGGGAATCTGTGCCGATGCACGGGATATCAGAAGATCGTCAAAGCGATCCGGGCCGCCTCGCGGGAAGCACAGAGAGACGTCGGGCAGGCCTTAAGGTAAGGGTGACTGTGGAATTCCGTTACATAGGCAAATCGATAAACAAAGTGGACAGCGTACAGAAGGCGCTCGGCACTGCAGAATACATAAACGACCTGTCTTTTCCGAAGATGCTGAGGGGCGGAGTGCTGAGGAGCATTTACCCCCATGCGAGGATTCTCCGCATCGACACGAGCAGGGCCGAGAGATTGCCCGGTGTAAAAGCAGTGCTGACGGCAAAGGACGTCCCCGATTGCCGCTATGGTGTTTTCATCAAGGATGAGGTCGTTTTTGCGAGGACGAAGGTGCGCTACATAGGCGAGCCCGTGGCCGCCGTGGCGGCCATTGACAGGGAGACCGTGCAACGGGCCCTGGAGGCGATCGAGGTAGAATACGAGGAACTACCCGCGGTCTTCGATCCCCTCGAGGCCATGCGGCCGGGGGCCCCTCTGCTCCACCCTGACCTCGATTCCTATTTTGCTATTTTTCCGGCGGTGAGGGAGGGAAACGTCTGCTCCAGGACAACGATAGTGGAAGGGGATATCGAAGAAGGGTTCAAAGAGGCGGACGTCATCGTCGAAGACCGTTTCACCACGCAGATGACGCATCAAACGTACATGGAGCCGACGGGGGCAATCGCCGTGGTCGACCCCTCCGGAAAGATCGTCGTCTATTCGAGCACGCAGGCCATTTTTGTAATTCAGTCTCGCATCTGTGAATCACTCGACATACCGATGAGCAAGGTCCGGGTGATCGCGCCGAGCGTCGGCGGTGGATTCGGGGGAAAGATCGAAACGAACGTGCAACCTCTCTGTGCAGCCCTAGCCTTGAAGACAAACCGTCCGGTCAAGATCGTCCTGAGCCGGGAGGAAGAGTTCATGGCCATGCACCCGCGCCACCCCGCGATCCTGTGGGGCCGTTTGGGCCTAAAAAAGGACGGGCGGTTCGTGGCAAAGGAGACGGTGAGCATCTTTGATACAGGGGCCTATTCGGATGATGGTCCGGGTGTTGCCGGCTTCGGCACGCTCATGTCCCGCGGACCTTACAGGATACCGAACCTCAAGCTCGAAGGATACTGCGTCTACACGAATAAGGTGAGGACAGGGGCGTTTCGGGGGTTTGGAAATCCGCAAACCAGCTTTGCCTCGGAGTCGTTGATAGACATGGCTGCCAAAGAAATAGGCATGGACCCTCTGGAGCTGCGACTGAAAAATGCCCTGGTTCCGGGAGATCACTCCGTGGGAAACCAGGTCCTTAAGAGCGTGGGAATAAAGGCATGCCTGGAGAAGGCAGCGCAAGGCGTTGGCTGGAAGGAGGAGAAAGGGAAATGTCGGGGAAGGGGGATCGCCTCCGTCAACCACATCAGCGGACTCTACACGGCCGCTGCGCTCGTGAGGATCAACGAGGACGGCACCGTATCGCTCCACGTGGGCACCACTGATGTGGGCCAGGGGGTCGATACGATCCTTGTTCAAATAGCGGCAGAGGAGCTGGGCGTTCCCATGGAGGATGTCAACCTGATCACGCGCGATACGGACGCTGCCCCCTATACGTGGGCCACGAGTGCGAGCCGTCTGACGTACACGGGAGGGAACGCGGTGAGACTGGCAGCCGTAGATGCGAGGAAACAGCTCCTCCACCTTGCAGCCCGGCACTTCGAGAGCAGGGAAGAAGACTTCGCCGTAGAGGACAAGCGGGTCTTTCTCAAGAGATCGCCCGAGATAGGCCTCACCTATCGCCAGCTCGCGGACATCAGCTTCTGGGTAAAAGGGGGCCAGATCATCGGAAAGGCCTCTTATATGGTGGAAAGCCCCCCTTTCGACAGGAGCGGCTTCGTAGGGTTTCCTTTTGGAACCATGAGCGCCTATATCTTTGCTGCACAGGCCGTGGAGGTGGAAGTCGATAAGGAGACAGGGAAAATAAGCGTGATACGGTGTACCGCGGCCCACGACGTGGGTCGAGCGATCAACCCCCACAACGTAGAAGGCCAGATCGAGGGCGGGTTTGTCCAGGGTCTCGGTTATGCCCTCACCGAAGAGATGGCTTTTGATGGAGGAAAGGTAATCAATCCGACTCTTGCCGAGTACAAGGTCCTGAACGCCATGGACGTGCCTCCTGTAGCCGCAGTCATTGTCGAAGCCTATGACGAGACCGGGCCGTTCGGCGCCAAAGGCGTGGGAGAGCCGGTGCTCGTCGGTGTGGCCCCGGCTATGGCCAACGCGATCTACGATGCGGTAGGGGTCCGGATCAAAGACCTTCCCATAACTCCCGAAAAGATACTCAATGCGATAAAAGGAGAAAAAGGTGGTAGCTGCTCTTCTCACCCTTTGTCCGGGCTGCTGCCGGGAAAATCGTGAGGATATCTCATTCA